>Ga0181536_10006016_pt1 | contig 12274 bp, 8 predicted proteins | sample PEATcosm2014_Bin_41_FD_121105 | JGI IMG/M metagenome (GOLD analysis project Ga0181536, IMG submission 121105) | Peatland microbial communities from MTU Mesocosm Facility, Houghton, MI, USA - PEATcosm2014_Bin17_60_metaG | ecosystem: Environmental > Terrestrial > Soil > Wetlands > Peat | place...
CCGCCGACGTTATCCTTGACAAGGTGCGACGTTGTAAAGAATTAGCCGGGACGGCACACTAGGAGATATTCTGGATAAGGTCGCAGTGGCATCCGAAAACGACTTCACGGTTGAGTATCTGATTGTCGGCGGCTATGCCGTGATGCGATACTCGGAGCCTCGCTTCACCAAAGACCTCGACATTTGGGTGGGTAACTCAGCTGAAAACTCAAGAAGAGTCTTTGCCGCACTGGCGCGCCTCGCCTCCAGACCCTCCGAGACCCGAGTCACTGATGTTATGGGACCTGCGCAGTCTCGAACCTTACTTTGAGATGATGTCTCAATGGCGGACGAAGTCTCGGTGACGCTCAAGAAATCCGAAGCGAAGGAATGACTGCATTGCCAATCGAAGCGAATTCACCCGCGTTACTGGAGTTGGTCGACGAAGCCGCACCTGTCGAGCAGCTCTGCACAGGCTTCCAGTTCGTCGAAGGCCCTATCTGGAACGCGAAGGAACAATGCCTCTACTTCAGCGACATCCCGGCCGGCATCCGCTACCGCTGGAGCCCTTCCACTGGCGCCACGGAAGCCCGCAACCCCAGCAATCGCGGCAACGGGATGACTTACGACGGCGCCGGCAATCTCTATATCTGCGAGCACAACACCAGCATGCTGATTCGCGAATCTCCCTCCGGAGTACGCCGGATCGTGGCGTCGCATTGGCAAGGCAAAGAGCTGAACAGCCCCAACGATGTTGTCGTCCGCTCGGATAATTCCGTCTACTTCAGCGATCCCTCTTACGGCCGCCTCGCCGCCGTCGGCATCGAGCGTCGGCAGGACCTCAATTTCCAGGGACTCTTCCGCGTCTCACCCGACGGCGAACTTCATCTCGAAGCCGACGACTTCGGCCAAAGCAACGGCCTCTGCTTCTCGCCTGACGAGAAACTTCTTTACGTCGACGACTCCCCTCGCGCTCACATCCGCGTCTTCGATGTCGCGCCGGACGGATCGCTCAGCAACAGCCGCATCTTCGCCCAAAACATCGGCGACGGCGAGCTCTGGCACGGCATTGTAGACGGCATGAAGTGCGACGAGCGCGGCGACATCTACGTCACCGGCCCGCGCGGCATCTGGGTATTCAATCCGGCCGGCGAGCACCTCGGCGTCATCCACATGCCCGAACACATCGCCAACCTCAATTGGGGCGGCCCGCACTGGGACGAACTCTGCTGCGCCTGCCACACCTCGATCTATCGCCTGAAGATGAAGGTTCACGGAAACCCCGTGGCCTATATGAAAATGCGCTAGATCACGCGCACCGGGTTCTCAGCCAGCTGATTGAGCAGCCAGCGGATCATTTCGCGCTTATATGGGTCCGCCATCGCCGGATAATCTTCCCAACGGCGAATACCGTGCCCGCCGCCCGGTACCGGAAAGACTTCACAATCCGCTCCGGCCGACTCCATCCTGCCGCACATGGCGCGGGACTGTTCGAAGGGCACCAGCACATCGGCTGTCCCGTGGATCAGAAGAAAAGGAGGCATGCCGGGCCTTACTTTGGAAATCGGCGACAGTTGCGCGAGGCGGGCCAGCAGGAGACCCTCGAAAGGCGTGCCTTGCAGCGTGTCCCGGATCGATGACGGAATCAGCTCCGAGGTCTTGATCAGCGACACAAGATCGGTGGGCGCGTAGAGTGCGACCACGGCCTTTACCGAAGTGCCGGGCGCATTGTTGAGCGCGGCCATCCCGGCGAGCTGACCGCCGGCGGATTCTCCTATTAACGCGATGCGATCCGGGTCGATGCGATATTCCCCGGCATTATTTTTGACAAACCTGATAGCCGCCTCGACATCATTGATCGCAATGCCGAAATGAAGCGGATCGGCCGCCAAACGGTAGTTGATGGAGAACCAGGCAATGCCCGCGTCCGAAAGCGGCTTGAAGAGGGGAGCGACATCGATCTTCTTGTCGCCTCTCACCCATGCGCCACCGTGGACGATGATCGCGGCCGGAAACGGACCGCTGCCTTCGGGGATTGAAGCATCGAGGCGAAGACTCATTCCCTCGGCCCGGGAGTATTCGATGTCCCGGTGAATTTCGGCGGCAAGTCCGACAGTGTTCATGAATAGAAGAAGACAGATGACCAGCATCTGCCTATGATGATGCCGCGAAAAGGTCTCCCGTTTCAAACGGGTGCGATAGACTTGAAAACCGACAGGAGAACTCACGATGACTCGACTTACTTGCGCCATGATTGCTTTGCTTGCCGCGCCTGCCTTCGGCGCGCTGCCGGTGGTGCCGGCAAGCGATCAGGCTGCGCTGCTCAAGAGCAACGACAAGAAACTCGCGGCGAACAAGAAAGCCGCCTATGACTTCTACCGCATCGTGCTCCGGGGACTGCGGCTCGATCAGGCCGAAAAGTACATGCGGGACGACTACATGCAGCACAACCCCAACGCCGACACCGGCCTCAAAGGCTTCAAGGAGTATTTCACGAAGCTCGGCGGGCCGAAAGACATTCCGGCCACCATTGAAGGGCTGGTCGCGATACAGGACGAGGGAGACTACGTAACGTTGTCGTTCGTGCGTGAGTACGACGATCCGGCGCAAAAGGGGAAGAAATACACCACCACCTGGTTCGACATGTTCCGATTCGACAATAACGGCAAGATCGCCGAGCATTGGGACTCGGCTTTGAAAGCGGCCCAATAATGAATTCCCGCGTTACGATCGTTCTCGCGGCCTCCGCGATGCTCTCCGGGCTCTATGGCCAGAAGAGCAAAGACAATCCGAACGATTGGCCGATGTATACACGCGACCTCGCCGGCACGCGCTATTCGCCGCTCAAGCAAATCAACGCGGGAAATGTCTCCACGCTGACCGAGGCGTGGAAGTTCGACCTGCGCGCCCCGGCTGCGTCCGCCCCCAGCGGCGACAATGGGGACCCGTTCGCGGGCGTGGCCGGAGGAGAAGGGGGACGCGGAGGGGGAGCTGAAGGGGGACGCGGCGGGGGGCGCGGCGGTAACGGCGCGAATCCGGAAGCCACGCCGATCGTCGTCAATGGAATGATGTATATTCCGGCGGGCAGGCGCGTGATCGCGCTCGATCCGGAAACCGGCAAGGAAGTCTGGACCGCTCAATTGCAGTTCGCGACCAGCGCCCGAGGCGTTGCGTTTTGGCCGGGCGACGCCAACAATCCTCCGCGGATCATCCTGACCGCCGGCCCGCACCTGATCGGTTTGAATGCAAATTCAGGCAAGATCGACCCCGGCTTCGGCAAAGAAGGAGTCGTGGATATCGCGGTGGGTTGGAACGGCGTTCCGGCGATCTTCAAAAACGTCGTAATGCTGGGCGCGACGGTGGGCGAAATTCCCATCGGGCCGCCGGGCGATTCGCGCGCATACGATGCCCGCACCGGCGCGAAGCTCTGGGAATTCCATTCCGTTCCGCGGCCCGGTGAACCCGGATTCGGCAGTTGGGAGAAAGACAGCTGGAAGGGTTTCTCCGGCGTCAACGTTTGGGGATGGTATCTCACGGCTGATGAAGAACGCGGCATCCTCTATATGCCCTTCGGCAGTCCGGCGGGCAACTACTACGGCGGAGACCGCCCCGGCGCCAATCTGTTCGGTAATTCCATCGTTGCCGTGGACGCCGCGACAGGCAAGTATCTCTGGCATTTCCAGACGGTCCACCACGACCTGTGGGATTCCGATCTGCCTCCCGCCCCGAGTCTGGTCGACATCGTGCGGAATGGAAAGAAGATTCCAGCCTTGGCGCAGATCGGCAAGACGGGCTGGATGTTCATCCTCGACCGCGTCACCGGCAAACCGGTGTTCGGCGTGGAGGAGCGTCCCGTTCCGGCGGGCGATGTGCCCGGCGAATGGTATTCGCCGACGCAGCCGTTCCCGCTGAAACCACCGCCGCTGGCGCGCACCAGCTACAAGCCGGAAGACATGGTGACGGCGGCGGATACCATGCCCGAACACGTGAAGGCCTGCCAGGACTTTGTCGAGAAAAGCGGCGGCTTTTACAACGCGGGGCCATTCACGCCGTTCCTCTATCATGAGAGCGGCGCGCCCCCGAAGAGCAGCATGATATTCCCCGGAAACGGCGGCGCGAACTGGGGCGGGAGCGCGGCCGATCCGAAGACCGGCTATGTCTACGTGCAGACGCACGACACCGCTCTGGTGGGCTGGGTGGAGAAAAAGGACCCGAAAGGAAACTACGGCAGCGGCAACGGTTCGCCGCAACTTTACGACCGCGGCAGCGTGGATGGGCCGGGCCCCTATCACGGCTTCAGCGCGCAGGTGAAGGATGCGAACGGCAAAGTCCTCGGCAACTGGCCGTGCCAGAAACCACCATGGGGACGTTTGTTCGCGGTCAACGCCAATACCGGCGACATTGCGTGGCAGGTTCCGCTTGGCATCACGGAAGCGTTGCCCGAAGGCAAGCGGAAAACCGGTGGCAGCGGGAGCGCCGGGCCGATCGTCACGGCGGGAGGTCTGGTCTTCATCGGCGCCACCAACGACAGCCGCTTCCGCGCCTTCGATTCAAAGACCGGCAACGAGCTGTGGGTCACCAAGCTGGCGCGCAACGCGAACGCGAACCCGATCACGTATCAGGGGAAGAACGGCAAGCAGTATGTAGCGGTGGTGGCGACCGACTCAGTGGCTGTATTTGCGCTGCCTTAGCGGCAACGAAAACGGGTTGAGGAGCGTCTCCTCCAGGAGGGTCTGCGGGTTTAATATCCTTCCGCAGACTCACCCGTGAGGTAACATTCGAATTGCCTAATACAAGACGCCGTTTCTTCCCGTTCTTCATAACCCTGGCCATCTCTGCCGCCGCCCTGAACGCTCAGACTCTCCGCTTCCAGACCACTCTGGGCGGCATAGATGTCATTCTCACGCCGAGTGTCACGCCCATGACCGTAGCCAATTTCATGACCTACGTGAACAGCGGCGCTTATAGCGGCGGTTATCTCGACGTCAATGGAGAGCAAGTACCGTATGTGAACACGATCATTCACCGGTCCCTGACCATCGCCGCCGCGGTTCCGCCCTACGTCATCCAGGGCGGCGGCTACGCGCTCGGGCCGGCTAATGTGCCCTCTCTCATCCCGCAGAATCCCCCCGTGAACAACGAGTTTAGTATCTCGAACACTCGCGGCACGCTGGCTATGGCGCTATACGGAAGCAATACCAACAGCGCCACCGACCAGTGGTACTTCAATACGTCCGATAACTCGAGTTACCTCGACAGCCAGGACTTCACCGTTTTCGGAAACGTCGCCAACGACGCCAGTCTCGCGGTAATGGACGCGATCAACGCGCTTCCCACCTACACCTACAACGCGGGGGCAGATGCGGATTTCATGAATCTTCCGCTACAGAATTACTCCTGCCCGAACACGAGCGCCTGCCCCCTGATCAAGCCGGCCAACTACATCTTCGTGAACTCCATCGCGCCGATATCGCCGGCCAGTTCCGCGGCGGGGGTTCAGAGCGCGGCCACCTTCGCCTCCATCGGCAGCACCGGCATTTCACCCGGCGAAATTATAACCCTGTACGGTACGGAACTGGGACCGACGCAAGTCACCACGCTGACGCTGGACCCCACTGGATCATTTGTCACCACGTCGCTCGAAGGCACACAGGTGTTGTTCAACGGCGTTCCCGGCCCGATGATTTTCACATATACCGGGCAGATCGCCGTGATCGTTCCTTACGAAATCGCCGCCCAAAGCACCGTCAACGTCGTGGTGTCGTATCTGGGTGTCCAAACCAGCCCAATTCAGTTCAAAGTGGTTCCCGCCAATCCGGGCTTGTTCACGCTGAGCCAGACGGGGAAGGGCGACGCCGCGATTGTCCGTCTCAGCGACTCATCCGTGATCAGCACCACAAACCCCGCATCTCAGGGCGACACTCTGGAACTTTATGGCGAGGGCTACGGGGTGGCTACGCCCGGCACCAGCTTGCCCGATGGAACCGTTGTGGTCAGTACTCTGCCTGTTCCCGCGGCAACGACGGTGTTGCTCATTGACGGGCAACCTGTGCCCACGTCGTACGCAGGCGGCGCCGGGGACGAGGTCAACGGCGTTATGCAGATCAACTTCACAGTCCCGCCGCAACTGACGCCAGGCCCGCACACGATTCAGGTGAAGGTAGGCAGCGCGACGAGCCCCGCGGGCGTTAATCTGCAGACGCAGTGACGTTTCACTCGTAGAATGCGGGGGATTTCTTCAGCGTAGCGAAGGTAGGGAGATCGTGCTCAATCCACAATCGCGCGCCGCTCTGTTTCAGAAAAGCGTCGACCTTTTCACGGGAGACGGCCGACTGCTCCTGGTCGAACTCAAATGTCGGAAACCGGTGCATGGTGATTTCCTGAGGCAGGTGGTAGAGGTCGCCCGCGATCAGGATCGGCCCTGACTGCTTCAGCCTCAGGAACAGAATCTGATGACCCGGCGTGTGGCCCGGAGCGTATTTGATGACCACCGTCCCGTCTCCAAACACGTCATAGTCCGCCTCGGTGAGGATCGTGGTCTTGCTGTCCTTCAGCTTGATGAAGTTGGCGACCTGCATGGGCCCTCCACGTCCGCCGCGGCCACCCGGAGGCGGCGGAGCGAACATGGCGTCGCGCTCGTTCTGATGCACCAGCCAGGTGGAGCCCGCGAAGTCATTCGCGTTGGCCGTGTGATCGGAATGCAAATGGGAGAGCGCGAGATACTTGATGTCCGCCGGCGCATAGCCGATTTCAGCCATCTGCGATTTCAGCGTCTTCGTCACCGTGGAGATTCCCTGTGTGGCGCCGTTGACCTGAGCGTCGGGTATCACGCCCACATCCCACATCAGCGTGCCCTTCGGATGCACCACCAGATAGCACGGCACCGCGAACGGCTGCTTCTCACCGACCTCTTCCTTTGTAAATCCGAAAGTGGCCGGAGCGCTCATGGTCAGCAGGCCGCAATCGAACACATACAGGCGTGCGTATTTCGGCGGCTTGGGCCTGCTCTGCGATGTCGCCGCAGGCGTCGTCAGCAAGGTCAAAGCGGTCGCGGTGAGCGCGGCGAGGGCGAATCGTTTCATAGGGCTCCTTTTGCCATCCCCGATTGTATGTCAGGAACTACTGTGCAGCTTGTGGGGCAGGATGGCATCCTGCGCGGGGTTGGCAATCCCGCTGGGCGCGGGCCGAAGAAGCCCCGAGGCAGATTGCCAATCAGCCACAGATTGCCAATCTGCCCCACCGCTTACAAGCAGCCTATTGCAGGGTAAGGTTGCCCTGATCGTCGTCGGTGGATTTTTCTTCGGATTCGGGAATCAGGCAAGCCGCCGCGACCTGGTCATTCTCTTCCATCCGCACCAGACGTACGCCCTGGGTTGACCGGCCGGCCTGGCGAATCTCCCCCGAATCGATGCGAATCATCTTGCCTTCTTTTGTGACGATCATCAACTCCGAATCCTCCTTCACCGCGAGGATCGCGACCACCTTACCGGTCTTCCTGGTGGTCTTCATATTGATGACGCCCTTGACGCCGCGGTTCGTCAGCCGGTAATCGGTGAGTTGGGTCCGCTTGCCGTAGCCGTTGTCGGAGATGGAAAGAACCAGCCCTTCTTCACCGATCACTTCCGCGCCGACGATAAAATCGCCCGCCGCGAGATCCATCCCGCGCACGCCCCTTGCGGGCCGTCCCATCGGACGGACTTTATCTTCCGCGAACCGGATCGCCTGGCCGTCGTGCGAGCCGAGGAATATGTAGTCCTTGCCAGAACTCAGCCGCGCCGCGATCAGTTCATCGCCTTCATCGACGCCGATCGCAATGATGCCCCGTTGCAGCGGATTGTCGAACTCCGTCAACTCGGACTTCTTGATCACGCCGAACTTCGTCACCATTACGATGAACTGGTCTTTCTCGAACGCGTGCACCGGCAGAAACGCCTTGACCGCTTCATCCGGCTGCAGGCTGATCAGGTTCGAAATATGTTTCCCTTTGCCGACCGTTGTGGCATCGGGAATTTCGTAAATCTTCAGCCAGTAAACTCTGCCCTTGTTGGTGAAGATGAGCAGGTAATTATGAGTCGAGGCGACGAGGAAATATTCGACGAAATCCTCCGTGCGCGTGCCCATGCCGATGCGGCCTTTGCCGCCGCGCGTTTGCCGTCGATAGGTGTCGACCGCCGTACGCTTGAGGTACCCGCCATGGGTGACCGTAACGGCCATGTCTTCGACCGCGACGAGATCTTCCAGGCGAATCTCGCCGGGATCGTCGATGATCTGCGTGCGGCGTTTATCGCCGTGATCCTTTTTAACTTCCTCGAGTTCCCTGACGATGAGATCGCGCAGGACCTTCTCCGACCCGAGAATCTCCAAATACTCTCCAATACGCCGCTGAATATCGGCCAGTTCGGTGGCGATCTTCTCCCGCTCCATCCCCGTTAAACGCTGCAATTGCAGTTCGATGATGGCCTGGGCCTGTTTCTCGGACAGCCGGCTCAAAGGCTCCGCCGCGCCCGCGGCCTTGAGGTAGAGAGCGTTGAAGACAAATTTCGACGATGCCGCGACCAGCGAATCGCGGGCTTCTTTGGGCGAAGCGGCGGCCCGGATGAGGCGGATCACTTCATCCATGTTGTCGAGAGCTACGCGGAATCCGAGCAGAATGTGCTCGCGCTCGCGCGCTTTGCGCAGCTCATAATCGGTGCGGCGGCGCACCACATCGACGCGATGCTCGATGAAGTATTTGATCGTCGAGATCAGGCCCAGCTCGCGCGGCTGGCCGTTCACGATCGAAAGATTGATGATGCCGAAACTGATTTGAAGCTGCGTTTGCTTGTACAGGTTATTGAGAATGACGTCGGCCTGTTCGCCGCGCTTCAGTTCGAAGACGATGCGCATTCCATCGCGGTCGCTCTCGTCGCGGATCTCCGAAATGCCTTCGATCTTCTTTTCATTGACCAGCGCGGCGGCGTTTTCAATCAGGCGCGACTTGTTGACCTGGTAGGGAATCTCGGTTACGACGATGTGCTCGCGATCACCTTTGCGCATGGGCTCGATTATGGCCTTCGCGCGAATTTTCAGACTGCCGCGCCCGGTGCGAAACGCTTCGAGAATCCCCTGCCGGCCGAGGATGAAACCGCCGGTCGGAAAGTCCGGACCCTGCACGATCTCCATGATCTTGTCGAGCTGGGTCTCCGGACGGCGGATCAGCAGGATGGTCGCTTCGATAATTTCGGTCAGGTTGTGCGGCGGGATATTGGTCGCCATGCCGACGGCGATCCCGGAGGATCCGTTGACGAGAAGATTCGGAACACGGGTGGGAAGAACCTCCGGCTCGAATTCACTCTCGTCGTAATTGGGGCGGAAATCGACGGTTTCTTTGTCGATATCTTCCAGCAGCCCGGTGGCAATCCGGGAAAGCCGCGCTTCGGTGTACCGCATGGCCGCGGGCGGGTCGCCGTCGACGGAACCGAAATTTCCTTGTCCGTCAACCAGCGGATAGCGCATGGAAAAATCCTGCGCCATGCGGACCAGCGAATCGTAAACCGAGGCGTCGCCGTGCGGGTGGAACTTGCCGAGTACTTCACCGACGATTTTGGCGCACTTCCGGGTGGGCCGATTCGGCGCCAAACCCATCTCGCTCATGCCGTAAAGAATGCGGCGATGGACGGGCTTGAGGCCGTCGCGAATATCGGGGAGAGCCCGTCCCACGATCACGCTCATGGCGTAATCCATGTACGAGCTCTTCATCTCGTCTTCGATATTGATGTTGATATTGCGCTCGTTGTTGTCGCCGCCACCGCCTGTGGGGAGCGGTATCTGCGGAGGCGCAGGAGGGCCCTGCGGAGGATTTCCCTGATCAGCCATGTGTGTAGGAGTAAACACTATTTTAGCAGGCGGCGCGCTCGATTATGATGCGGCCGGCGCGTTGGTTGGGGGCGGGACTCGGCGGGGCTGGGCGTTTTTGCAAAACGAAGCCAATTTATAGCTAACGTCTTTTGTTGCTTCAGTTGCGCGGCGAGGGCGGGCGGAATTTGGAGGTCTGAGTGCGAAACGGCATTTATACGGTTTGATTTCAATGGGATGGCAGGCGTGTGAGCGAATTTGGCTTGAGCGGCGAGCGAAGGTGAAATGCATGCGTTGGCCAGCGCTTGGCCGCTCCATTTGCCAGGGACGCTTCGCGTCAGCACCGTGTCCATCAATTCGTCGACCGGCACTCTTTGCAGATCGCTGGTACCTAGTTTCGTAAATTAGAGTATTTATGTATGGGGCCGGAGGAGAAGACAACCGCTTTCTTCCATTCGAAGGGAGCCGCGTTTTGGTTGTAGACGGCAACGAAGTCATCGATCGCCTGTCGAAGCTGATGGGGCGAGGTAAAGCTGGCACCCCGCAACGCCTGCCGACTCAAGATGCTGAACCAGCACTCCACCTGATTCAACCAGGACGAATAGGTCGGGATGAAGTGGAATTTGACCTGCGGATGGCGCTTCAGCCATCGATCTTCTTTCGGCTTGTGAGTGTTCAGGTTATCGAGCACAACGTGGATTTCGCGGCCGGGATGGGCGGAGACCATTTCGTTCATGAAGTCGAGGAATTCGCGTCTGCGTCGACGTTGGTAGTGGGCCGTTTTCACCAGCCCGGTGGTGACTTCAAGCGCCGCAAAGAGGGTCGTTGTGCCGTGCCGGGTGTAACAGTGACTGAACCCATTTACGGCTTTCCCGTCGGGCAGGCGCACATAACCCTGCGCCCGCTCAAGAGCCTGAATCGAGGGTTTCTCGTCGACGGCGAGCACGAGCGCATTCTCCGGCGGGTTCAGGTAAAGGCCTACGACATCGGCGGCTTTGGGACCAAACTCGGGGTCCGTGCTGATGCACCAGCTCCGGCGCCGCTCAAGGCAGATGTCGTGGCGCCGCAGGATGCGCCAAACTTGGGCTTTACCGATGCCCGGCAGAGCTTCGGCCAGCCGCGCGCCGTTCCATTGCGAGTATCCTTTCGGAGGCGAGTGGTCCAGCAGTTCCAGAACACGCTTCTCGGTGGCCGCGTCGTACTTGGCGGGTTTGCCCGAGCGCGGCGCATCCCCAAGCCCTTCCAGCCGGCGTTGGCCGAAGCGCTGCCGCCATTTGGAAACTCTTGCCGTCCGGGTCTTCAGCTCGGCAGCAATCTGCTCGTTGGTACGGCCTGCATTCGCCAGAAGAATGATTCGCGCTCGTTCCACCACGCGATGCTCGCTCTTTCCCCGGCGCGTCCACTCCTTCAGCTGGCTGGCTTCTTCATCCGTGAGGCGAACAACCGCGGCTTTCCGACGCATGCCAGCAGTCTATCATAGTACTCTAATTACTGCAACTAAATACTAGGCAGTCGCCACCAGTGCGTCGAGCAGAGACCAGAGTTCGTCAAGCGTCGTTCGGCTGGTGAGCATGTTTCCAACGGCGATGCGTAAGATGCAGCGTCCATGCGCCACCGTGGATGAAATGAAGAACCTTCCCGAGCCGTTGATCGCGTCGAGCAGCAGGCGATTGGTTTCGTCCGAACCACGCTGCCGGAAGCAGATCACTGAGAGCGGCGCGGGCGCGCAGACTTCGAAACGCGGGTCGGCGGCAATCCGGTCGCGAAGGTCGCGAGCCATTGAAACCTGATCGCGAATGACTTGCGCAAGCCCCTCGTGCCCGTAGTAGCGCAGGACAAACCACAGTTTGAGGGCGCGAAAGCGGCGTCCGAGCGGGATGCCGTAGTCCATCATATTGAGACCGCCATCGCTCGTGCGCAGGATTTCGGGTACCAGTGAAAACGCCTGGCGAAGCACGTCCGGATGGCGGCAGTACAAAACACTGCAATCGACCGGCACCATCAGCCACTTGTGCGGATTGAACACCAGCGAATCGGCGCGATCGCAGCCATCGAGAATCCAGCGGTACTCGGGCACCACAGCGGCCGATCCGGCGTAGGCGGCATCGACGTGCAGCCAGAGCCCTTCGCGCCCGGCAACATCGGCAATGGCGGGAACGGGATCGATACTGGTGGTTGAAGTCGTGCCGACGGTCGCGACTACGCAGAAGGGCCGCAATCCCGCCTCGCGATCCCTCAGGACGGCTTCCTCTAGTAGTTCCGGACGCATCCGGAACTCGGCGTCCGTACCGATACTGCGGACATTACGGCGTCCCAGGCCAAGCGCCATAGCGCCCTTTTCGACCGAGGAATGCGCCTGATCTGACGTATAGAGCACAAGGCCGTGGGGCGCCCCGATATCGCGGGTTTCCGGCGCTATAGCGACCCGTGCGGCCGCGATGGCGTGCAATGTGGAGGTGGA
>Ga0181536_10006019_pt1 | contig 12270 bp, 10 predicted proteins | sample PEATcosm2014_Bin_41_FD_121105 | JGI IMG/M metagenome (GOLD analysis project Ga0181536, IMG submission 121105) | Peatland microbial communities from MTU Mesocosm Facility, Houghton, MI, USA - PEATcosm2014_Bin17_60_metaG | ecosystem: Environmental > Terrestrial > Soil > Wetlands > Peat | place...
CCGCCGCCCTCGCATGGTTGGGGCCAGGATGGTTCGCTATTCCTTCTCCTGTATGACTCTTTCATTCACTACTTCACGCCGGTTTATCCCGACGCTATCCAGGCCACGGGCCTGCCCCACAGGTTCAGAAGACCACTACGGCGCGGCCCAAGATTTCGCCACGCCGCATCCTCTCCAGTACCGCCGGTACTTCCTCGAGCGCGTGCCTTTTGATGTGCGCGTGCCCCACACCCGATTGAGCCAGGCGAAAGACTTCCTCAAGGTCGCCGCGGGTACCGAGATAGCTGCCCCGGATCGAGATGCCCTTCAGCACCGTGTCCACAATAGGCAATTCGTATTGACTGGTGGAAAGGCCGGATGTAATCAATGTGCCAGTGCGCTTGAGCGAGCGGAAAGCCTGCTGAATCGCGGCGGGCGAGCCGGTCAGGACAATGGCAGCGTCGGCGCCGCCCCACTGCTTCTGTAGCATGCGACCGGCGTTCTCGGCCACGAGTGCCAGTTCCGCGCCGAGGGATCGCGCCATTTCCAGCTTGCTCTCGGAGACATCCACAGCGGCCACGCGCAGGCCGAGATGCCGCGCGTACTGTATGGCGAGGTGTCCCAATCCGCCCATGCCGAACAGCGCGACGGACTGGCCGGGCTGCAACGCGGCTTCGCGCAGCGCGCCGTAGGCGGTCCAGCCGGCACAGCACAGCGGGGCGGCGTCGGCGGCCGGGAGCGCATCCGGAACGCGGAACAGCCACGGCGCCGGCATCACGGCGTATCCGGCCAGCGCGCCGTGCACCGTATAACCGAAATTGAGTTGGCGCGGGCAGAAGCGCTCGCGGCCGGTGAGGCATAAGTCGCAGGCGCCGCAGGTGGAGGCCAGGAAGGTGATGCCGGCGCGATCACCGACCGCGAATCCGGCGACACCCGCACCAACGGCCTCCACGCGGCCGATGGCCTCGTGCCCCAAGATGACCGGCACGCGTGGCAGTTTCTCCAGCGAGGCAACGAAAAGGTCGGAATGGCAGAGACCGCAAGCCTCCATCCTGACGAGCACCTCGCCCGTGCCCGGCTCGGCAACCGGGACAGCCACCACGGCAACGGTCCCACGCGGCGCGGTGAGGACAGCGGCGGTGGTATGCGACGGAGTCATGCCAGCGCGACCTGTGCCACGGGCAGCCCGGCGGCTTTCCAGGCATCGAAGCCTCCGGTCACATTCACCACCTGGCGGAATCCGGCGCGGAGCAGCAGGCTGGCGGCGATGGCGCTGCGATAGCCGCCCTTGCAGTGGACGGCGATGGGGCGGGCCGGGTCCAACTGGCTGGTTGCCGTTGCGATCTGGTTCAACGGCAGGAGCAGTGCGCCTGCGATGTGCCCCTCCTCCCATTCGGCCGGGCGCCGCACGTCGGCGATCTGCAAAGCTGCGTCTTCGCGCTGGAGACAGTCGAGTTCCTGGACTGTGACGTGGGGCAACCGCTCGATCGGCTGGTTTGCGTTCTGCCACGCTTGAATGCCGCCCGCCAGATAGCCGGCAACGCGCTCGATGCCGACGCGCGCCAGGCGCATGCGCGATTCGGCGGCGCGGTCCGGGGTCTCCGCCACCAGGACCAGATCGGTTTCGATGCCGAGGAGGGCCCCGGCCCACGCCGCAAACTGGCCCGAGAGGGGAATACTCACCGATCCGGGAACGTGGCCTGCGCCGAATTGGACGTCCGGCCGCGTATCGAGCACGATAGCGCCGGAATGTTGCAGCCGCAGAAGCCCATCCGGGCTCAACTCCCGCATGGGGGGCAGTTCGCCCAACGCCGTGGCACCGGCGCGGTTGATCTCGGCATCGCGCGCGAAGTAGGCGGGCCGCTCGGGAAGCGTATCGGTGAGCAGGCGGACGAACTTGTCGCGGCTGACGGCGCGCAGCGCGTAGTTGGCGACGCGCTGCTCGCCGATAGTGGAAGAGCGCTCGTTGCTCATCTGGCGTCCACAGAGGGAACCGGCGCCGTGGGCCGGGTAGACGCGGACGCCGTCCGGCAGGCTCAACAGCTTCTGGTGCAGGCTGTCGTACAGCATCCCGGCGAGCTGCTGCGGCGTGTGGCTGGGCGAGAGATCCGGACGGCCCACATCGCCGATGAACAGCGTGTCGCCGGTGAGCACCGCGAAGGGTTCCGGCGAGCGATCCAGGTCCGTCACCAGGACACAGATGCTTTCCAGAGTATGGCCGGGCGTTTCGAGAAACCGCATGCGGCACTGGCCGAAGCGAATCTCGTCGCCTTGGGATACCGCGACGTGCGGGAACTGCGCGCCAGCCTGCGCGCCGACGTAAATCGTGGCGCCGGTGCGGGCGGCCAACTCGCGGTGGCCGGAGACGAAATCGGCATGCAGATGGGTCTCGATCACATGCTCGATGCGCAGGCCGTTGTTGCGCGCCGCTTCCAGATAGACTTCGACATCGCGCTGGGGGTCGATGACGGCCGCCACGCCTTCCGAGCCAGCCATATACGAAGCGTGGGCCAGGCAACCGAGATAGAACTGCTCAAAGTACATGTTGGGCCTGAATGGCTGCTTCAGCCGATTATAACCGATCGGGGCGGGCGCGCACGGCTTGCAGCACAGTCGAGTAGTGTGTGTCACTATGTTTGCAATCAATAGCTCGGGCCATTCCGCGGTGCTGGCTTGACGCCGCGCGACGACCAGCGATCGTGGAACTGCAAAACCGCTCCCTGACGGTCGCGGCTCGGTAACGGTCGCGGCTCGGTAACAGTCGCTTTGATTTCGCGAAGCTTACAAGAAGTCAAGCCCGACTTGCGGTATGCTACAGGGAAGCGCTCCGTCGCGCCAAAACCGGGCTGCGCCGGGGACTGCTGCAAATCTCGTTTCGGGAGAGGAAACCAAATGACACGCGCGTTAACTTTGTTTCTGACGATCCTTTTGTTCGGGTCGGTGGCAGCTTGGGCGGCCGACAACCCGGTGGTTGGGACATGGGACGTCGTTAGCACCGACGATTCCGGGCAGCCCACCAACTGGACTCTTGTGGTCAAGGACGATGGCGGCAAGCTCAGCGGGACGTTGAGCGGCGATATGGGCGACTTAACGCTTGTAGACGCCAAGCTGGATGGCAAAACGTTCACATTCAAGGTAGTGGTGAACGAAGCGACTTACACGACCGAAGGCACAGTAGACGGCAAGAAATTCGAGGGTAAGTTCAAGGGACCGGAAGCCGCCGGTACCGTCAAGGGCACCAAGAAAACGTAAGGGATTTGGCGGGGGTGCGACGCCCCGGATCTACCCCCCCCGCCTACTTCCGCTGAATCTCCACCCGCGCGGTGCCGCCGTTCGCATCGGTGAATTCGAAAATCTCCGGCGTCGCGGAAACCCGCTTGATGGCAGCCTGCTTCCAAGGCAGTTTCCGGTCGGCCGGACCTTCCCGATACCACCCGCTCAAGATGTACTCCTGGGCGTCTTTCGATCCCCAGGCGGAGCAGGTGTCGATCCAATACCTTTGAGGGCCGGGCGTGCCCTGGCTATCCTGCGCCCATTCGTGTTTCCACCGCTCGTGCCCATGCATGACGCAGAAGAAATAGAAGTCCAGGCGTTTGCAGTATTGGCTCTCGAAGACATCCACATGAAAAGAGCGCTGCCAACCTCCCGGCGAGAAGGTGGTTGCCAGTTTTAATTCCTCCTGGGGGTTGGTGGCGCCGTCGCAAGGCATACGGCTGGCAATCCGCACGCCTTGGACGCGATCCACCAGATCCTCGGCGTGGTGGGAGCGGGCGAACACGCCGGCTCCAAGTCCCAGGACGGCCAGCGAGGCGATAGCAATGGAAGGTCGGATCATCAAGCGTCCATTTTAGCTCTTGCCCCTGGCGTGACGCACGTTCTCAAGCGCCGCGCCCGCGCCTTTCACTAGTCGGCCGATGTGCGCCCAAGGGCTTGCCCCACGATGAATTATGGAGTGCTTAACCGTTTTGGGGAATGCGCCCGCTCCCTTACGGTCGCGGCTCGGTAACAGGCATGTTGATTTCGCGAGGTTTACCGAGCCGCGACCGTAAGGGAGCGTCTGAAGTCCCCAAGACGGTTAAGCGCCCCAAAGTATGCGGCATGACGCCAGGTTGCGCGCGCCACGGTACAATAACGGCGCGAGGTGTGATATGCGGAAGTACCGAGTTGCATTGTGGTTGGCGGCCGTGGCGGTTGTGTCCGGCGCCGGGTGCCAGAGCGGGCTGGCACAGAATAAGTTTGAGGTAGTAACCGGCAAGGCCTTCGATTCGGCGGTGCCCAAGGACTTCTATCTGGAGGGCAACGCCATCCCCACCGAGAGGCGCAACGCCATCCTGGTGAAGACGCCCGCCGGGGCGCGCGCGCTGTTCGCGCTGATCGACACCACCGGATACGCCGCCAGCATCACGGCCAAGTACGTCGGGATGATCGTCACCGAAGGGGACCTCACGCTGTGCGGACACAAGGTAACCGTGGGGAGCTACGGCTTCGGCTGGGCGCTTCCCGGAACGGGCGTGGATGCGCCCGGCAAGTTTTCGCTCTATAACCAGGCCGGGGCGCCAGTGGCCGACTGCACGGCGGAGCGGCAGGCTGATCTGAAGCAGCCGCGGCCGCTGCAGGTGATCGTTGCGACGGACGGCTCCGCGAGGCTGTATCACGGCAAGCACTACGTCGCGATACAGTAGCGTGATATGGCCATCATTGGCGTAGCGGGACGCAAGGGGGGAGTCGGGAAGTCCACTATCGCCGGGAATCTGGCGGCCGAGTTTGTGGCGATGAAACGGAGCGTGCGGGTGCTCGACGCCGATCCGCAGCACAGCCTGGTGGCCTGGGCCGCGCAGGGCGATGGCATGCTGGCGCGCACGGTGGAGAAAGTGGAAGGCGGCGACGGTGCGTTGCAGGCGCGGGTGCGGCAGGCTGAAAAGGACGCCGACATCGTGCTGATCGACACACCGCCGGGCGCGCCCGAAATCGCCTACGAAGCGGCCCTGGTGGCCGATCTCATGCTGCTGCCGTGCGGTCCGTCGCCGCTGGATCTATTTGCGCTGAAGGAAGTCCTGTCGCTGGCGCTGAAGGCGCGCGCCGAGCGGCGCTCGAAGAAGCCGCGCATCCGGTTCGTGCCGTCTAAGGTGCTCATGTCAACCAATCTCGGGCGGGGACTGGCGTCTTCGCTGAAAGACATGGGGAAGAAAGTGCTGCCACCCATCGGGCAACGGATCGTGGTGGCGGAGGCGGTGTCGAGCGGGCTGACGGTCGCGGAGTACGCGCCGGAATCTACCGCGCACGAGGAGTTCCGCGAGCTGGCCAAGGCGGTGGACAAGGTGCTGAAGAAGTAAGCGGGGGATGTCGTGGCGCACGCTTGAGCGTGCTGTGGCGAGCTTCAGCTCGCCATTTTCGGATGACCGTCGGTCCGTGGGCTGAAGCCCACGGCAGCACGCTTTCCGTTGAAGACGCACCTCGAGCCCGCCGGCCTGCGGCCGTTGGACCGGCGAGGGCGCCGGTCCGCGGGCAAGGGCGCCCGCCCCACGAAGGCGCGTCTTCATCATCTTTGGTGGCCCGCAGGGCCATGGGGCACTCTCCAGAGAACCACTGCGCAAGTCACCGATCTAGCGGGACTAACGTCCCGCAGGGCGAACTGAAGTTCGCCGGGCCCAAAGGGCACCCCCGCTAAAGCGTGCGCCACTTGCCTACTGGCGCACTACCGTGACGGCGCGCCAGGCAAAAGCGCCGGATGCATTGTATGCCTTCACCGTGATGGTATTCGTGCCTACCAGCAAAGGGATGGCGGGGATGCTCCATTGCTCGGTGCCGGTGGCATTACCGGCGGCGCCCGTCGAATTGGACCACGTCAGCGATGTGACGCCAGCCGTGGCTGTGCCGCTGAATGCGATGGTGGCAGCCGACGTCGAAACGATGGTCATCGCGGGCGAAGCGATGGTGAGTGACGGCGGTCCGGCAGGCGGCGCGGTAACCGGCGGCGTGGTCACTGGCGGCGTGGTAACCGGCGGCGTGGACGCAGCCTGGCGGGTCACGGCGATCGACTGAGAAGCCGAATCCCCCGTCCCGTCGGTCGCCAAAATGTTAATCGTGTTTGCACCCATCGCTAGCGGTACGGACGCTACGGACCAATTCGCCGAGCCGGCGGCCGGGCCCGATCCGCCCTGGTTGTTGCTCCAAACCACTTGCAGATTGCCTGTACCGCCGCTGGCTGTCCCGGAGATCGAGATGGACGAGGCCGTCGTCGTTACGCTTGTGCCAACCGGATTGGCAATCGCCAGACTCAATGGCGCCGGCGCCGGGAGCGAAGGAGGCGGAGTAACCGGCGAGGTCACTGGCGGCGCAGTCACGGGCGGCGTGGAACTATCGGGACTACCGTACAGCGCCTGCACTCCGGCGATGTCCCCGCTCGAAAGTTCGGCGCCAAAGCGGTAGTACGGGTACATGATCGTGTTCGGATCGTCCGTGTGTCCCAAGCCCAGGGCGTGTCCGGCCTCGTGCAGCGCCACGGTATACAAATCGATATCGGTTCCGATGTGCCAATCCTGGTCCTCGTTCAGGTGCATGTTGCCGGCCAGCGGTTCGGGATCCGTAGGCGAGGGAAAGAACGTGTGCGCCAGCACCGCGCTGCCCGGTTCGAAGGGATAGTTATCGCCGTGGAGACCTTGCGCGAACATGACCGAGACGGTTTGGTTGGCGGTTGCGCTGGTGCCCGGAACAAACTGCACTTTGGCGTTTTTGGCCCATTCCTGGAAGGCGCGGACGATCTCCGATTGCGCGCTGGCGACTGGCAGCTTGGCGCTCATCTGAGTGAACACGTACTCCAGTTGGACCACGCCATCGGCTCCGGCGCCGCTCCAGCCGCTCCCTACCAGGACGTACTGCCCCACCGTTCCGACCGTCATCTCGGTCCCGTTGCATGCCATCACGCGATTACCCTGGATCAGATCGCTGGAAGCTGGAAAGATGTACGCCACCTCGTCAAAGCCGGCAATCTGGGTGAGCACGGGCAGCGTAGCGGTAACCATCACATGATTTGGCAACAGATCCGGATTCGTAAGGATTTGCACGTTCGCGCCCCGCAGCAACTGCAGCGCGCGCCGCATGCGCACGTCCGGATGGAACTCGATCACCACCGCGGACGGCCCGCCGTCCGCACCCGCCTGGGAAAGCAGGGGGCTGATCTTGTCCTGCGCCAGCAATGGCCCCGACCACTCGACCGCCAAGCCGGCGAACGAGATGGGCTGATCGGACGAGATCGTGATGCCTCCATCGGGCGCCGATCCGACCACCAGCGCTCCCCGTCGCTGTATCTCCAGCAAATCGTCCGCGGTGGGCCCCACGGAGAATTGCACCAAAAGGTGGCCGGGACCCCGCCAGGACGCCTGCAAGGCTTCCGCCGCGGGATAGCTAGCGGCAGTCAGGTCCCTCGTTTTCAAGTGGATAGGTCCGCTCGCGTAGCTGGAGACGGCGGCCATCCAGGCGGCCGTAATTAGGTGAATTGTTCGGTGTTTCATAAGCGAACTCACTTATATAACGGCAGTTTCTGAGAAAAACTTGAGGTCCTGCGCACCTCTTAAGGGAATATGCATGTCCAGTATCGGGGTATACCCTTGGCTCTGGCCTGGTTCGGCCTATGCTGCTTGCCTGCCCTGGCGGCGTCGCCCCCGGTCTATCAACTCACTACGGTGGCGGGCAGCGATCAGGTGGGCGATGGCGGCCAAGCCGTAGCAGCCCAGTTGGAGCAGCCCGAAGGCATCGTGGTGGATCCGGCCGGCAACCTTTATATCGCGGACGCCGCCAATCATCGCGTGCGGAAAGTGACTCCCGCGGGTGCAATCAGCACCGTGGCCGGGACCGGACACCAAGGCTTCAGCGGCGATCATGGCCCGGCTACGGCCGCGCAATTGAACCAGCCGTATGGCTTGGCGTTGGATATGGCGGGTAATCTGTACATCGCCGATTATGGGAACCAGCGCGTGCGGGCGATCGGCACAAACGGGAATATCACCACCGTGGCGGGCGATGGGCCGAGCGGCACCTATGCCGACGGCGGTCCGGCGACTGCCGCATTGCTGCTGGGCCCGCACGACTTGGCGACGGACGCGGCGGGCAACCTGTATATCTCCGAGCTCCTCGGCCATCGCGTGCGCCAAGTGGCGCCGGGGGGAAAAATCTCCACTGTCGCCGGAATAGGCATCGCGGGATACGGCGGCGATGGCGGACCGGCTACCGCCGCGCAACTGGACCAGCCGGCCGGCTTGGCGCTGGACGGCGCCGGCAACCTTTACATTGTGGACAGCCGTAACTTCCGGATCCGCAAGGTGCTGGCCGGTGCCGGCACCATCAGCACGGTTTGCAGTCAGCAGACCTTCAACGCGCAGAACTTCACGTACACTGTAAACCTCTTTGGTCTGGCCGCCGACGGGGCCGGCGATATCTATTTTCTGGATGTCGCCAATGCCGCCGCGTGGCAGTTGAATCCCGCCGGCGTTCTCACACAATTGGCGGGCGTTCCGGGCGGGGGCGGGTACACCGGCGACGGGCAACCCGCGCTCCAGACCGCACTGATTAATCCCATCGAGGTGACGCGGGACGCGGCGGGCGACCTGTATATCTCGGAGTTCGAGCGCGTGCGCTCGGTCACGGCGGCGACGGGCATCATCAACACCGTGGCGGGCGACGGCACATTCGGCTTCGGCGGCGATGGCGGCAGCGCATTGATGGCGGTCCTGAATACGCCGACCGGACTGGCGCTCAACAATGGATCGCTATATATCTCCGATACGAACAACCAGCGCGTCCGCCAAGTTGCGAGCGGGTCGATAGCTACTGTGGCCGGCAATGGGACGCCCGGCTATTTGGGCGATTCAGGACCGGCCCTTAGCGCGAGGTTGAGCAGTCCCACCGGCCTGGCGTTCGATCCGGCCGGCAACCTCTACATCGCCGACAGCAAGAACAACAACGTGCGCAGCGTGAACCCGTCAGAGGTAATCACGACCTTCGCGGGCATCGGCACGTGCGGATTCGGCGCCGAGGGCGATCCGGCCGCCCTCACACCTCTGTGTGGGCCGCAAAGTGCGGTTGTCGATCTGGCGGGCAACACTTACATTGCCGATACCCAAAACAATCGGGTCATCATGGTGGACTCCGCGGGCAACATCCAGATCGTGGCAGGTAACGGTACAGCGGGCGACGCAGGCGCTGGAAACTCCGCGTGGGGCGAGTTGTACGAACCGCAAGGCGTGGCGCTGGATAGCGCCGGCAATCTGTACATTGCGGATACTCAGAACCATCGCATCCGGATGCTTGCTCCGGGCGGCGCGATCTCCACCATCGCGGGCACGGGGAACGCCGGGTTCAGCGGCGATGGCGGCGCCGCGGCGGCCGCGGAGCTGAATGCGCCATCACAGGTTGCGGTGGACACCAGCGGGAACGTCTATATCGCGGATACGCTCAACCATCGCGTGCGCCTGGTGACGACGGACGGGAATATCGCCACGATTGCGGGCACCGGAGATGCGGCGTACAACGGCGATGACGGTCCCGCGGTCCAGGTTGCGCTCTCGGCTCCCGGCGGGGTAGCGCTGGATGGCCAGGGCAACGTATATGTCGCGGATACCGGCAACAATCGCGTGCGCATGCTATCGACGACCCAGACAGTGGTAACGCCGACGCCGCCGGTGCAACTCATCAACGTGACGCTCGCCAATGGGGCCAGCCTGCTGCCAGGGCCGCTGGCGCCCGGTGAAATCTTTTCCATATTTGGCCAGGGGATAGGGCCCACTGTTGCGGTGACGGGCACTTTCGATGAAGTGGGAACACTATCGACCACGCTGGCCGACGTGCAGGTGCTGTTCATTGGCACGCCCGTCAGTGCCACGCCCGCGCCGCTCTACTACGTGCAGGCGAACCAAATCAACGCGCAGGTACCTTACCAGATGGCGGGCCAGGCTTCCGCGCAACTGCAGGTGGTGTATCAGGGCGTCACGCTGGCGGTCATGCAGGTCTCGATAGCGGCTGCCAATCCCGCGCTCTTCACGTTGAATTACGGCACGGGCAACGCCGTGGTGGTCAATCAGGACGGCTCGATCAACTCCAATCAGCATCCCGCGCCGCGCGGCTCGATCGTGGTGTTGTATGCCACGGGCGAAGGTCAGACCTCGCCCGCCGGTGTCACCGGACAAGCTGCGGCAGCACCTTTCCCGGTGCCGGTGCTATCGGTGTCGTTGACCATGGCTGGTATTCCGGCCAACATCCTGTTTGCCGGCGAGGCGCCGGGCTTTGTCGGGCTGCTGCAGATCAACGCACAGGTGCCCAGCGGCTTCGTTCCCACCGGCGACCTGCCGGTGGTGCTGACGGTGGGGCCGTATCAGAGCCCGGCGGGCGTCACGATTGCGGTGGAGTGAGTCCGTGTCCTCACTCCTCGGGTAATGGGCTAACTACGAGTTCTAAAGCATTAAACTTCGGATTAAAGGAGCAACAAACATGAAACGTCTGTTGATCGCAGTATCGTTCGGAATCATTGTACTGACGTTTGTTAAGTGTGGCAAAGATCCCCGGCAGGTGCGAATCACGGAGAAGAACCGGGACACCTTCCTGAGAGACATCGAAGGCATGAAGGGTTTGACCGTGGAAGAGGTTGGTCTTCTCATGGCAGCACAGATGTCGGACGGAGTAAGGAAGGCATTCGGCGGTGAAGACCGCAGGGTGGTGGGAAAGACCGTTGGCGAACTTCTGGTTGAACTGAAGAGGGAGGCCGCGGATCGAGAAGTGGAGTCGAAGAAGCAGGAACGACTTGTCGCTGACGCCAGAGCGAAGGAAGAGGCTCGGGTGTCAGAACTTCGTAAGGCCATCACTCTGACCGTTGTGAGCAAGGGCTTCCAAGAGGCCGAATACGAAAAGTACATCACTATCAGGGTCGCATATGAGAACACATCGGGCAAGGACATTCGGGCGTTTCAAGGCAAAATCCAGTTCACAGATCTCTTCGGCAAAGAGATCTATGAATCCGGCTTGACGATCTCACGCTCGGTGAAGTCAGGCGAGAAGACTATCTGGAACGGAAATATCAAGTACAACCAGTTCATGGATGACCAAAAGGCTCTGAGATTCTCTGAACTGTCGGACATGAAAGTTGCCTGGAAGCCTTCCGGCATCCTGTTCGTCGATGGGACCAGGATCGGAGAGGAGTAGGATCAGGTGCAGCTTGACAGAAACAACGAATGTGGGATGATAGGTCGTAATGAGCATCAATTGGACCACCGTGACAGCAATTGTCGGTGCAGCGCTCGGCCTTTGGAACTTCGTGCAGGGCTTTTGGCAGCGTCGAGTCCGATTGAAGGTAGTTCCTATGCTCACCATAAGCGTTGGAGGCGGCTTTTTGTCAAATAGCACCGATTGGTTCCCTAACGGCTCTCCATGCATCGAAGTGACGAATCTCAGTGCTTTCCCAGTGACGATTGCAGAGGTTGGTTTTTCTTTGGCTGGAAAGAAGGAAAGATTTCAACTAATACCCAATCCTCCATCAGTTTTGCCGAAGAGACTAGAGCCAAGGGAATCAATCGACGTTCGGGCGACCCAAGGTGTTGGCTTCCCTAAACAGGCACGGCTATCATACGCAACTACGCAATGCAAGAACACTCGTTATGGAGATAGCATTGTGTTGAGGAAACATCGTGAATCGCAGACCTGACAATCTCCTCACCCGTGCAACACTACCTAAGAAGAGATCATTTGTTCGTTTCTTCTAATTCGGGCCGTTCTTCTGCACAGCAACATCAAACTGACGACTTGGGGCCCAAGTGCGCCCGGTCGCATGAGAAGGGATTTGTTCGAGGATACCAAAAAAAAGAATCAAAGCAACACGACTTTTGGCGCACCACCGCTCCTCGGGGACGCTTGCGTCGCGGCACGTTGAGATCGTTGAGAGCGTGCGCCACATTCGTTCCTGCGGGTTGTCGTACAATCGGACAATGCTTTCCCGCATCGCCTTACTTTGCGCGCTGGCCGCCACTGCGTGGGCCCAGGACGCGGCCACCAAGCAGGTCGAGATCTACGGTCAGAAGATCTACTATCAGGAGGCCGGCTCCGGCCCGGACGTGATTCTGTTGCACGGACTGGGAGCGGACCGCAGTGGCTGGTCATTTACAGCGCCGGCGCTGGCCGCCAGGCGGGAATGCCCGGAGCTCCGTGGAAAGTAGCGCTCCCTTGTAACCCACTCTACGACACCTTTCTCCGCTTGGCAACTTCGGCCTTAGGCGGCGCCAACGCTTCCAATTCTCTGATGAGCGCCGG
>Ga0181536_10006020_pt1 | contig 12269 bp, 10 predicted proteins | sample PEATcosm2014_Bin_41_FD_121105 | JGI IMG/M metagenome (GOLD analysis project Ga0181536, IMG submission 121105) | Peatland microbial communities from MTU Mesocosm Facility, Houghton, MI, USA - PEATcosm2014_Bin17_60_metaG | ecosystem: Environmental > Terrestrial > Soil > Wetlands > Peat | place...
CCAACCGGCACCTCACCCGATTCAGAGCAGGTTCGCCGCCTTTGCCTCAAACGACATTCGACTCTGCCAGCCTGGAATTATTCGATTGCTCCGATGTGAATCTATTGTTGCGTCAGTCCTAAGAAAGTTGTGTCTTGGCGTGTTTTGCGGAATTTATCACCCGCCTATATATAGGCCGAGTTACTGCCGCTTATGGACAATTAAAATCACTTAATCTCCATTGCTATCGTTGCTAGGTATCCAACGGTCAGAAATTAGGCGGCCTATGCCTGCCCGAAATGACTCGCCATACGCTTCAAGCCGGGCGCCCTGAAAGTTGGCCGTGAATCCATCGCATGAGACAATCACTCGTCGCACGGTTCGCGTCCTGCGCCCACGGGTGAGTACCCCAGGTTTGTCATCCTTCTTCCAGTAGAGAGTAGCGCTCACCGATACCGCGCTACAAATAGTACTTACACTACCCTGCGCGACGGGATGCCACCTTTCGCGATCCGGCGTCCGGCTAAACTCCGGGGGCCTTTTCCATATAAGGTGCGGAACCCCGAAATCTGGGTCTATTCTGCGCTGCTCCTGGATTACAGAGAGAATTCTACGGCGCCACCGCGCCCCGCTGCCGTCTCCCTTGCACACCCGCCATATCCACCGGTAATGCGCGTCCGGGATGTCTGCGGCTTTAGCGCCAGATGCCACCAGTTGGCGCCATGCGGGCCTGTATTTATCGGGGATGGCTGCACGGCTGAAAATAACCTCCCAGTCCACCGAACCGGCATATTCGCGCGCTTCGCGCCGGTAGTAGCAGTCCAAGGGCACCGATGCGAGGAAACGTTTCTCGCCGCTCGCCGCATCGTTGCTACGCGCGCCGCCTATCGCGCGTAGTTGTATCTCGCGGGCGTGTCGCTTCGGTTTTTCCGGAGGGACGGCCGCCGGCAGGGAATCGCGCGGGTCAGAACGTGCCCCACCAGGCTTGACCTCACCAGGGCCAAAGAGCCCTACACCAGATAGTGGCATATCCGTTACATGCCTATGAATATTCAGCGGTTCCGTCGCCACCCTGATCCTTTCAGGCGCGCACACCTCCGGCGCCCCGATAAATTTGGTTTATTTCGTGGGTTTTTAGTGAGCAACGCTGGCCTTTGGTTATTACGCCCGCGCAAAGGTTCCTTGCGAAGACCGGCACTACTATGACACAAGTAGGTCTAAATGTCCGAAAAGTGTATACAAGGGAGGTTTCCGCCCCTCCCCGAAACGCGAGCGCTGCGCTTCGCGCACTGCATCACTGGCACCCCGGCGCGACCGGCACGCGCCCCGACCTACCCCGGCCCGCCAAAACATCGATACTCGCCTCCAGCGAAGTCTCCGCTCGCGCCCGCACGCCGTAATAGTTCGGGTCCTTCTCCCGCTCCCACATCGCTTCGAGCTTCGAAAGTTCTTCGTCCGCCAGCGCCGCGCGAATCAGGTCCACGTACGCCTCGACCCGCTCCCGCGCGCTCGCCGGAAGGTCCGCCACCGCGATCCCTCCCGCGCCCTGCGCCACTCTCTGCCGGATAGCCTCCTCGATCCACGCGCTTTTATTGCCGCCGGCCTCCCGGCAAACATCCGAGTGCAATTCGGCGGGTATTCTCAGCGCCACGGAGACGCTTTTGACGTTTGTGGACACTCCGAACCGCCTCCGTTTAGCTCGCAGTGCGCCGCGGGATATCTCTTTCCGTGTAGGTTTCTGTAGTGCCATATCCGCTCTCCCTGAAGTCTGAAAGTGGACAGCCGATAACATTTTTCTCCCGGTTAGCGGAGGTGGGTTCCACCACCACCGTAAGGGAGCGCCCGGCAAATACAGTAAACGAAACGCCCATTGCTTTAAGGCGCGGGCGAAAATAAACTTTAGGGCCTGCATTGAGCAAAATTGAGCAACCCCAGTAAGGTAAGTGCTCGAATCACAGCCTACTGGAGGGCCAGCGCTGACCCCGGCCGCCCCCGCTTCCCCGTCGCATCCAACTATACGTCGCTGCACCGTCCGCCCTTTTGCGCCCGCGCGGGTCAGCGAGAGGGGTCCGCCCTCGCCCGGCACGTGCACTATACACAGCGAAGCGGCAATCCCGCCCTGAAAGATCCAAGCCGTGCGGTTTTTGTTACCGAAGCGGCGGTAAGCCAATTCCCTTTTGCGCGTCCGGGCATTCATTAGGTCCATTCGAAAGTCGGCAAGCGTTTTGGCGTGGTTCACTTTTTTTATCCCTACCCGATTGCAAGTATAGCCGCGAGACTGGACCGCCGCCCTGAATGTCCCAGGCCGGTTTGCGCTTTTCTTGCTCTAGTTTTTGGCTTTTCACTGGCGCGATTTCAGTATAGGTAGCGAGTCCCGAATCCCGCCCGTAAATGTCACAGGCCGGCCCCTGTAAATTGGTTTCCCTTTTCAAACTCCTTGCGAAGTCAGCACAACCTTACCAGAACCGGAGAAAATTGTCCGAAAACTATGGATACGGCCCCATAACCGGATCTGAATGTATTGTTTCGCGCACTTCGCCTAGGTAGTGCACCCGCCGCTAAAGTTCTTGGTATATCAAAAGAAAACCGGCGAGCCTGTATCCGGCTGATCGGGGGCCGCTCCAACGGTCCCCTTTCAGTTCCCGCCTGCACTATCAACTATAGACTTAGAGTCCGGAATCCTGCCCTGTGTGAACCAGACACCTTGAAGTTTTTTCTTCGCATCCCGCATTTCGCCTATTTCTGGACTTTTGGATTGCTTAATCTGGTTTCAAACCAGGGGACCCAGTTGGCAGCTCAATAGCAGGTATCCCGGCCAGGGATTCAGGATTGCACGAGCGCCCGAAGCGCTTACTGTATTCTTCGTTTAAACGGACGGATCGGCACCGTCCCAGTTATGGCACTCCTCCGGCAAGCTCGTCACCGGATCTTCTAGGCAACGGCTCGCGTAGGTGGAGAAAACCACGGGTCATCCTCTCCGTACGGGTCTAGCGCCTCCGGAACGCTCGGAATGGGCATCTCTTCGTCCGCCCGGAGTTTCCGATCCAAAAGCCTCATGCCGCGGTTAAAGATGTCTAAGGCCGATTCGGTACGCCCCGCCGCCCCGGACCTTCGCGCGGTTCCCCCGGCGCCGCGGCACGGAGCGGAAGTGCGCCCGAGCGGGATCGCACATGAAGGCAATCCGCCCCCTGCCAGCCCGTTGGATGCGGAACGGTCCGAACACCTGTGGCCCTGCCGCCAGCGCCTCCCAGACCGCGCGCGCCGTGCGGTCCATGTGGCCCGGATCACTCCAGCCGTGCGAGTACGCGCATAACTTCAGGCCCCACTCGAACACCGTTCCGCCATCCTTCAACGCCGACAGGGACTCCGCCAGTATCTCCCAATCCGCCCGCGTCATCTCCGCCGGCTACAACCGAACCCCGTCCGTCATGCCGCCTCCGGCCGGAATCTCCACTCCGCCGCCAGGGAGTTGCACCGCCGGCCGCACCTGTAGGGCGGACGGATGAAATGCACTTCCGGCCGCCGAACGTAGGAAGCACCTAAAGAGCAGCCGGCATATCGAAGTAACGAACCTCGATTCGCGCGGCCCGATGATCTGCCAGGCCAGAATGATTCGCCCAACGAGCGGAGTCTCGCGGTTCCCCACGTTGTGAACGAGCGTATGATACCGCGCCTCACTCCGGCCGCAAAAGAGGCACTGACGATTTTGGGAGTCCTTTACGCGCTCTTTCCGCACCGCCCAAGCCTGGGAGGTGCTACGGCCCGCGCCCGCGGAAACGGTAACAGAGGTGATGCCGGCCTGAATTCCGAGCGTAGTCATTTGCGCCTTCTTGAAAGATTTAGAGCCTCAATGCGTGCATTTACCCGCGCGTTGCGCCGTGCGATTCTAAGGGCCTCCCTTCGCCCCGACTGCGGTACAAATTCGCGGAATTGCTCTGCTATGATCTCGATGTCCTCGGCTAGTATGGGCACATCAAGCGAAAGTCGGCCGGGTTCCACCGAATCATACGGGTACGATCCTCCGCGCTTTCTAAAATCCCGCAACCGGGATAGAACCGATTCAAACAGCGACACCGTTTCGGCTATCTCTGCCTGTGTGATTTGATGCCGACGTGCGGTCATTTGCGCCCCCGCTCCGCCGGCTTCCGCCCAGCTTGCCCGGCACCACTGAGCGCAATCTCCCTACGCACCGCAATCACGATCCCGCGCCGCATCTCCGGCGTGAAGTGCGATTTCTTTCTGAATCGCGCTAGCCTCGGAAACACGACAAGGGAACCGTCTTCGCGCTCAAGACTGAGCTTTAGATCCCATGGCAGGTGGGCATACTTGCGTTCGTACGCGCGGGCGCCAGTATCTTCCGCGCTTTTTTTAGCGGCCCTCATTGCCGCCCTCCCCGCTTCGTCGGCTTCGTCGGGGTTCTTGCCCGCATCCTCCCAGAAGTTCACGTGCTTCTTAACGGTTTCCAAAAGCACGCCGGATTTGTCACCCGCGAGCGCCTTCGCGATCCGCTCAATGGTCTTCAACTCATTGAGCGACACCTCGGCCAACACCTCGGTTTTGCCGCCGAAATCTCCGACCTTCATGGCCATCAATTCGTACCGTGTCGATTTCACCTTTTTTGCTGCCACTGTGTTTATCTCCTATAACGGTTATAACGTCGTTATAGAAACCTTGTCAATATAAATTATCACGGTTATAATGGTTCCCGTATGGGATCAGAGAAACCGTTTCTGAGTTTCGTTGTTGAGCCAGAGTTCCTGAAGCGTATCGATGATTTCCGCTTCAAGCATCGCTTTGAGTCGCGCGCAGCCGCGATCAAGTGGTTACTGGATTGGGCGTTGAGCCAGAAGCCAACCCCGAAGGCGGACTAAGGGCGAACGGCCCGCAAAAACCTCTTGACTTGTACGTTTCGTGTATCGTGCGGAGGAATCCGGCGAAGCCGCGGCGTGACTGTCTCCAGATTGCCCCGGCCGGGGGTCCCGAAGGAACCCGCGACACCAGTTGTAATAGGATTGCAGTAAAGGCGGGAATTTGCCTCTTTTGCGGGTTTTAAGAGTACGTGAAATCAATAACTTACGTGGGCTAAATAGCCTGTAGGGTTCGAGTCCCGCCCGGCTCACCAGTTTATAAATCAGCAATTTAACCAAGTTTTCTTGCCTCGTGTGTGTAATAGGGCAGCCTGGCCGACGGTCATCCTGCTCAGCTCGTCCGTGGCGCAGCCCTTCGATGTGCGCAGGGAGTCGATTCGCGGCACGATGCGCTGACTCTCTCCTTACGGAACTTCCGAAGCCGCTGGGCGAACGGAGGCAGGCTTGACACGCCATGAGGTCTGACGGCGTTCAATCAACGGCCTTACGCTACGGCCCGCCAGTCCTTCCGGAACTGGAACCATCGCGTAGTCGCACAAAGTCGGCAGAACATCCACCCCCGAGACAAGTTCGTTCCGATTGACCTCGCCGGGACGAATCACGCCTTTCCAGGAAACGAGTAAGGGCACGCGCGCCGCTTCTTCATAACACACGAGCTTTCCGTCCAGATGATGCGCTGCCACCTGCTCACCGTGGTCGCTAGGCCTAAAGAGGCGGGGCATCCCTCAGCTTGCCAGCCGGGCGCAGCCCCCGCCGGGAGGCCTGTCCTACAGCCCGCCCTTCTTTTCTTCCTTCTTAGGCGGCGCCTTTTTTTCGTTCTTCTTTTCGGTCTTCTTTTCGGTCTTCTTTTCGGCCGCAGGCTCGTTGCGCGTTTCGGGAGCGTTGCCGCGGGCCGCCGGCGTCGCCTCCGGACGCGCCTGTTGCTGCACCGGACGAGTTTCCTGCTGCGCGGGACGCGCTTCCTGCGGCTGCCCGTAGCTTTGCGGCCGCGCCGAAGGCGGACGGTCGTTCTGCATCATCGGCCGATCGTTGCGCGGCGCTCCCGCCGCCGGCCGAGGATTGCCCGCGGGACCGGCCGGAGCGCCGGCCTCGCGAACCATGGGCCGCGGCGCCGGCGCCGAAGCCCGCACCTCCCGAATCTGTTGCGCATCGAGCGGCCGCCCGCCATTGGCCTGCAGCGCCCGCTGCTGGGCCGCAAACGATACCGGCGGCGGAGGCGGCGTGTTGCGCACCATCACCGTCCGGTCGACGAAGCGCGCCGGAGGCGTCCGCACCACCACCCCGCCCCCCGGACGCTCCAGAACGCTTTCGCGCACCGGCGCGAACTGCGCCGTAGGCCCAATCACGCTGGCCCGCATAATGGTCTCGCGCGGCACCATCACCGCGGCCGCAGCCATCGGGCGCCCCGTCACGAAGGCATCGTGCGGGACCACCATCACCGCTCCCGCCACGCCCTGGTTGACGTAGCGAACGTTCCCCCGTTCGACGATAGCCACGTTGCCGGCATGCATGACATTGAGGTTCTGCACGTAGACCGCGCTCACCGCATACGCGGGCCGGTAAACTTCGCCCGGTCCCAATGGGAACCATGCCGCCATGCCACCGCCGCCGATTCCCACCGCGAATCCGCCGCCGCCCACGAAAGCCACCAGGGCCGGGGCGTACACCGGCCGCATTCCCGGCATCATGCGTCCGGGAACCCAATACCACGCGCCGGCCACAAACGCCCAGCGGCCGTAATGGAACGGAGCGAAGCCCCACGCGGCGTCATCGATCCAGGTCCAGCCATACGGCGCAACCCAAGCCCAATGCCCGTAGTGATACGGCGCCCAGCCCGCCGGAACAGCCGTGGGCCGCCATACCGGCCCGTAGGGCGGGATTTCCGTCCACACGCCGTAATGGTCCAGGTCTTCGCAGCCGATCATCTCGCGCGGCACGTAGCGCGCCGAAACGCTGGCGTTTTCCCGCTGGTCGCGCTGTTGGCACCACTGGTCGAAGCCGTCCATGGGACCCAGCGGCCCGATGTCCTGGGAAACCGTATCCATGCCCGCCAGGCGCCCGCTCTGCCCGGCGTGCAGCGGAAACGCCGCGCCGCCGGCGGTGACTTCCGCCTCGCCGGCGCGCACCGACGCGATGGTGACGTTGTTATCGCCGTCGGCGTTGATGCGGTACTCGCCCGGGCGCAACAGCGAAATCGCCACGTTGGGGGTGTCCACTTCAAAGGTCTCGTTCTCGCCCAAATTGCGGATGCGCACTTCCAGGGCGCCCTGCGTCAGGCTGATCTGGGCCACCTGGTCGTTCAGGTTGAGAACCGACATGGCCGTCTGCTGGTCCATGCGGATGGCGGTCGAGCCGATGTGCATCTCGCTCTGCGCGCCCGCATCCGTCCACAGATGGTCGCCCGTGACCAGCGGATAGTTCAGAGTCGCGGCCGTCCAATCGTCCACGCTGCCCGGCCGGAACGATACCGGACCATTCAGATAGTTCAGGCGCGCCACCCGCGTGGGCGGATCCTGCGCCGGTCCGGCCGCGGGCGGCATCGGCCCGCCCGGCTGCGCCAGGACGACCCCTGCCGCCAGGCCCGTCAGAATCGCAATTTGCTTTGATTTGCGCATCATAAAACTCCGCTTCCTCCACATATCTAACACATCCGATGTCTATTTGCTTCAGCGGGTTCCATTAAAAAGTCGCAAGCAACGAACGGCCCAAAAGCACCACCCCGGTGCTATGCGGCCACCACTTGCCATTCGCTCCCGCAAAAGGCACCCGCCCCCGGCCAATCATACCAGCACACGCCCCGCGAAAAAAAAAAGACATATCTTCCGCGAGCCGCCTTCCAGGAAAAAACAGACGGGAAAATGTGTCCCCTTTTTACACCGCCGCGCGCTTTTTTTCGTAGGCGGCGAACTGGTCGCGGTCCAGGGAGCGGGGTCGAATCGCCTCGCCGGCCAGCGACCCGGTGCTTTCTTATCTGCGTTGTTTCGTGTTCATCTGTGGCCCCGCAGGTTTTTGTTAGCGGCGGAGGAAGACTTGGCGGTCCAGGGCGCGGGGGGTCGGGAAAGTGGAGGAGATGTGGTCCTGCCAGCCGAGGCTCTCTTCGTCGGCCAGCGACCACAGCATGCCAACCACCGTGCAGAGGCTCAGGCACGAACCCAAAAAGCGCAGCACGCGCTGTTTGGGTTCGGGCTGGAAACCGTCGAAGGTGGTGAGGCGGAGGCGGGTCCAGTGCATACCGGGAGTTTCCGCGCAGGCGATAGTGAAGATCAGGCCGTAGGTAAAACCCAGGATCGGCAGCACGGCGCCCAGGATGGTCAGGCTGGCGCGGGTCTCGGGGAATCCGCCGCAACTCCAATAGAACACGGCGAGAAACAGGCCGTAGGCGATGAGCACAAAGCTCCAGTCGATAGCGGCGGCGGCGGCGCGATGGAGGGTCGCGGCCACGGGGAATTCGCAGAAGATCACAGCATCCACGGTAGTGCCCAGTTTACGCGGTTGCGGCGCCGAAGGCGGCAAAAAATCGAGACGGCCCTGGCCTTCGGGAACGCGCGGCGCGCGGCGCGCGGAGGGTTTCGAGCCGGCCGGGGGCTGTTTTTTGGCGGCCTGCGAACGGGGCGGCGCGAAGGCTTCGAAAGGAATGACGTTGGAAATAACGCGATCCTGGAACAGCGAACGCTGCATGGGATTCTGCAGGTTCGGAACGCGGCGCGGCGGGCTCGCCGGCAGGGGCGATTCCGTGACGGCCGCGCGGGCTTGCGGCTGAAATTGGGCGGCTAATGCGCCATTGGTGCGCCGCCAAGTCACCTCGCCGGTGAGCGTGTCGCCCGGCCGGCGGCCACAGCGGCGGCAGCGATGCTCGCTTTCGCTGTTTCGCGAACCACAGTAGCTACAGGTCATCCTAACCTTTTCCGGCAACAACTTCACTCGCAAGTGTGTTAACTTCAGCGATTGAAGCGCCTTCCGCAAACTACTCCTCTCTTTCTTAACACAGAAGCACCGGCTTGTCACGAAAAATCTTATAGTTTTACGTACAGTATTGTCCTTATTGCGTTGGCGGCTTTGGTTTTAGCGACTGGGGCATCGGCCCAGGGCAATCCCCCATCACCGCCCCCGGCGCAGACTGGCAACAGCATCACGACGGCTTGGCCGGCTCTGCCGGCGGCCAACACCCTGGGCCGCGGCGAGTGGTTCGGGCAGGCCATCGAAATGGATGTCACGAGCGCCGTCAAAAAATTTCATGGGCACGCGGAATTCGAAAGCGAGACCATGCTGATTCGCGCCGACGATATCGTTTACGACAGCGATTCGGGGATCGTGACGGCCGGCGGCAGCGTTTATTACCATCACTTCCTGCACAACGAGCAGATCTGGTGCGACCGCCTGGTGTACGACACCGATGCCGGCACCGGAAAATGGTACAACGTTCGCGGCGAGACCACGCCGCGCACCGTCAACCGCCGCGGCGTCTTAAGCGGGACCAGTCCATTTCACTTCGAAGGGCAGTGGGGGGAACGGCTCGACGAGGAGCATTTCGTGCTGTACAACGGCTGGATCACGAACTGCAAAATGCCCCGGCCGTGGTGGCGCCTGAAAGGCCCGCGCTTCGATATCGTGCGCTACGAAAGCGCCAAGGCTTACAAGAGCTGGTTTATTCTGCGCGGCATCCCGTTGTTTTACACGCCGTATTTTTACCACTCGCTGCAGAAGCAGCCGCGGCACAGCGGCATTCTCAATCCCAATATCGTGCCGCGGTCGCAGCGCGGCGTCGAAATCGGGTTAGGCTATTACTGGGCGATCAACCGCAGTTATGACCTGACTTACCGGTTTTTCGACTACAATACCAGCGCCTTCGAGCACCACGTCGATTTCCGCGGCAAACCGGGCGCGAGAACGGATTACGATTTCATTCTTACCGGCGTGCAGGACCGGGAGGGCGATCCGGCGCAGGGCGACCGCAAGTTCAGCGGACTGAATATCTATTTTGTAGGGCACAGCGACCTGGGCAATGGCTGGAACGCCAACGGCATGGTCAACTATGTCAGCAGCTTCGGTTTCCGCCAGGAATGGTCGGAGTCTTACAACGAAGCCATCGGCTCGGAAATTCACTCGGTGGGCTTCGTGAATAAAAGCTGGGAGAATTATACGTTCGACACGGCGGTCTCGCGGCTCGAGAACTACGAGTCCAACGAAGTGCAGCCGCCGGGAAGCACCGCATTTCTGCGCAACGCGGTGCTGATTCACAAACTGCCGGACGCGGACTTTTCCGGCCGGGACCGGCAGATCTGGAAGAACGTCCCGCTGTGGTTTTCCTTCTACTCCGAGGCCGGCCTGCTGTACCGCTCCGAGCCCATCTTCGACGCCAACAATAACCTGGTCGACACCTTCCAGACGCGCCAGTTTACGCCGCGGTTCAATTTCGCGCCGCACGTTTCCAGCGTGCTGCACCTGGGCGGCATCAGCCTGGCGCCGAGCATGGGTATCGACGAAACCTTTTATGGCGAGAGCCAGAGCGTACTCGCCCCGGGCAGCGCCACTTATCCGTACCCTTACGAATTTCAGGCGAACGGCGCAAGCATCACCCGCAACGCGCGCGATTTCTCGCTGGACCTTATCTTTCCCTCGGTAGCCAGGGTATTCAATAAGAAAACCATCTTCGGCGACAAACTCAAACATGTAATCGAGCCGCGCGCCACTTATAAGTATGTTACCGGGGTGGGAGAGGATTTCAACCGGATCATCCGTTTCGACGAACAGGACCTGCTGGCCAATACCAGCCAGTTGCAGCTTTCCCTGACCAACCGCATCTACGCCAAGCGCGGCGACACGGTGACGGAGATCTTCACCTGGATGTTGATGCAGAACCGCTACTTCGACCCCACCTTCGGGGGCGCCGTGCTGCCCGGCGCGCCGAACATCTTCGCAGCTACGGCGGACCTGACGGCGTATGCCTTTGCCGTGGGGCCGCGCACGTACTCGCCGGTAGTCTCGATTCTGCGCACCAACCCGGTCAACGGGCTGGGCCTGCAATGGCAGGCCGATTACGACCCGCTCTTTCATTCGATTGTCGATAGCAGCCTGTCGGTGGATTACCACTTCTGGAAGAAGTACTTTTTTTCAGTGGGCAACTTCGAGGCGCATACCAACCCCATTCTGACGCCCTACGGAAACCAGTACCACTTCCGCACGGGGTTCGGCGATCCGCAGCATCGCGGGTGGAACGCCGGCATCGACGTAGCTTACGATTACCGCGAGAACCTTCTGCAATACATGACCACGCAGGTCACTTACAACACCGATTGCTGCGGCTTCAGCGTGCAGTATAGAAGGATCAACGTCGGCATCCGCGACGAGACCAAATATTACTTCTCTTTTTCCCTGGCTAACCTGGGAAGCGTAGGAACGCTGCGCACCCAGGATCGCTTGTTTTAGGCCGGGGTCGTGGCGCACGCGCCCGTGCGCAATACCGCTAAGCGACTTCTTTTTTTGCGCCATTGGTCTTCTTTGCCTGCGTGCCGGTCGCGGAGACTCTGCGCTTGGGAAACGAACAGGGCCGCACCGAGCGCAAGTATTTCCTCGACATTATCAAAACGATCGCGTATCGAGCGGAAACCAGCATGGCTTCCACGGTGCGCGAAAAGCTCAAACGCTCCGGCGATGCGCGCGCTTTATTGCGACGGATCTATCACACCGAGGTCGACTGGACACCCGGCATCGAGGCCAAGACGCTGACGGTGCACCCAGGAGTTCGGAGACTTTTCTCGACGCATTTGCGCCCTGCAAGGACCATGCGCCGACACGAGTGCGTGCGCCACTTCAGGCGCTCCCCTCAGCGCTTGAGGGCGGTCTGCCAGTTCAGCACCACCATGAAAGGCACGGTGTCGAGGCTTTGGGGGGTGGTCACGAAGAGAAAACGCTGGCCATCGGCCGTCGCCACATACCGGTTGCGGCGATTCAAATTTTCCAACTGCACCTCAAACAGCTCTTTGGGAATCCCTGCCTCGAAAGTGGATCCGGCGGCCCTCACGTCGACCGCTTCGAATTTCGCTCCGCTCAGAAAATAGAGTTCCTTGCCGTCGCGACGCCAGGATGGTTCGGTTCCCCCGCCGTTAGAAATCTGCCATTTGCCGCCCGCCGGCGGAAAGTTCTGCACAAAGACCTCCCTTCTGCCGGACTCCTGCGAGACATACGCGATCCAGCGGCCATCGGGTGACACGCGCGCGTGGTCCTGCGGAAACGCGGCTTTCAGCACCGGGAATGGTTTTCGGTCCCCACTCACGGGCACGGCGTCGATCTCGGTGCTGCCTACGTTGAACAAGAGGAGTTTTCCATCCGGCGACCAGCCCACCACGGGTTTGTTCGTGGCGTCCTGAAGCAAGGGTTCGTCGAGGCCGGCGCCGCCGGACGCCTTCCAAAAAATCTCCCGCA
>Ga0181536_10006021_pt1 | contig 12267 bp, 14 predicted proteins | sample PEATcosm2014_Bin_41_FD_121105 | JGI IMG/M metagenome (GOLD analysis project Ga0181536, IMG submission 121105) | Peatland microbial communities from MTU Mesocosm Facility, Houghton, MI, USA - PEATcosm2014_Bin17_60_metaG | ecosystem: Environmental > Terrestrial > Soil > Wetlands > Peat | place...
GCGCGCCAGAGTAGCTTCCCGAATCCCGCCCGCTGGTCTTTCGCCAGCACGTTGGGACCGTACTCGGCCAGACGCGTGGCGGCCTCGCTGTCGGTGAGTCCCTCGGCGCGAGTGTTCAGCTTCGCGTAGACGCCTGCTGTGTCCATCGCCGCCGACTCCACCACCAGGGGCGACACGCGTATCGCCGTGGCCTTATGCCGATTGACGGCAAGCACGCTTTTGGGGAGGACGGCCGATGGGATGCTAGTCATGTTGAATTCGCGGGCAGGTTGAACCATTGACCCGCATCGACCTGAACGTGAAATTCCATAGTATTTACCCACAAGTAAGCATGACGCTATTCAGAGGACAAGCGAATCCGACTTCCCCGCTTCACAGGCTTGACCTTCGCCCACGCGGACTCGCCCTTCGGCAGCTCCAAGAGCTTCGGGCCGTTTCCCTGGGTTCGGAAAAGTTGACAAACGAAAAGGCATGCATGCAGGAACATCAGTCAAGATCACGAAGATCAAATCAGCCCCGAATGCCCTGTTTCCTCCTGGAAAGTGGGGCGAGTTTATGCCTGGGAACCGCGCCGCAAGCCCGCGCCATAGCCTCCCGGTCGCCCACGCGATGGAGGGCGTGCTGCTCGCGGATGTAGAGGTCGGGAAGCCGGTGTACCTGGCGAGGATGGCGCGCGACGGCGAGCTGGTGGACGGCATCTTCACCTCCTCCCGCGTGGCCTCCGTGGCGCAGGGCGGATTCACCGCGGCCAGCTCCATCTACCGCGTCAAACTGATCGGCTGGGAGCCGGGCGAGTTCGCGCGCCTCGCTCAGAACCTCATCCAGGAGCTCCTCGCTTGAATATGTACCAACCATCCTTTCCGCAAAATCGGGTCAAGAGGCTGCTCCTCGCGCTCAAGGCCAGCCTCGGCCGCGGGACGGGGGCATCCCTGACGTTTGATGAATGGGGCGAGATGGTGGACCGCCCCGGAAACACGCTGTCGAGCTGGTGCGCGGATGGGGAGGCCCACCAGATCCAGGTCCTGCTCGCATCGCTGGAGCGCCTGCCCAAGCCGGACCGGCACCGCATGGTCGACGATGCCTGCCGGCTACACGCGACCCTCCGGCATAGGCGCCTGGCGCACGACTTCGTCGCGGTGAGCGAGCTGGCGGCCCTCCTGCGCCAGGCCACCGGGTTCACCGCCATCCACGGCGCCCCGGGCCACATGCCAGAGTTCCTGCTCACCGCCCTGGGGCACTCCTTCCAGGAGTCCGGCGGAGCCGTGGCAGGGCTCGATTTCCAGCGTCCGAACGGCTTCGTGCCTGTCGCCGGGGTAAGCTACCTGTGCGGCCCTGTGACACACCAGGAGGCATCTCGGCGGGTCCACCAGGCATGGCCGGATGTCCGTAGCACCAGGGCTGGCCTCATCCTCCTGAGCGGCGTCTGGTCCGTGGCGCCGGAGCTGCGCCCGGAGATCGTCGAACTGGGCCGCCGGGCGCACGTCGTCGTGGCGAACCTGGCCGTACTCCCGACCAAGCTCCAGTTGCCGCCCCCGGTGCATCTGATCACGGTTTCGCCTGCTCGGGAGCGCCCGGGGAGGATCCGCGTCGGGGTGCAAGCGCTTTAATCTTCTTCCATGCCGGGGTGCCCTTTGGCAACCACGAGAGCTTCGGCCCGTTCCCCTGGGTCCAGTGCGGGGGTATTGGATCTGGTGGCCTCCGCATCTGACATCGCCTATGCAGCTTTTGAAGGGGAGCAGGAGAAGTTCGACCGCGAGGTTGTGCAACCCTCGGGTGTCGATTCCGAGGATTTCTGGATGCAGATCACGGAACGCGGGGGGTATGAGTACACTTGGGCGATGACTTTCCAAGAAGTTCTCGACAGTTGTGATCTCGGCCTGGAACCGCGCCAAACGAAAAGCCATGCAAGCAGGAAGCCATGCCCTCTGGCCCCAAACCAAAGGAAGCGCAGGCAGTCGCTGCCGGCCTCCTGGCACACCTGGGCGATCCTGGCCGTGGTCGCATTTCACGCCCTGGTGTACGCCTGCGAGAAGCCGGTCCAGGTCTGCACCTGGCTGACCGAGCACGGTGACCTGTTTCCCTTGATCCGGGCAGTGCTCTGGGGAAAGCCCGCGCCGTCGGCGCCTCCGGCGATCGTCCTGAAGCTCCCGCCACTTCCTCCTGCGGCGTAGCTGCCGTAAAAACCTGGCCAAACGTAAAAACTGTCTGAGATCTCTGCCCCTCTTGCCAAGAGGGGCGGCCCCATCGAAGCGAAGCGAAGCAAGCAACGATACTCCTGCAAAAAGGAAGTCGTAGGAACCTCGGCCGGGAGACTGGCCGGGGCTTCTCTTTGCCAGTACAACCCGGCGCAGTACTCGCCAGGGGCGCGTACTAGAGTCCCTTGGTGCGCACGTTCCCCGAGCCGCCGAAGGTCTTCTGGAGGGCGTAGCGCAGGCTGATGCCCGTCCTCGGTCCTTCGCGAGCCAGAGTACGCACATCGGCTCGGTGTACCCATCGTCGCCGCCCCTCCACCTGGGCGAGGAGCCGGGAGAACATACCTGTAGGACTCATCATCGCCCCATTGCGTCAGCTCATCGAACCCGATGGAGGTGTAGTCGTCGCCCTGGTTGTTGGGGCCAGCGACGGCCCTACCTTTCTGAGACGGTCTATTCGGTGAAGCGGCGGCGAGGGTTGTGGAAGGAGGCTATCCGCCGGGAGTAACCGGAGGCCCCGGAGTGCGTCTTTTTTTGATTGTTTACTGGGTTTTCCACGTGCTGTCTCCCGTGTGGCGGACTTTTCCCGCCTTCGCCGAGGCTGCTGCGAGGCAAGGCTTCCGCATCAACCCTGCTCAGACCAGCCCCGGCATGGCCGGAGGGTCGAAGCCGAGGCGGTCGCGCTGACGCTCAGCTGCCGAGGTGTGAACCTCTGGAATGTCTTTGCTCATGGGATAATTGCGACCGGACATTTACGGGTGGAGGTCAGACAAGCGCCACGGCAATAACCGCCACCGTCAGGCCGCACCCTCGGCAGGCCACCGTCACGCTGCCGCTGCCGCTCTGGTAGAACACTTCGAGGCCCGCGCCGGGATGGCACCGCTGGCGAAAATAGAGCTTATCCTGCTTCTTGTGCTCGTGCTTGCAGCCCGGCACCTGGCAGCCGCCAAGCATCATCCGCTCCAGCTCCGGGATGGCCAGGGCGCTCATTCGAGGGTGAACTCCTTGAGCATCGGCCCGCGCTCGAACTCCAGCAGGCGAATGGTCGTCCCCTTTAGGCTGCGCCCTGCTTTGGCATATTCGAGCAGGTCGTGTTTGGCCTTCTCGAAGTCGCGTTCGCCCTGCTCCGGCGTATCGGCAACGGCGACATTGCCTGGCAGTGGAAAGAGCAGTCCTTCAGTCCCGTTCGGCCAGGTAATCAGAACAAGATAAGCTTTCATTCTGTCTAAACTTCACGCATCTGCGCGGTCCGCGTCCTGGGCCTTGCGGGCCTGGTTGAGGGTCTTCTTGTCGGCCACTCAGTCTCGCACTCTGGGCTTGAGTGTGCCATAGAGGTCAACAGTCCTTGGCCTTGGCCGGGATAACGGCAACCTCACGCACCTAAAGCGCTACCTTGCGAACGCCACCAGGACAGGAGCGCACTCACCCGCCGGAGGTAAGAGCCGCAAATCCACCACTCACGACGAAAAAGCCAGGAAAGCGGCAAGGAAGTCCGTCAAGGAGGCTATCGAGCGAATTCGGAGCGGCGGCCTCCCCGAATTAGCCGACCATCTGAATGACTATATCCGTTACGAGCGGTACGAATACGCCTGCTTGCCCGGAAACGCCTCCATGCCTTGGCAACTCTGAGGCCCCGAGCCCATGCTACCGCTTGAGTAGCACACGCCACCCCCTGGGTGGCCCTTTTCCTCACGGGCAGCAGGTTACAACTTGACGCCTCTATGCCCTAAAACGGCGATCTGGGGGCCTGCAATTCAAATATCTCCATCAGCTTTGCCTGGATTTCGTCCCGCTTGGTCAGCACCGGCTGCTCCGTAACTGGGCGGCCTGCGCGTCGGGCGGGACAAACATTAATCACCTCCTGAATCTGGCCCAACTTCTCCAGCAGACCGGCCATGGATAAGCGCACGCCGGCCGGAGCCCGAGAAGGAAAGCAACAGCAGCGAGAAGTAGGAAGGTCAGGAGAGGTTGTAGGGGGTTACGAATGAAATGGCCCCAAATGGCGCTCCGCGAAAAAAAATCTGCGGAAGAGAAAGCCAGGAAAAAGCAATAATTACGGAACTAAATAATCCGCAGATGCAGGCCCGATGGGCGGATCTCGCCGAGTGGGGGTGGCAGGGGACGCAGTGGGCCTTCGAGGACTTTGAGCGAAACGCAGGCAGAGGGAGGAACGTGCTGAACTGCGCCATCCCGATGGCGCGGGCCTACAACCTTACCAACTTCGAGCTGCCGGCCGGCTGGTCTCTGCACAACTGCTTGGTGGCCGGCATCGGCTTCGGCGCCGCGATCCCCGATGGACTGGAGGAATGGGCCTACATCCCGAAGATCCACGCTGTGCCGCAACTGCCACAGCTCCGGGAGCTCCCCGCGGAGCATGCCCTGCTCATGCGCTCGCCATGGTTCCGGTCGCCCTCGCAGGCACTGGGGCTGGGCATAAACGCGCGTCACCTGCGCTACCACTACGAGCTCTGGCAGGAGTTGCAGCCCAAGACGTTGCGCGGCGTCTTCACATCGCTGGTGTTCGTCACGCCGCAGCTCAGCCTCTCCCTGGCCCCGCACATCGACCTCAGCAAAGTGTTCATGGTCTACGCGGCGCTGGCACGCGCCTCCGGGCCCTCCCAGCTCTTCCCGGCGGCATACCTCTACCCCGATGCGAGGCTCGGCGGGCTGGGGTCCACCCCGGCGGCCATGTTCGCCGACATCCTGCCGAACCTCGGATCGAGCATCCCGGTCATGGACGGGAGATCGAACTACTGGGGCACAGCCATCCGCCTGGAGGGTCCAGACTGCCACTACGGCTTTCCCTTTAACCGGGTTAACAACCACCTCGAAGACGTATCGCTAAGCGACGTCATCCAGGGGAGCATGAATCTGCCCGACGGACGGCCCGTGCGTGCCCGTCACTCGGAATCCCACGTTTACGCCACCCTCGACCCGAGGCTCAAGGCGGCGCTCAAGATGGACCGGGACGCCTACGCCGACGCCTACTGCCTGGACCGCGGCGTCATCACCCACGACGGCCTGCCCTACTTCCTGCCCGTGGAGATGCAGGCGTCGGTCTTCGCGGTGATCCTGACTGCCTGGGAGTTGGAGATGGACCGGCCCGGCGACCTCACCTCCTACTCACTGAGGACCCAGCACGCCGCCATCCGCGGGCACAACTTCTACCAGCGCATCGAGCCCTACTTCTCCAACTTCATGCGGTTGATGGATGATCTCGGCAGGGAGCCCAGCTTCGTGTCTTACCCGCTGGCCAGCTATCTGACCCACCCGTGGTTGGGCGGAAACCTCCGCCTGGTCAACCAGCGGTCCGAGGGCGAGATGACCCTGATGGTCCCTCTATTCATGCGCAGCTACTACCTCCAACAACTCGACTGGGCCATGGGCGTCTTCAACCTCTGCAACACCGTCGAGTTCCGCAGGAGGGGCGACATCGAGGGGGCGCTCATGGGCGGCGGCTTGGCCATGCATCAGATGAGGGCCCAATGGCGCCAGGACGTTCACCTCTTCCACCGCCCCACGGAGCGCGCCTCATTTTGGCCGAACATCCACCCGGACTGGCTGGGGTTCGACCAGATGGGCGAGGTCGGCGACCTGCCCAGGCCCTACGAGTGGTAGGAGCATAATCGGGGCTTTGGACAATGGATGTGAACTGGAAGTCTCCTGGTCCAATTGAGGATACAGGCCGTTCGAGGGAAGGCCAAAACAAAGACTCCGTCAAGGAAGGCAGTAAAAGCATGATGAACATCACCAACCTGACAACCACGACACAAGAAACCGAACTCAACAAGGTCATCGAGCGCATTCGCGCGTACAACAATCCACCGCTGGCCCGAAACGAGCCGCTACACCTGGAAGTCGACGGCCTCAGCGAGAACGCGTAGCAGTTGCCGTCACCACCTCCCAGGAACACCAACTTCCGCCCCTGCACCGTCCCCAGGGACGGCGACGACCACTGCCCGTGCAGCATGTTTGCCGCGGTGGGCGCGGTGTCCCGGGCCAGAAACCGGCCAGTCCGTTTGTCCAGCACGATGAGGGTGGGTGCGTTGGGCGCGAAACACCGGCGCGCCGCATCCTCCTCGATGGGCACCTCGATGATGCGGTCGACACCGTTGGCGGTGGTGACGTAAAGCAAGTCCCCGTCAATCAGCGGCGAGCCGTTGCAGGCGTCTGACGGGCGGGACCCCACTGCTTTGTCGGCGTACATGTCGAACGTCCAAATCACTTTGGCTTCGCCTGCCTCCGCTCCTGCCGTCGGCGGTTGGCCCTGGGTGTCGAGGCACTCAACGACGCAGTTCTGGTCCACGAAGTACAGCCGGTCACCATCGACCGCGGGGGTCGAGCACACCCCCAATGACTTAGGGAATTGGCGGAAGTTCATCGCATCCTCCTTAAGATCGGAGCGGCACGGCTTAATCCATTGCCAGAGCAGCTTCCCCGTCGCCTCGTCGAAACACTTCATGATGCCCTGCCTGTCGACCATTCCGCCGATAAACACCTTGCCGCCTGCCACCGTTGGGGTCCCACAGGAGAAGTTGCCAAGCCGGGCGGCCCACCTCACATTCCTGGCCGTGGCAAGAAGAATTCCTTCGCCCTGGGTTCCCTTTTCTCCGGGCACGAAGGTCTCTGGCAAACGTCTCTCCGGTGAAATCATGTTCTTGGATGCAGTTCCTCCCCATTGAGGCCGCTCGGCGGCGTGGAGGAGGCTCCATGGAGCCAGCAGCAAAACAAGGAGGACGAGACTGGGTGGTCGCATAATGGCTTGGTAAACCGCCACGGTGGCCTCAACTTCCTCGCGCCACCAGGGTCACTGTCTGGTAGAGGCCCTTGCGGTTGTTGGCGCCCATGCCGCGCGGTATCCAAGACTTGTGATTGTGGCGGTCACGGCCCTCGCGGAGCACGCTAAAATGCGTATCGTCTTGCACCAGAACCGCGAGTTGGTTCGTAGTCAAGGGCACGGCGACCAAGCCGGTTATGTCCACCTCGAACGGAAGGCACGCCCCGACGTGGCCGCCTGCATGCTGGCCGTTGACGGAAACCTCGGCAGCGTCGCCGACGGCATCAAACCTCAGGAGCACCCGCCGGCCGGCAAAGGATTCAGGTATTTGGAACTCGCGGCGGCAGGTCGCTTCGTGAACGTTGGCCACGCCGGGCGAACGCTCCCAAACGCCCGGCACCACGATGTCGCGCTCCTCGGCCCCAGCGGGTTGGATGCGCCAGGTCCCATTCAGCGAGAGGCTCGTCTCCTCGGAAACTGGATCCGCTGCCGAGACGATGCGAGCGGAACAAACTGCCGACAAAACAGCGATCAGCATGAGGGTGCGAAGGGCGCTCGTCATATTTCAAATAGGTTTATTCTCCCAAGGCGATGACAATAGGCTTGTCCGTGACCGCCAGGGTCACCTCGACTTTGTTCGTGCCGAGAAGACTGGACTGAATGGGCACGGGGGCGCCGCTCAGCACTTCGGTTGCTTCGACGCGGCTGCCTTTCACGCCATCGAAGGTGAGCCGGAACGTCTCGGCCGGAAGGGGCTTTAGGGCGTCGCGGGTCATGATGTACACGGCGACGACGTGTTTCTGCGAGTTGACCTGGAAGGGCAGCACCGCCAGCAGGTCGCGATGCCAAAGAGGCGGATGGGTCGCGTCGCCCTCGAATACCTTCGTTTCCGGCCCGAGGGAGACGGCATCCACACGGAGGGGATCTGTTCGGGTCAGGGGCACGCTGCCGGCGAACGCGCGCGCCAGGTTGCGAATGGCGCGCATAGGCGGTGTCGCCACGTCGTCGAATTGGGCTTGGGATGGAAGGTCCTTCAGGTTCGTGGGCAGCAGGCCAAAGGAGGTGGCCTCGGGTTCGTAGGCATCGAAGTAATCGAGCACGTCGATGCCTTTGTTAAGCCACAGGCAGAAGCTACGTGTGGCGCAGAGGGCCTTGAGCTGCCAGGCGCCGGCTGCATCATGCACACCACACTCGGGCGCCAGAACGCCATGCTCCGTCATGTAATGGTAGAAGCGGCCGATGCCTGGGGGCTTGGCAGACAGCCGCGCTTCCGGACGCAGCAGCCGGATCAGGCACTCGGTCTGAATGAACGTCGGTGCCCAACCTTCCATCATCCGTACCTCGTAAGCCGGCACGAAGCCTTCCAAGGGTGGTTGGTCTTTGCGCTCCGGCCTGCCCGTGAATTTCCGGGTGCCGGTGCCGTAAGGATGATAGCTTTGCCCGTCGGTGCCCGGTGGAAGCTGGTCGATGGGGCAGTGATAGAAGGTCGTGTTGGAGAATCCCCAGATTACCCGTGCTGCGGGATGGGCTTGCTTGACGGCCTCGGTGGTGCGGCGCGCCAGTTCCCAGCAACGACCGCCGCGATGCAGGAAGTCCGGCTGGGGTGCGGTGATCTTCGGAGCGGCCGGGTCGTAGTAGTCGTCGATGTTGAGGAAATGGGTGCCGAAGGTCAGCTCGTTCCAGATCTCGACGTCATATTCCTTCACCCCTGCTTGCTGTACCAACCGGCAGACTTGGAGCGCGTATTTCACCCAACCTCTCGCGGTTTCCCCGAACTCCGGAGAGCTGGCCGGGTGCAGCGGGGCGTACTTCAGGGTGGCCATCGGGATCGGGCCAACCCTGAGGTCCTTCGGCAAGGGCTTGCTGAGGGTGACTTCGCCGGTCTCCGGGTTGATCGCGGTGATGAGCGCCTCAGCCGCCCAATAGTCGGAAAGCCCGCTCAGCCCGGAGCGGCCGATGACGAGGTCCTTGACGTTGTCTAGGCGAACCGCCTTGGCGCCTTTGGGAGCATCGGCCAACAGGCGGCGCTCGAAGAACTTCACCGGGCAAGGCACGCCCTGATGGGCGTTGAGGAGGATCGTGGGACGGATGCCATTCTGGGAGCACAACTCCAACCGGCGCCGCACCCGGGCTTCGTTGTTCAACGCGGTTTCATTCCAGTTCACCTCGCCCCAGCCGATTTCGATGCGGAAGGTCTTGAACCCGGTTTCGGCCAGCAGACGAATGGCGAGGTCCTCCTTGCCGGAGGGGATTTGAAGGTTGACGCCGAGGCCGCTCAAGAACTCGTAACCGGCACGGGTCTCGAGGTAGCCACGCCAGGACTGTTTGTAGTGGCTCATTTTTGGCCAAGGACAATCCAGTTGGCTGGGATCGGCGTAGGGGGAAATCGGCTGCTCCCCGGCAAGCGCCGCGCCGGCCGCAAGGGAGAGGGCAATAAATTCAAAGCTCCGCCGCCGGCGGGCCAACCGGGTCTGATGCGCACACATGGGCGGAGTGTTCTGCAACCAAGGCGATACCGTCAACCATCAACTCCCATTCGTCAGTGTACCAGGTTGCCACGGCGCAATGCGCCACTTATGACGCCACGACTCTCCTTCACAAGATTTCACGGCAAGGGTCTGCCCGCTTGTGTGCAGGGGCTGGTAGGCGCATCTTGTCAGGAATTGGATGAGGTTGAACGCCGGGCCCAGTTGAAACGATGTCGAAGCAACAGCGTAGAAGAAAGCTGCAGTCTGGTCCGTTCCCCCAGGAATGGAGCGGGATTTTGGAAGCGCATTGTCCGTTTTACCATCGCCTGCCCGAAGCAGATCAGCGGGAACTCCAAGGACACGTCCAGGTCTTCCTGGCGGAAAAGAGCTTCGAGGAGTGCGGCGGTTTGATCATGACCGATGAGATCAGGGTCTGCATCGCCGCTCAGGCCTGCCTGCTCCTGTTGCATCGCAACACGGATTATTACCCCGAATTACGTTCCATCGTGGTCTATCCCAGCAGCTTTTTGGTGAAGACGACGCGGCACCTGGGCTCCGGTGTCCTGGAAGAAAGCCATCAGGCGCGGTTGGGCGAAGCCTGGCAGCAGGGCGCCGTGGTTCTGGCCTGGGACGCGGTCTGCCAAGGCACGGCCCAGCCCGACGACGGGCGCAATGTTGTCTTCCATGAATTTGCCCACCAGTTGGACTTCGAGGACGGCAGGGCCGACGGGGCACCAGTGCTCAGCAGAGGAGATGCGTGGTCCGCGCAAAAGAGCCGGTATGCTGCATGGGCGCGTGTGTTGAGCGCGGAGTTCGAGCGGCTTCGGGCCGAAGTGCAGGCAGGCAAAAACGCCGTCCTGGATGGATATGGCGCCACCGACCCGGCCGAGTTCTTCGCCGTGGCGACGGAGAGCTTTTTCGAGCGTCCGCTTGAGATGCGGGAAAAACACCCGGACCTCTATGAGGAGCTCAAACAATATTACAGGCAGGATCCTGCGCAGTGGCCAATTCGATGAACTGAGGCGGGACGCGGTTCAGAAGTCGGACGTCGTTGGGGAACCGGGCCCGATCCAGCACGCCAAACTGGCTGGTGACCATCGGCCAGCCGCAGGTCTCGCCGGCGTAGTCGATGCCCGGCCACATCGCCCCGCCCGCCAGCCAGGGGTGCTGGGCGATATGGGACCACTCGGCCTCGTGGGAGCGGCAGAGGTCATACGTGCTGAAGTACTGCCCGGCGTTGGTGACCACGCGTCCGTCGCCCAGCTTCTCGGTCGTGATGCGCGGATCTCAAAAAGTTGCAGCCCATCCGTTTCATGATCTCAACGGTGTTCTCATTCGCCCGGTCCGGCAGGGCGATGCCCAGGCCGCCGAAATCTCGAGGCTTGGCCAGCGCCACTTCGTTGCGCTACAAGCTCCGGGGGACTGACAACATCAACGTGAATGAACCTGCTTCATTAAGAAATTCTTCCTCTTCTTACTTCCGACGATACATGTCGGGCACTTGCCCGGTCTCGCCCAGAATCGCAAGCGCTTGGTCCACGAGTTTCTCCAACTCTTCGAGCTTCCCGCCGTTCGCCAGCGGCTGGGCGCCTTCCATGATCTTGCCCACCGCCGAAGGGTCCTTGCCGCTGCGCTGCCAGCGCTCAATCCCGGCACGCACCCGCTTGATCTTCGTCTGAATGCGGACTTGAGGATTATCCCTGGAGAGGGGCTTCTCCACCAGCGGTTGTCCCGTCAGGAACTTGTGATAGGCCACCCTCGCTTCCTTACTGAAGGCGCTGTCCCAGAGGCGCCTGGGGAGGTCCTCGCCCGTGGCGCCCATATTCACACCCACGAGAACGCAGCCATGGTTGTAGTGCCAGGCGAGGTAGGTTTCCCAATCCACGACCGATCCGGGCAGGCCGGCGTTTGCCTCCACGCCTGCCCAGGCGGGATTCCCGTGCTTCTCCAGCTCGTCATAGAGGGGCTTGAAGCCCTGCCCGAGGACCCCGACCGCATAGGTAGTCCAGCCGGGCCGGGAATACTGGTTGAACGCCGTCGTGATGGGGGCGTTCATCACCTCGATGGGCGCGGGTGCGGCGACGTGGGGGTAGAGATACTTCGCGGGGATACCCGCCTCGACGAACTGCTCGCACCAGAAAGCGATGGTTTCCTGGATGATGTTCGCGAGGGCCTGCCGGAAATCGTCGGGCGGATGGTCTGCGCTGAAGCCACGATCCAGGAGCGCCCGGTAGCCAAGCGGTCCCGCAGGCACGCCGTCTTCCTTCATCATCTTTGTGCGGTCGGGATCTGGTTGTGAGTAGTCGTCGATGCTTGGCTCCAAACCCACCAACACTCCCGCGAAGAGGGCTTCCTTGCCTTCGGCCTGGAATTTCGCAATCTCCTCGCGGAGGACCGGCCCGATGACTATGGAGACAATCCGCGTGACCTCGGCCCGCGTTCGTTTGCTCGTGAAGCACATGTTTGGCGGCAGGCGTTCGAGCACACCGTGGTTCAGGTAGCGCACTTTGTTCGGCGGTCCGTCCCAGCCATGCCACTCGACGTTGAACTTGTTGTTCGGGTCGTAGCCCGGCTTTCCCGGCTCGAACCAGTTCCAGAGGTCCGGCCGGTTCTTCCAGGCAAGATGGAAATCGAAATGCAGCATCACCGCCAGGTCATGCTCGCGCGCCGCGGCGAATGCACTCCGGATGCGGTTGGGCAATTGGGCCTCGAGTTCATAGGTTGGATTGGGCAGGCCGAAGCCCAGAAGCCGAGTCTTGCCGTCGCCCTTCATGCCGACCCGGTCGGCCAATTCCCCTGCTTTCTCCGGGGCACTCCAGAAGATGAGGTA
>Ga0181536_10006022_pt1 | contig 12267 bp, 8 predicted proteins | sample PEATcosm2014_Bin_41_FD_121105 | JGI IMG/M metagenome (GOLD analysis project Ga0181536, IMG submission 121105) | Peatland microbial communities from MTU Mesocosm Facility, Houghton, MI, USA - PEATcosm2014_Bin17_60_metaG | ecosystem: Environmental > Terrestrial > Soil > Wetlands > Peat | place...
GCGTGCTCGACGCACTGATGGCGCTGCAGCGGAAAATCCAGGGCCAGAAGCAGAAACTGATGGCGCTTGGCGACAAGCATCAAACCGCCTGACCGGACGACGGGCGCACCCGGATTCACATGGAACGGATACTGACTCGCTGGCTGGATATCCCTGATCTTCGCAAGCTCGACGTGTACGCCGGCAACGGCGGATACAAGGCGCTGCGCAAGGCGCTGTTCGAGATGAAGCCCGAGGAGATAATCAACGAGGTCAAGAACTCGAATCTGCGCGGGCGCGGCGGCGCGGCATTTCCAACCGGCGTGAAGTGGAGCTTCATTCCGAAGGATTCGAAGAAGCCGGTCTATCTATGCTGCAACGCCGACGAGAGCGAGCCCGGCACGTTCGCCAATCGCTACGAGATCGAGTTCGATCCCCATTGCATCATCGAGGGCATCGCGATCGCGTGCCGCGCGGTCGGCGCGCACACCGCATACACTTACCTGCGCGGCGAGTTCACCGTGCAGAAGAGAATTCTCGACGCCGCAATCGCCGAGGCCTACGCCAACAACTACCTGGGCAAGAACATCCTCGGCTCCGGCTTCGACCTCGAAGTCTTCACGCATCGCGGCGCCGGCGCATACATCTGTGGCGAGGAAACCGGCCTGCTCGAATCGCTCGAAGGCAAGCGCGCGTATCCCCGCAACCGTCCGCCGTTTCCCGCCATCCAGGGCGCCTTTGGATGCCCGACGGTTGTCAACAATATCGAGACGCTCTCGAACGTCCCGCACATCATCAATCGCGGCGCTGATTGGTACAAATCGATCGGTCCCGAAAAAAGTCCGGGCCCCAAACTCTTCTGCCTCTCCGGTCACATCAACAAACCGGGATTGTACGAATTGCCGATGGGCTTTCCGCTCAAGGATCTGATCTACGATGTCGGCGGTGGGATCCTCGACGGCAAGGCGCTCAAGGGCGTCATCCCCGGCGGCTCGTCGTTCCCGATCTTCACGGCGGAAGAGGCGGTCAAAGTCAATATGGATTTCGACTCGGTCCGCGCTGCCGGTTCGCTGATGGGAACCGCGGGCGTGATGGTGATGCACGAAGATACCTGCATGGTCGATGCGCTCAAAACGATCGCACATTTCTACCATCACGAATCATGCGGACAGTGCACGCCGTGCCGCGAAGGGTGCGGCTGGATCGAAAAATTGCTCATCGAGCTGGAAGCGGGGCGCGGCAAGATGGAAGACCTCAAGACCCTCGTTGACGCCGCCACCAACATGGAAGGCAACACCATTTGCGTGCTCGCCGACAGCCTCTCGATGCCGGTGAAGAGCTTCGTGCCCAAGTACCGCGACGAATTCGAGGCGCACATCAAGCTCGGGCGATGCCCGTTCAAGACCTCGTCGGCGCAGCAAGCAGCCTGACCGGAGCCACTGAAAAGAATGCCCAAGCTGACCATTGACGGCAAGGAAGTTGAGGCTGGCGCCGACCTGAATCTGATCCAGGCGGCCGAACTCGCCGGCGTCGAGATACCTCACTATTGTTACCATCCCGGCTTGACGATCGTCGGCAACTGCCGGATGTGCCTGGTCGAAATCGAAAAGGCGCCGAAGCTCCAAATCGCCTGCAACACGCGCGTCGCCGAGGGGATGGTCGTCCATACCAAAAGCGACAAGGCCAAGACCGCGCAGAAGGCGGTGCTCGAATTTCTGCTGATCAACCATCCGATCGATTGTCCGATCTGCGATCAGGCCGGCGAGTGCAAGCTGCAAGACTACTACATGGATTACGATCAGCAGCCGTCGCGCTTTCCGTTGGCCGAGAAAAATCACAAGGGCAAGGCGATCGACATCGGCTCGGGCGTGATGCTCGATCAGGAGCGATGCATCCTGTGTGCGCGATGCACCCGATTCTTCGACGAAGTGACGAAGACCTCCGAGCTGGCGATTTTCGAGCGCGGCGACCATAACCGCATCGACATCAATCCCGGCCAGCCGGTCAACAACAAGTACGCCGGCAACGTCGTGGACATCTGCCCGGTCGGCGCGCTCACCGAAAAGGAATTCCGCTTCCGGATGCGCGTCTGGTACCTGCATCGCACCGCGTCGGTATGCGGCGGATGCGAGCGTGGATGCGCGATCGACATCCACCACCATCGCGGACGCATCTACCGCTTCAAGCCGCGCTTCAACCCCGGCGTCAACAGCTATTGGATGTGCGACGAGGGCCGTCACAGTTTCCCCGCGCTGCAGAACGAGACGCGCCTCACGTCGCCGCTGGTGCAGGCGAAGGACCAACTGGTAATGGAGCCGTGGGGCGAGGCCATCCGGCGCGCAGCGTCGATCATCGCGGATTACAAGCGCCAGTACGGCCCCAATTCGATCGCGGCGGTGGTAGATGCGCAGTCCAGCAACGAAGAAGCGTTCGCGCTCAAGCAGTTGATGAAGACCGCGATCGGATCGGATCGAATCGCGACGCTCAGTTGGTCGCCGCCGGGCGCCAGCGGCGATGACGACTTGCTGATCCGCGCGAACAAAAATCCCAACGCGCGCGGACTGGCGGCGCTGGCGATCCCGGCCGACGGACTCGACGGACTCGCAGCCGCAGTCGCGTCGGGCGAACTCAAGATGCTGATCGCGATGCGCGCCGACCTGGTTCGCGCATTGGGCGAAGAGGAGTTCGTCAGGCGCTTCGGCGCGCTCGACTACATGCTGGTGCTATCTGCAGACGCCAACGAGACCTGCCAGATGGCCAACCAGGTCTGGCCGATCGCGGCGTATCCCGAAATCGACGGCAGTTTTACGAACTTCAAGGGCCGTGTGCAGCGAATCAACGCGGCGTTCCCGCCGCCCGGCGCCGCGCTGGCCGGCATCGAGGCGATCGCGAGGCTCGGTCATGCGCTCGATGGCGTCGATCGTCCGAGCTCGGCGAACGCGGTGTTTGCGTCGATGGCTGCCGCGGAGCCCGCCTTCAAGGGCCTCAGCCTCGCGGCCCTGGGCGAGCACGGCGCCGACCTGGCAAGCTGAATTCCTCTTAGCCGCGGCAGTTGGAGCGAAAGCTCGCCGTCGATGAGGCGGCTGCGCTAATCCTTGGACGGCTGGAACACTATCTCGAGACGATCCATGTAGTTGAGCAGCTGGTGCGCGAGCGTCGCCACTGCGCCATCGTCGTGCACCGCGGCGGCATGCTCGAGCGAGCGGCCTATCTCCGTCATCGTTTCGAATCCGTAGCTGCCGCCGTCGCCCTTGATCCGATGCGCGATGCGGCCGATCTCCGCGTAGTCGCGGCGCACAATCGCATCGAAAATCGTTATGACATCGGCGCGCTTGTGTGTGAGGAACCCCGGGATCAGGTCGCTCAGATCCGCGTCCACTTCCACTATTACTCGGTCTGGCATGTTTCCTCCTTGAGATTGGCAAGGTCCGCCCGCTCGTCATCCAAGCGGTTCCCTTCCATCGCGTCGCGAATGGCATCGAGCAGCGTGGATTTTTTGACCGGCTTGGTCACGTGCGCGTCGCACCCCGCCTCCTTGGTGCGATGCACCGCTTCTTCCAGCGCGGACGCCGTCAGGGCCACGATGGGAGTGCGGCGGCGATTGTTCGCCCGCTCCCAGCCGCGAATCGTGATGGTCGCTTCGTAGCCGTCAACGATCGGCATCTGGATGTCCATCAGCACCAGATCGAAGTTGCCGGCGATGAATTTGTCGATCGCCTGCTGGCCATCTTCGGCTTCTTCGAGACGGTAGGGCGTTTTCTTCAGATACGCGCGGATCAACGCGCGGTTATCGTGCGAATCGTCGGCCATGAGAATTTGCAGCGGCCGATCGAGTATTGCCGAAGAGGTTGATCCCGGTGCGATTGCCGGCGACGCGAACCTGTCGCCGCGCGGCGCGACGCGCACTCCTTCGCACGCTCGCGCGACCGCTGCGAACAACTCAGCGCGCCGCACCGGTTTGACAATATAGTGGTCAACCCCGATCGCACGCAGGCGCCCCAGCTTGCCGGTCAAGTCATTGGTGGCGAGCATCATCACGATCTGCGGCCGGCCGGGCGCGCCACTCATCAGGTGTTTTGCGATGTCGAATCCGCCCGGCACAGGCATCGTGCTGTCGAGCAGTAAGATCTGGAAGCACGCCCCCCGCGAACCATCGCTACGAAGTGCGTCCAGCGCCTCCGTTCCCGACGACGCCTGAGTCACATTCGCCCCTTGCGCTGTGAGCAGTTCCGAGAGAATCGACCGGCTGTCGGAGTTGTCATCGACCAGCAGAATTCTTACGTCGCCGAACACCGGTTCCCGCGCCCCCGACGGCGCCGTGTTGGCGGTCGCCGTCCCAAATTGCGCGGTGAATGAAAACGCGCTCCCTATTCCAAGTTTGCTAACTACCTCAACCTTGCCGTTCATCAGCGCCACCAGTCGCGAGACGATTGCCAGTCCGAGCCCGCTGCCGCCGTATTTGCGCGAGGTCGAAGAGTCGGCCTGGCTGAATGCATGGAACAGCAGGTCGAGCTTGTCGGCTGGAATTCCGATTCCGGTATCGGTCACCGTGAACTTGAGCCCGCCCGCGGTTGTGGAGTCCGGGTCGGGCGCGACCGACACGAGCACTTGTCCGTGCTGCGTGAATTTGATCGCATTGCCGACCAGATTGATCAGGATCTGTCCGAGTCTGAATGGATCGCCAAGCGCGAGCTCGGGGATCTCCGGCGCAAAGCGCACCATCAGCTCGAGGCCTTTTTCATGCGCGCGAATTGCCAGCGTCTCGAGCACCTTCTCGGTGGCGTCTTTGGGATCGAATTCGACCGCCTCGAGGCTGATACGCCCGCTCTCGACCCTGGCGAGGTCAAGGATGCTGTTGATCAGTTCGAGCAGCACGTTGCTGTTGCTGATGACGGTGCTCAAGTATCGTCGCTGCTCGTCGCCGAGCTCGGTTTCCATCAGCAGATCGGCCATCCCGAGGATCGCGTTCATCGGGGTGCGAATCTCGTGCGACATGCTCGACAGGAACTCCGACTTGGCCCGCGACGCGGCCAGCGCTGCCTCGCGCGCGGCGACCAGTTCGCGCTGGGTCATCTTGAGGTCGGATATTTCGCGCGAAATAGTCAGGCGGCAGAGCTGTCCCTGCAGCTCCAGATTCGCCGCCGACATGAGCACCGGATGCTGCGAGCCGTCCTTGCGGCGGATCGCCACCTCAAGGTTCCGGACTTCGCTGGTTTTGGCGAGTTGATAGGCGAAGGCGATCATTTCGTCGGGATGAACAAACTGGTTGAGTTCGGAGAAATGATGGCCGATGGTCTCTTTGCGCGAGTATCCGCTCGATCTGACGAACTCACGGTTGACGTCTATATAGGTCCCGTCGGGCGCGATGAGCGCCACGGCGTCCAGGTTCGCGTCGAAGAGTTTGCGGAAGGTCTCCTCGCTGGCGGTGAGCGCCTTTACCTGCCGGGACAATTCCTCGCGCGCCGATAGCAGCATCGACTCGCTTGCATGCAGCTGCTCGTGATCGCGTTCCAGGGCGGATGCGGTTTTCGCGCGCAGGTCCATCTCGCGCTTGAGTAAACGATGGTTCTCGGCCAGCGCCGCCAGCTGCTCGGCCAATTTCCGGCGATAGCGGGCGCCATGGACCGCACTCAGTTGGGACAGCAGGGCCGCGGTCACTAGCATCGTCCAACTGATCGCTATACGCGGATTCGGATCGGCGGTTTGCATCGAGTACAGCAGCAACGCCAGCACGCCTGTCGCCTCGAGCGCCGCCTGCCAGCGCGGGTTCCATGGAACCAGGACGCCGGCGGCGAAGAAAAATACCACAATAGACGCGATCAACACGTCGCTGTTGCCATTGATCGCTGCAATCCGCGCCATGCTCAACATAACTACCGAACAGGCTGCCAGCGCGATCGCGCGCCAGTTGCGCATTGCACGCGGCGACAGCGTTGTCATGAGCGCAACCAGACCCAGCGTAATGTTTGCGATATGAAGCGGCAGAGTTCGCGCGAGGGTCTGCGGATATTCCCCCCGGTCAAGCACCGCGTATCCAATCTGAAAAGCTATGATCGCGAATGCCCCCGCACGCAGCATCGGCAACACCAACTGGGGGTTGTCGCCGGCGCCTGCCACGAGCGTCATCGCTGCGTCGGAACCGCTCGCCGGTTCCAGTCCAATGCTGTCAATTATGGGGGGAAATGCGTCACGCCTTGCCGACGCAGCCGTACCGTTGGCTAAGTGGCGCGGGTCAGCCTTCCCCAAGCCGTCGCCGGACGGATCGATCTGATGGTCCACACCTCAATAGCAAGTCCAATGCCCCCGCGCAGCGCGGCAATGAGTTGCTATCGCAGCCTGAGGTTGGCTTCGGTCGCCGAATGTTTACGCAGTCGCGGCGGGTGTCCCAAAATGCGTTGCTCGCGACCGAAATTCGTCAGTCGGCCAGCGCCGTCTCAAAATCCTCGATCAGGTCGTCGCTCGATTCCAGGCCTACCGACAGCCGCACGACCCCGTCATCAATCCCTGCCCGCGCGCGCTGTGCGGGCGACATTCCCGAATGCGAAGTCGTTGACGGCCGTGTGATCAAACTCTCGACGCCGCCAAGACTTGGCGCACTGATCGGTATCGTCACGCGATCCATCAAGCGCCGGGCCGCATTCACGCCTCCCCCCAGTTCGAAACTGAGTACGCCGCCGAAGCCGTCGAACAGCTCGCACGCGCGGAGGTGATTCGAGTGGCTTTCCAGCCCGGGATAATTCACCCGCGCGACCGCGCGATGCTGCTCGAGCCAGCGCGCAAGCTTGAGCGCACTCTCGTTCTGATGGCGGACCCGCACGGCGAGCGTTTTCATGCCGCGATGGAGCAGAAAGCATGCGTGCGGATCGAGGACCCCGCCAAGATGGTTCAGCGTATGCGTCACGCTTTCGACCAGCTCCGCCCGCCCGATCACTGCGCCCGCCACGATATCGCTATGCCCGTTGAGATACTTGGTGCCGCTATGCAGCGAGAGATCGAAGCCGATTTCCGCGGGCCGAAAATTAATCGGGCTCGCGAGCGTGTTGTCGATGATCGAGACCAGCCCGTTCTCCGCCGCGAAATCCACCGCCGCCTGCAAGTCGCTCACCTGCAACAACGGATTCGACATCACCTCCACGTAGATTGCCTTGGTGTTGGGACGAATCGCCTCACGCCAGGTGGCCGGCTCGTCGCCGTCGACAAAATCCACGGCCATCCCGTAGCGCGGAAACTCCTCGAGGAACAGATCGTGCGTGCCGCCGTAAACACAGTCCTGCGCAATTAGATGCCCCCCGTCCGCCAGCACCGTGAACAGCGCCGCCGAAATCGCCGCCATCCCGCTGCCTGCGACCAGCGCTGCCTCCGCGTTCTCGAGCGCCGCCAGCTTGGCGTGCAGCACCGCGTGATTCGGCGTGTTGCTCATCCGGATGTAGCGCAGGTCGTGGTAGCTGGTCTGCCCCGTGTACTCGAATGTCGAGGACTGAAAAATCGGCATCGTGACCGCGCCGCCGATGAGCGGCTCCGGCTCGCCGGCGTGAATCAGCTTTGTGTCGATCCCTTTGATAAGTCGCGCCATGGCTCTGCCCCTCCACTGGCACGACATTTATCACTCGGCGCATCAAGGAAAATAGCTGTCGGCAACCTTAGCGCCGATGGGCGCCTCGACGGGCAACGCGGACCGCGCGAAAAGTGCCGCGGTCGCATCGCTATAGAGCAAATGCCAGCGTCCGTCCTTCCTGACGACTTCGTAGCCCTTGGTGTGCGGACCGATGAGCACGAAGTCGTGGGGAAACGCGTCGAGCACACCGTCGGCGCCTTCCATCGCGAAGAAAAAGATTGCGTACTGGCGGATCAGCCTGTCCGGATAGACCAGCTCGCAGCGTCCGTCGATAAAGACCCGGCTGTCATTACCCACGTGCCAGGCCAGGTACTCGCCCCATTCGAACTGGTTAAGGATGTTGCCGTGAAGGCCATGGCGTTCCATGAATGCAACCGCACCGGTAGGCACGGGCTTCCAGGTTTTGAGCCGATTGGAGAAAGTTCCGCCCACCAGCGCGACCAAGAGCGCCGAAATCGCCAGCAGCGCCGGTGGCAGTTCGTTACTGACCGGGGGCTGCGGCGGATCAACATATCCAACCTTGATCGCTGGTGTGGGTTCCAATGCCAAAGTGGCATGGCGCGCCAGCGGAATCGCGAGCGCGATCACCGCCAGCGCTATGTTACGCACGGCATAGAAGGCGCCCCCGATGAAGATCGTCGCGACCGCGATTAAGGCCGCGTCCCCGAGGTCGGGAGCCATCGCAACTGCCGCGACAAAACCGGCAAACAGCAGCGTCGGGGCAACATACTGAAGCAGCTCCGGCCTGGATTCCCGCCACAGGTTTAACAGCGTGTTTGGCAACGGCACCCAGTCATTGACTATCTGCCCAATGATCGGATCGGAGACCGAATGCGCCACTCCCGTCCACAAGCCCACTGCGAACGGATTGAGAATCGTGGCGCCCGCGCATCCAAGCGTGACCAATCCCAGCCGGCGCGCCGAGGTCTTGCGGTCTGCGTCTCCAAGGCCCTGAATGAACAAAACCGCAACCGCAATGATCATCGCGCCAAGTCCTATCGTGCAGCCGCCGTGAAGATTGGCCCACAGCGCGAACATCGGAATCAGCGGCCACAGTATTGCCCCGCCCCGATAAACCTCGATCGCGACTACCGCCATCACCACGCTCAGCATCATGAAGGTGAAGAGCTGAGGCCGAAATTGCATCTGAGTCGCCAGCGCAACGGCGGTAAGTATCAGGGTCAGCCTTTGGATCCGGGCCGACGCGCCGGTGGCGGAAATCCCGATCGCCAATGCCAGTATCGTGATGCTCGCGCACAGCACCTTCAGGAGCTTGAGGCCGAATACGCCGAGATGCGCATAACTGACGGCCAGCACCACCTGCGCCAGCCATTCGTGATTGTGCCACGGCATTCCCGCCGCGCTGTAGGAGTAGGTATCGAACCGTGGAATATGGCCGGTGCGGAGAATCGTCTGACCGGTCAGAATGTGCATCCACAGATCCGGATCGGCGAAGTTGTCAGCTGTCGCGAGTGCGATCGAAAGCACCACCGTCCATCGCGACGCCGAAAGTAGCGAATAGCTCTGGATCTTCAACGACGGCTGCGAGTGAATCATCGTCGGCGCGTTTGCGCAATACCGATGCGCTCGCCGCGCGCTTTCGCCGCCTCCGTCGCGTCGCTAATCTGGTCGTCGGCATATCGCTCGGGGTGAAGCGACTGGTTCCAGTGAAAAAGTGAAGAAGTGGAAAAGCAAAAAGTGAAAAAGTGAAAACGTGAAGGCTCTCGTAATCGGCGGCGGCATAATTGGAAGCTCGGTGGCATGGCGGCTCGCCTCCGACGGCGTCCAGGTCTCCGTCTTCGAGCGCGGCCGTCTCGGCCTTGAAGCTTCGTGGGCGGCGGCCGGACTCATCAGCCCGCAGGCCGAGGCGCAGGAACCCGGCGTGTTCTTCGATCTCGCTCTGGCCGGCAAGAAATCCTTCGACGCCATCGTCGAACGGCTCACCGCCGAGAGCGGCGTCGATCCCGAGTACGACCGTCACGGCGTGCTCTACGTCGCCTTCGACGACGCGGCGCGCGCGGAGCTGCAATCGCGGGCGCGATGGCAACGCGCGGCCGGTGGCGAGGTCGAGGAATTATCCCCGCGCCAGGCGTTCAAGCTCGCGCCCGTGCTGTCGGAAAAAATCATCTTCGCGCTTCACCTGCCGAACAATCGGCGCGTCGAGAATCGCCAACTCACGCTTGCCTATATCAACGCCGCCACCAACGCCGGCGCCGATTTCCGCGAAGGCGCCCGCGTCGATTCGATCGCCATCACCGCCGCGCGCGCCACCGGCCTTCGCCTCGCCGACGGATCGCTCGAGACCGGCGATGTCATCATCAACGCCGCCGGCGCATGGGCCGGCGAAATCCGCGGCCTCGAAGACGATCGAATCCGCTTCTACCCGGTGCGCGGCCAGATTCTATGCTTCGACGCGCGGCCGGGCCTGGTCGTGCCTTCGCTGTTCTCGGGCGGCGGAATATTGGTGCCTCGGCGCGACGGGCGGCTGCTCGCCGGCTCGGTCTTCGAGGACGCGGGCTTCAACAAGTCCGTCACGCTCGACGGGATGGAACGAATTCTGCGCGCGGTGCGTGCGATGGTTCCCTCGATCGCCTCGATTCCCTTTCGCGAAGCATGGGCTGGACTTCGCCCCGCCAGCGACGACTTGCTGCCGGTGCTCGGCCCATCGCCGACGGTCGCCGGCGTGCTCTACGCCGCCGGACATTTCCGCAGCGGCATTCTGCTCTCTGCGCTGACCGGCGAAGTGATCGCCGACCTGGTCAAGGGCCGCCAGCCCGCGATCGATCTGGCGCCCTTTTCGCCCGCCCGCTTTCGCGACGGCGCCGCCCGCCCGGTCAAACTTGCCGACATGATATGAGCGCCCCGATCATGCGCGATATGAGCGCCCAACGGCGTCGATTGCCGGGAAATTGATCCACACCTGCCGCTCGCTCACAGTGAGGGTGCCTGCGTCAATCGCCGCTCGCCAACTCGTGCAGCGCCCGCGCGCATTCCACAGGATGCGTGAGCATCACTTCATGCCCGCTCTTCACGAACTTGAGGGTTGGATTTCTGAGCCGGCTCGAAAAGTAGGGATGCCAGTTGGGTGCGCCCGCGACCGGCATATGGTCGTCTTCGCAAACGACATAGCTGCTCGGGATACCGGTGGCGAAGTAGGGCGCCATCGGCACTGGCGCGAGCAGGGGCGCCAGCGGCTGCGGACCCAGCGCCGCCATCAGGTATTCCTTAAGCGCAGGCGCCATGTCGCTGGTCAACCCGTCGATAGCTTCCTTGCCCAGCATCTCGATTGTAATCGATCGCTCCGGCATCGAATCGATCGCCGCCGCCAGCGGCGTCGTCGCCGCGTCTATGGTCGGCTGCCCGTCGAGCGCCACCATCGCCGTGACCCACACCACGCGCTTGATCCGCGCGGGAATCTTCGCCGCGACGCCGGGGATCGTAAGCCCGCCGAGACTGTGTCCCGCGAGCACCACGTTTTTCAGATCGCGGCACTCGATAAACTCGGCGACGCTGTTGACGTAGCTGTCGAGCGTCACCTTCGCGCGATCGGCGCGGTTCATGCCATGCCCCGGGAGATCGACCGCGTAGGCTCTGTCGCTCAACCGCTCGAGTTGATTGATCACCGCGGCCCAGCACCATCCGCCATGCCACGCGCCATGCACCAGTACGAATGTCTCCGTCATCTTCTTCCTCTTTTCCTGATTCGGGTGCAGGAGCTCGCCCCTGCTACGATTCGTTCCTCTCTATGAACTTACCGGCGTGACGGCCTGTCCCTCCTTGATCGTCGCCGGCGGTACTACTATCACCATCTCGCCGCCGCTCAGTCCCTGCCTGACCTCGACGCCTTCCTGGAACTCACGCCCAAGCACGACCGGCGTCAGATGCGCCGTGGCGGCGCGCACGACCCACACCGAACTGGCGCTGCCCTCAGTGACGATCGCCTTCTTCGGCACCAGCACCATCGCCGCCGCTTTCGTTGTCTGCGTCATGATCGATTGGAAGGTAACCTTGGCGCTCATTTCCGGCTTGATAATCTTCAAATCGGGCTGAAGGATTCTGACTTCGACTTTCACTGTGCCTTTCTGGCGGTCGGCCTCCGGATAAATCTTCACGACCTGCGCCGCAAACGGATTGTCGGGATACGCGTCCGGGATCACCGTCGCCGGCGTTCCCATGGTCACCTTCGCGATATCGCTTTCGTTGATATCGACTTCGCAGCGCAGATCGCTCAAGTCCGCCAGCTGCGCGATATCGGTGGCGCCGCCGCCGGCCTGGATTTCGCCGCCGTAGTTTATCGTGTCGCCGAGTTCGCGATACTTTTGCAGCACCACGCCGTTGATTGGCGCGGTGATCACGGTCTGGCTCACGTTGAACTTTGCGAAATCGATCGCGCCGTCCGCCTTCTTGAGCTCCGCCTCTGCCACCGAGAGCTGATTCTCCGCGTCCTCGAGCGAGTCCTTCGATTGCACGTTTTGCTTGTAGAGTTCCCGCAGGCGCTGCGCGCGCGCCTTCTTCAGCACGACGTTGGCCGCCGCCAGGTCGCGATCCGCGTAGGCCTGCTTCAGTTGCGCCTGGTAGTCGCGATCGTCGATCCGCGCCAGCAGGTCGCCGACCTTGACGCGCTGCCCTTCCTCGATCGGCTCGGCGACTATCTGGCCGAGAATCTTGGTGCC
>Ga0181536_10006023_pt1 | contig 12267 bp, 9 predicted proteins | sample PEATcosm2014_Bin_41_FD_121105 | JGI IMG/M metagenome (GOLD analysis project Ga0181536, IMG submission 121105) | Peatland microbial communities from MTU Mesocosm Facility, Houghton, MI, USA - PEATcosm2014_Bin17_60_metaG | ecosystem: Environmental > Terrestrial > Soil > Wetlands > Peat | place...
CTGAAGACGGTGAGTGCAGCGGCATGGATCGAGTGCGCCAATCCAAACTGCCGTTTTCTTTCCTGCACCACGCGGGACTCTTTTTTGACGCATCGTGTCACCCTATTATGCGAGGATCAGTAGACTCAGGACTCTAGAGCGTTTTCGACCCACCTACATACGATCTAGCATCTGCGGTCTCCCACCCTAGCCGCAAAAACAAAGACGCGGCGAGGGTGGGGCACCCATATTTGTGTTAACACTTGAATCGAAAACGCTTTAGCCAGCGATAGTTGCAACGGCGACGGGAGCTGAACCAGATCCAGGCCCGCGGCACTCCGATACGCGCTCGAACTATGATCGTCAACGCGCCGCGCGGCTTGTTGAAAGCGCCGGCGAGCGGCTGCGGGCCTGCTCGGCCCAGGGCATTCAAACGCGCGTCGAGGCCTCGATTCCCGCGCCCTTGGCCGCTGCGGCGCGACCGCTGCTGAACCGGATCAATCAGCCGGCTTGTCTCTTATCCCGCCGATCCCTTCGAGGCTAGAGGCAAGCCTGCTTCCCACTCACTTATAATGAGGAACGGAAGGGCGCGGAGAGATGCGCACGAGGTTGAGGGGAGAGATATGGCGGATTTGCAAGGAAGAATTGCGCTGGTGACGGGAGCTTCGCAGGGGATTGGTCGGGCCTGCGCGCTGGAACTGGCGCGGGCCGGGGCCACGCTGGCGGTGACGGACATCAACGAGGTAAAACTGGCTCAGGTTGCGGCGGAGATTGAGGCTATCGGAGGTCAGGCGGCGGCGTTTCGGCTGGATGTGTCCAATCAGGAGTCGATCGAGGCCGGCGCAAAAGCGGTGCTGGAGCGCTTCGGCAAGGTGGAGATACTGGTGAACAACGCCGGCATTACGCGCGATGGGCTGATGATGAACATGAAGCGCGCCGACTGGGACCTCGTCCTGGGCATCAACCTGACCGGACCATTTCTGCTGACGCAGGCATTGCTGCGGCCGATGATCAAGAATCGTTGGGGGCGGATTGTGAACATGGCCAGCGTGGTGGGCCGCGCGGGTCAGGCGGGCCAGGTGAACTACGCGGCCTCGAAGGCCGGACTGATCGGGCTGACGCGGTCGCTGGCGCGCGAGGTGGCTTCGCGGGGAATTACCGTGAATGCCGTGGCGCCGGGGTTCATTGAGACGCCGATGACGGCGGTGCTGGACGAGAAGCAGACCACGACGATGCTGGCGCAGATTCCGCTGGGGCGGCGGGGAACGGACCTCGATGTTGCGCAGGCGGTCAAGTTTCTGGCTTCAGATGCGGCAGCCTACATTACCGGCCACGTGCTGGATGTGAACGGCGGAATGTTCATGGGAGGGTGAGCCGAGGAATTGAACGCGGCGGAAAGATTACAACCAATTGCGGAGTCTCCTCAAGTTGCGCCTCCACATAACCGATAGACATTATGGAGCGGTACGCATGGAGACGCAAACTAAACGGGCGCCGAGCACGGAAATTGTTCTGCCCGAGCTGGTGGGCGGACTGCGCTACATGGCGCGTCAGCCCATTTTGGATCTGCGCGGCAGAGTGCATGGATACGAGTTGCTCTTCCGTGCCGGGCCGGAGACAGCCTTCCGCGGCGATGGCGACAATGCCACCCGCACCATGCTCGACAATACCGTGATCTTCGGCCTGGACAAGCTGACCTCCGGGTTGCCGGCCTTTGTGAACTGCACCGTGGAGTCGCTGACCGAGCAGATGGTGCATGTTCTGCCGCCCAGCATGACGGTGCTGGAGATACTGGAGACTCTGGAGCCTACGCCGAGTCTGATTGCAGCGTGCCACAAGCTGAAGATCGCCGGCTTCCGGCTGGCGCTGGACGATTTTACCTGGCAGCCAAAGTTCGAGCCTCTGGTGGATCTGGCCGACTATATCAAAGTGGATTTCATCAAGACCGGCCCCGAGGCGCGGCAAGAACTGTTCAAACGGCTGAATGGCAGAGCGATTGCGCTAGTCGCGGAGAAGGTGGAGACGCAGGATGAATACAAGCAGGCCTGCGACGAGGGCTTTACGCTGTTTCAAGGGTACTTCTTCTGCCGTCCGGTCCTGATGAAGAACCGGAAGATTCCAGCCAACCGATTATTCCACTTCCAGATTCTGCAATTGATGCAGGAAAACCCAATCAATTTGAGCAAGTTAAGCCAGTTGGTAAAGCAGGACGCCTCGCTAACCTACCGGCTGCTGCGGCTGGTCAACTCACCGGCATGCGCCATGCGGCAGGAGGTGCGTTCCATCGAGGCGGCGCTCCTTGCCGTGGGAGACGATGTGTTTCGCCGCATCGCCACTCTGGCCATCGCCAGCGAACTCAATGCCGGACAGACGGCGGAAGTCCTGCGGCTGGCCTTTGTGCGCGCCCGATTCTGTGAAACGGCCGCCGGGTTGTGCGCGCTGGATGCCAACGAGGAATATTTGTTGGGGCTGCTGAGTCTGCTGCCGGCCATGCTGCGCGTTCCGATGGTAGAGCTGGCTCCGACGCTGCCGCTGCGCGAGAAGATTTGCGAGGCGCTGCTTGGCACCCAAAACAAGGAGCGCTGTCTGCTGCATTGGCTGGAGTGCCACGAGCACGGCGACTGGATCAAGTGCGACTCGATTGCCCATACCTATTGTCTGGATCAGGACGATCTGATCCTGCACTATGCGGAAGCCGTCGTCTGGGCCGATGACGTGCTCTTGTCCGCCAGTTGAAGGGCCGGATTCCCGGCGAGATATACATTTCCCCCAGAACATAACTCTCCGATATTCAAGAAGATGAAAATACGCGAATCAACTCGCGCCCTTTCAAGACAGCCCCAATCCTTCTTGCCCAGCGAGTGGCCGCCGGGCGCAGGCTACGCGGGGGATGCCTTGCAGATCGGGGAGGAACTCGATCTGGTGGAAGCCGAAGGCTGTGAGCAGTTCGGCGATGGCCGGAGCTTGGCCGAAGCCTATTTCGAGCACCACAAAGCCGCCGGGGACGAGCTGGGTGAAGGAGGCTGGAATGAGGCGGCGGCAAACATCGAGTCCATCTTCGCCGGCAAACAGAGCCAGCGCTGGCTCGTAGTCGCGCACCTCGACGGCCAGCGAGTCGCGGTCGCCGATGGGCACGTAAGGCGGGTTGGAGACGACGATCTCAAATTGCTCGGCGGCGACCGGCGCCAGCAGATCGCCTTCGAGGAAGCGGATTGCAACATTGTTGCGCTTTGCGTTTTCCTCGGCGATTGCCAGTGCGGAAGAAGAAACGTCAATGGCCGTAATGGATGCCTGGGGCAGCTTGTGGGCCAGCGCGACTGCAATTGCTCCCGAGCCGCAGCCTACGTCCACAATGCGCGGAGCGGGGAAACTCGCTGCTAACTCAATAGCCTTCTCGACTAAGTGTTCGGTCTCCGGCCGAGGAATCAGTACATCAGGTGCAACTCGAAAGGGCAGCCCATAAAACTCCGTCTCGCCGGCGATGTATTGGATTGGCTCGCCCCGGTAGCGCCGTTCCAATAACTCGCTATAACTGCATTCCCGATCGTCGTGGAGTTGTTCCTCCGAGTGAGCCATCAGCCAGGCTTTGTCTTTGCCGAGGACGTGGAGCAGCAGCGCCTCTGCATCGCGGCGGGCGCGGTCGGGATGCGGACCGGCGCGCAATTGCGCTTCGCTCTTGCGGAGCCACTCCTGATACGTCATCAAGCCGCCTGACTGCCGTCGGCCTTCAACTGCTCCGCTTGGTAGTGGGTGATGAGCGCATCGACGATGGGTTGCAGGCGGCCCTCCATTACTAAGTCAAGCTGATGCAGGGTAAGTCCGATGCGGTGGTCTGTCATCCGGTTCTGCGGGAAGTTGTAGGTGCGAATCTTCTCGCTGCGGTCGCCGGTTCCCACCTGCTGCTTGCGCTCCTTGGCCAGCTCCGCATTCTGCCGCTCCATCTCCATCTCATAGAGCCGCGAGCGCAGGACGCGCATCCCTTTTTCGCGGTTCTTAATCTGCGATTTTTCGTCCTGGCAGCTAACTACCGTGTTGGTAGGTATATGAGTGATGCGCACGGCGGAGTAAGTCGTGTTTACCGATTGCCCGCCGGGACCGGAAGAGCAGAAGGTATCGATGCGAATATCCTTGGCTTCGATCTTCACGTCCACTTCCTCGGCCTCCGGCAGCACGGCAACGGTTACGGCGGAAGTGTGGACGCGGCCCTGCGCCTCGGTGGCCGGAACCCGCTGCACGCGATGCACGCCGCTCTCCCACTTCATTTGCGAGTAGACGCGCTCGCCCTCGATAATGGCGATCACTTCCTTGTAGCCGCCAACGCCGGACTCGGAGAGCGAGAGCAGTTCGACCTTCCAGCGGTGCTGTTCGGCGAAGCGGGTATACATACGAAAGATTTCGGCGGCAAAGAGCGAGGCCTCGTCGCCGCCGGTGCCGGCGCGGATTTCGAGGATGATGTTCTTGTCGTCGTTGGGGTCCTTGGGCAGCAGCAGCACCTTGATCTCTTCTTCGAGGACCGGCACGCGCGGGCTAAGCGCTGCGATCTCTTCCTCGGCCATGGCCCGCAGTTCGGGGTCGGTTTCGGCCAGCATGGCGCGGGCTTCGGCAAGCGCCTGACGCACTTGCTTCAGCTCGCGGAACTTCATGACCGGGGTTTCCAGGTCGCTAAGAGCTTTGCCGGCCTTCTGGTATTTCTCGCGGTCGTTGACCACCTCGGGCAGCGAGAGCTGGGCGGAGAGCTCTTCGTAGCGCTGCTCCATCTGTTGCAAACGATCAATCATGGGTAACTCCTGCGGAGGGCGGCATTTTGGACTGGGATTTGGGCGGAAGTAAGCAAAAAACGAGTATGGGCGGCGAGCGCCGCTAGAGGAGGGCCGGGATGGGGCGATGGAGGATCACTTCACTTTTCATTCTAGCGCGAAATCGGAGGGAATTGATTTCTGGATAGCGAACTCAGTTCTTGTGGAGTTCGCGGGGGCCGAGCACGGTCGCTATCAAATACCCGGTCTTGCAGACAAATGCTCCCGACCTCCACCCCTTTGGCACTTGGAAAACTCCGAGATTGTCGTTCCCCAGTCCAACGAACTCGATCCACACCGGTTCGCGGAGCACATGCGCAAGCTCCTCTTTGGTTACCGGTTTCACTTCTACCGACGAGCTCCATTGACCGGAGTCTTTGTCGGACAGGTAGAACTTTTCCCCGATCTTCTGTATGCGGTAATACTCCTTCAGTTGTCCGTGATCTTCTACGGAATAGGTGCCGACGAGCGTATCCGTATTGTCTTTGCATCCGGCAATGGAAAACACTGCTATGAAGGCGAACAGGACAGCGCAGCGCCGGACAAACGATTTCATCGAAACTTCCCTCCTGGAGGATGACTCGCCCGAATTCTAACACCTTTTGGCTTGGCGAAATCGTCCGCCGGCTCTGGAATGGATCGGAGTCCATGACGATCCATACACGGAAGAGACTTTCCGGCGCGCGCCTGTTGCCCAGACCATCGGTCTGGCATCTCACTGCCGGAGAATCGTTACTCTTTCAGGAAGCTGTCCCAGGGCTCCGGCGGTTCCTTGTCCGTTTGTTCTTCAACAAACACATCGCTGGCCTTATGCCACTGTCCCGATTGTTCGGGGCCGCCTCCATCCAGGACAACCTTGTAGGCTCCCGATCCATCATCGGCTTTCGCTCTGGCGACAATGACGGCTTCGTAGGCGATCCCTTTATCGGTGATTACCGCTACGTTTTGACCAACCTCAAACATGGCGCGTTCTCCCATTCGCAAACCTCGAATCAGTCTAACCCATTCGAGCCAGTTCACGAACTGAAAAATCGCATGCAAAGCCTTGCCGGTCCGAACCGGATTCCCGATAGTTATCGTTCCCACGCCGGAATGCCCCGCTTCGGGCCAAATCGGAAAAATGAATAGCGAAAACCGTTGCCGTCTTCCCGAAATCAACGCCATGCTTCCATTTGTTAGGAAAAGCCTTTGCCATATTCCTGACAATTGACCAGAGCTGCATCTCACACCCCCACTGGAAACGGCTTGGGGCTGGATTCGTCGGTGTTGGCGCCCGCGCCGCTGCGCCAGCGCTCGAAGCGGCCTTGCAGCAGGCTCATCAGCCCTGTGTACCAGTAGCCGATGACGAACAGAATCAGGAACGGAGCAGTGAAGTAGTTGTGGTTCGAGAAGGTGTAAAGGATGGCGGCAAAGAAGTAGCAGCCGATCAGCAGCTCGATCCACGGGGCTAGCACCAGGCGCTTGCGGTACTTGGCAGCCTGGGACTTTTCTCCCTTTTTGGCGACGCGGTACTTGGGCGTGCGCACAAAGGCGCTCTTGATGCCGAACAGCGCCTCCATCACCGCTATGGCGTTGGTGACGGTGAGGCCGATGCCCAGGGCCATCAGGAAGGGCAGATAAAGGAAGGTCTTCATCCAGGTTTTGGGAAAGAGCTCGCGCTCGCTCATCAGGTAAAAGACGGCGATCGAGAACGTGGAGGCGGTGAACAACGGAAAGTCGATGAGCAGCATCTGGAACCAGCCCTGGTAGAAGCGGCAGATCATGGCCGGAAGCAGCAACGCCGACATGACAACCATCAGCGGATAACTCAAGTTGGCCGTCAGATGATAGACGGCCTCGACCTTGATGCGCCGCGGCACATCGGACTTGAACATCATGGGCAGGACTTTGATCGAAGTCTGGATCAGCCCCTTGGCCCAGCGCGCCTGCTGCGTCTTGAAGGCGGTCATCTCGATGGGCAGTTCGGAAGGGCACTCGACCTCGGGCAGGTACTTGAACTTCCAGCCGGCCAACTGCGAGCGATAACTCAGGTCGGTGTCTTCGGTGAGGGTGTCGTGCTGCCAGCCGCCGCCGTCCGCGATGGCTTTGATCCGCCACATCCCGGCGGTTCCGTTGAAGTTGAAGTAGTCGCCGGTGCGGACGCGGGCGCCGTGCTCGATCACAAAGTGTCCATCCAGCAGAATGGCCTCAATCTGGGTCAACATGCTATAGCCGCGGTTCATGTGGGTCCAGCGGGTCTGCACCATGCCGATCTCCGGCTCGGCAAAGTGGTGGATGACCTTCATCAGCCAGTCCGGCGGGGGCACAAAGTCGGCGTCGAAGATAGCCACGTACTCGCCCTTGGCCACGTTGAGACCGGCATCGAGCGCGCCGGCCTTGAAGCCGTGGCGATTGGCGCGGTGAATGTAAGCGATGGGGTGGCCCAGCGCGGCATAGCGGGCCACAATTCCGGCTGCCACTTCCCTGGTCTCGTCGGTCGAGTCGTCCAGCACCTGGATTTCCAGCTTCTCGCGCGGGTACTCCATGGCGCAGACGGCCTCAATCAGCCGGTCGATGACGAACTGCTCGTTGTAGATGGGCAACTGCACAGTGACTAGCGGAAGATCGTCGAAGCGATTGGGCGCGTTCGGGCGGTAGTTCTTGCGGTATTTGAAATAGAGGTAACAAAGCGTGTAACGGTGAACGCCGTAGAGCGCCAGCACGATCATCACCGCGAAATAGGGAATCAGCAGCGCGACATCGAAGAGATTCCAGTGGTAGAGACCCCTGAAGGTCTGGTCGGCATACTGCATCTTCAAGTAGTGGCGCAGGCCGTTCTGCGGGGCAAACGCCAGATACGCGGCCACCCGCGCCGGCAGCCCGCTCAACAGGCTACTAGAAAGATTCATTCTGGCAGCAAGCGCAGCGAACAGGGCAGGCCTCCACGGAAGAGATACCGGCAATTGTAGCCGATGAGGGGCTACATAAGCTGGGCCACGAACTGGCTCAAGCGGTTCTGTCGCTCTTCGCGCGGCAACTTTCGCTTGCCTTCCGCCACAACCTGATCCGAGGCGGCTGATTCGGCCTCTGGCCAACCCCTACGCCGTTACGATCTCGCTGAAGTCGGCAATGCCGGAGAAGCCGTTGAGCACTTGTTGAATCAGCGCCAGATTCGCTCCCCGCACCGCAGGATCGGGATCGAGGACCATCACCTTGTCGAAGAAGGCATCGACCGCCGGGCGCAGCGTGGCAATCAAAGCAAGCGCATCGCCGTAAGCTCGTTCCTGGCGTAGCTTCGCTACCTGCGGAGCCAACGCAGAGGCAGCATTTGCAAGCTGCGTGGCTTCCGCCGCAAGCGTCACATTCGCCGCTAAACTGATCTCGAACTGTTTCTCCTCGGCCTGACGGAGAATGTTCTTGATGCGCTTGAAGGCCGCAGAGATCGCGGCGAAGTCGGCGGACTTGCGCGCCGCCGTCAGAGCTTTGGCGCGCGCAATCGCATCGCGCACATCGTCGGCTCCGGCGGCAAGAACAGCGTTGACCACGTCGTAGGCAAAGCCCTTGTAGTCCTTCAAATAGAAGTTCAGCCGCTCACCAAGGAAGGCCGCAACCTGCTCCTTGTTTGTTCCTTCTACGCTACTGGCTCCGACCACATCGGCTAAGGTCAGAGGTAACTCTGACTTAGCCAGAATCTTCACGATCGCGTTGGCAGCCCGGCGCAACGCAAACGGATCCTTCGAGCCGGTGGGTGCGTTGCCAATGCCGAACATCGCAGTAATCGTCTGAATGCGGTCGGCAAGGCCAAGCAATTGGCCCTCGCCTCTTTTCGGAATCGAGTCCTCTGTGGATGCAGGCTTGTATTGGTCATAGATGGCTTGCGCCACCGTTCCACTCATTCCCTGTGCAAGCGCGTAATTGGCACCGATGATACCTTGCAGTTCCGTAAATTCTTTGACCAGCTCTGTCGTCAAATCGGTTTTGGCAAGCCTTGTGGCTTTGCGCAAAGAGTCCTCGTCCACAGTTTCACCAGTTCCTGTTACTGGCGAGCCTAGAGTTTTCGGAAGACTTCCAACCAGCGCTTCGACGACGGCCAGATTTTGTTCGGTTTTCCAGTGGTAGCTGCCCAGGTCACGATGAAAAGTAACATTCTTCAGACTCTCGACGCGCTCCTTGAGCGGCGTCTTCAGATCGAACTCCCAGAAGAACTGCGCATCCTTGAAGCGCGCCCGCAGCACCCGCGCGTTGCCGTGGCGAATGATCGCCTCGCCTTCGGCGTCCACTTCGGTATTCAGCACAGTAAGAAAATATGGCATCAGTTTGCTATAGTGCGGAACTAAACGCGTATACAATTTAGCGTCCGCGCCCTCGACGGCGAAATATTTCTGATGATCGCGCATCACCGTAACCAGAACCTCTTCCGGCAGGTCCAGATACTCCGGCTCAAAGTCGCCTAGCACCACGGTCGGCCACTCGGTCAGATGAACCACGGTCTCGATCAGCTCGTCGTCTTCGCGCCAGCGCGCGTCGGCAACTGTGTGCGTGGCCGCGTCCAGAGCCTTGCGAATCGACTGCCTGCGCTCGGCTGCATCCACCACAACATAAGCCTTGCGCAACGCTTCGGGGTAATCTTTCGGCTGATCGATCATGACCGGCGCGGAACCATGGAGTACGCGATGGCCACGGCTTTCTTTTCCGGCCCGAATGCCTGCAATCTCTAACCGGACCACAGCCGAGTCAAGCAGCGCGACGACCCAGCGAACCGGCCTGACGAAGCGCTCCGGCTTGCCCGCCCGCCAATACATATTCTTGGCCCAGTAAAGACTTAAAACTTCCTTGGGCAGTTCTTCTTTAAGTAACTCCGCCGTTGCGCAGCCTTGCTTCTTCACCGTCGCGCCCACATATTCGCCCTTGGCGTTCGTGACCTTTTCGAGCGCGGAAACAGCCACGCCCGCCTTCTTCGCAAAGGCCACGGCCGCCGCCGTCGGAGCGCCGTCTTTGAAGGCCACCTTCCACGATGGGCCGGTCAACTGCTCTTCAATATCCGCTTGGCTGGCGAGCACGTCCTCGACCAGCACGGCTAAACGACGCGGGGTCGAGTAAGTAGTAACTCTAGCTCCGGCGCCAAGCAGCCGCTCTCGCGCGAGCAGTTCATTCACCCGGCGGCCCAACTCGGCCTCGGCTCCGGCAATCATGCGGGCTGGAATCTCATCCAGCCCAATCTCCAACAAGAAATCCGCCATAATCTTATTGCTTTCTCGCTAACTCGCATTGAGAGGTCAGAGATTAGCAGCCATTGGTGAAAGTCGAAAACTCTGAAAACCGTCCCTCAGGGGCTAAAGCCCATCGTTTCTTATCAACCGTTTACGGCACGGCTGAAGCCGTGCCCTTTCAAAACCTGACTTTCACCACAGGCTGTTAAGGATCGGAAAACCCGGGGCTAAAGCCTACGATTTGTTGCTGCCGTGTCAGGGGCCTGAAGGCCCCTGCTCCCTCCGGTCATTCGGTTTGCTGCGCCGCATACACTTTGGCTGCGCCCACTGCCAAGGTGCGAATGCGCCCAATCATGCCCACCCGCTCGGTGACGCTGATGGCTCCGCGCGCATCCAGAATATTGAAGAGATTCGAGCACTTGAGCGCCAGTTCATAAGTGGACATCAGCGGGAAGCGGCGCTTCTCCGCAGCCGTTGCCTTCTCATCGGCCAGCAAGGCCTTCCACCGATCCAGCAGCGCCTGCGCCTCGGCTTCATACGAGTTGAAGCGTTCCCACAACTTGCTCACATCGGCGCTCTCGAAGTTATACACCGAGTATTGCAGCTCTTCGGTCAGCCGCACGTCGCCATAGGTGACTTCGGCGCCGGTCTCGGGATCGCGCGCCCACACCACATCGTAGACCGAATCCACATCCTGCATGAACGCGGCCAGACGTTCCAGTCCATAAGTCAACTCGGCGCAGATGGGGTCCAGATCGAGCCCGCCGCACTGTTGGAAGTAAGTGAACTGGGTGATCTCCATCCCGTCCATCATCACCTGCCAGCCAACGCCCCAGGCGCCCACCGTGGGACCTTCCCAGTTATCCTCTTCAAACTTCACGTCGTGCTTTTTCAGGTCGATGCCGATGGCTTCCAGCGATTCCAGATAAAGCTCCTGAACGTTCACCGGCGGCGGCTTCAGAATCAATTGAAACTGAGTATGCCGGAAGAGCCGGTTGGGATTTTCGCCGTAGCGGCCGTCTGCCGGCCGGCGCGAAGGCTGCGCATAGCCCACACGATAGGGCTTCGGCCCCTGCACGCGCAGAAATGTCTCCGGAGCCATGGTGCCCGCGCCTACTTCCACGTCGTAGGGCTGCTGCAGGACGCAGCCGCGCTCCGCCCAAAAGCCCTGCAAGCGGAACAAAAGCTCTTGAAAGGTGAGCACGGCGGGTTTCGGAGGGGTTGCAACTTCGGAAGTAGGCACGTGATATTCTCTCTCGACGGAACTCTTCCGATTTTATCAGCCCCCAAACGGAGCAGCCATCGGGAACCGGGCGGCCACGGCCAGCAACCCGCAAGGGAACTGAAACCCCGCCCGCTGCGTATCACTATCCCAGCGCCCTCCCTCGGCGTCAAAACGCTATGCAGAGTTTTTCCGACACGCTCGGCCAGGTCTTTCGCGCCATCATGGCCAACAAGCTGCGCAGCTTCCTGACCATGTTCGGGATAGCCTGGGGGGTTGGCTCGCTGCTGGTGCTGGTGGGACTCGGCGAAGGCTTCCGCAGCGGCCAGCACAAGAACTTCGCCTCACTGGGCAACGATTTGGTGCTGATGTTCAACGGCACAATCCCGGCGCTTGCCAACCAGCACACCGGGATGCGTCCCTATCAGCTAACGCTGCGCGACGAGGAGGCGATGCGCCAACTTCCCGAGTTGCGCGGCGTGACGGCCGAACTGGTCCGCTCGGATCTTTACGAAGTGAGCCAGTGGAGCAACACCTCCGGCCATGTGACCGGGGTCGAGCCCAACTGCACCGTCGTGCGTTACATTCCCATGGCCCAAGGCCGCTTCCTGGACGAAGCCGACCTGCACGAGAACCGCCGGGTAGCCGTGCTGGGCCAAAAGATAGCCCAACTGCTTTATCCCGGCCATCCACTGCTGGGCGAGATCATCACCATCAATGGAACCGCCTTCACCGTCGTCGGAGCGGTAGACAAGATTGGCCGGGGCAACAACACCTGGGACGATCAGAAGATATATGTCCCCATCACCACCATGCAGGAGCTCTATCCGCTAAAAGGCAACAACATTTCCCGCGATGCTGTCTTCTCGCTGCAATACCAGCCTGCCACCAAGGGTGAGGCCACGGCCGCCGTAGCCGCGGTGCATCGGGTGATCGCCGACCGGCATGGCTTCGATCCCAGCCTGACGGACGCCTTCAACGAATGGGACACTGTCAAGGAGGAGAAGATGGTGGGCGCCATCTTCGATGCCATGGATGTTTTTTTGGGCGGGGTGGGCATTGTGACGCTGGGGCTGGGCGC
>Ga0181536_10006024_pt1 | contig 12265 bp, 15 predicted proteins | sample PEATcosm2014_Bin_41_FD_121105 | JGI IMG/M metagenome (GOLD analysis project Ga0181536, IMG submission 121105) | Peatland microbial communities from MTU Mesocosm Facility, Houghton, MI, USA - PEATcosm2014_Bin17_60_metaG | ecosystem: Environmental > Terrestrial > Soil > Wetlands > Peat | place...
AGACCTTGGTAGAAGTAACTCATTTGAGAAATGGCGAGTTAGGCCATAATTGCGCATAATTAATTCAGTCGCTTACAGCCAATCCCGCGGACCGGGACGCATTTTGACTTTTACCGCGGGTTGTGAGCGCGTATGGATGTCCCACCCCTTCGACTGCGCTCAGGGCAGGCTCTCGTGGCATCTTTGTTTTTGCGGACGGAGGGAACACTTCAGCCAGTGGCGGCGCGCGCTGTATACTTTTACGGATGGCACTTGAAGGAGGCGCCCCGGTGCAAGACTTACGAAAGAAAGTGGAAACGGAGTTGCTCTCCGATATCCTGCCTTTCTGGCTCAACCACACCATCGACAACGAGCAAGGCGGTTTTCTCGGCCAAATCTCGAACGACCTGACCGTCGATCCCCGCGCCGCCAAGGGACTCATCCTCAACGCGCGCATTCTTTGGACCTTCTCGAAGGCCTTCAGCGTCTACCGCGATTCGGTTTATCTGGCCACCGCTCGCCGCGCGTACGATTACCTTACCCGCTACTTCTGGGATGCTGAATTCGGCGGCGTCTTCTGGATGCTCGACTGCGAGGGCCGCCCTCTCGATACCAAAAAGCGCACCTATGGGCAGGCATTCACCGTTTACGCGCTGGCCGAGTACTTCCATGCCACAGGCGACGCCGAGGCGCTGGCCAAGGCATTGCGCATGGTCGAGCGCATTGAATCGTCGAGTCACGATGCCAAACATGGCGGCTATTTTGAGACCTATGAGCGCGACTGGACTCTGGCTCTGGACCAGCGCCTCAGCGCGGTGGATATGGACGAAAAGAAGTCCATGAACACGCACCTCCATCTGCTGGAGGCCTACGCCTCGCTGCTGCGCGTCCACGAGAACCCAACCGTCCGCCTGCGCCTGCGCGAACTGATCGAAATCTTTCTCGACCGCATCATCGATCCCGCCACTTACCACTTCATTCTCTTCTTCGACGAAGAGTGGCGCCCGCGCTCGAACAAAATCTCCTTCGGCCACGACATCGAGGGAAGCTGGCTGTTATGCGAGGCGGCGGAGATTCTCGGCGACGCGGAGCTTCTGGGGCACGCACGCGAAGTCGCGATTGAGATGGCTGAGACCGTCTTTGAGCAGGGGCTGGACAGCGATGGCGGTTTGCTCTACGAGGCCGATCCCACGGGAATCATCGATACCGACAAGCACTGGTGGCCGCAGGCCGAGGCCGTCGTCGGCTTTCTCAACGCCAATCAACTTACCGGCCAACAGCACTTCCTCGATGCCGCCGAACGAAGCTGGGCGTTCATCGACAAATACATCGTCGATCATAAGAACGGAGAATGGTTCTGGCTGGTATCGAAGGATGGCGTGCCCAGCGCGGATCGCTACAAGGTTGACCCCTGGAAGTGCCCCTACCATAACAGCCGAACCTGTTTTGAAGCGATGGAGCGGCTGGATGCAAGGCAATCGGCAATTCATGTAACTCGGCAGTAAGAAAATCGGAGAGATAAGATGACTCAGGCATCATTCAAGAAGAGCGTTCAGGTGTTGTTTAAGGAGCAAGAGAAGCTGCTCGCCCGCCGCAACCGGAAAGCCACCGGCGGCAATGGCATCTACGACCGTTACGAGTTTCCGGTCCTTACCGCCGCGCACGCGCCCATCCCGTGGCGCTACGACCTGGACCGCAAGACCAATCCTTTGCTGCTGGAGCGCATTGCTATCAATGCCGCCTTCAACGCGGGCGCGCTGTTGCACGAAGGCAAGTATCTGGTCGTGGCGCGCGTCGAGGGCGCGGACCGCAAGTCTTTCTTCGCCATCGCGGAGAGTCCCAACGGCATCGATAACTTCCGCTTCTGGGATTATCCGATCCTGATGCCGGAGACCGCCGATCCGGATATCAACGTCTACGATATGCGCCTGGTCAAGCACCAGGACGGCTGGATCTACGGCCTCTTCTGCAGCGAACGCAAGGACCCCAAGGCGCCCGAATGGGATACCTCTTCAGCCGTCGCGCAGTGCGGCATCGTTCGCAGCAAGGACTTGAAGAACTGGGAGCGGCTGGCCGACCTCAAATCCAAATCGCCGCAGCAGCGCAACGTCGTGCTGCATTCTGAGTTTGTCGATGGAAAGTACGCCTTCTATACCCGCCCGCAGGATGAGTTCATTCAGGCGGGCAAGGGCGGCGGCATCGGCTGGGGACTCTCGGCAAGCATCGAGAATGCCGTAGTAGACGAGGAAGTTATCATCGACAACCGCGAATATCACACCATCCAGGAGGTCAAGAACGGCCTCGGACCCGCACCCATCAAGACGGCGAAGGGCTGGCTGCATCTGGCGCATGGAGTGCGCAATACTGCCGCCGGCCTGCGCTACGTGCTCTATCTCTTCCTTGCCGAGTTAGAGAGGCCGTGGGTGATTACGCACAAGCCGGCCGGCTACTTCATAGCTCCCGAAGGCGGCGAGCGGGTCGGCGACGTCTCGAACGTGGTCTTCAGCAACGGATGGATCGAGCGCGCCAACAGCGAGGTTTTCATTTACTACGCCTCGTCGGATACGCGCTTGCACGTGGCCACCAGCACCGTCCCGCGCCTGCTGGACTACGTGATGAATACGCCCGCCGATCCGCTCCGCAGCCATGCTTGCGTCCAGCAGCGCTACGATCTTATCGAGAAGAATCGCGCCGCGCTGAAAGCCTTGAAACTCACAGGCACAAAGCGCCCCGCGAAGAAGGCGGCCAAGCCTGCGAAAGCCAAGAAGAAGCAAAATTAAGCGACAATCCGCGCATCATGAGTTTGATACACGTTTTTGGGAACTATAGGATTCTGGGAGTTGCGGCAGGTAGCCCGCAAGGAAAATGCGCTGTCTTCGGCCTTTAAGTTCATGTTATATATGGCGCATAGTCCGCTTCATCCTTGAAAACTTTGGATTGGCTGCTCCCTGCCAGCTTATCAGGAGGCCCCTTGCCTGCCAATCGAGTCTGTAGGTCTGTCTTCGCCCCGCGTCGGAGCGAGTGTTGTTTAGCTAGCAACTTTCGCCGCAACTGCTTTTCTATTCTGACCGCGCTCTGCCTTCTTGCGCCGCATATCGCGCACTCCCAGGATACGGGAAAAGCGGCGAAGTTGCCGGTGGAGAGCGAACTCATCGTGGAGGGAGAAGGTTGCTTTGGCCATTACCACATTTTTGCCAACTCATGGTGGAGCAACCTATACACGGGTGGGGTTGAGTACGACCGTCATTCTTGGGGCTACTTCCTGAAATCGCGGATGGACTACGTAGCGGAGGCTCTGCCGGTGGCTCTTCTGCTTGAACCGGCCAATGCCGATGTATGGGGTAATCCGCTGACCAAGGCCCGTCAGCTTGTGCCCGGGGTAGGGATTTCGCCGATCGGCCTTCGCATGATGTGGAGGAGCAACAAGTCCATCAGGCCCTACTATATTATCAAGGGCGGGATGATCGTCTTCGACAAGAAGGTGCTCTCGCCGGATGCGGCATATCAAAACTTCCTTTTACAGATTGGCATCGGCGTGCAAGCAAGGCTGACGAGCCGACTCGACCTGCGCATGGGCTACAGCGATATTCATTTTTCGGACGCCTTTATAGTGCCCAGCAATCCTGGGCTGGACGTAATGTCCTATAATGCGGGGCTTAGCTACCATTTAGGACAAAAGCATAAGTAGGGGGTCAGGCAACTTCTGTTCTCTTCAGGGCAGCGGCACTTCCGTGTCCAGTCCGCGGGCAATTAAATCGGCGCACAGCCGTGCGACGGTCGAGAACTCGATGGCCTGTATCCCCAGCGCCCGCGCGGCCTCGATATTGACCGGCTTATCGTCGAGGAAGAGGGTTTCTTCGGGGCGGGTCCCCAGTTCCTTGAGAGTGTGGCGATAGATGGCCGGGTCGGGCTTGGCAACGCCGAGCTGATAGCTCCAGACCAGCACATCGAAGCGACGCAGCCAGTCGAACTCGCGCTCCACGCTGGCCAGTACGGCATCGCCGATGTTGGAGAGGATGGCGGTCAACAGGCCGCGCTGCTTGAGCTCGAGTTGCCAGGCTAGCATGGCAGGGTTCTCGGTGGTCCACATGCGGGCGTCCCACCTGTTCAACTCTTCCACCTTCTCTTGGTCCGGCCCCAGTCCGGCGTCGCCGAGAAACTTCCGCCAGAAGCCGATGCCGGTCAGTTTGCCTTCGTCGTAGGCACGCCGGTTGGCCCAGTAGAGGCTTTCGAATCGCTCTAGGGGAAGCCCGGTGATGCGCAAGAGAGCGGCGTGCGCGGCCGGTTCCTGCGGACCGGTTAGAACCATTCCATAGTCGAAGACCACCGCGCGCAGAGCCAATCTTCCTCCCGGTCGCGCCCGTGTATGGTTGAAAAGGACGCCTACACTTATTGTGCATGATCCGAATGCGGCGGCTGGGCGATGGTAAGTTAGCGACGACTCTGGGAGGAATCTATCCAAATGGTATGTCGTTGAAGGGGACGGGCTTTAGCCCGTCCGTTCAGAGCCGATGATGATTTTCTGCTTTACCCGCGGAGAGAAAGCATATATTCGCAAAGAACCTCCCTCAGGGGCTAAAGCCCCATTGATTTTGCATGGTTTATGTGCCGGCTAAAGCCCGTACCCTTCACTCAAAAGCAGATTCTTGGAGATAGGAAAGTGATACATTTTTCGCAGAGGACGTGCTGGAATACGGAAGAGAGCGAGCTGGCGCGTGCGCATCGGCTGCGCGTTGAGGCCGGGCTGCCGATTGCCGACCTGACGGCCTCGAATCCCACCCGCTGCGGCTTCGAGTATGAGCGCGATCTGCTGGCGGCGCTCACTGATCGGAGAGCGCTCGACTACGATCCGCAGCCGAGGGGGGATTTGCGGGCGCGGGAGGCAGTCTGCGGCTACTATGCGGACCACGGCGTGACGCTACAGCCCGAACAGATCGTGCTGACTACCGGCACCAGCGAGGCATACAGTTTCCTCTTCCGCCTGCTCTGCGATCCGGGCAGCGAGATTTTGGCGCCGCAACCCGGCTATCCGCTCTTCGATTTTCTGGCCGTGCTGGACGATGTGCGCCTGAAGAATGCCCCGCTGGTATACGACCACGGCTGGCAGATCGATCCGGAAGGTTTTCGCCGCGCCATCACGCCCCAGACGCGAGCGATGGTGCTGGTGCATCCGAACAACCCCACCGGCCACTTCACTAAGTTGTGGGAGGCCGAGGAGTTGGCGCGTCTCTGCCGCGAGTTCAACCTCGCGCTGATCGTGGACGAGGTTTTTCTTGACTATGGCTTCGGCGGTGAAGCTGCCAGCTTTGCTGCTGGAATTGAAGGCGTTCCCGTCTTTGTGGTAAGCGGGTTGAGCAAGATAGCCGGACTGCCGCAGATGAAGGCGGCGTGGATCGCAGCCACCGGACCCGATGCCGTTCCGGCCCTTGATCGCCTGGAGGTGATCGCCGATACGTTTCTCTCCATGAATGCCCCGGTGCAGTGCGCATTGCCCGCATGGCTCGCAGGGCGAGAGTCGATTCAGCGGCAGATTCGGAAGCGGGTTAGCACCAATCTGGGCGCGCTGGACCAGCATTTGGCCAGGCAGCAGGGGGTTCGCCGTTTGGAGACCGAGGGCGGCTGGTACGCGGTTCTGCGGATTCCGGCACTTGGACCCGACGAGCGGACAGTGCTGGCTCTGCTGGAACGCGGCGTCTGGGTCCATCCCGGCTACTTCTTCGGGATGGGTGAGTCGGGCTGGTTGGTGGTGAGCCTGCTGGGGCCAGTTGAGGAATTCAGCAGGGGAGTCAACGGGCTGATTGAGTACTTCAATCGGCGCTAGCGGACGGGAATCCTGGAGCTGCTTCGGACGATCGACTCCGGTCCGGCATACGGCTGCAAGATTGAACGCTAGCTTGAGCGGACCGGGGGAGTCTTCCCGTAAGGCCAGCAAAGAATCTCGTTGTTCCAACGAACGGCTGTTCACTGGGCACGATCACTGTCCACCGCATTTACAGACCGCACAAAAATGGGTTGCCGTCGCGCTCCGCACCGATGGTGGTGGCGGGGCCGTGACCAGCCAGGACGCGGGTTTCGTCGGGCAGGGCCAGCAGGCGGCTTTCGATGGAGTCGATGATCTGCGCGGAGTTGCCGCCGGGTAGATCGGTGCGGCCGATGCTGCCGGCAAAGAGCGTATCGCCTGCAACCAGCAGCTTGAGCGGGGCAAAGTGGAGGCATACCGAGCCTTGCGTGTGGCCGGGGGTGTGCAGGACTTCGGCGGGATAGCGCTCCAGGCCCACGCGGAGGCCGTCGGCAAGGCTTTCGTCCGGCGGCGCGGTCTCCGGCGTGGCGATCCCCAGCCAGCCGGCCTGCATCTCCATCATCTTGAGCAGCGGCAGGTCGTTTTCGTTGAGCAGAATGGGCGCGCCGGTAAGCCGCTTCAGCCGGAGCGCGCCGCCCACGTGGTCGATGTGGGCGTGAGTGACGAGAATCTGCTTGAGTTTAAGGCCGAGTTCGGTCAGCCGGCGATGAATGCGGCCCACCTCGTCTCCGGGATCGATGACGATGGCTTCGCCGGCCTCTGGGTCGCCCAGCAGGGTGCAGTTGCAGGCGAGCGGACCGACGGGGAAGGTTTCCAGGATCATAGCTTCCATTCTATGGTGGTTTGGCCTTAGGCGCACAGGATATAATCGCTCGCTGAACTGCGCGATCTTCGGGAAGGAGTATTGTAATGAAACGTTTACGGGAACACTCGTTAATTTTGGGCCTTCTAGTGGCGTTAGCCTGCGTTTCAGCATGCAAACGGGCCGACACGCAGGGGGACGATCTAATAAATGCGGCTGCCTTTGATGATTTACCCCGAGTCAAGGCGCTGCTCGCCGCTGGGGCCGATGTTAACGCCGAGACGGGCATGGGCGACACAGCATTGATCATGGCGTCTATGATGGGCAATCTGGAGGTTGTGCAGACGCTGATCCACGCCAAAGCCGATGTGAACGCCAAGACGGCTGATGGCGGCACAGCGTTGATAGCAGCGTCGATGGGGGGCCACCTGGAGGTGGTTCGGGCGTTGCTTGATGCCAACGCCAAGGTGAACACCAGGACGAACGGCAGCCTCACAGCGTTGGTGATAGCATCGCAGAATGGCCATCTGGAAGTGGTGCGGACGCTACTCGATGCCAAGGCCGAGGATAACCCGAGTGGGTGGTCACCTTTTAGCGTCAATCGTCCTACAGCGTTGATGATGGCATCTCAGAATGGCCATACAGAGGTGGTACGAGCATTGCTCGATGCCAAGGCTGACGTGAACGCCAGGATGGTGGTGCGACCGTCATCCCCCCCGGTGCCGTAGCAGATGTAAATTCCAAGGTAATCGATAACGTCACGGCGTTGATGTTGGCGTCGCAGAATGGCTACCCGGAGGTGGTGAGTGCACTACTCGTCGCCAAGGCCGATGTGAACGCCACGGATAGATATGGATACACGGCGTTGATTGAGGCGTCACAAAATAGCCACCTGGAGGCTGTGCGAGCATAACTCGACGCCAAGGCCGATGTGAATGCTAAGACAGACGCCAATTTCACGGCGTTGATGTATGCGTCGCAGAATGGCGACCTGGAAGTATTACGTGCGCTGATCGCTGCCAAGGCCAATGTAAACGCCATGACGGAACATGGCATTACAGCGCTGAAGTTGGCATCGCAGAATGGCAACCTGGAGGTGGTGAGTGCACTGCTCGCCGACAAAGCTGAGGTGAACGAGTATTGGTTGCTGCGCTTCGTTCAAGGAGGTAATACGGCGTTAGAGTTGGCGTCGCAGAATGGTCACCAAGACGTAGTGCAACTCCTCAAGAGTGCGGGCGCTCGCTGATCGTTAAAGCCGGGTGTCGAATGTCGGGTGCACTACGTCTCGCCTTGAGACGTGGGAACGGGCCGGAAACCGGCCCAATCTCCGCGCAAACGCTTCCATCCTCTCGGAATTCAGCGGATAATGAAAGCACAGGAGGCGTTGCCATGACGATTCAGGTTGAACTCGACCCGGAGACGGAGGCTCGCTTGACAGCCCAGGCGGTTCGGCGCGGCATCGCTCCGGAGCAATACGCCGGCGAATTTCTTCGGGACAATTTACCGTTCTACGGCGCAGGCACGGGCAGACTGAGACCCGGAGACGCAGATACGATGACCAAAACGATGACTGCGGGATCGAAAGATCTACCCATCCTGCCGCCCGAGGTTGACAACCGGGAAAGCTATTATGAGGATCGCTGGTAAATGCTCGGCGAACGTTATCTGATCGACAGCAACGTTTTGATTCGCTGGGTTCAACCCGAAGCTGCGGAGTTCCGACTAGTCGATCGAGCTATCCATCGTATGGAAGAGACGAACGACACGCCATGCTACACTTCGCAGAATATCGGCGAGTTCTGGAACGTCCTGACCCGCCCGGCCAACCGCAACGGATACGGTCTATCCCCCAGTGAGGAGGATATCCGAGCAAGGACAATCGAAGCCAAGTTCCGGTTACTGCCGGATACCCTCGCGGTTCACCTGGAGTGGCGCAGGCTCCTCGTTGCTCACGGCATATCCGGCGTCCAAGTCCATGATGCTCGCCTCGTCGCTGCCATGCGTATCCATGGCGTCCAACTCATCCTCACCTTCAACACGCGAGACTTCGCCCGCTTCACCGGAATCGAAGCCGTCCATCCCGCCGATTTCCGATTGGGTCTGTGAACAATTCGCTGCCATGCGGGCATATTTTTGCCGGATCAATGAGGCGTTTCGAGCGGCTCCGGCGCGGTTTGCGGAGCCGCGGTTGCGGCCCAACCGAGCAGACGATCGAAGACTCCAGGCTGTTCCGCGGAACCCGCCGGCAGATGAACGGCCAACTGCCATAGGCCGATCATGGCTAACGCGACCAGGTTGGGAAAGAGCAGAGGAGCCATCGGAGGAGCGCCATAGACCGACCTCTCGAAGAGATTGATGCCGGGAGTATCGAGGTTCATGCGCAGGTGCAGAACGAAGCCGGCGATCCCTACCAAGGCTTGTACGCCGAGCACGGCCAGGCAGAGATCGAGGAAGCGGCGCGTGACCTGCATGAGAATGGGGATGATGAGAAAGCCCGTAGCCACGGCGCTGGAAATCACGGGAATCCATTCGGTCTTGAGAAAGAAGCCGTTGGTGGCGTGGTCGGTGAGTGAGAGAACGAAGTTGCCGAAGAAGCCGCCGGTGGCAAGCAGAATCACCCAGCGCGCCCACTCCACGGTTCGCGGCGCGACCATGCGGTTCATCAGCAACAGAAAGCCCAGTCCGGCGTAGGCCAGCGGAGCCACGAAGGGAGCGGCATAGGTGAGCGAATGAAGGGTGCGCTCGGCAAAGAAGCTGCTTTGCAAGTGATAGACCACGCCAGCCAGGCCCACTAGCACGGAAAGCCAGCCGATCAGCAGGCCTATATCGCGCCATGCGTCCTGGCTGCGCCAGCGGCCTTTGGCCAGCATCGCCACCAACAGCAGCAGCGGCGCATCGGCGGAGAAGTAAAGCGGAATGTACTCGGCAGGATTGCGAAAGCCATTGACCGAGTGGGCCAGCACAATATCTCCGGCGAGCACGACGAGGTTCGAGGCTACGAATATCTCCAGCAGCAGTTCAGAGTCGAAGAGCCAGGCAAGCCGCGGATTTCGCAGCAGAAGTGCTGCCCTCCGCAGGAGTCTATTTGCGGCCTGCATGGGCTCTCCTTAGCTCATCGGCATCGTGCTGCAACTGGACGGTCTTCTGCAGCAGGCCATAGTTGCCGTGCCACTGCACAAAATCCGCTCCGCCCATGAAAGCTGCGTGCTTGCTGGTGCGGCCGTCGTAGTGCCAGAGGTCGAAGTAAGTAAAGTCGATGGGGTTCGAGAACGGAGGCCCAGTCAGTGTGCCGTCCTTGCGCAGGCCGTCCATGATCTCTTTGGCCGCGAGCACCTTGGTATTGGTGTTGGCGACAACCTGCTCGGCCTGCGTATAAACACGGTCGATGAGCGCCTGGGTGTGGCACTGAGAGCAGACCTGTTTCATGTTGGTTTGGGCGCGAAGATAGTTAGGCCGCTTGTCGCTGACGGCGCTGGCCAAATACCAGCCGAGACGGTCCGAAGGGTCGTGCGTGACCTTCAGCCCGTTGATGCCGCTCATGTGGCAAGTGGCGCAGGTGGGCACAAAGATATCGCGGGTGCTCAGCGTTTTGGGGTCGGCGTCGAGCTTGAGCAGCCGCTCCTGCGCGACAAACATTACGCCGTGCTTGGACTCGTCGTAGATTTCGATTTGCGAGTGGTCGGGGCCCATGTGGCATTGGCCGCAGGTAGAGGGCAGCCGGGCCAGCGCAACTGAACTCGTATGGCGCGAATGGCAGTTGGTGCAGGAGCCGATGGTGCCGTCGTCGTTGGGCTTGCCGATGGCGTGGCACTGCTCGCAGCCGGAGACCATCGCCGAGCCGCCCTCGGCGGTGACGAAGGGATGCGGCGGTCGCTTGGTTCCTCCCGGCTGGTACTGCTCGCTGAACGCAACCTGTTCGGCGCTCAGGCTATTTTCGCCGTAGATGGCGGCCCAACTGGGCGCGGCGTGGCGGCTGTGCAGAAACTCCTGATAGATGCCTTCGTGGCAACCGCGGCAGTTGCCGGCGGTGAGCTTGGTGCCGATGACGAAGCCATGATGGTCCTTCTTCTGCTGTCCGTCGGCAGGCTGGTGGCAGTCCAGGCAGTTCACGCCCTTTTTGGCGTGGACGCTCATCTCGTACTCATGCACCACCGAGTATTGCAGCCGCGCGTGGCACTCGGCGCACTTGCCGCTAGCCCGCACAAAGTCAGCCGTGGGCTGGTCGGTCTCCACTTTGGGGCGGGCGCGGTTGACGAGAAAGGCCCCCAGAATCAGCGCAAAAGCGATAATGACGGCGATGAAGACAGAGCGAAAGGACATAGGAACCCCTGACTTTCTGAACTTGAGTGCTGAACTCGGCGCGGGTCCGAAGAAGCGGCCTCCAGACCTACTGAGCGTAGCGCAGCCCGGAGGCTTTGTGATGAGACTATCATCACTGCGGCGCGTGCGGCCTTGTGCGAGAGCTGGTTTCGAGAGCCGGTGTTCAGCCCCGGCGCGGTTTCAGTCCCAGGCTTTCCATCACTTCCAGCGCAAATCGGGCCGAGACCGTGGCCGGACCGCCGCCCATCTCCATGCCAACCTCGATGGCTTCAAGCAACTCCTCAAACGTAGCGCCGCCGGCTGCCGCCTGTTCGATGTGCCACTGCATACAGGATTTGCAGTCCTTCACCACGGAGATTCCAACGGCAATCAACTCTTTGTGCTTTTTGGGCAAAGCGCCGTCGCAATAGGCCGCCTTTTCCATCGCCAGAAATCCTTCGTACACCTTCGAGCCAAGCGCGATCAACCGCGCATGAGCGCGTTTCCGCTGGGCAGCAATCTCTTCGAGTTTATTCATTTTGAACTGGAATTCCTTTTCAACGTCGCTTGGCCCGGATTTTACTCTCCAGCCGTGGGCACATGGAAGAGCGAAAACCGCCGCTTTCGATCGGCACAGGGGGAGAGTCGCCTCTCCTCCCCTGCCACACCACCGGACAAGCGGGTCCGCATCCGGCGGTTCGAGAAGTTGAGGTCAAAAGAGTCTCGGAATCCCCAGCCGATCCGCCCAGCTCAGATCGAGAACGGCATTCAGCAGCATTCCGCCGTTCCGCCACCGGCAGCCATAGTTTCCAGCTACTCTTTGCGCAACATCCGGCCTTGCTCCTCGTGCCGGAAGTTCTCGATATGCAGTCCTACCGCGCCGCCATTGCTTGAGTTGGACGGCTCGCATTCGGTGGCGTATCCATTGATCCAGTTCGCGCCAGACCTTTGGAGTTTCCGCCTGCCGAAGTAAGCCTTCCAACCCAGTACATAACTGCGCAGTCGTTCCGCCACCTGTTCGAGGCTGCGTCCGCCCGAGCGACGGGACAGTTGCCTCACCCGCTGCTGGAACGTTGCCATCGCCTTGTTGGCCACACGGCGCTTGACTTTACCGCCGCCGGCCACCCGGAAGCCGAACCCCGGGGAACTTGCGCTGGAAGACGCTGGCCACCGCAATCTCGGATTGGTTCACCTTGAGACGCAATCGCCCGTAGAGTTTTAGCAGCAGAGCCGTCGCTCGCCGGCCCACGCGGCGGCTTGCCCTTCGCATCGTCATGGCGGATTTCACTCCTTCTCGTTCGGCCCTTCATCCGCTCCTGCGAGTGAACGCATGAAGACGCTTGAAATCAATGTAGCCGTGATCCAACACATAGAAGGCGCCTGCC
>Ga0181536_10006025_pt1 | contig 12265 bp, 7 predicted proteins | sample PEATcosm2014_Bin_41_FD_121105 | JGI IMG/M metagenome (GOLD analysis project Ga0181536, IMG submission 121105) | Peatland microbial communities from MTU Mesocosm Facility, Houghton, MI, USA - PEATcosm2014_Bin17_60_metaG | ecosystem: Environmental > Terrestrial > Soil > Wetlands > Peat | place...
AAATCCACGTGGATTGATGCGGCCCGGCGCGTCATGCAAGGTGAAGCCGAGGCCGTGCTGGCAGCCTCCGAACGCCTCTCCGACAGCCTTGCGTGCGCCGTAGAACTGATCCTGGGCTATTCCAGTAAAGATCATCCCAGCGAAGATCACGCCGGCAAGGCGCCCCATAAGGTAATTGTCACCGGCATGGGCAAATCCGGCCATATCGGCCGCAAGATTGCGGCGACTTTGCAGAGCACCGGGACGCCCGCTGTTTTCCTTCACCCCGTCGAAGCGGGACACGGCGATTTGGGTGTCTGCCAGCAGGGCGATCCCGTGCTCATGATTTCGAAGAGTGGATCGACCGCCGAGCTGCTGGATCTCATTCCGCCCCTGCGGGGATTCGAGTCGCGTTTCGTGGGCATATTGGGCAACGTAAAATCGCCGCTGGCGGATGAAATGGACATCGTGCTGGACGCCACGGTGCAGCGCGAAGCGGATCCCGCGGGATTCACGCCCACCAGCAGCACCGTGGTCGCGCTGTCGCTGGGCCATGCGCTGGCCGTCGCGTTGATGGAGGCGCGCGGCTTCACGGCCGAGCACTTCCAGCGCTATCATCCGGCCGGACAACTGGGGTTGAACCTGCGGCTGAGGGTGCGCGAAGTGATGCATTCGCCACCGGAAGTCGCCTGGGTTAAGTCCGATGACACCCTCAAGCACGTGGTGATCGAGATGTCGGCGCGCCCCCTGGGGGCGGCCTGCGTGGTTTCGGACGATCATCATTTGCTGGGGCTCGTGACGGATGGCGATGTGCGCCGGGCGTTGCGCAATCACGACGATATCCGCACGCTGCGCGCGGCCGACGTGATGACGCTCCATCCGGCGACGATCGGTCCGGACGCCCTGGTGCACGACGCTCTGTCTTTGATGGAGGATCGTCCATCGCAGATTTCCGTGCTTCCCGTGGTCGATCCGCACACGAACGTCTGCCTCGGACTGATTCGCGTGCACGATATTTATCACGGCAAGCTCGCGGATTAGAGTCCCACCCAGGCGCTGTATTACCGGCGTTGACCGCTCGGCACGAGATCCGAGCCGTTCGAACCCAGTTGCAAACCATTTGCTGGTTTTTATTGACTTGAACCGCCTCGCTTCGTATTATGGACCAAAGCGGTCCGAGACAGGGAGTGGATTTAACATAGAAACTTGCGACGCGGTCGCAAGTTTGTGTGAGTGTCGTTCCAGTTATGAGGACCATCAGACGAACAGATGCGACTGAGTCGCGACTAAGAGGTGGGTATGATCATGAGTCCTCAACTTGAGCGGCGGGCACTCCTGGACGAGCTGGTTTCGAAGGGCGTCAGAATGACGGCCCAGCGACGTGCGCTGATCGAAGTCATACAGGAATCGAAAGATCATCTCGATGCCGCGTCGTTGCTCAATCTCGCGCGCCAGCGCGAGCCCAGCATCGATCGTGCCACAGTCTATCGGACCATAGAACTACTGAAGAAATTTCGACTCGTGGATGAGCTGGACCTCATGCACCTGGAGGGCGAGAAGCATTACTACGAGGTCAAAACCAGGCGAGACCATATGCATCTTGCTTGTTTTCTTTGCGGGCGGATCGAAGAATTCTCAAGTTCCCTTTTTGAACGCCTGAAGGCGGAGATCGCAGAACAAACCGGGTTCGAAATCCGGGTAACCAGACTGGAAGTGGGCGGAAGCTGCCGCGCCTGCGCCGCTCGAAACGAGCAATCAGGCGCGGAAACCGAAGCGACGTTTAGTCACTGAAAAACAAAAAGGTCTCCACGGCCAACTTTTGGCGAAGCACCGTGGAGACCTGGAATCGACAACCCGGAAGGCTGGCGACCCCACCATTATAAGGCGTCGGCGCAAGGAAGAGCCGTCGGCATAAAGCCGCCGGCCGGGGATTCCGAGAGTAAGAATCGGCCAACGACCTGATTTCCAGGAAGCTTGCAACCCGCCTTTTCCCTCTCGGACCACAATCCACTCAATTTCTGGGAGCTTGCGCGCAGCGGGCAAGCTCGTCTGGGCCATGGTCATTCAAGCGCGGACTCGGCGTGCTAACGCCGCGCTGAAGAAATCGTGTCCAAAAATGTGTCAGGGAGAACACTGGTGAGGATCAGAACGAAGACTGCGCGGAAGAACAAAGATGGAATCGTGAAGCGCCGCGGGCGACCTGCCGTTGTCTTGCTTGCGCTACTGGGATTACCTCTATGGGCCAGCGACGGAGGAAGCCTTTTGGGAACCATCACGGATCCCAACGGGGCTGCCGTTCCTGGCGCGAAGGTCAGGGCAACGGAGACTGCCACGGCGGGGAAGCAGACAGTTACAACCGATCGCCAAGGATTCTATTCCTTCCAGGATCTGTCCGTGGGACGCTACGACGTCGAAGTGGACGCCCCCGGGTTCAAGCCTGTCCGGCGCACCGGCGTCGTGATCGATGTCGATAGCAAGGTCGTAATCGACGCTTCTCTCGTTATCGGGGAGAGGAGCGAGACGGTAACCGTCTCCGCATCGGCCGTGCATGTCGAAACCGCCGATACCCAGATGGGCCAAGTCATTACGGGCAAACAGATGACGGCGGTGCCGCTCAATGGCCGCAGTTACACGGACCTGCTCTCGCTTCAATCCGGCGTCGTTCCCGTCACGTCTCTGACGTCCGACACGACCCAGGATGTGGGTGTCAGCGCATTTTCTCCTTCTGGCGGCTTGAATCCAGGCACCATCTCGATCAACGGTCAGCGGGAATTCGCCAACAGCTTCGTGCTGAACGGAAGCGACGTCGAAGAAGACGTCAACATGGGGACGGCGATCGTTCCGAACTTGGATTCCATCGCCGAATTCAGGATTCTCACGAGTAACTTCGATGCGGAGCACGGCGAATTCAGCGGAGGCCAGATCGACGTGGTCACCAAGTCCGGAACGAATGCGTTCCACGGCGATTTCTTCGAATTTCTGCGCAATACCGATCTGGATGCCCGCAACTACTTTTCGCCCACTCGCGGAGCTTTTGACCAGAATCAGTTCGGAGGCACCGTTGGCGGTCCGATCCGGAAGGACCAGATTTTCTTTTTCGCCGATTATCAAGGAACCCGATCGACACAAGGAATCGATACGGGCGAAATCCCGGTTCCTTCCCTTGCGGACCGCGGCGGCGATCTTAGCGACGTGGCGAGTTCCCTGACCGGAACCGTCAGCGGTCCGAACATCGCGCAGCTTCTCACGCAAAAGCTCGGCTATGGCGTGACGGCCGGCGAGGCGTATTATTTCCCGGGATGTACCAACCCCGCGCAGTGCGTTCTTCCCAACGCGGTAATCCCTCAAAGCGCGTGGTCCGCACCGGCAGCAAATCTCTTGAAATACATACCGGCTCCCAACAATCCAAACGGCACTTTTTCGACGTCGGCCTACAATCAGACGTTGCGGGATGACAAAGGCGCTTACCGGCTCGATGGTACGACGCGCTGGGGCATGTTGTCCGCTTACTATTTTGTGGACGATTGGTCGCAGAACAACCCGTATCCAGTCGCTCAGGGCGGGGCGAATGTTCCGGGTTTCAATGCCCTGAATTACGGACGCGCGCAACTGCTTGCTCTGGGCGATACCAAAACGCTCAGCTCGACGGCCGTCAACGAATTTCACTTCAGCTTCATGCGCGACGCTACGGACCTGGGCCAGCCTATTGGCGGCGTCGGCACAAGCCTCGCGTCTCAAGGATTCGTGGTCGGCCAGAATACGCCCGGTATTGTTCCTTTGTCGCCCAAAACCGAGGGAGTCGAAAGCGTGAATTTCAATAACTTCTCCATCGGTACGAACACGAACCAGCTGAAGCAGGTCAATAACACTTTTCAATGGCGCGATGGCTTTTCGAAAACGGTGGGAACCCATTCGATGAAGTTCGGTGGCGAATTCCACTACGATCAGGTCAACACCGATCCGATCGCCCAGTTGAACGGCAACTTCATTTTCTTCGGCAGCGAGACCGGCCTTGACTTTGCGGACTTCCTGCTGGGTCTCCCGACCCAGTACAACCAAAGCCAGCTGCAAGCGTTTTACGGCCGCAATAAGTATGCCGGGCTGTATGCTCTGGACAGCTGGCGAGTGAAGAAGAATCTCACGCTGAACTACGGCCTGCGTTGGGACCGCATCGAGCCGTGGTATGAAAAATACAATCAGATCGCTACCTTCGCGCCCGGCCAGCAATCGGTCGTTTTCCCGGGTGCGCCCGCCGGCATCTTGTTTCCAGGCGATCCGGGTGTCCCGCGTACGGTGGCTCCTGCTGGAAATCTGGACTTCGCGCCACGGATCGGTTTGGCTTGGTCGCCCAGCGCCAGTAAGGACAGCCTACTCGGCAAGATCCTGGGCGGTCCCGGCAAAACCAGTGTGCGGGCCAGTTATGGCACCTTTTACACCGCGATCGAAGCGCTGACAATAGGAATCAGCAGCGCGAACGCGCCGTACGGAACCACGTACACCAGTCCCGCGCCGCCGTTGTTCGCCACGCCCTTCGTGACCGCGGCCAACGGTCAAAATGTGGGCCAGGTTTTCCCGGTTCAACTGGCGCCGTTGAAGACGACGATGAGCCACCCGGACGCGAATCTAAACTGGTCGCAGTTTGAACCCATCAGCGGAATGCCGAACTATGCCACCGACAACAAAATTCCTTACACCGAGCAATACATGCTCTCGATCCAGCGTGGCTTCGGGAACAATACGGTGCTCGACGTAAGCTACGTGGGCAATCAGGCCCATCATCTACTCGTGCTCAGGGAAGCCAATCCCGGCAACCCCGCGCTCTGTCTGCAACTCAGCGATCCGGCCAACCTGGCGCCCGGCCAAATCGCCTGTGGCCCCTTCAGCGAGAGCAATGTTTTCACCACCGCCTCGGGTCAGGTGATCGACGGGACCAGAGGGCCTCTGGGATCGAATTTCGGAAGCGATACCTCGGAGACCACCATTGGCAACTCCGCCTACAATTCTCTGCAGGTCACCTTGCGGCACACCAGTGGACCTCTACAGTTGCTGGCGGCCTACACGTTCAGCAAATCCCTGGATCAATCTTCGAATCTGGGGGAAGAGGTCAACCCGCTCAATCCCTCGCTCAGCAGGGCTCTATCGGCGTTCGATATTACGCACAACTTCGTCGTGAGCTACAGCTATCAGCTCCCCCTTAGACGTTTTCTCCACGCCGCAAACCGCTGGACCGAGGGATGGGAAATCTCCGGCATCACGCGCTTCAGCACCGGTCTTCCGGTGACACTCATCAACAACGGCGACAACTCCCTGTTGGGCGCGGAGCCAAACGGGATCAACAACCATGGCGTCGACGAACCGGATGTAGCGGCCGGGTCCCTCAATCTGAATCACAATCCCCGCAACGGACAGGCGTATTTCAATACCGGGCTGTTCAGCGAGAACGCCCTGGGCACTCCGGGCGACGCCTCGCGGCGTTATTTCCATGGCCCCGGAATGGAGAACTTCGATATGGCGCTCCTCAAGAATCTGCGTCTGACCGAATCGAAATCCCTACAGTTCCGGCTGGAAGCTTTCAATGTTTTCAACCACGCTCAGTTTTTTGGACCGCAAGCCGTTGACGGCAATATCAGCAGCGCGACGTTCGGCCAGGTCGTGAGCGCGGCGGCGCCGCGGCTGGTTCAATTGGGCGCCAAGTTCGCATTTTGAAGAGGGTTGTTTAACTGGTCCAAGGTTTGCACTTGTCGTCAGATTGCGTCTGTCTCTCGAATCCTCTTAGGACGGCTCTAGGGCTCCTTCCCGACTAATGCCGCGCTCGCGCAATGTCGATGAAGCCTTTACGGAGGATTTCTGTCCATGCGTATCGTCTCACTTGTGATTCTGGCCCTTGCCGCGTGCTCTTCACTCTCGCACGCCGCGACGAATCAGGAGGCCACTTACGTGATCGGAAGTCTCGACGGCATCGAGGCGGGAACCACGGGCATCGTGCATTTCGACGCCGATCGGATCACGTTCCATAGCGGGAAGCTGACCATCGACGCGCCCTTTTCTAAAATCACTGGAACGGAACTCGGCGCAAAACTGACGCATACCGCGGACGTGCAGCACCACAAGCTGTGGGAGATACACAAACGTCCAGTCGACCGAACCGTGTACCAGAATCTGAACATCAACTTCAAGGACGCGAGCGGGAAAGCGCAGACCATGACGCTTGAAATGACGGAGATCGCCGCGGCTGAAACTTTTGACACGCTGGAACTCCGGACCGGCCAGAGGGCTCGCCGGCAGCAGCAGGAGGGGTGGTGGGGCGACGATATCTGGCGCACCAACCGCAATCACGAAAGCTGGGATCAAACGGCCGCCCTGGCAACTTCCGCCAAGCAATAGAGGGCGCCTGGCGGACAACGTATCCGGCCGTTCCCCCTGGCCCACTGCATCACCGTCGCGGTTCTGTAGGCCGCGATTTTGCGCAATGCTCATCAGCCGCATGCTATTCTGAAACCGGCAATTCTGAAACCGACCTGAGCTCATGCGGAAAAGGACCATTCTCGCGATTGGCCTGATGAGCCTGTCAGCCTGGGGTATCCTTCGGGCGCAAAGGCCCTTCCAGGAATATCCCGCCATCGAGTACGAGGACTTTCCTAAGCCTCCCGACTGGAACAAACCTGCTGAGTGGACCCGGGCGCGCTTGCGCTATCCGGACATCACCGGGTACCCGAACCACAGCTACTATAGAAACTTCGCGGGTTATTGGACCATGGATTATCCGCGCTCGGACCGGCATCTGCTCGCGGGCGTTCGCCGGCTTACGCGCATCGACGCACGCTCCGTGGAGCAGGTGGTGAGCCTCGATGGCACGGATGAAATCTACAACTGGCCCATGCTCTATGGGGTCGAGGTGGGGCACTGGCTGCTGCCCGACGATCAGGCCGAACAGCTTCGTCAGTTTTTGAATCGCGGAGGCTTCCTGATGGTCGACGATTTCCACGGCTCGGAGCCCTATCGCGGCGTGAGGGAGTGGGATACCTTCGTGAACAGCATGAGCCGCGTGTTTCCGGACCGGCCGATCGAGGACCTGCCCAACGACGACCCCATCTTCCACACCATTTACGATTTGGACGATCGGGTCCAGGTTCCCGGCGCGCAGTACTTCGAGACGAACAAGACTTACGAGGCGGGGGAGAGCGGCAAGGAACCGCATTGGCGCGCTATCCGCGACGATAAGGGGCGCATCGTCGTGGCCATCTGCCACAACATGGATCTCGGCGACGCGTGGGAGTGGTCGGACGACCCGCGCTACAACGAGAAATGGGCGGGCCTCGCATACCGCATCGCCATGAACTATTTCATCTACGATTTGACTCACTGAGCGCCGCCTCAAGGTCCAATTCAGAACACGCCCGTTATTTTCAGAACACCCCCGTCATTCCGAGCGGAGTCGAGGAATCTGCTTTTTGCCTGTCGCCGGTCCGCACCTCAACAGCAGATCTCTCTACCGCCGCGCAGAATCGGGATGACGACGCTAGTTGTTAACGACGCGGTCAAGTTTACAAACGCATTTAAAATTTGGGTCGCTGTGCTATCCTGAAGCCGATTTGAGAGCGCAGCCGGGCCAGGCCGCTCCCAGTGGCCCAAGGCCATGAAGTTCATTGGAAGGCGGGATGCGGGTTCGTTCGGTTTTTCTCCTATTTCTCCTGGTTTTGACGGGTTGGGGAGTGCTGCGCGCCCAGCGGCCATTCAAGGCGTACCCGGGCCAGGAATACGCAGACTATCCCTTGCCGCCGGATTGGCAAAGAACCGCCGAATTTACGCGCGCACGGCTGCATTACCCTTCGTTCCTGGTTGTTCATCCGCCCGCTCGCGACGGCTACGAGCGTTGGACCATCGACTACCCTCCGTCAGACCGCAAATTGCTCGCGGGCATTCGCCGGCTCACGCGCATCGATACGCGCTCGGTGGAACAGGTCGTCGATCTCGATTACCAGGAGGACCCGACCGACGTTTATAACTGGCCGTTCATGTACGCGGTGGAGGTCGGCTATTGGAATCTGACCGACGCGCAAGCGGCGCAACTGCGGGACTTCCTGCTGCGCGGCGGCTTCTTCATGTGCGACGATTTTCACGGATCGGTGGAGTGGGCGAACTTCACCGCCAGCATGAAACGTGTTTTTCCGGACCGTCCCATCGTAGATCTTGATAACAAAGACCCCATCTTCCACGTCATATATGATTTGGATGACAGATATCAGGTGCCGGGTCTGCAATACGTTTACACGCACTCGCATTTCGAATACGACGGGTTTCAGGCGAAGTGGCGCGGCATCTACGACGACAAGGGCCGATTGATGGTGGCGATTTGTCATAATATGGATCTCGGTGACGCCTGGGAGCATTCGGATAACCCCGTTTATCCGGAACCCTTTGCAGCGCTGGCTTATAGGATCGCGGTGAATTATACGGTGTATGATCTAACACACTGACCTCGGATGGCCGGTGACGGCCGTCGGGCGCGGCGGCTTCGGAAGGTTGTGAAAGACGCTCATGTTCGAGTTTTTTTTCAAGTATCCCGCAGCGGTGTTCTCGCGTGGCACGCTGGTGCTGCTCGGAACGTGGCCGGTGTGGTCGCTGGGCGCGGCGATCGTCATCGCGGCCGCGGGCTTGTGGTATTGGGTGCATCGCAACGCTTCGGGATCGGGCCGCATCGGTTCGCTCCGTTCGGCCGCCGTGTGGCTGCTGCAAACTTTACTGGCGTCCCTGCTGCTTCTGATGCTGTGGCACCCGGCGCTGAGCGTCGCAACATTGCGCCCGCAACAGAACATCGTGGCCGTGGTGGTCGACGATTCGGCTAGTATGGCGCAGGCCGATGAGGCCGGCGGAGCAACCCGCAGAGCCGCTGCCGTGCAGGCATTAAACTCCGGTCTGCTCAATTCCTTACGCGACAAATTTCAAGTTCGTCTTTACCGGCTGACGGATCATCTGGAGCGCTTTGATAAGCTGGAGCAACTCAATTCGACCACTCCGGCGACGCACATCGGCGAAGGTTTAAAACAGGTGGTGGCGGACGCCGCGAGTCTGCCGATCGGCGCGGTGATTCTGGCGAGCGACGGCGCTGACAATTCGGGCGGAGTGGATCTCGAAACCATGTCCGAATTTCGCCGCCAGCGCATTCCGATTCACACCATCGGCTTCGGCCGCGAGAAGTCCGTGCACGACGTCGAGATGAGCGACGTCCAGGTTCCGGCGCGCGCCCTTCCGGATTCGCGCCTGGCCGCGCAGGTCAGTTTCCATCAGCAGGGCTTTAAGGGACAGAAGGCGAAGATCACGCTGCGCGACGGGAAAAAGATCCTAGCGCAGAAGGATGTCACGCTGAAGGACGATGGCGTCGAGCAGACCGAAAGCGTGCCATTCAATCCGGGAGCGGCCGCAGTCCATGTCATCGAGGTAGCCATCGACCCGCCGCCGGGCGAAGACAACATCAAGAACAATGTTCTCACCCGCCTGGTAAACGTCGATAGCCGCAAGCCGCGCATCCTTTATCTGGAAGGCGAACCGCGTTGGGAGTTTAAGTTCCTGCGCCGCGCCGTGGAAGACGATACGACCATCGATCTGGTCACGATGCTGCGCACCACGCAGAACAAAATCTATCGCCAGGGCATCGCCAATCCCGACGAATTGAAGGACGGTTTTCCGACAAAGGTGGAAGATCTATTCGCGTTCGATGGCCTGATCATCGGCAGCGTGGATGCTCCTTATCTGACGCCGGGCCAGCAGACGCTCATCAAGGATTTTGTCGACCGGCGCGGCGGCGGATTGCTGTTCCTCGGCGGCAAGGACGCTTTATCAGACGGCGGCTGGAAGCAGTCGGCCGACGTGGACCTGATCCCGACAATTCTGCCGGATCGTAAGGATACATTCCAGCGAATTGGCGCGAAGGTGGAGCTTTCGGCCGCGGGGCGCGACAACCTGATCACGCGCCTGGAAGAAGATCCGGCTAAGAATGTCGAGCGCTGGAAGAATCTTCCGTACGTCATGAATTTTCAGGACCCCGGCCAACCCAAGCCGGGCGCGACCGTGCTGGTGGACGGCCTTCCCATGACCGGCGGGCGCGTGCCTTTGCTGATCACGCAGAATTACGGACGAGGGCGCACGGCGCTGTTCGCCACGGGCGGAAGCTGGCGCTGGCAGATGCTACAACCAGTGGCCGACAAGAGCCACGAGATGTTCTACCAGCAGTTGCTGCGGTGGCTGGTCGCCGATACTCCGCGGCGCGTGATTACCTCGACGCCCAAGCAATCGATTTCCGATGAATCGCACGTACCGCTGCGCGCCGAAGTGCGCGACCGCACGTATCTTCCGGCATCGGATGCGACGGCCGAGGCGCACGTGCTCGGACCGGAAGGCGTCGCGGAAACAGTGCAGATGCGTCCGGATCCGATCGAGCAGGGAGTGTTCACGGCGGATTACACGACGCCTAAGCCGGGCTCTTATTTGGTGGAAGTCGTCGCGACACGCGGCACCGAGGAACTGGGGCGCGATACGATCACCTTCCGCCGCGAGGACGGCGTTGCCGAGAATTTCCATACGGAACAAAATCGCGAATTGTTGGAGAAGCTGGCGTCGGAGACCGGAGGCCGCTACTATAAACCCGAGGACGCGCAGAAGCTCGGCAAGGAGATCAGTTATTCGGACGCGGGCATCACGGTGCGGGAGACGCGCGATCTGTGGGATATGCCGATCGTGTTTCTGGTTCTGTTGATGCTGAGATCCGTCGAATGGCTGCTGCGCAGGAAGTGGGGTGTGATTTGAGACCTCGCGGTACGAGAAGGTTTGGCAACACGGCGCTGTTGTTGACGATGGCCGGAGTGCTGGCGGGCTCCGTGCACGCGGAATCGTTTTATCTCACCGTCGCCGGCCTAGGCGGCGAGCAGGAGTACGAGCAGCGTTTCACGGGCTGGGCGAAAGAGCTTCAAATGATTCTGAAGGGCGAGCCCAACGCGAAGATCGAGACGCTGATGGGCGCGCAGGCTACGCGCGCGAACATTCAGGCGAAGCTCGCGGAGTTTGCCAAGGAGGCCAAGGCCGACGACAACGTGATCCTGTTCCTGATCGGCCATGGCGGCTACGACGAAACGGATTACAAGTTCAACGTACCGGGCCCGGACGTCTCGGCGACCGATCTCGCCGCGTGGCTCGACAAAATTCCCGCGCATCAGTTGATCGTCAATATGACGAGCTGTAGCGGCGGGTCGATCGCCACTCTGGCGAAAGCTAAGCGCGTGGTGATCACCGCCACGAAATCCGGTACGGAGCGCAACGCACCCGTATTCGCGCGCTTCTGGATCGAGGCGCTGCGCGATCCGGCGGCCGATGCGGATAAGAACGAAGTGATTACGGCGCTTGAAGCGTTTCGTTACGCCGAGGCCAAGACCGTGAAATATTACGAGGAATCGAAGCGGCTGGCCACGGAGCATCCTTTGCTGGAAGACGCCGGCAAGGGCGAGGGAGTGCGGACTCCTTCGGTGGAAAATGGCGAAGGGCAGACCGCGGGACGTTTTGCGGTACTGCATACGGGATCGGCCGCGGCGCTCGCGAACGATCCGGAAAAGCAGAAGCTGCTCAAGGCCAAAGAAGAGATCGAGCAGAAGATCGACGACCTGAAGTATCGTAAGGCGTCGATGGCGGTGGAAGAATATCGCGGTCAATTAGCGCAACTCCTGGTCGAGCTGGCCAAGACCCAGGAGGCGCTCGACAAGTGAAGTTTCTGATCGCCCCCGCTGTCAGCATCCTGGCGATAGGCTTCGCCGCCGCGCCTTTCGTTCTCGCGCAATCGAGTGAAGTCCAAGCCTGCGCCGCGCTGAAGCATCGCGGCGATGCGAACACGCGGGCCTGCTATCAGCGGCTGACGCGCTCGGCCGATCCGGCCTTGCAGGGGGAAGGTTTCTGGGCGCTGGGCGATTTCAAGGCCGCCAACGACGCGTTCCGCGCGGCCGTGAAAGCGCGGCCGAAAGATCCCGCGCCGCGCGTGCGCTGGGGACGGCTGTTCCTGGATCATTATCAGGCGTCCGATGCGCAGGATTTATTCAAGGAAGCGCTCGAAATCAACAAAGAGTACGCGCCCGCCCTGCTGGGGATGGCACTGGTGGCCGGCGAAAATTACGAAGCGCAGGCCATCAAGTTCGCCGAAGAAGCTTTGAAGGCCGATCCGAAGTTGGTGGAAGCGCAAGAAGTTATTTCGCGCGTCCAGCTGGAAGATAACGAGCCGGACAAAGCCGCGGAATCCGCGCGCAAG
>Ga0181536_10006026_pt1 | contig 12264 bp, 10 predicted proteins | sample PEATcosm2014_Bin_41_FD_121105 | JGI IMG/M metagenome (GOLD analysis project Ga0181536, IMG submission 121105) | Peatland microbial communities from MTU Mesocosm Facility, Houghton, MI, USA - PEATcosm2014_Bin17_60_metaG | ecosystem: Environmental > Terrestrial > Soil > Wetlands > Peat | place...
AGTGCTACCTTTTCTATGTTCATCGGGTATCTCCTTTCTGCTGTCGCAACAGCAGGTTTTTTCGACCAGGAGATACCCTTTTCTCTTTTCAACCTATTTTCAACACGAAATGTTACAGCCTACAATCCGAAAGGGCTATTCGAACCGCCCAGATAATGGAGGCTAGTGAATGGTCTTGCGCAGGGAGTCGACGATGAACTGACTGTCCGCAGGGCGGAGTGAACCGGCAATGAAGTTGTAGGTTTTTCCGGACGTCAGATGGATGTGAAAGGTGCCCGTGTTGAGGCCCAGAATCACATTTGCGTCAACCTCTTTAATCTCCGAGAGAGGCGTTGAAAACACGTCCTTGCCCGATTCCTCGTAAGTGAGCTTCTGGCCCGTTACCATCAGCGTGCCTTTGGTCTTGTTGTGGCTCTGGAGAAGGCTGGCGACGTCTCCGAGGTTGTAGACGTCGAAGCGCTGGCCCGCCGAGCTGGCCGGTTCAGAAACCGCGGCAGCCTTGGTGGTCCCGCCTGCCACCTCGAAGGGTGCTTCGGCCTCTTTATCGTCGGGATTCACCACAAACAAGCTGGTCTTACCTGTGGGCGCATCCGCGGCGATTTGAATGCGCACTGTAAGCTCAGTGGTGGCCGTCGCGGTGGTCTCCAGGACCCGTATTCCTGGGTTCAAGAAGCTGACCTTGGCCCCTTGAGCAAAGTTCTTCCCCATGATCTTCAGACTCGCTTGAGTTCTGGGAGCAGCGCGGGGAGGAGCGACGCTTGCGACCTCCGGCGTGCTGGATTCGGAAGGATGAACTTCCTCCGCAGGCGTTGATGGCGCCGCAGGGGCTGCCGGGGCAGGGACAGCGGCCGGCGCAATCGTAAATTCAGCCTCAGCCGCGATACTGGCCGGATTGCTGACATAGAGGCTGATTGTACCGGGTTGGGCTTTCTTGCTGATCGCCAGCTTGACCTCGAGCTCCGTCCCACTAACGCGTCGAGTCGAGACAACGTGAATTGACGGGTTGGTAAAGGAAACGTAGGCGCCTGGAGAGAAGTTCTGCCCTTCGACGACGATGGTAACCTCATCCCCGGGAGCCGCCTGGCTTGGGTTGAGCTGCTGGACCTGAGGCGTAGCATCCGCTGGAATCTCCTCAAGCGGCAAAGCAACTGCCGCAAGGCCACCCTCAGCCCACAGTAACGCGATGGCGGCGGCAAGGATTAAGTCTCTCCGGGAAGTCCTTCTGGTCTGAAGATCGTTTCCTCTCATCGAGTTCCGCCCGTTGTACAGATAGACTTCAGCATGGGGTAATGTTATGCGTGGCGCATCATCGAAGTCAAGGTAGGGTCTTGGAATGGCCAGCCGGTGAAGAACACAACCGACCCCCGCCAGGGATCCCGTATGAGTGCCTGAGGCCAAGGCACGTGCTCTCTGCGGTCAAAGGCCACGGTCGTTTGATCGTATAATATAAATGCTATAGGTAATATGTCTGCGATTATTTCAGGAGCGCAAGTTTGCCCGGCTTTTCCAGTCTTTCGGCCTTTATAATCCCGCGTTCTTCCTTTATGGTCAGGATCTGATTGGCTTCGATTTTGGTGAATTTCTCGATCTTCTGCGTCGTGGGCCACTTGATTTCGATCGAATCGATCTCTTTCGCGTCCCCGAGGCCGAAGTGAAGGCGCAAATCGCTCTGGGACATGACGCTGGTTCCGCAGTGGACCTCGTCGATCTGCACGTGTTTTCCCGTCACCACGCGCGCGCGGGCGCCGACTGCAGTGCGGTTACAATGTGTCCCAATTAACTTGAGTTTGATCCAGTTGTTCTTGTTTCCGCCATCATTCCGCAGCAGGGAGAACCTGTCATTCATATTGAGGACCAGGACGTCGAGGTCTCCGTCGTTGTCGTAGTCCCCAAATGCGCAGCCGCGGCTGGAGAAGCGCTCCGTTACTCCCGGTCCCATTTGAGCTGAGACGTCCTTAAACTTGCCATTCCCAAGGTTTCTGTAAACGAGGCGTGGAGTCTTGAACGTAGCATCGAGATGATAGTTTTCGATTTCAGGATAAACATGGCCCGTGACGTGAAAAATATCCGTCCACCCATCGTTGTCGTAATCCATGAATCCCGCGCCCCAGCAGACGTACTGCGTGTTCACCCCCAGGCCTGCGACGAAGGTGACGTCGGTAAAAGTCCCGTCCCCATTGTTACGGTAAAGATCGGGGGTATCGTCGGTGAAATTAGTTTTGAAGATGTCCAGCCACCCATCGCAGTCGTAGTCTCCTACGCCTACGCCCATGCCGGCCTGTTCCTGTCCATCCTCGTTATACGCGCAACCCGCCATAACGGAGACATCCGTGAATGTGCCATCCTTGTTATTGTGAAACAGGATGCTGGGCTCCGAATCCACCGCCACGTAGACATCCGGCCAGCCGTCGTTGTCAAAATCATACGACACGCCGGTGATGGAATAACGCGGCCCGGGTTTCAGGATGCCGGCCTTTTCCGAAACGTCCTTGAAGGTCCCATCACCGTTATTGTGATAAAGGATGTTCATCCCGCCGGGAAGGCCGCGCGGCCCACACATGACGGGGATGCCTTTCCACTGGCAATAGCCGGTCGCGCCAGGCACCGGCACTTTCGTGATATCCAGCTCAATGTAATTGCAGACGAAGAGATCCAGCAATCCGTCGCGGTCATAGTCGAGCCAGGTGCAACCGGAGCCCCAGCGGACACGGTCTTCCCAAAGTCCCGCTTTCTTCGTCACATCCGTAAAAGTCCCGTCGCCGTTGTTGTGCCAGAGGATGTTGTGGCCCCAGAAGCAGCAGAACAGGTCGTCCCATCCATCATTGTCGTAGTCGCCGACGCAAACGCCCGTCCCCCAGCCGGTGCGTCCCAGGCCGGCCTTCTCCGTCACATCGGTGAATGTTCCATTGCGATTGTTCTTAAAGAGGTGTTGAATCGGGGCTTTCCCGGGTTCGTAGGTTTCCTCGAAGCGCACTCCGTTCGTCAGGTAGATATCCAACCAGCCGTCCTGGTCGTAATCGAAAAAGGCCAGACCGCTGCCTTTGGCCTCGACAATGTACTTCTTGCTCGTCACTCCACCCCAAACGTTGGTAACGGTCAGCCCTGCCTCTTCGGCAACATCCACGAAGGTGACGGGCGAGGATTCCTCCGGGTTGGGAACAGTGGCCGCGTGCAGGACGGGCGCGCCGGTCCATCGCCAGAGAGGAGTTGTAAGAGCGTCAAGGAGCTTTGACCCCAGCAGGACAGCGGAGGAACCCAGGATTTGGCGACGAGAAAACTTCATCTTTGCTGTCGTTGCTTCGCGTTCCGTTCAGCCGCCACAGGGTGCAAAGCCGAGCGTGCGCAGCATAAAAATTCCAGCCCACAAAAATCAGCCAGCCATTATACTACAGGGGCAGCGCCTTCTGCCTTCCGGACTGGACAGTCCGGAGAATGGTGATGACAGGAGTGCGAGGTGCAAGTCCCCTGGACCGGGATCATTACTCATGTCAACTCGCTTACGGAGGTGTGCGGTGCGCCATACATGCTTGGTGGTTTGGATGGGCGGATGGTTTGTGGCTCTTACCTTCGCCGCCCTGGCACTCCCGGCAAAGACAGAGACCATTGCCTTGCGGAGTGGTGACGAGACTGTCCCCGCCTATCTCGCGGTCCCCGATTCCGGCGGGCCTCACCCAGCCCTGGTGGTGATTCATGAGTGGTGGGGCCTGAACGACTGGGTAAAGGAACAGGCGCAGAAATTCGCAGAACAGGGATATGTGACGCTTGCCGTAGACCTCTACCGGGGCAAGGTGGCCTATGATCCCAACCTCGCTCACGAACTCTCGCGCGGCCTCCCCCAGGACCAAGCCATTCGCGACCTGAAAGCCGCCTTCGACTACCTGGCCACCCGGCCCGATGTCCGGAAAGATAAGATCGGCTCGGTGGGCTGGTGCATGGGTGGCGGCTTTTCTCTTCTGCTGGCCGTCAATGAATCCAAGCTCTCCGCCTGCGTCGTGAATTATGGCTCCATGCCTACGGACAAAGACCAGATTCAACGAATCCAGGCGCCCGTGCTGGGGAATTTTGGAGCCGAGGACCGGGGCATCCCCCCCAGCGCCGTGGGGGCATTTGAAGATGCGATGAAAGCCGCGCATAAGTCAATCGACGTGAAGATCTATGATGGGGCCGGCCACGCCTTCGAGAACCCCAACAACAAGCTGGGATATCGTGAAGCCGCCGCCAATGATGCCTGGGCCCGCACGCTCGACTTCTTAAACCGCACCCTCAAGGCGCAGTAGGCAGTCTGCAGAAAGCAGTCCTTCTGTGCGCCGGGCCCCGCAGTTCTTTCCCCGCCTACTACCTGCTTTCTACGGGCGGCTGAAATAGACGATAGGGCAAACGAGGTCCTCGTGGTGAAGATCGCTCATCGGGGCGACTTCTACGAGTAACCGTATTTCTTCAGACCGTCTTTGGTGGCGCGGCGGGGATGTTGGGAAGCGGCTTTCCCTGGCCCGGCCCGTGCAGTTTCTGGCACGGCTTTTTTCGGCGAGCCAGGTGAAGATAATCCAGCACTAACCGGCGCTTGAGGTGCTGGGTGGCCTTGGCCGGGTCAACACCCTTGGGGCAGGCGCGCGAGCACTCGCCGGCGTAGTGGCAGCGGAAAGCGCCGTGCGAGCTGCCCGTCAGTTGGTTGCGGTCGCGCCGCCCGTCGTCGCGCGTGTCCTGGTTATAGCGCTGGGCCGCCGCCAAAGGCATGGGCCCCAAATACCGCACGTCGGTGGCCAAGGTGGGGCAGGCGGCCATGCAGCAGCCGCACTTGATGCAGTAGGTATACTGGAGATAGGCTTCGAGTTCCTTTGGAGACTGGTAGAACTCGCCTTGCGGATCATTGATCTCCGCTTCATCCGCGCGCACGATGTAAGGCTTGAGCGACCGATGTTTCTCGAACATCGTCAGAAGGTCGGGGACTAGGTCGCGGATGATCTCGAAATTGGGCAACGGCGCCACGGTGAGGTCTGTATCGGCGATGTGCAGAATCTGGGTGTTGCAGGCCAGCGTCGGCTGCCCGTTCAGCATCATGCCACACGAGCCGCAGACGCCCATGCGGCAGGAATAGCGCCAAGCCAGCGAAGCATCCACGTTTTCCTTGATGTAGTGCAGGCCATCCAGCACCGTCATGCCTTCGCGCACCGGTATCGTGTAAGTCTTCACGTAGGGCGCGCGATCGCTTTCAGGATTGTAGCGCGTGATGTGAAAATTGATCTGTCGTACGGTTTTGCTGCTCTCCGGCATGGCTACCCCCTTGCTCCTGCTATGGCCATGGCATGCGTGGCGATGGCCGCCCACGTGCCCAGGCCAAACAGCCCCAGTCCTATAACCAAAAAGACGAATGTGATGGCCTTTTCGACGGCAGGCTTGAGCGTCAACTCGAAGAGGATGGTCCGCAGGCCATAGAGACCGTGGTAGAGCGCCACTCCGAGGAGGAGGATGTAAGTAACGGTGAAGAACAGCTTGCCATCCCGAAACAGGCTGTTGCTCTTGGAAACGGCTTCGCCCCCGTAAGGGACAAACAGGTGAGTGATCCCGCCCACGTGCATGATGAGCATGTGGAGGCCGAGCAGGAAAAGAATCACCACTCCTGCCGCCATGTGCCAGGTCCAGTATTTCGTTTCGCGCATTTCTCCTCCTCCTACCTGACCCAGAGTCTCGTCAAGGTCCCCGCTCACCAAGTAACCCCTCACCTGCCCTCGTTCCTCGGGCACCCTCTCCCCAAGGGAGAGGGCTGCCATTGTCGTTTTCTATCCTCCCCCAAAGGGGACGCCCGCCATCGTCGATTTCTTCCCTCTCCCAGGGGGAGAGGGTGGACCGCGATCCCGATTCACTTCATCGGGACGCGGGCCGGGTGAGGGGTCTTTTTCGAGCCAAGGCGACTTTGACGCGCTCCTGCTATTTAGCCAAACCCAAAAATTCATACCCCCCTGCCGCGAGCAGAATCGCTGCCAGGATCATCATGGAGATGAGCAGGGGCCGCTGGACGTTCAGTGACGTCTTGTAGGGATAAACAGGCTCGATGGGCCTGCCCACCGCGAAGCCGAGCTCCACCAGCACCAGACGGATGCCGTTGAAGGCGTGGTAAGCGAAAGCCGCGAAAACCAGGAACTCCCCGAACTTGAAAATGGGCTGGTGGAAAAATCCCCCTGCCACCCACAGGTACATGCCCTTGGCGCGCAGGCTCGTAACCACAACGTGCATCAAAAAGTAGCAAAGAATGCCCAGGCCGGTGAGGCGATGCAGGATGTAAGCATAGCGCTCCACGCCCCAACGTCCACCCCCGAGCCATCCCCACAGCCCGAGCCGATTATCGTGCCTTTGGATTTCGGCCATGCTTCCCCCTTCACCTTACCAACGCCTGCGTTCCGACAGCCAACTCCATTTGCCTAATTATTCAAAGCGATGACAACGTTATGAATTCTGAATTGTGAATTATAAACCTAGAAATCCACATCTACGTCATGACTCCCCCTTCCGACTTCATAATTCAGAACTCACCATTCACTATTTACCATTCGCCACGCATCGCCATCTTCAGCCCCGCAGTTCAGTATTTGCGTTCCACCGGTCTCCAGGTGGTAATCGTCACAGGCTTGTATTCCAGCCTCGGCTTGCCGCCGGTGCAGTAGACCATGGAGTGGGCCAGGAACTTCCCGTCGTCGCGTTGGGAGAAGTCCCTCCGGGCATGAGCCCCGCGTGATTCCTGGCGGGCCAGGCCCGCGAAGAGCAGCACCTCGGCCAACTCGAGCATATTTTCGGTCTCGAGCGCCTGAATGAGGTTGGAGTTGTAGATGCGGCTTTTGTCCTGAATGGAGATTTTCCGGAAGCGCTGCCTCAGCTCCGCGATCTTGTTCAGCCCCTCCTGCATGGACTCGCCGCTGCGATAGACACCGGCGTGCTTGTCCATCAGGGTCCGCAGCTCGCGGCGGATATGAGCCGGGTTCTCCGTTCCGCTCTGCTTGAGCAGCCCGTCGAAAATACGTTTCTCTTCTTCCCGCGCCAGGGCTTCCGGCATCGCGCTCAGCTTGACGCCTTGGGCCAGGTACTTCGCGATCTCGCCGCCCGTGATGCCGCCCCACACCAAGCATTCGGCGGTGGAGTTGCACCCGAGGCGGTTCGCGCCGTGCATGGAGTGGCAGGCCACCTCGCCTGCGGCCCAGATATTCTCCACCTTCGTCTGCCCATTGATGTCGGCCTCGATACCGCCCATGGAGTAGTGCGCCACGGGCCGGATCGGGATGGGCTGCTTGATCGGGTCGATGCCCAGAAACTTCATGCACACTTCCCGTATCAACGGCAGGCGCTTGTTGATCCGCTCGGCGCCCAGGTGAGTCAAATCGAGCTGGATGTAATCGAGCCCATCGGCTCCCGGGAAGCCGCGTCCCTCCAGGATTTCGGTCATCTCCGAACGGGAAACGATGTCGCGCGGCGCCAGCTCCATCATCTTGGGCGCATACTTCTCCATGAAGCGCTCGCCCTTGTTGTTGCGCAGGTAGCCGCCTTCTCCGCGGCAGCCCTCGGTCATCAGGATGCCCGAAGGCACGAGCCCCGTTGGGTGAAACTGGAGAAACTCCGGATCCTCTAAGGCCAGACCGGCGCGGTAGGCAATGGCCTGTCCGTCGCCCGTAACGGTTTGCGAGTAGGTGGTGAATCCATAAAGATTCCCCAACCCTCCGGAAGCAATCAGGAGAGCCTTGCCGCGCAGGATATGAAACTCGCCGCTCGGTAGATCGTAGAGCGTGAGGCCGGCGAATCGTCCACCTTCAAGGAGCAATGAGGTGACGAAACATTCGTCGTAGCGCTTGAAGTTGTTGTATTTGACGAGGGTGTCGTAGAGGGCCTGCATCTCGAAGAAGCCCGTCTTATCGGCCGCCATGCACGCCCGCGGAAAAGAATGCCCTCCAAACGGCCTCTGCATGATTCGCCCGTCCTCGCGGCGCGACCAGGGGACTCCCCAGTGCTCGAGGAGGCGGATTTCATCCGGGGAGGTTCGCACAAATCGCTCCACCGTGTCCTGGTCCGCAAGGAAGTCGGAGCCCTTCACGGTGTCCCAGGCGTGCAACTCGAGGCTGTCACCTTCCTCGGGGCGCATCACCGCGGCCGTGCCTCCTTCCGCACACACGGAATGCGAGCGCATGACCTGCACTTTCGACACGATAGCGATGTCGGCGCTGCCCCGGGTTTTGATGCAGAGCTCGACCGCGGCGCGCAGCCCGGCGAGTCCGGTGCCCAGGATCAAGACATCATGAGTTATTTGCTGCATGTTTCATGTGCTCCTTCGAGCTTCCAACCCCCGCCTGGAAACAGAAGCGTATTCTCTGGAGTGCGGTCCCGCCTTGCGGGACCGCACTCCAGAGATGGACTCCGAGCAGGAACATTCTCCGCGTTTGCAAGCCTCCGTCGTGGCGGCGGTACTTCGGAGGCTCGCCATTGTGGCACCCACCCGCCTCGTTGTCGAGAGACACAAAGTCGGGCAAATTGCATGAAGCCAATATAGCCTCATGATGGCGCGACTCGGGTTATAATCTTGCGGCATTTTATGGACTACCCTCGGGGGATGATTCCCTGAGGAGGGGGGAAGAGAGCTTATGTCGAAACTCGTCTTGCTGGTGACGCGAGAAGGTCTGGGCCACGTCGAGCCCGCAGACAGGCAGTTTGGTCTGGAGATGTTCGATCGATTCCTGCACGCGTTGGAGAACCAGCCAGTCAAGCCGCACTCCATTTGCTTTTATACCGAGGGCGTTAAGTTGGTCTGTGATGGCTCACCCGCCCTGTTGGGTCTTCGCATACTCCAGGGACAGGGCATTCGCTTGGTCACCTGCCGAACATGCCTGGAGCACTTCGGGCTGACTGATAAGGTTGCGGTAGGAGAAGTTGGCGGAATGAACGACATCGTCGGACTGTTGACAGGGGCGGATAGTGTGGTGACCGTCTGACGGGTCGTTTTTCGTAGAAGCGCAAGGCGCCTAGCCCCCACTCTTATCTCGCAAATCTGCCAGAAATGAGCTGGTGTTTTGATATGCCGGGGCAAGAAATGATACGATTTCCGGCCATTTCTTAGCTTTGATTGGCGCTTCTGGCAGTCAAAAACCAGTTCGTTTTTGGCCCCTGAAAACGATAAGTCCTTTCTTGTCAATACATCCTTGGGTTCGTTCCGTCTATTTAGTATCTTTTCAGCCTTTTCTGCCACCGGTGGGCCGATTTCGAGCCCTCCTCGTGTGCACTGCTCCGGTGTTATTCCCAAGTCCACGAAATCAGCATAATACATATCTAGGCTCGTGTCAAGAGCAAAAAACAAAATATTACGAGCCCCCCGTCACAGCATTTTGTTGGGCGCTGACCTGCCTGATAAGAAGTTGCTCGCCTTCGTGATCCAATCGTTGGATTGCCTCCTGAGGCGTCAGCCAGTGGACTGACATCACTTCTTCCGAACTTTGAAACTGAGACTCGCCGATGGGTCTCATATTCCAGAAGCGAACTACCTTGGTGATTTCTCCCGCGTCATAACACACCCAACCGGCATGGCTCTCAACTTCTACATTGAAACCCGTCTCTTCCCGAACCTCTCTGATCGCGCATTGCAGCCATGATTCACCAGGCTGCACTTTACCCTTGGGTAGCGTCCAATCCCCATGGCGTCTTCTATGAATAACGATCAGCTCGCGTCCGCCGGTCGCCTGCCGCCACACGAGGCCACCGGATGCCGCTACGATTCTTACGGGTTGGTCAGGGGATATCACGTGGGCCGGAGTCCTCCTAGGTTTTCACGCGCAGCAGCAAGTACGACCCCGCCAGCCCAAAGAGAACGTCTGGGGACCAGGCGGCGACCACAGGAGGTAATTGGCTGAGGTTTCCCATGGCTTCGAACAGGCTGGAGATCGACCAATAGAGAATAGCGATGCCGATGCTGAGGGCGACGCCGGAGAGTGCGCCCTTGCTGCCGGTAGTGAAGGAGAAAGGAATACCAATCAGCGTCACGACGAAGGCAATAAGGGGGTAGGAAAACTTCCGATAGAACTGGACGGAGAGGCGGACTACGTCAAAGCCGCTCTGGCCTAAATCGCTGATGTAATGCCGCAATTCGAGAGCACTCATCTGTTCGGAGGTTCTCACTTCCTTCTTAAAATAGGCGGGCTCCTCCGTCATCTCGGTGAAGGTGGCGACCGAAAAGGGCAGGTATTTGTCAACCCGGTCTCCCGCGAGGTCCCGCACCCACCCGTTTTCCAGCACCCACCCCCGGATGGGCGGTTCCCAGAATGCCCGGGCAGCGTAAATACGGCGGGTAAGATGAAAAGACTGAGGGTCGAATTCGAAGCAAGTGAGGTCGGCGAAAACGTTCTTGTCAGGGTCAAAGAACCGGTAGTTGTAGATACGATCCGATTGCCCAAAAATCCACTGTCTTTCAGGGCGATAGAAGGTTCGTGGGGGTTTCCCCTTGATCTGATTGCGCAACGCGTCCTGCTGCTGGTTGGTCTCCGGCAAGAAATCATCGGAAAGGAAAAACATACCGATGCTCAGAACAATGGCGACCAGCAGCACGGGGACGGAAATCCTGTAAAGGCTCACGCCCGAGGCTTTAATGGCGGTAATCTGGTTGGATTTAGTGAGCAGGCCGAAGTTGACGAGGGTGGCTACCAGGATGCTGAGCGGAAGCATCAAGTAGATCACTTGCGGGAGAAGGAAGCGGTAATAATCGAGGACCAGGCCTGCCGAAGCGTGGTTGCGGACCATATCACCCAGAAGCTGGAAGAAATCGAAGATAATGTAAATGCCCGTGAAGGTAACCAGCAGGATGAAAAAGTAGAAAACCCAGCCCTGGATAATGTAGACGTCGAGAATCTGAAAGATCCGGCTCCCGGGTGCTCGGGGCTTCAAGGGCGGCTGGGAGAAGCGTCCGTGCCGCTTGCGGACTTGCCGGGCCTGCCACCTGTGTTCCAAATCGTCCATCCAGTCCTGCAGGAACTGGAGCCGCGAGCGGAGGCTTTGAAGTTGCGCCAGCATCAAAACCCCGGCGGCAGCGAAGATGACGTTGGCAAGCCAGAGCCCGATGACCGGAGGGAGGCGGCCTTGTTTGGCGAAACTGAGGCCGAAGGCCATGATGATGTAGTAGAGGAAGACCAGCAGAATGGTCAGTATCAGCCCCAGCGCCTTGCCGCCCTTGCGGGTCGAGAGGCCCAGTGATATTCCCACCAGCGCCAGAACCAAGCTTGCCACAGGCAGAGCGAAGCGATAATGGAGTTCCACCAGCGCGGCTTGGCGTGCGCGGGGACTGCGCGTCTGCTTCATCAATTGGTGTACTGAAAGCAGGGGAGGGGACTGGCTTTCGCTCCCTGCGGCAGACCCCTGGTCAAGCGGAACCGGGATGTCCGTATCCGTGAAGGAGACCACCGAATACTGGGCGGAATTCTGCGGGTCGATTTCGTGCGTCATGCCTTGGGCAAGGTGAATCACCAGCCGGTTGTTGGCGGCTTCGTTGACAAGCACCCCGCTTTCCGCTAAGGTTACCTTGACTTGGTCACGCTGCGTGGTGTCCGCAATGAAGACGCCCCGCCACCTGGAACGAGATCCGGTTACATCCTGCAAGTAAAGAAGCAAATTGGGGAATTGTTCGATAAACACGCGCGGTTGGATCTCATACGGCACCTGGCTGGCCGTTAGCCCCGCTTCCATGCGATTGAGTTTCCGGGCTGCCTGTGGCGAGAGGAACAGGCTCATCCACATAGTAAGTGTCCACCCCGCACAAGCGAAGAGCAGTACGGGGCGGACGAACTGGGAGAGCCCGATCCCCGAGGCTCGGGCCGCGATAACCTCGCCGTCCGCCGCCATGCGGCTGAGGCCAATGAGCGTTCCCACCAGTACGGCCATGGGAACCGTGAGCACGAGGATGCCTGGAACCGGCAGCAGGAACAGCGCCATCATATCGGGGAGCGGCAGACTGTGGCGCACCACCAGCTCGAGGAGATGTCCCAGGTGTCGAATGAAAATTACGAAAGTGAAGACCAGCAGCCCCAGCAGCGAGTGAGAAGAGATTTCTTTGAAAATATAGCGGGTAAGTATCCGCATAGGTCCTTGCCGGGGCGCAACCTGGGCATTAAATGGAATCCGGGATGCCGCCCTGCGTTCATGCTAACACACCGATTTCAGCGCCGCAAAGGAACTGTTCCTTAATTCCATGCCTCAAACCTATTTGATGCTGCTTTGGCACATGCACCAGCCCTTTTACAAGGATTTGGC
>Ga0181536_10006029_pt1 | contig 12262 bp, 5 predicted proteins | sample PEATcosm2014_Bin_41_FD_121105 | JGI IMG/M metagenome (GOLD analysis project Ga0181536, IMG submission 121105) | Peatland microbial communities from MTU Mesocosm Facility, Houghton, MI, USA - PEATcosm2014_Bin17_60_metaG | ecosystem: Environmental > Terrestrial > Soil > Wetlands > Peat | place...
CTTTAACGAGACTAATTTTAGAAATTATGCAGCAAGTAGAGGGTATTGCGGCAGATGCTGTAGTCGTCGCTAGGATCTGGTCATCACGCGGGATGGGGCTAGGGACGACGACAACTGGCAGTGAATCCTTCAGCCGATACCTCTATTGTCCCGCCCTCGCCCGAACCATTTTCGGCCCGGATCGACAAGACCGTACTGGCCATTGCCGAACCCAAGCGGATTCGGGACAAGGATCATTTGAGGTTCGTGGCATCACAGCCTTGCCTGATCTGCGGGCGCCAGACTTCCGATCCGCATCATTTGCGCTTCGATCTCATCAGATTGTCGCGCCTGAGCGACCTTGCGGCAGATTGCTGCCGGCGCTTTCTCACGACCGCCCTGCCAGGTTCCTTCTGGACCGTAGCAATTCTGAAAGCGCGCGATGCGGACCGCCATCTTGAACCACTTACCATAGGCTATAGCCGTGCGTTCTGCATAAAGCTTCTCCCAGCCATACACATTGTCTGGCATGGCCGGATAAGCGCCCTCCTCGGTCAATTCCGGTTCACCCGGCATCATGTCCCGGTAAATGCACACGGAAGCGGAAAAAAGTAACGTCGCACCCCAGCTTGTGCGGCAGCGTAAGGCATATGAACATTGATGAGCGCGTTGTTACGCATGATTTCACATTCCGCACTATGGATAAATCCCATGCCTCGCATATCTGCGGCGAGCTGATACACCTCTGCTGGCGGACCATTATTAATGGTGAGCGCTTCGCCACAATTCTTCGGTTTGCGCAAATCGAGCACCAAAAATTCGCCCGCTGCGGTCGTAGAGAATTCTGGCTTTTTATATCAATGCCGCGCACCCAATATCCTTCGCGCTTAAGACGCTTGACCAAATGCCCGACGATGAAGCCGCCTGCGCCACAGACAACGGCCGTTTTCACTTAAGCCCTCCCGATACGTTCGCGCCTAATATTTCCATTATGCCGTCTTCACGCAGAAGATCTTCGAAATAGGCAATCGTTTTGATCAGCCCTTCCTTCAGCGCCGTCATCGGTGTCCAACCAAACAAATCTTTCGCCTTCGTGATATCCGGCTGTCGCTGCCGAGGATCATCCTGCGGCAACGGTCGATGAACAATTCGTGAGCGCGAACCCGTTAAGTCCAGAATAGTCTTCGCCAGTTGCAGCATCGAAAATTCAATGGGATTTCCGAGGTTAATAGGACCGACAATTGAATCGGAAGAGACCATTAGATGAATAAGACCATCAATGAGATCGTCAACATAGCAGAAAGAGCGTGTCTGCGAGCCATCGCCATAAATCGTAATTTCCCGCCCGAGCAGCGCCTGGGTAACAAAGTTGGAAACGACCCGCCCATCATTTGGATGCATGCGCGGGCCATAGGTATTGAAGATGCGAGCTACTTTGATGCGTAATTCGTGTTGTCGCCAATAATCGAAGAACAGCGTCTCAGCGCAGCGCTTTCCTTCATCGTAGCAGGAGCGAGGACCAATCGGGTTGACGTGCCCCCAGTATTCCTCTGGTTGAGGATGCACAGTAGGATCGCCGTACACTTCCGAAGTCGACGCCTGCAGGATCTTGGCCTTAACTCGCTTGGCAAGGCCGAGCATGTTGATCGCACCGTGCACGCTGGTTTTCGTCGTTTGCACCGGATCGTGCTGATAGTGAATAGGGGATGCTGGGCAGGCAAGGTTGTAAATATGATCGATTTCCAAATAGATCGGAAATGTGACGTCGTGGCGAATGAGCTCGAACCGTTTGTGTTCGAGCAAATGTTCGATGTTGCGCCGCGCACCAGTGAAAAAATTATCGAGGCAAAGGACTTCCCCACCATGCGACAGCAGGCGTTCGCACAAGTGTGATCCCAGGAAACCTGATCCTCCTGTGACCAAAATTCGTTGTTGCAGGTGCATGGTTCTATCTGCCTCCCCCACCATCAAGCCAGTCATTTCCATTACTTGCCCAACATAACGCATCGAGCAACAATATGCAGCACCTGCCGCATCACCCCACTTTTTCTGCTTGCTTAACCTTACCCTGATCGCGCCCTTGTAGGGACTGCTTTCGACGAGCGCCCTTGGTCCCCCGCTTCAACTAACTCCACCACTACAACATTCTCAAGAGCCCTGCGAATAGTGGACGCGTTAGCAATTGTCATCGCCATACGTCGGTTGCGTCACGCGGACCGGCTCCGGCGGCCGCGCTGACCCAATCATCAGCTCTCAACTAACATTATAGTTGGCCATTCGATGAAGGCCGGGCGCTCGAGAATGCAGAGGACTGAGGCATTCGAGGAGAAAATCAAAAGAGGCTATCTGCCTCTATTGATTGTGGAATATAAACTCTTCTATTATCGATCGCGTTCAATAAATCGTCGACATGTGCCGCGAGATCCGTAACATGAGGTTCTTTTAAGATTTCCGAGTGGCGGCAGGCCATGGGTATGACGTCGATACCGCCCTTGCATATGGGGGTCCACCCGCAGGTTTCGGATGGATCAGAGACCTCCACCCAATCATCAGTATCGGTGCCGCTGGCTCTTACAAGCACGATTCGCCCAGAGAAGACTTTGGGGCGATGGGCAAAATACGCGCGACGGCAATGTTTGGAGACCTTGTCAATTCGCCGCTCGATTTCATATTTGGACGACTTCTGAGATCGCGGGAACAATCGTCGTTGAATGCGGGTGGAAACATACGCAAACGATTGGAGTTTCAGGCGTCTCATGATCCGCAAGTGCGTCGCCACCTTGTTTAGACCGCGGGGGCTTCGCACCGAACCGGGCGCGTAGGCATCAATAATTGTAATCATTTCGACCGTCTGGTTATTAGTGGTCAGTTGTCTAGCCACCTCGACCGCGAGAGTCCCACCAAATGAGAACCCAAGAATTGAGTATGGCCCGACTGGTTGCACCTCGCGAATGCATTCGATGAGGGCCTCTGCCGTTTCTTCAATCGAATCGAAAACGGAAGGCTCCACCTCGAGACTATGAAGTTCGATCGCAAAGATCGGGCGGCGAGTGTGCATCTTCGCTGCTAGGGTGTGGCATTCAAATTTGGTGCCTCCCAGCCCTGGCAAATAGAAGAGCGGTCTGTCAGTCGTTCCTGCCCTAATTTCAACAACGCCAGCTGGATACGTCGAGCGTAAGACCGCTGCGTAGTCCAGGATAGCCATCAGCCGCCGTGCGGTAAATGCTTCATCCATGACGCACGCTGGAAGCTCCCTGCCGAATTCGCTTTCGAGGCGTATCATCAACGTGATCGCCAGCAGAGAATCGCCACCCGCCTCGAAGAAATCGTCGTCCGGGCCGAAGTCTCCCTGGTGCAAGACATCCCGCAAGATTTCGAGAACCCGCATTTCGGCCGAGCTAAGTGGGGCATCTTCCCATGCACATGCGGAACCATGCTTTGCATCCTCCAACGCAGCAAGATCGAGCTTTCCGTTGGGTTTGAGCGGGAGCTCGCGCAATAATTGGAACGTTGCTGGTACCATGTACGGTGGTAGGCGCTTAGTGGTATGATAGATTAGAAGCTTATGCAGTTCTGGGGCGGAATAATCTTTGCTTTTTGGGACTATGTACGCAACTAGTTCAGCGCCTCCGGCGGCGGTGAGATGCGGGACGACGACAGCCTGCTGGACGGATTTGTGCTCCACAAGGCAAGCCGCTACGTCACCCGGCTCGACGCGGTGTCCGCGGATCTTAACCTGGTCGTCGAAACGGCCGAGGAACTCAAGCACGCCGTCCGGCCGCCAACGGACGCGGTCGCCGGTGCGGTAGAGTTGGGCACCTGGCTGTTCCGTGAAGGTGTCAGGGAGGAAGCTCTGTTCGGTCTTCTCGGGCTGGCCAACATAACCGAGCGCGACGCCGTCGCCGCCCGCGATTAGCTCTCCCGGAACTCCCACTGGGGCAGGACGTCGATCGGAGTCAACCACGTGGACCGTCGTGTTCGCAATCGGGCGTCCGATCGGAATCGTGCGCCCCGAACCAATGTCCTCGCGCCGGATGACATGACAACATGTAAATGTCGTGTTTTCAGTAGGACCGTAACCGTTGATGAGCCGGACGCCAGGCAGATGCTCGAGAGCACGGCGCACGTGCGATGGTGACAGCGCCTCGCCACCGATGAGGATCTGTGCGAGTCCAGACAGGCACGCAGGCGCTTCGTCGACGATCACGTTGAAAAGTGACGACGTGATCCACGCCGATGTCACGCTCTCCCGGCGGATGACTGCATCCAAAAGCCTCGGAGTTGGAATCCTGTCCTCGAGTATAACGCAGCGGCCTCCGTGAAGAACTGGAGCCCAGATCTCGAGCGTCGAGGCGTCGAATGAGGTTGGCGCCATGTGCAGCCATGTCTCCCCTGGCCCCATGCGGGCAAAATCCTGCCCGAAGATGAGCCGCACGATTGCTCGATGCGGGACCTCGACGCCTTTGGGTCGACCTGTCGAGCCGGAGGTGAACATCACGTATGCCGGATTCTTGGCACCGACTTGCCGAGGTTGCGCTGGAATCGTTGAGAGCTCGTCCGCCAGACTGGCATCCAGCCAACTTATCGCACCATTGCAGATCGACAGCCCCGCTCTTCCTATACCAATACGAGCTTCAAGCCCTTCGAGCATGCGTCGCAGCCTCTCAGGAGGATACGAAGGATCGAGCGGTACGTAGGCCGCTCCGCACTTCATTACTCCAAGCGCACAGGCTATGAATTGGACACCTCGAGGCAACAGCAGAGGAACCCGGTCGCCGTTGCTCACGCCTGCTCTGCGCAACATCGCTGCAACCGCGTTCGCGCGGGATTCCAGCGCGGCATATGAAATCCGATCTCCCCCCGCCACGAGAGCCGTTCTCTCTTTCTGTTCGCGTACGACATCCTCGAAAATGTCCACGACGGTGCGCTCTCTGGGGTAGGGCTTCGAGTGGGTTCCCCACTCGCGGAGCCGCGCCAGCTCGGTCTGATCTGTGAGCGGCAGTGTCGCCAAGGGCGCGTCGGGATTCTCGATGGCGGCAAGTAGAAGAACCCCGAGGTGACACAGGAACTGATCTCCCATCTCTTGGTCGAAGATCCCACGTCGAAATTGCAGAACGAACGAAGAGTCCTTCTTCCGCTCCGTTACGAGTAGAAATAGGTTGAATTTCGCATGAGCCAGGGGGAGATGGATTCGCTGAAGTGCGCAGCCGTCGATAAGCAGTGAATCGCTGGAATCCTGGATGAGGGAGAAGAAGGTTTGGACGGGCGAGCCGATGCCCATGCGCTGAGAACCTCGTGCGGCACGCAAAGCGAGATGCATGGGAAGCCGGGCGTGCGCACGCACCTCCCGCCACCGATGTGCCACGTCCTTGACGGTGTCGCGGAATGAACGGTCTCCCGCCAGTTGCACGCGAAGAGCCGCGGGACTCAGCAAATACCCGAAAACACCCTCCGCCGCCGTTGTATCACGGAGCGATACTGGCGAACCAATGACGAGTTCATCGCTGGCGGAGTACGTACGCAGCAGCGCCAGGTAGGCGGTCAGGTAAAGATGAAATGGCGTCGAGCCCCAACTCGCGGCGAGATCGCGAACGCGCCGAGCGACGTCAGACCCGATTTCGCGCTGTGAGGTGCAAGCGCCGTCCTCCGCTTCATGCGAGCACGGCACGTACGGTGGGGGTAGGTCAAGTGTCAGCTCGGCACCGGCGAGATTCTTAGCCCAGAAGCGTTCAAGCGCTTCACTTTCCGAGGTCAAGCGATCGCGCTCGTGAACCGCCAGATCAACAAAATCGTATGCAGGGGGTGCGCGTGGCGCGTCGGGATCCGAATAGCTGGCGATCAAATCGCCGAGGAGGATCTTCTCCGATGCAGCGTCCAGGATAAGGTGATGTATGACAATCAGCAGCACCGATCCGCCATCGGGCTCGTTGCACAGAATAGCTCTCCAGAGGGGGCCCTCATGTAGGTTGAAGGGTCGGTGCATCGCTTCAGTCAGCTTCCGTTCCGCCTCATTCGAGACGTCTGCCTCAGAGAATTCAAACTCGACCGCCAAGGCCGTGCGGTCAAAGACGAGCCGAGGCTCACCATCCACCTCAATAAGCCGGGCACGCAAAATCTCGTGTGCCTGTGCGAGCTGCACTAATGCACGTTTCAACCGTGCAGGGTCGAGGCGTCCTGCGACGCGGAAAGCTATGGCTTCGTTGTACGCGCCATCGTCCGGGCGTATCTTGAGGTCGAGCCACAGCGCATACTGCTGCGGCGACAGAGGTATTGCGCCGCCCCGTGGAATGTGAGCGACGCGTTTTGCGGCCCGTTCCAGATTTTTTTCATGTCGTACTCGCTCCGCGAGGGCCGCGACCGTTGGATTGTCGAAAATCGAGCTCATCGCAAGGTCTACATTCAGACGTTCTTGGCAGTGGATCACCACGCGCATCGCGAGAAGCGAGTCACCGCCGAGACGGAAGAAGTCTGACCCGCGTGCTGTGACGGTGGTATCGAGCACATCCGAAAAGACCTGTGCGATTGCTCGCTCCAAATCATCGCGTGGGGCCGCGCCGGCGCCTGCGCTCGCGTAGTCGGCCGCCGTCGGTGTCGGAAGCGCAGCGCGGTCGACCTTGTCGTTGATCGTTCTCGGGACGTGGGGAATCCGGACATAGGCGGTGGGTACCATGTATTCGGGCAGGCGGTGCGCAACGTGCTCTCTTAGAGATTGTGCATCGAGCGCCTTACAATTATCCTGCACGATATACGCGATAAGCTGCGGTCCCGTGATTGAGTTATTGCGCAGCGCGACAACGGCGTCGCGAACGTCTGCCGCTTTGCACAGAGCCACCTCGATCTCACCGAGTTCGATCCGGAAGCCGCGCAGCTTCACTTGATTGTCGACCCGGCCGAGGAATTCGAGATCTCCATCCGGCATGCGCCGGCCGAGGTCTCCGGAACGGTAGAGACGTGCGTTAGGGTGTTCGCTGCGGGGGTCCAGAAGGAATCGTTCGGCGGTGAGTTCCGGGCGCCCGAGGTAGCCGGCACTTACGCCCTCACCCCCTACGAAGATTTCGCCAACCTCGCCAGGGGCCACCAGTCGACCGTCCGGGCCTAGGAGATCAATGCGCAGGTCGGCCAGAGGAACCCCAATAAGGCTTCTGCCCGATCCGTTCGCATCCTTTGCAAGCATCGTCCGATACGTGACGTGCACAGTCGTTTCGGTAATGCCATACATGTTCGTGACGCGCGGCTGCTTGTCCCCGTGCGATTCAAACCAATCCTTGAGACTACGTGGGTCGAGTGCCTCACCAGCTAACACGACGTGGCATAGTTGATTGGCGGGGCGCCCTGCCGCAGCGTCTGCCGCTTCAAATGCGCGAAACGCAGTCGGCGTCTGGCAAAGGACAGTTACTCCCTCCCGCACCACGAGGGAATGGAATGCATCCGCGGCCCGTGCCGCCCTTGCAGGAACCACCAAGAGACGGCCGCCGTGCACAAGCGCGCCCCATAGCTCCCATACCGAGAAGTCAAACCCAATCGAGTGAAACAGGGTCCACACGTCGTTCGCATTAAACTTAAAGAGGGGCTCGGTTGTTGTGAACAGCCGTGCCACGTTGCCTTGAGTGACAACGACTCCTTTGGGCTGCCCAGTCGAACCTGACGTATAGATTACGTATGCAGGATCCTCGGCCTCCGGGCGCCGCCGTCGTTCTATCCCTTCCGGCACATATTGCGGTAGCTGGAGGACCTCGATCTCGGGCGGGATCCCATCGACCGGGGCGCCTTCGATCACAACTAGCTTTGGGCGCGCATCGGACAGAATGAGGGCGCGCCGCTCCGCAGGTTGATTGAGGTCAATCGGAACATAGGCTGCGCCAGCGCGCACGACTCCAACCACCGCGACGACAAGCTCCGCCGAACGCGTAAGTGCGACGCCTACGAGGTCGCGCGGACCAATACCTCGCGCTTCGAGTTCTCGCGCGAGAGCGTCCGCGCGCAGGAGGAGCTCGCGGTACGAGATCCGACGCTGACCATCGACGATCGCGACGGCATCCTCACGAATACGCGCAACTGCCTCCAAGCGGTCTACCAACAGGGGCAAAGACCGCTCACCACGGTCTTTGTATGATGAAAAACCGTCAAGCCGATCTCCGATCAACTCGTGTGCCAACCCTACCTCGTTATCTATATGTATGAATATTGCCTCATCTAAAAGTATAACATATATAAAAACAATTTCGAAATCCTGCCGATGACAACGATGATTGCTGGTTAATTGTGATCGTGTTCATCCAATTATGGTCGCTGTGCGGATCGACTTCTTCTCGGATTGGCTCTCACCATAGAAACCCTTTAGGCTCAACAGCGATGGCACTTGACAACTTAAGATTGGCAAAATCGAGCACTATCTGCTCTGGGCGGATCTCGGCGAGACCGACCTGGTAAACGGGATCGGCCGTCGTAATTACGACAGTTTCCGCCCATCCGACCGCATCCGAAACGTTGGGCACAAGCAGATCCGCGATATGTGGGAGGACCTGCATCAGGTAGTCCTTGTTGGCGCCAACAAGGCGAGCAAGTTCGACATTCGGATCAAAAATGCGCACCTCACAGCCCTTACCTATGAGGCGCTCCACGAGTTCTACAAACGGGCTTTCACGCATATCGTCCGTGCCAGATTTGAAGCTGATCCCGAGAAATGCAATCCGTTTCTTGGATTGGCCGAGGATCCAGCCAACGCCGCGCTCGATCAACATCCGGTTGCTATCAAGGATATGATTGAGAAGCGGCAAAGAGAGATCAAGTTTGCGACCCAAATATGTAAGCGCACGTAGATCTTTGGGTAAGCAGGAGCCACCGAAGGCAAAGCCAGGTCGTAAATAAGCCGTTGAGATATTGAGGCGCTTGTCTTCAAAGAAAATGTTCATAACCTCGTTGCTATCGACCCCCAAGGTGCTCGCAAGCAAACCGATTTCATTGCCGAATGAGACCTTCAATGCATGCCAAGCGTTGTCGATATATTTTACAAGCTCCGCGGTCTCAATACTGGTGGATATTTTGGTGCCCGGTAGATCACTATATAGAGACATAACCGCCAAAGCTGTTGCTTCGTCGAGCGCGCCAACGATGGTCTTCGAAGGACTGTTAAAGTCGGCGACCGACGAACCTTCGCGCAAAAATTCGGGATTGAACGCAACACCGAAACCGCTGCCGGGTGTCTTTCCAGATGTTTCGCCAAGCATTGGCGCGATAATCTCTCGGGTCGTGCCTGGCACAACGGTGGAGCGTACCACTACCTCATGGCGTGTGGCCTTCGAACGCATGGCTTGACCAATTTCGGTCGCTACCGCTTCGATCGCCTTAAGGCCTAACGCACCATTCGGTTGGCTCGGCGTGCCGACACAGATAATCGACATGTCCGTAGACGCGACGGCTTTGGTGGCATCCATCATTGCCGTTAAACGACCGGCCTTGACGGTCCGCTTGACCAGTTCATCAATGTCGCGCTCGATGATTACCGAGCGGCCGGACCGGATTAAGTCGACCTTGACCTCCAATTTGTCCACACCGATCACGTTATGACCCCGGTCCGCGAGGGACGCAGCGCAAACGGTGCCGACGTAACCTAAGCCAAATATACTAATCTTCATGCGTCACCCATACGGTCAGATCAATTCAAGTGCGTAAATTGCCGACAATTATATTGCACGACAAGATTCTAGCCTTACATCCACAAACAGACGGCTCTGCATGGTTTTAGTGCGTGTCGCGATGGTTGGACCAACCTCACCCCTTAGTGTGGTTAGAATTTGGGCCTTCAATTGATTGATCAGGATATCTGTGCACCATCAGCGACAAAGCCATCCTGACCATTGGAGACAAACGAGGAGTCTCCTATCCAGTCCCATCCGGTCCACTGTTCCGGATAAGCTCTGACGTATGGCTCGAGGCGCCTTACATAGGCGGCCGCGACAGCGTCGGAAGTTTCCTTTTCGTCTAATGGCTGAAGCGCCTCCTGAATAGTTACCTCGAAGTGACCATCGGCACTTGCGAAGGCAAACACTGGAAGCAGGGCCGCACCTGTATCCTGGGCTAGTCGAATCGGCCCCGTCGGCACTCGAATTCTGTGGCAAAGAAAAGGAACCTCCGCAAACCTACGGGCTTCTGGACGCACCACAATTGTTACAACACGATTTGCAGCAATCCGTGCACGCAAGGTCGTCATAGCCGAACCAGTATTATCGCCCAAAATCAAGACTCTTTCGCCCAGAAAACGATCTTCCACGCGGGTGCAGAACGGATTCAGATAGCGGATGCCGAAACGCGTCGCCGAAAACCCGTGCGTTGGACGGCTGAGATGACAGACCTGGTATCCGGCTTGGTACAGAGCAACTTTCACTATCAGCGAGTGATGGGCAGATTCGGTTACCCAAAGAACTACGCCCCGACCAACATCAAGCGCCTGTTTTAGGTGAGCCTCCCCGTGCAGACGGACGTTCGGCCGCCAAGCGTGCCACGGCCCATTTAATCCTAAAATTTGCAGTGTCGCCTCTCTCCTACAGACGCGGCGGGCAATTCCGAGAGTTGCGACTGCCTTGTTGCTATATTCTGGTCCCAGAACACGCTGATACAAAGATTCGCAATGATCAGTCTGGCCCATCCTGCACGAAGCTACCGCCGCGGCTCGCCAATATCGGGGCGGCGTCGACCAGGCGATCATGGACAGCACAGCAAGTTTGCCAATTTGCCCGAAGTCGTTTTTGGTCAGCATCGATCGCGGGCGCATCTTGTACACTGGACGCATTCATAGCTTTGTCAAATAAGGGCGCGCAGAAGTATCATTAGTCGCTCACACCGGCTATTCGTTGATCAACAAACTTGCGTTTGCCAGTACGCCCTGCGGGTATAGAATCAACAATTTCTAGCTGAAAATTGACTACGCCTTCTGCGCGTTTCTCAACATTCCTCAATAATTTTTCTAACTCGGCTTGAGGTACTCCATAACATGGCACCGCGCGAAGAGTTACTTGCCCAGGGCGCGACTGTATGTACTGGTAATCGGAAATTATATCAAAGCCAATATCCAGATTTATAGCAGAGATTCTTTCGTTGTTGCGGCCCACTACAAATTCCTGATTCCAGCGCGATCTTATATTGCTAACCCGCATTCGATAGCAGTTTTCTAGCGATGCTATCTGCTCAAGCGTTGCGCGATCACCGGTGTCATACCGAACCAACGACATCGCTTTGTTGAAAAGTCCGGTACAGACCAGCCTCCCCCGCTTTCCAATTTCAGTAATTTCCATTCCGGAGTTGTCCACCAGTTCAGCTATACCATAAAGCGGTTCGAACTCGAAAGTATCTGGCTGATTTACTACTTCGCCGGCAAGAGATACTCGCTCTGACATCCCGTAAAAGCTAAATACGGGGACACGAAAGGCAGATCCGATAGATTTCCGCTGATGAGAAAAGAGCGTCTCCGATGCAGAGATAATACCCCGCAAACTACTCGGCGGCTCCCAGCATTGCGCCGACGCATGCCGCGCCAAAGCAAGTATTGCAGATGGAACGCCGTAGAGGTATCGGACGTGATATAGGCGCAAAAGTTCTAAATAGCGATCCATCGTTGTATTATTTAGATGGAATGGAGACAGCCACAGCTCGCGAAGTGGCGCATCATAGCGCCAAGTTTTCCCATTTAGCGGAGAGTTTCCAGCGTAGTCACGTAGAATAGCCCGCCCATCGCCGAGACTATAGCCGAAACGCGACCAGATGTGATGCAAGAATGCAATTTCGCGAACACGCCGACCACGTTCGAGATAAAGTTTCATTGGAGGCTCCCCGCAAGTCCCGCTCGTAAAATCCACCTCGCAATCCCCGATCTCCTTGATGGTGAACGCTTGAGGATCGTTGCTTACAATAGCCTTGGTCAAAATCGGGAGCGACGAGAGATCTTTGAGATTGAAATTTATAAAGTCAGCACCACGTTTCGCCTGAATCTGCGAAAAATATCCGGTTTTGCGGCAAGCCAGCTGCAGAATCTGCCGCAGCCTCGAGATTTGCCAATCGTGCACGAACTGTGCATCGAGTGTACTGCGAAGAGCGTGCTCCCGAACCGACCGATATGTGCCGCCATATCGAATTGAGATCGGCACCGCCGTCAAAATTGGTGCAACAAACGATTTTAGCAGCGGTGGTAGGCCAACATATCGGCTCCGCATTACATCAAGCATCAGAAAACTACTCAATCTTGGGTCCTCCGTTGCTTGCGTTATTCGAGCCTCAACAAAGTAGATTA
>Ga0181536_10006030_pt1 | contig 12261 bp, 10 predicted proteins | sample PEATcosm2014_Bin_41_FD_121105 | JGI IMG/M metagenome (GOLD analysis project Ga0181536, IMG submission 121105) | Peatland microbial communities from MTU Mesocosm Facility, Houghton, MI, USA - PEATcosm2014_Bin17_60_metaG | ecosystem: Environmental > Terrestrial > Soil > Wetlands > Peat | place...
GCACCATCGTCGGCGCCTGAAACATCGTAACGCCGCAATGCACCGAGAGCAGGGAGAAAATCTCAGGCGGATCGAACCCGCCACTTTCCGGCACGACGTTGCACGCGGCTTTTGCGACATGGGGAAGAATATAAAGGCCCGACCCGTGCGACATCGGCGCAGCGTGAATGATGCTGTCCCCTGGCTTGATCGAATCCACGTCAGCAAAGTAACAAAGCGTCATCATCGTCAAGTTGCGATGCGTCAACATGACGCCCTTGGGGCGCCCCGTCGTGCCACTCGTGTAGAAGAGCCAGGCCGCGTCCTGCGGTGCGCAGTCGGCGACCGGCATCTCATCAGACTCGATTAACGCGAAATACTCTTTGCTTGGAACTTCGATAATCCGCTCAAGGGAACGCGGAAGCACCATACCGCCGAGTGATGCCCCGATATTCGCCGTCGTAAAACATACGCGGGCGTCGCTGTTTTCCAGAATATAGGTTATCTCACGCGGATGCAGCTTGGCATTGATCGGCACCGCGACAAGACCCGCATGCCAAGCTGCATAGAGCGCTTCGACATATTCCGGCACATTCGTCATTGCCAAGGCAACACGATCTCCGGGTGCGAGCGCGAGCTTCTCGCGAAATGCCGTCCCGAGCCGACCTACGCGCTCCGCGAGCGCGCGGTAATCGAACAGCACTCGCCCGCCGATCGCGACGGCCGGGCCATCCGGAATCGACAGAGCCGAATGGACGAGTTGCTTGGCGAGGTTCATGGCCTTCCTCGAATGAAGTCCGCTGTTCCGCCACACCGCTGCTTGCCAGCGTTTGCGGTAGAGGGATCTTAATCGTGTGTTCCTGTCCCTGGTAGCGCATATCGGCATTCCTCCTGCATATGCTCAGCCTCGATGGGCCCGGGCGAGGGTTCGCCCGCGTCGGCCTTGTTGGCAAAGCCGAAAGGGCGCAAAATGCTGTTTCGAAAGCCGGTCATCTTGGGCACCTCGATCGAGATGGACCAACAAAGCAGAGGTCACTGGCAATGAGCAAAACTCGCTTCCCGCATCCTCGCCCCTGGACTTGGCCGAACGGAGCAAGGATCGCCCTGTCCGTCGCCGTGCCCTTCGAGGCCTTCAACCTACGCAGTCAATACGCGCAAAAACCTAAGCCGGGAAAGCGGGATCCATTCTCGCTGTCGTTTGCTCAATATGGATGGAAGTCCGGCGTATGGCGCATCTTCGGTCTGCTTGACGAATTCGGCATCAAGGGGTCGATGTCGCCGAGCGGTCTTGCCGCCGTCGACCATCCCAATGTGCTGAAGACCGCGGCCGGTGAAGGCTACGACATGGTCGGCCACGGCTGGGTCAACGATCACGATGCGACCGAGCAGGAAATGGAATCGGAGCTGCACGATATTCGTCGCTGCTCGGCGGCAATTGTCGAAGCATGCGGTCTCCGCCCGCGCGGCTGGGTCAGTCCGGGCAATGCCGGATCGCCGAACACGCCCGACCTTCTCGCCGGCGAGGGATACCTGTGGCACGGCGACGACGCGAGTGACGACCTTCCTTTCCTCGCCGAGACAAAGAATGGCAATATCGTCGTCCTCCCGAAAACGAACATCCCGCACAACGACCTTCTCATGTGGCTGATTTCCAACAACTCGCCGGAGGTCATGTGGGACAATTTCAAAACGACCTTCGACGAGCTCTATGCCGAGGGCGAGGCTGGGAATCCGAAATGGATCGAGCTGACGCTGCACTCGCATGTGGCGGGGCGGGCGACGCTTATTCCCATTATCCGAAAATGTCTTCGCTACGCGGCCGATCACGGGGATGTTTGGTTCGCGCGCAAGATCGAAATTGCCGATTGGACGCTGAAACGAGCCACCTAATCTAACGGCAAGAAAGATGGAGATCCCGACATGCATCTAGGGGTGCATTGGCCATTGCCTTCATTGACCTGGCCCGACGGTCGCCTCGTCTGCTGCACCTTCCGGGTCGCCTACGAAGCTTTCCGCAAAAGCGGCCGTTTCAAGCAGACGAGCAAGCTTCCGATCAATCTCGCCTCGCTGTCGCATGCAAATTACGGCGGCGCTGTCGGCATCTGGCGGCTCAGGGAGATTTTCCGCCGCAACGGCATCAAGGCCACCATCGGCGCGAACGGGCTCGCTGTGGAGAAATGGCCGGAGACGATTACGGCTCTTTACGAGGACGGGCACGAAATTTCCGCTCACGGCATGACCAATGATTATCTGATGACCGATCTCACGCCGGAAGAGCAACGCAAAGATGTTCGCAGTTGTGTCCGAGTCATTAAGGATTGCATCGGCATTCCGCCCGTCGGATGGGCCGGACCCGCCAATCTGTTTACCGAGGAGACCGTGGCCATTGTCGCCGAGGAGGGATTTACCTGGTTCGGCGACGTCTTCGACGATGACCTGCCTTACGTCGCGACCGTCGGTGGCAAACGCATTTGCATGATCCCAAAGCTTAACTACGCCAACGATTGGCGGGCATGGAATGAAGGTTTCGGCAACGGACAGGTTTTCTTTCAAGGATTCAAAGACGCTTTCGACTTCATCTATGATGAGGCGCTGCGGGGCCGGCCGGGAATGATGGATGTGGTTGTCCACGCAGAACTTGGCGGACGGCCGGATCTGGCATTGGGTCTCGAGCAGATGATGCGGTACGTGGCGCAGTTCAGAGGGGAAATCTGGCAGGTCCCCAGGCGGGAGATTGCCGAATACGTGCTTCGGACTTCAAAGCGAAGTGAAGAATTTCGACCGATGGATTGAATGCCGGAATCGCCGCCACTCCTCCAACGTAGACATGCCGCGCAGGCGCTTTGCGGAAGATATCGGAATGGTCTCTTAACGAGGTTTGGACGTCAGCTATGGCAATGACAAGCGGAATTGTTGATTGGACTCACTTCGCGAACGAGAGCGTCCTCGGGCGTGAGGTGGTTGCAGAAGCTGTTCGCAAATCCCAACTCGGGTCCGATATCCCGTACAAACAATCGGTCCGCTTTTTCGACTTCAACCATTACGGGAAGCGGTTCACCCAGGTCGCATTGATTTTCGAGCCGGAGCGGCCCATTAAGATCGACGGACGCCGCATCGTCCTTTTCACTTCGGAAGGGGGGAGCGACAACGGGCGTAGTTTCGTGCACGACTATGCCGGCGGGGAAGGTCTTGCGCCGTGGCTGGCCCGTCGCGGCGTGACCTTTATTCAGCTCTGTCGGATTGGCCGGTGGAATTTCCTCTCCGATGATCCGCTTGGTTCCTGGCGCGACGTGCCGCTTGGCGCACGCATGCCGGTTTTCCATCGCGGACAGGATCGTCACTGGACGCCTGACGACTATGAGACGATTGGCGCCGAAGGCGTATCAAGCCCCACCGGCAGTCAAAGCTGTCGCGTGCCGCGCCGGGGTTCGGAACTCGAGGAATATATGATCGCGCTAACCCCGGTCACGTCGCTCAAAGGATTTGATTTAGCGATCAACAGCCTCGTTCCGCCAAAGGAGCGGCAAGACGTTTTGCTGCTGTACTACGGCTTCTCGACCGGAGGGGCATTTCTCTGGGCGCTCGCCAAACAGCGCCCGCCCGACGGTATCGTTGGCTACGGCATGTCCAATTTCCCGGTCGCGTATTATTTCAGCCGTGCGCGGCAAGGAAATTACAGTTGGCTCTATGATCACTCCGCTGCGCGCCTGCGAGAGCGCGGCACCAAAGATTTCGAGTTCTTCAATCGCGATCTTAGCGACGCCGAGCGGACGAGACTCTGGCAGGAGGCGCTTCACGCCCCCCGATTCAAGAGCCATGAAGACAATTTCATGTTCTACAATGTCGCGGCACTGAGTGAGACGGTTTCGCGTCTTTGGAATGCGGGCTTTCTGCCGGAAGAAGTTCGTAGCCGTGGTTTTGCGCAGCTCATGCAAGAAACGCTCGAGCTGAGTTTCCCCGGACCGTCGCTGAACAGTTTGCGGGTTCTCGATCTCTATGGAACAAAGGACGAGGTTTTGCCCCCGGATGTCGCGCGAAGCGTCACCGCCGTTACGGGTCCTTATTGCCGGAAATATGTTCTGGGTTTTCTGGACGGCTATCATCACTCCATCTCTTCCGATCACGTAGAGGCGTTTGGCTCGCTATGGCTCGATGCGATCAAATCGGGATTTTTCCACCTCGCCTGATGCCCGGCCGCTCCGGGGCCGGCCTCGCTCCGACCAATGTGGCAGCGCACTGACATAGCTGATACCGTAGCGGATTGGCGAAAGATACGAGCACCGGGGCATTGCCGTGTTTGCGCAGCAGCTTCTCAATGGCGTCGTAGTGGGAGCGGTTTATGCGCTGTTCTCGCTCGGCCTGACGCTCGTCTTCGGCGTCCATCAGATCCTTAACCTCGCGCATGGAGCCGTGCTCATGTGGGGGGCGATGATCGGCCTCTTCATCGTCACCCTCACCGGCCTGCCGCTCCCGGCGGCGCTTGCGCTCGGGATGGCGCTCGGCGGGTTCTTGAGCGTCGTGCTTGACCTTGTCGCCTTTCAGCCATTGCGCAGCCGGCAGGGCGATCACCTCACGACGATCGTCAGCAGCATCGGCGCCAATCTCATTCTGATCAGTATCGCGCAGCAGATCACAGGCGCGCAAACGCTGAGCTTTCCCTTCGGCACTTTTCCCGTGCGCATCTATTCCGAGCTCGGGCTGCGCATCTCTCTCCAGCAGATCACGATCGTGGCGGCGGTCGCGGTGATGATCGTGGCGCTGTTTCTTTATCTCTTCCGCACGCGGATGGGCGTCGAGGTGCGCGCGGTGGCGTTGAACGAGCGGATGGCCATGTTGCTTGGGGTCAATCCGCGTTTCGTCTATTTCCAGACCTTCTTCATCGCCGGCGCGCTTGCGGGCGCCGCCGGCGTGATCCTCGGCGTGGCCTTTAACGCCGTCAGCTACCAGATGGGCGACGCAGTTATGCTGCAGGCCTTCGTCGTCGTTGTCCTCGGCGGCATGGGCAGCGTGCCCGGGGCGGTGTGCGCCGGCTTATTCCTCGGCGTGGTGCAGACGCTCACCTCGGTCTTCATCTCCTCGCAGCTTTCCGATGCGATCCTTTTCGGACTTCTTTTTCTTCTTCTGCTGGTGCGACCGACGGGTCTCTTTGCCGGTCTCCATGCCGAGTCGCGCCGGGTCTAGGTGGAATGCGGAGCTTCGTTCTCACATACGAGCCGCTGTTCGAAATCATCTGCATTTATTGCGGCCTTGCCTTCAGCCAATATCTGCCACTTCGCGCCGGTGTCTATTCGTTGGCGACCCCGGGCTTCGTCTCGATCGGCGCCTACGCCGGCGCGTATGGCGTTCTTCGGCTCGGACTCGGAGCGGTAGCCGGAGCGGCGCTGGCGACGCTGCTAGCAGGACTTGTGGGGCTGATTCTGGCTATACCGCTGGCGCGGCTCCGCGGTCATTTCCAGACCATTGCCACCATCGCCTTCATGGAAATTATGGTGTCGTTGGAATTCTACGCCGAGCCGTTGACCGGCGGCGCCCTTGGCATGAACGGGATTCCGAAGTTGGTCGGCGCCTGGCAGCTCGTGATCTTCGTCGTCGTCCTCACCGGCTTTCTCGCTGTGCTGAAGCGGACGGGCATTGGCCGCGCCTTCGATGCGATCCGGCAGGATCCCACGGTCGCGCGCTCCCTCGGCATTGCGATCGGCCGCTATCATTGCCTGGCGCTCGCATTGAGCGGGGCTGTCGGGGGATTGAGCGGCAGCCTTCTCGCTTATGACACCTATAGCCTGATGCCCGATCAGTTCGGCTTCGGCATGCTAGTAACGGCGCTGGCGGCGGTGATCCTCGGCGGCCGATCTTCGGTAGCCGGACCAATCGTCGGCACGATCGTGTTGCTGCTCCTGCCTGAGGTCTTCCGTCCCTTTGCCGAGCATCGCTTGCTCCTGCAGGGCGCGCTATTGATTCTGATCATCATCTATCTGCCGCAAGGCATCGTCGACACGCTCAGCCGGCGGCTTGGCATGCGTTTCGCCGCCCGCCGCCCGGCGCTGTCCCTTTCCGATCCGCGCGGACATGGCGCCCCTGCTCCTTGAGCATGTGACGAAGCGTTTCGGCGGGGTCGAGGCGGTGGCCGAGCTCTCGCTCGAATTTGCGCGCGGACGCGTCACCGGCCTGATCGGCCCAAACGGCGCAGGCAAGACGACGGTGGTCAATCTCATCACCGGCATGACACACGCGACGTCCGGGCGCATTGTCCTCGGTGCCGAGGATCTGACCCATGCGACGCCGGAAAAATGCGCACGCGCCGGAATCGCGCGTACTTTCCAGAATATTCGTCTATTGCGCGAGGCCAGTGTGCTCGACAACATCGTCATCGGGTGCCATCGCCACGAGCGTACCTCGCTTCTCGCCAACCTCCTCGGCCTGCCCGCCGTGTGGCACGAGCGCGCCGCCTTCCGCGCGCGGGCGCGCGCGCTACTCCAGCGCTTCGGCATGACGGAATATGTCGACCTCCCCGCCGGCGCGCTGTCCTATGGGCATCAGCGCCGTGTCGAGATGATGCGCGCGCTGGCCATGGCTCCTGATTACCTCCTGCTCGACGAACCAGTGGCGGGCATGACGGACGGCGAAGCGACGGAGATCGGCGCCATCGTCACGGAGATCGCGCGGGACGGTGTCGGCGTTCTCCTGATCGAGCACAACATGCGCTTCGTCATGGAGATGTGCGATCAGGTTTATGTCGTCAACTCGGGACGGCTCATCGCCGCCGGCCCGGTGGCGGCGATCTGCGCCGATCCGGCCGTGATCGACGCTTATCTCGGGAGCTGAAGCGTGCTCGAAGTCAGTGATGTCACCAGCGGCTACGGCGCGATCATGGCTCTCAGCGGGGTTAGCCTACGAGTCTCGCGCGGCCAGATGGTGGCGCTGATTGGTTCAAACGGGGCCGGCAAGACGACACTTCTCAATACAGTCTCTGGCATCGTCAAGCCCAAATCCGGTAAGGTCAGCTTCGCTGGCCAGCCCATTACGCGGCTGGCGCCGCACCGGATCGCACGCATGGGTATCATGCAGGTGCCGGAGGGGCGGCAGATTTTCGGCCCCCTCTCGGTCGAGGAGAACCTGAATCTGGGCCAGCTCGCGACGCGCGGCCGCGGCGGCGCCGAGGCGGCAGATCTCGAGCGCGTGTTCACGCTCTTCCCCGTGCTGCGCGAGCGGCGGCGGCAGCGTGCTGGCGATCTCAGTGGCGGACAGCAGCAGATGCTTGCCATCGGCCGTACGCTCCTTGGCCGACCCGAGCTTTTGCTGCTCGATGAGCCGAGCCTCGGGCTTGCGCCGCTGCTTGCATCGCAGGTGTTCGCCGCGCTTGAGGCGCTCAACCGCGACGGGCTCACGATCCTGCTCGTTGAGCAGAACGCGCGCCGCGCGCTGCAGACGGCGCAATTCGCCTATGTCCTCGAGCGCGGCCGTATCGTCAATCAGGGGCCGACCGCTCGGCTGCGCGAGGACCCTGCGATCCTAAGCCACTATCTCGGCCAGCATCCGGCGGCATCGTCGGCACCGCTGCACTGAAATCGGACCATCGAGGAGGAGTTCCATGATCATCCGCCGTCTCTTGCCCATCGCCGCCGCAGCGGCGCTCTATGCCGGCGCACCTGGCGTCTTTGCTGAAGAAATCGTGGTCTCGGCGCAGCTTCCGCTCACGGGATCGCAGGCGTCCTTCGCCGGTCAGAACCAGAAGGTCGCGGCGGAGATCGCGGCCGAGCGCATCAACGGCGAGCACCTCATCGGCCCCAACCGCACCCTCCGTCTCATCGTCGACGACGACGCCAGCGACAAGACCCAGGCGATTTCGCTCACCAGCAAATCGGCCAATACCGACAATGCCATCGCGATCCTTGGACCGAATGGCTCCTACCTCTCGCTTGCGGCGGCGCCGGTCGCCAACTCGCTGCAGATCTCGATGCTGACCTTCGCCGTATCGACGGGCATCACCAAGGCCGGCCCTTGGACCTTCAAGATGCTCAACGAACCGATCGTGCCGATGACGATCATCGGCAATCTGATCTCCTCGCGGCTCAAAGCCAAGAAGTTGGCCATCGTCTATGACCGGACCAACGACGCCTCGGTCAATGCGACCCACGAGCTTACCGAGCTGATGAAGGACGCAGGAGTCGAGGTCGTTTCTGCGGACAGCACCGCGCCGCAGGATAGCAATTTCGCGCCGCTCGCCAGCAAGCTATTGAGCGAAAGCTTCGACACGCTTTGGCTCGAGCAGCTTCCGCCGGTTTCGGCCAACATCCTGATCCAGCTCCGCCAGGCCGGCATGAGCCCGGACGTACGCGTCGTCGGCAGCCAGCAAATGGGCTCACCGACCTTCCTGCGCATTGCCGGCAAAGCGGCCGAGGGGGTCTATTACCCCGTCGACTACTATTCCGGGCTCGATACGCCGGAAAACAAAGCCTTCGTCGCGGCCTATCGCGACCGCATGCATCAGCGGCCCGATTCAGTCGCAGCGGCGGCCTATGCCGGGCTGATGATCATTGCCGAGGCCGCAAAGGCGGCCGGGCCGAATGCGGATCGGCAGAAGGTGCGTGACGCGATGGCGAAGATCCGCAACCTTCCGACGATCTGGGCGCAAGGCTCCTTCTCCTTCACTGATGACCGCAGCGCCACCTATGAATTGCCAGTCGTCCGGATCACTGACGGTGAGGATGTTATGATGAAGTGAGGCGCGTGGACCCAGCTTAGGCCCGCGCCCGCGAGGCAAACGTCGGTCAGCCGCTCGACCGAGCCGGGCATTCCCTCTGTGAGCGCCGCGAGCTGCGTCGCAGACAACCGGATCGTCTCGTCTTCGATGTTAGGCCAGCGGAACCCGCCTTGCTCCGCGACATCCGTTCATTTCGAAAGGACCATTCATGTCCACAGCCTCTGCTCCGTTCCCGCCGAACCGGCGAATTACCGGTGGGGAGGCGATTGTGGAGAGCCTTGTCGCACATGGTGTCGATACGGTCTTTGCGCTGCCGGGTGCGCAGATCTACGGGCTGTGCGATGCCCTTGCCAGCAACCGGAGCCTGATCCGGACGATCGGCGCGCGGCATGAGCAGGCTTCCGGATTCATGGCCTTCGGCTATGCCCGCGCGAGCGGGAGGCCGGGTGTGTTCGCCGTCGTGCCGGGGCCGGGGATATTAAACGCTTCTGCGGCGCTGCTGACCGCACATGCATCCAATACCCCGGTGCTGGCGCTTACGGGCGATGTGATGTCGCACTTCAAAGGGCGCGAGCGCGGGCAGCTTCACGAACTTCGCGACCAGTTGGGCGTGCTGCGCGCCATGACCAAATGGGCGGAGCATATCGAGCATCCGGTTCAGGCGCCCCTGCTTGTGGCTCGGGCATTCCAGGAGATGGCGTCCGGCCGTCCCAGTGCGGCGGCGCTGCAGGCACCCTGGGATTTTTTTACGATGCGGGCGGCGGTTCGCGCGAGCGCGCCGCTCAACCCCTTTGCCGATCCAGAACCCGACGCGGATGCGATCGACAGCGCGGCAAAGCTATGCTGTGACGCTCGCGCACCCATGATATTCGTCGGCTCGGGGGCGCTCGACGCCAGCCCTGAGGTGACCCAACTCGCGGAGACGTTGGGCGCGCCGGTCGTCAGCTTCCGCGGCGGACGCGGCGTGGTTTCCGACGATCACCCACTTGGCTGCACGATCGCAGCAGGTGCGCGCTTGTGGCCGCAAACCGACCTGGCCGTTGTTATCGGATCCCGATTCGAACTGCTCGATATGCGCTGGCGCTACCGGCCAGACGGACTCAAGATCATCCGGATCGACATCGATCCGGCCGAAATCCGCCGGCTGCCCGCCGCTGTCAATATCGTCGCCGACGCCGGAACGGCCAGCCTGGCGCTGGGTAGCGCAGTGCTGAAGGCGGGCACACCCCGCCACCGTGCCGATGATATTGCGGCGGCAAAGGCAGCGGCGGCGGCGGCGATTGAGACAGTTCAGCCACAAATCGGCTACCTGAAGGTGATACGCGATGTGTTGCCACGTGACGGATTCTTCGTCGAGGAAATCTGCCAAGTCGGCTTCGCGTCAATCTTCGGCTTTCCCGTCTATCATCCGCGCACGCTCGTGACCGCCGGTCAACAAGGAACCCTCGGCTTTGGCTTTCCGACCGCCCTTGGTGTGAAGATAGCCTGCCCGGATCGCGCCGTGGTCTCGATCGCCGGTGACGGCGGCTTCATGTTTGCTGCGCAGGAACTGGCCACCGCCGTTCAGTATGGCATCAATCTCGTCACGATCGTTTTCAACAACGATTCTTATGGCAATGTGCTGCGCGATCAAGAGACAGTGTTCGGCGGCCGTCTGCTGGGATCGGAGTTGATCAACCCGGATTTCGTGAAATTTGCGGAGGCGTTCGGAGTCGAGGCGCATCGCGTGGCAAGCCCGGACGCACTTCGTCCGGTCATCGAACGGGCCTTCGCCGCCGATCGTCCCGTCTTGATCGAAGTGGTGGTACCGCGTCGGTCGGAAGGCAATCCCTGGCAGTTCATCAATCCAAGATTTAAACCAGGATAATGTTCGTGATAGCGTCGCGACTACGATTCTCCCGTTTGGCGTCGCTCTAAACGAGCTTACGTTGGGCCCGTCTCGCGGGGAATACCGAGGCGGCCGATGCCCGGCAGCTTCACACCTGGATTCTTGAAATCGACGCCGAAAGCGAGCCCGAGCAGATTGAGCTCGATGCCCTCGTCGCGCGCGGCGAGCAGCCCGGCAAGACCGAACAGCGAGAGCTGATAGCCCGTGCCGCTCGGCACCGGCGCGAACACCGCGCCGTCCGGCAGATAATCCTTGCCGACGGCGTTAGAGGGCAGATCGAGGCCCAGTTCCGGCACCTCCCGCGCAACATAGGCAGTGAAGGTATTACTGTTGGGGCCCGGCCAAGCGCGATATTCGTGCGGATATGGATAGTTCTCGACTGCGGCACGGATCTTTCCGATCAGCGCTCCGGCCTCCGGCCCGCGGCGGTCGAGCACGAGTTCAGGCCGCGCGCCGAACCAGTAATTGTCGGGCCCCATGCGGTCGACCCTAACCGCCGGCGCGCCCTGGTCGATGCCGAAGCCCACCACCTCGTAGCGCGTGTAGCGCGGCGCGCCCGCCGGCTTGACCGCGATCCAAGTATGCACCGAAAAAATGCCGCGCCAGGCCACGGCACGGGCGGCATAGACTTGGATCACCGCCTCTTGCGTCACGGCCGGATCAGGGGCGAGGCCGCTCGGATCGCGCCGCGCCTGGTACCAGGGCAGCCCGCCCTCGCGGCCAAATACGCAGGCGCTCACCAGCAGCGGCGCAACAAGCAGCACGAGCAACAACAACAGGAACCTCCTCCATGTCCCGCCGCGAGCGGGACCATTGCCTGGAACTTCGACGATCGCCGGCCTGCCGCGGCCATTGCACAGGCGCAAGAAGGTGTGGCGCATCACGTTCGGCACTTCCGCCGGCAAGACCGCCGACTCCGCCGATCGGCGACTTCCTCAATGAAGGTGTCGGGTACGTTGGTCACCGGGATGCCGCGCGCCGTCGCCGCCGCCACGTCGATGGAATCGCCCCCGACCGTGCGGCCGGGTCGGCCGAATATTTCGTGTTGACGACCGCCTCCAGCGGGCTGCCCGGGGATGGCGAAGAAGAACACAATCTTGTATTTGCCGTCAAGAAGCAGCGGGATACTCGAACATCTCGCCGACGCCGGGTATGACCTGCAACCGCCCCGCTTGCCGCTTGGGCTGATCCTGTGATTGAACGAGGAGTGTTGCCATGACAATTCGTTGGGCCCTACTCGGCCCCGGCAGGCATGCCGAGAGAAGCGTCGTTCCACAGCTGAAAAAGGCCGCCGGCACGGAGCTGATCGCCGTTATGAGCCGCGACCGCGCGCGCGGCGAGACCTTCGCTCGGAAACATGGCGTCGCGAAGGTCTACACGTCGTTGGACGAAGTGCTACGCGATCGAGATGTCGACGCCATCTACGATGCGACGCCGGATGGGCTTCATGCGCAGCATGCAATCGAAGCCGCGAAAGCAGGCAAACACGCGCTGATCGAGAAGCCGCTGGCGATTTCGGTGCAGGAATGTGCGGAAGCGATTGAGGCCTGCCGGCGGCACGGCGTGAAGCTGGGCGTCGTCTTCAATCAGCGACATGAAGCGGTGCATCAGGAAGCGCGTCGGATGGTGGTTCAAGGCGAAATCGGCGAGGTGAAGCTTGCCCACGTACAGATCTCGCTTCGGCCGGGAGTGC
>Ga0181536_10006031_pt1 | contig 12261 bp, 10 predicted proteins | sample PEATcosm2014_Bin_41_FD_121105 | JGI IMG/M metagenome (GOLD analysis project Ga0181536, IMG submission 121105) | Peatland microbial communities from MTU Mesocosm Facility, Houghton, MI, USA - PEATcosm2014_Bin17_60_metaG | ecosystem: Environmental > Terrestrial > Soil > Wetlands > Peat | place...
CCATGACCTGACCAACGAAAAATGGGCCGAGCGAACACATCGACAGCCTATTTTCGATCAAGCCGGCATCCTCGCGGCTGTGGCCACGAACCATGAACTGGAGCGCTCTCGGCCGCTGGTCGCCGATGAATTCGACGTGATTGAGGCCAGCGCCTCACTGCTGTTCGCGAAGGCTCTGGTGGAACAGTCTTTTACCTTCGCGGTACCCCGGCGCGTTCCAGGCCTTCCATATAGAAGATCATGTCCTCCGGCCGAAGCGGAACCCGGGATGATATCTTGTCGACAGTGACATTCGGGTCGAACTTCCGAAGCCGCGTCAGGCAATGGCTGGCTTCGTCCTTCCATCCCAGGTGTCCCAGAATGGCAAGACGGCTGTTCAGCGCCGCGACATGGCTCGGATGCCGCTGCAGCAGCGCCTCCGACAGCATCTCCGCCTCTTCCAGGTTGCGATTGAACAGTTGAGCCATCACCATGGCGTGCTCGGCGAACCATATATGCGGATCTCGCGGCGACAACGACCGTGACATCATCGCATGGCGGACGGCCGTCGTGTGCTCGCCGTTATAGATCCGGGACCACGCGCTCACGGTCCAGGCGATGGGAAGGTTTGGGTTGAGTTCGATCGCCCTGGCGTGCAGATGCAGGGCGCTTGGGACGTCGTGCATCAGGTACCCTTTGACGTGTCCGGCGACAGCGAGGGCGCGCGCGTTGAACGGGTCGAGCACGACGGCACGCTCGGCGGAGGTGCCCGCCAGTGTCGCCACGGCCTGGGGGTTCTCCACCCAGCCAAGCGCGGCGGCGATGATGCTCCAGTAGGCCATCCACCCGTGGGCCGCGGCATAATCGGGGTCGAGTTCGATCGCCCGCGCCAGAAGATCGCGGGCGGCCATGAATGGCAAGCGATCCAGCCGGTAGATGGCCTGTATCGCGGCCAGTACAGATTGATGAGCGGCCGCGACCTCGGTCCCTGTCGAGGGTTCGGAAGCGGCGCCGCGATGGAAGAGTTCCGGATCGACCTGCGTCACCATGTCGAAGGCGATCCGGCTCTGCAACGAAAACAGATCGTTCAATCGTCCTTCGAAGCTGCCGCGCCAGACCACGTCGAAGTCCAGCACCACGTCCGACAGGATGACGTCCACACTGACCCTGTCGTCAAGAACGCAAATCGTGCCTTCAATGATGTAATCGAGATGGTATGCGCGGCATCGCGCCCTGACATCCGAGGCTGGTCCCAGGCCGTCCCAGAAGGTCGCGGTGGCGATCAGGCGGGGGGCGCGAAAGCGTGACAGCGCCGCGGAGATTTCCTCGGCCATCCCCAGCGCGATTCGCAGACCGACTGCCTCACCCACGCTGCGGAATGGCAAGACCGCCATCCGCCAGCCAAGTTGTTGCCTTGGAAATTCGGCCACCGAAGATGAGATGCTTCCAGTCCGCATGAAAGCAGTATAGGCAGTAATACATATGTCAATCTGGTTGCATCGGGACCGTCATGGGCCGCGTAAGACCAACGCGGCGCGAGAGCGGCCGGCCTCGGCCGGAGCGCCACCTTGACCGCGCTTCGCGAGTTGCGGGCCTGTGGTCCGTCGCGGATCGCCCCAAAATCTTTGCTGTTCACAGTTCTGTTGGGACTGTTCGCCGCCCTGCCCGCTCTGTCGGTCGACGTGAGCGCGCCGACGCTGGCGCTGTTGCCGGCTGCGCTCGGGACTACCCGGACACTCGCTGGCCTCACCTTATCGCTTTTCATGGTCGGATTCGCTCTCGGCCAGTTCGGTGCCGGCGGTCTGTCCGACCGCGGCGGCCGGCGGCCGGTGCTGTTGGCCGGCCTGGCCTGCTTCAGCGTCTCTGGCATCGCCTGCGCGCTATCCTGGTCTGGCGGCGTGCTGGTTCTGTGCCGCTTCATCCAGGGCTTTGGCGCGGGCGCGTGCTTTGTCATCTCCTTCGCGATTATTCAGGACCTGTTCGACGGCGATGCCGCGAGAGCAAAGCGGTCCTATGTGACGGTGATCTTCGGCGCCGTGCCGATCCTCGCGCCAGCCATGGGCGCCGTCCTGATCCATTGGTTTGGATGGCGTTCTGTCCATTGGGTTCTTGCCCTGGCAGGCACATTGCTGCTGGCCGTTACCTGGGCCGGCGTCGCGGAAAGCAACACACCCAACGGCGCCACCTCGCCTCAGGCCAACCAGGATGGTGGCGTTCCGTTATGGAATGATGTCAGGTTCGTTCGTATCACGCTCGCCAACGCCCTCAGCTATGGAGCCATCTTCGCCTATATCGCGGGTTCCCCGGTGGTGATCATTGGTAAGCTAGGTCTCTCCTCCGCGGTTTTCGCGGGCGTGTTCGCCTCCACCGCCACGGCCCTGTCGGCGGGCGCCTGGACCAGCGGCTGGCTCAGCCGCCGCGGAGTTGGCGTGATTGCCTTACTTAATCCAAGCCTCATCGCGGCCGCGGCCGCGAGCCTCGTGCTGGCGGCGATCAGCCTGTCCGGCATTACATCGGGCGCGATCCTTATCCCGTTGCTCCTGGCCGTACTGTTTACCCGAGGCATCATTGCCCCGAATCTGCAGCACCTCGCGATCGAGCGCCAACGCGAACGAGCGGGCACCGCGTCGGCCGCCGTCGGAGTTTCACAGCTTCTGTCGGGCGCTCTGGCGAGTGCCGCGGTCGCCTTTCTCTTGCAGTCGTTCGGCCCGAGTTCGGTGGCTATCATCATGGCACTGCTCGCCACCGGCGCATTGATGACATGGCGCTGGACAGGCCCGCGCGATGAGGATCAGTGAGCCAAAAGCTGTTTTTGTGAGAGCTGGCCTGATATCGCCCCGGACGCGTTCCCGCGTCAGTCGGCCTTCTGGTCCGTCAGCGCCCAGCGGTCGACCGGACACATTCGCCGTTTGCGCACCATGACCGCGTACTCGCCCTGACGGATCGCGGGATTGGGGTGCGGCAGGAGCACCTGTCCCAACCGATCCCAATCGTCGCTCGTGAGATCGGTTGCCTCGGAGACCGCGAAGGACGCGAGGGTCTCCTCCCGATACGCCAGTTGCGGAACCGGCTGAACCTGGATGATCGGCGCCTGAGCACGTATGTGGACCGGCATATCGGTTTTGGTGAGCCGGAAATTAGTGAAAAGTGGGCCGAACCAGAGGTCCGTTTCAATAATCCCTTCCCAGGCCGCCACGCCCGGAATCCCTGGAAGGTTGACCGGCGACCGCACCGAAAGGCTCCACCCAGGCCGGGTTTTCGCCAGGAGACCCGTCCACATCTGCACGCCACCGGCTTCCGGTAGAGCGGTCAGAAACGGCGGTGAGTAGCCGCGTAACGCTTCGGGCGCCGCCGTGTCGAACGCGGCGGCGAAGTTCGGGAACTGAACCGCGCCGCTATCGGTGCCGGATATCGGGAGCCAGGTTTCATCCTGGCCGTAGGACCAGAAGATCTGCTCACCGTTCCAGAGCAGCCGGATATCCATGGGGGGAAAGACCCAATAGCCGTATCCGGTTGCCGACGTCAGCGCGTCGCAGTAGCGCATCGCCCGGGCGGGCAGGTAGCCGGCCGCCGATCGTTCCGCCCGTTTTGGCGGCCGGGTCGGCTGTATCAGGCGAAAGAACTCAACGATGCAATCCGCACGCATGTTCTTACCGCCCGTACACGCAAAAGCACCCCGCTAATGTCGCGGAATGCCCCGGCGTCATATTAGCCCAATTCGTCTGGTCAGAACTGAATGCAGCCGGCGCCCATACGCACGCGGCCGGCGTCTTTGGTCGCCTCGCGAGCGGGCGTCGGATCGGAGAAGTGGATGCAGCCAGCGCCGAGGCGCACGAGGCCAGCGTCCTTGATCGCATCACGGGCCGCGTCGATCTTCTCGATCTCGGCGGTAGCGGCCTCTTTAGCTTGTTGCATAATCAACCCTCACTCATTTTTGCAGGATTTGGGCGAGTCACCTGTAACCAATATGAAAGGTTTGGTCAGATGTAAATAGGGAAAACCTTCATGGCTACTTATTCTAAAAAAAGATATTTTGCGATTTATTTGTCGTGGCTGGCCACCCGCTGTTGGCCATCCGGCTCGCACGGGAATCCGCCTGATTTTGGTCTCCTTCCGGGGTGAAATTTCGCCAGATGCCTCCCGTGGCGCGCGCCTGTTCTCGAACCCGCATGGCGGTTTCCAGCCCGCGAAATCCGGTTGGAAGATTTCCCCTCACATATTCAACAAAAGTTCGGACTGACCGGATCGCTATCACCCCGGCCTGTCCGTGGAACCGCTGCGAGGACGCCACACCCAGGCGATATGAGAAGCGATGCGACCCGAGACGGCAAAACTGACATCCTGGCAGAAAGAACCGTAGGACGGTGCTTACCCACAGCGGACTATTGTTGGAACATTTTGCCCGATTGGCGACCAATGTCGCCGGTACGTCCTCGGCGATCGTTGGCGTGGTCGGCGGGCGAAAGGAACTTGGACCGAAGCGCGTCGCGTATGGCCTGTCCCCCGCGCAGCAGTCCGCGGCACAGGAAATCGAAACCATCCTGGATTCCGACCCAGGCCTGACGATTGTCCCGGATCTGACGCTCGACGAGAGGTTCGGCGCCGTCAGCGAAGTCTTCGCACAATCCGGGCTCCGCTTCCTCGCTTATATGAAGTTGCTGTCGCCCGGGGGGGAGCGCGTCGGCTTCATATGCCTGCTTGACGGAACCCCCCGGGCCGGATTGACGGAACCCCAGACAGCCACGCTCGGTCATATCGCCAGCATGATCTTGGCGGACCGCCAGCGGGAGCAACGCCACCTCCATCTCATGCATGTCGCCGATCGCGCGCTCCGGGTGGACCGAATGTTGCGCCTGGTATCCGAGGCGGAAACCTGCGCGGACGCGTTGACCAATCTCCTTGAATCCCTTTGTCACTTCCATGGGGCGGCGATCGGCCAGATTTGGCAGTTGGTCCAAACTGGTGAGCCGCCCGTCGAAATCAGCCGGTATCATCACGATCACCAAACAGGATACGCACACCAGTCCATCGAACCATTGATGACCTTGAATGAGAGTACAGCGGACGCGATCCAGCGCAACAGACCGCACGCGATCGAATTCTCCAGGCTCGAAACGTTCGAGGCAACCCGCGACACGGATGCCAACGAGTTCTCCGGTTATGTTTGCATACCGATCTGGGCGCAACAGCAACGCTTTGGCATCTCGCTTACCTTCGTCAGGGAGAATGCGGACCTCGAGGCGGTGGTCGCGGATATCGATTCGCTGGGAGATACAATCCGGCCCGCGCTTATCCAGAAGGTGACCGAGGAGCGCATTCGTTTTGCCGCCCACCACGATGATTTGACCCAACTATCGAACCGTCTGTTGTTCCATGAACGATTACGGAAGGCGATCGGCGTGGCGCGTACCACCGGCCAGGGATTTGCCTTGCTCTGCCTGGACCTGGACGGATTCAAGCTAATCAACGACATGCACGGCCACGGGTATGGCGACAGCCTTCTCATCGACGTCGCGCGACGGTTGCGCCATGGCGTACGCGAAGCCGACACAGTCGCCCGAATAGGTGGCGACGAGTTCGCGATCATCCAGCAGATCAGTGACCAACCATCTGAAGCCATATCGCTCGCCAGGAGGCTTATCGACACCGTTACCCAGCCGTTTGAACTGGCGGGACGACAGGCACTGGTGGGCGTATCGATTGGTATATCCCTCTATTCCCGGCACGGGGAAACACCTGATCAATTGCTTCGGAATGCGGACCACGCGCTGTACCAGGCTAAGAAGTCGGGGCGTAAAACCTATTGCGTTTTCGATCCCGCAATGGAAGCCAACCAACAGGAACCCTTTCTGGTCGAACAGGATTTAAAGGACGCAATCACCCGCGGGGATTTCATACTGGCCTATCAGCCAGTATGCGATACCAGATCCTTGCATATCGTCGGTTTCGAGGCACTGCTGCGGTGGCGTCATCCGCTACTCGGTCCGATTCAGCCCGACCTGTTCATTCCCCTCGCGGAGAGAAGCGGGCTGATTGTGCCGCTCGGCCGTTGGGTACTGGAGACGGCGTGTGTAGACGCCGTGAAATGGGCGCGTCCCGCGATACTCTCCGTAAATCTGTCCCCACTGCAGTTTCGTCAGCCGGATCTGCCTGAACAAGTGGCCGACATCCTAAGTCGGACAGGTCTTCCCGCCTCACGGCTTAAACTTGAGGTGACGGAGGGATTGCTGCTGGATGAATCTGATCTCGTCCTTCAGACGATGCGAAAGCTCCAGGAGCAGGGGGTTCGGATCATGCTCGACGATTTCGGTACCGCCTATGCCAATATGAACTATCTGAGACGCTTCCCGTTCGATGGCATAAAGATCGACAAGTCGTTCGTTCGGGGTCTTGGCAACGACGAAATCACCCTGGCGATCGTGCAGGCCATTCTGTCGCTGGCCGACCGGCTCAACCTCGCCGTGGTGGCGGAGGGCGTGGAAACCGAGCGTGAGCTTAACCAGCTTCGAAAACTCGGCTGCCGCCTGATCCAGGGTTATCTGACGGGCAGGCCATCGGATGTTCATCAGGCAAACGCCTCGCTGCGGCAGTCCTGGGCAGGAGACGCCGGGATCGATTTAAAGGAATCCCTTAGCCCTGTTCGTGTAGAAAGCCTGGCTGGTCTTTAGAACTGCTGTATTCCCCTCGCCATGAATGACCCGGGGCGGTAATTCCCTATAACGCGCCAGACTGGCGCAACGCCTCAATCTCCTCCCGCGAAAACCCCCAACTCATCAAGCCGGTCTCATTATGCGCCCCAATCCGCGGATCAAGTTCCTGGATCTGCCCAGGAGTCCGGGAAAACCGCGGCGCGGGCGCGGGTTGCAGCACGCCATCGACGGTCACGAACGTCCCCCGCGCGACATTGTGCGGATGCGCGGGCGCGTCGGTCAGGCTCAACACTCCGGCGAAGCAGGCATCGCTGCCCTCCATGAAGGCGATCCATTCCGCCTGGGTCTTCGTCAGGAAGGCTGCCTCCAGCTGTGACCGCAGGCCTGGCCAATGCGAGGGATCGCGCTGCCGGTCCCGCGGAAAATCGGTGACGCCGAGCTTTTGCAACAGGATCGCGAAGAACTGTGGCTCGATCGAGCCCAGCGCCACCCAGCGCCCATCCTTGCACTTGTACACGCCATAATAAGGCGCACCGCCGTCCACCCCATTCGACGCGCGGGAATCAGTCCACCGGCCTCCGGCCATGTGGCCATAAAACGCCGCCATCAGGGAGGCCGCGCCATCGCTCATCGCCGCATCCACCACCTGCCCCTCACCCGTGGCGCGCGAATGCAGCAGCGCCGCGAGCAAGCCGACCGCGAGATACAGCGCCCCGCCACCGAAATCGCCGACCAGATTGAGCGGTGGCACCGGCCGCTCCGCCGTGCCGATCGCATGCAAAGCACCGGTGATGGCGATGTAGTTGATGTCATGCCCAGCGGCCTGCGACAGAGGCCCCTCCTGCCCCCATCCCGTCATGCGGCCATAGACCAGCTTCGGATTACGGGCGAGCGCGACCTCGGGTCCGAGCCCAAGCCGCTCCATGACGCCAGGCCGGAAGCCCTCGTAAATCGCATCGGCCTTATCCATCAGCCGGAGGCACGCCTCCCGCGCCTCTGGTCGTTTCAGGTCCAGAGCCACGGATTTGCGCCCGCGGCGGGTGACGTGCGTCTTTTCGCCGCGGTCGCCCTCCTTGCGGTCGATGCGCAGCACATCGGCGCCCATGTCAGAAAGCAGCATGCCGCAAAACGGTCCCGGCCCGATGCCGGAGAATTCCAGGATCCTGACCCCGGCGAGCGGTCCTGTGGTCATGAAACGTCTTCCCCTTCTCCGGTTCCCTCATCCCGGCAACCGCCGCGAGCCCAGATGCGGCCTTTAGCTGCCTGAACGTCCGGGAAAGTCCACTCGAAAACGGCGAGCTGGCGCCGAAATCTCCGGTCCAACACCCTTGAAATCACTGCGCGTTTTCCGGGGGGTTGCCAGGAGGTACCAGGGGTTCGAATCCCGCTCTCTCCGCCAGCCTAAGATATTGATATACAAGATATTTCTGACTTCACGGGCGGGATTCGAACTTGTCGCGTAGTGTCCGTGGGTTACGACGTTAGGGCAACTTGTTCGGGCTCCACGGAGACGTACATGGCACCGCTTTTCGGCGCAAACGGCGGCCAGAGTCTCTTATCGGCATTCAAGTGGTCCGGATGGCGTAATGACGGATCGCGTTGCACCGACAGACACTCCGGAATAAACCGCTGCACCTTCGGTCGCGGAGGGGGGCGTTCAATTTTGAATTCATGGTCTCATTCGACTCCCAGCTCACGACGCTGCTCAGTCCATGCCGTGGCGATCCGGCTCGCGAGCTTGAGTTTGCTGGCTGTCAATGTCGGCGGCTGACGCCCATGCACGATCGCCTGTGTAATCTCAGGTGAGAGAAAGCTGAGCCGGAGGACACGGGTGAAATACGAAGGGTCCACCTTGGCTTCCGCCGCGAGTTGGCTCGTCGACTTACCCCGACTGTTCATGACCATGTCATGGAACCGGCGCGCCTGTCCCAGTAACCGCAACAGGCTGCGATCTGGTTCCCGATGCGTCCCGTTGATCGGACGGCGGATGAGCAGCTTCGACACGATCCCTGTTCGTCTAAGACGCACAGGGATCGAGAACAAAGTGACCGGTTCATTGGGCGCGACGCATGCCGGGTCGAGTCTGGGACTGTCCGCCACGATGGCCGGCATGGTAGCCAACCGGGCCGAGACTTCCACTGTATCTGACCGTACCGATATCCGCGCGACAAGGGTTTGAAGGATCGCCCGCTTCTGAGATGGCCGCAGGCACGGCCATCGGTTCGCCAGATTCGCCGCCTGTTCAATCAGCATCCTCGCAACATTCAATTCGCCCTCACCGTAGCTGACCGCATCTGAGACGACGCCTTCATCCCGAAGCAGGGCGCGAACTTTGTCCTGAATGATCGTTTCGAGGTCAGTTGCACGAACCCGACACGCGCCCGCCAATGGTGTTGTTCGGCTGCGTGCGTTCAGCGATCGGCTGACATAGTAATGATGGCGGCGTCCATTCTTCACGGTGCGTGTGGGCGACATGCGTTCGCCATCGTCGTCGTAAACGATACCGGCCAGCAGGCTGGACGCGATGGCATGCGCCTGTGTCACATGCTCGATCCGGCTCTCCGCCACTGATGCCTGAACCTCATTCCACAGGGTTTCGTCGATGATGGCCTCGTGCTGGCCAGGATGGTGCTGGTCCTTGTGCACGATCTCCCCGCGGTAGATCCGGTTTTGCAGCATCTGATACAGCGCACCACGCGCGATGGACACGCCACCGGTCCGCAGACCGAGCCGGTTCACGCGAACCTTACTGACCACACCGCTCTCATCCAGTTCCTCCTTGAGGGCGCGGATCGACTTCAGGACGGCATATCGGCGGAAGAGGTGCCGAATAGTCTCTTTCTCGGCCGGATTGACCACGAGTTTGCGGTTCACGGCGTCGTAACCAAGTGGCGGCAGGCCACCCATCCACATGCCTTTTCGCTTGGAGGCCGCGATCTTGTCGCGGATTCGCTCGCCGGTTACCTCGCGCTCGAACTGAGCGAAGGACAGCAGCATGTTGAGCGTAAGCCGACCCATCGATGTGGTGGTGTTGAACTGCTGCGTCACCGAGACGAAAGCAACGCCCCTGGCGTCAAATGCATCGACGATTTTCGCGAAGTCGCTGAGTGAGCGCGTCAGCCGGTCGACCTTGTAAACCACCACCGTGTCCACCCGGCCGGCGTGGATATCCGCGAGCAGGCGCTGGAGCGCCGGCCGGTCCATCGTCCCACCCGAGATGCCGCCGTCGTCATACATGACCGGCAACGCAACCCAACCGGTCTGTTTCTGACTCAGGATGAACGCTTCGCAGGATTCTCGTTGCGCATCCAAACTATTGAAATCCTGCTCGAGCCCTTCCTCGGAGGACTTGCGCGTATAGATGGCACAGCGGTGGATAGCCACTCCATTGGGCCGCGTTGCCCTGGCCTTCGTCGCCCGCGTGCCACTCATTGGCCAACGCTCCCGTGCCGGGAACGAAGTCGAGCTTCTATGCCTGTTCTGTCAAGGCCGAAGAACCGTGGGCCCGACCACCGCGCGCCGGTGATCTCGCGGGCGATGACCGACAGCGAGTTCCAGATCTTGTCCCGCCAGAGAAAACCATCCTCGACTACCACGACCTCGTGTGTCTCGCCGCCCCAGACGCGTACGATTTGTTCACCAGGCTTCAGCGTGACCTTGCGGATCGCGGCTCGATCCTTCTTGTCCGCCAGGGTTCGCGCCAGTTCACCCAGTTGGCGTTTGGTGACGGCATTCATGCCGCCCAGCGACAGCTCTTGTAGTTTCCAGCCAACGGCGAGTTCCAATAGATCCCGACGCAGCGTCCTCGGTGGATGGGTCCGGTAGAGCCGTCGCCAACGCCAACGCGCGCGCAAAGTGCTCACGTCGGCTCGGCTGAGCGCCGCCAGCTCCGCCTCGAGTGCACCGCTGTCGATCCCTCCCGGTCCGAGCGCGGACGGAGAAGCCGGGTCGGGCTTGCGAATATCTCGCATGATTCAGCTCATGGATATGAAATGCGAGTAGGGCTGGCGGCCCACATGGACCGCGGGCCGCGTCACGAAACCACATGTCGTCACCCGGCTCAGCGCGGCCCGTAACATGTGCCGTCGCCGGCCGACCTCCGCCATCAATTCGTCGCCGGTCGGGCCGCCCTCAGCCGACAATCGGCAGACGGACGGTAGGTCGGGAACGAACATGCTCAACCGAAGCCCAACTGGAGTCGTTGTTCAGGCCATCCCGGAATAAGATTCGTTGTGAGCATCAGTTTATTCGCGCTCAGCTCTGGCGGCTGGTGTCCGCGGAGGATCGTCTGGGTGATAACTGGCGCCAGGAAGCTGAGCCGGAAGACGCGGCTGAAATAGGACTTGTTGACCCCGGCTTCAGCGGCGAGTTCAGTCATGGTTTTGCCATGGCCGTTCATGACCATCTCATGGAACCGTTGCGCCTGGCCCAGCAACCGCACCAGGCTGCGATCCGGTTTTGGGTGCGCCGGGCTGTTGATCAGGAGTTTCGTATGAAGCCCGATCCGTTTCAGTCGCACCGGTACCGACAGAATCGTTTCCCGCTCATGTTCTGGCGCGGCTCCCGGATCCAGACCGGCGTCCGCCATCACGACATGCGGCAGCAGTGCGAGCCGCACCGTGATATCCACGGTCTCGGACCGGACCGTGACCCGGGCGACCAGCTTTTCAAGGAGTCCGCGCTTTTCCGCCAACCGCAGGCACGACCATCGTCTCGCGAGATCCGCCGACCGTTCGATCGTCGCCCTGCCCGCGTTCAGACCCGTTCCGGTAGTGGAAATGGTGGCAACCTCATAAACCGCTGCCTCATCGCGAAGCAGGGCGCATAGCCGGTCCCCGACGATCGTCTCCAGATCCGCCGCCGGCACCCGGCACGCGGATCCCGGCGCTTTCGCCTGGACGCCAGTGATCAGCGAGCGGCTGACATAGTAACGATAACGCGTGCCGTTCTTATTGGCGTGCGTGGGTGACATGCGATCGCCAGCATCGTCGTAAACAAGACCGACCAGTAGACTGGGAGCCGTGACACATGCCTGGGGGGCTTGCTCGATCCTGTTCTCGGCCAGTGCCACCTGAACTTCGTCCCACAGCGCTTCTTTGATGATGGCATCGTGTTGGCCGGGATAGGACTGGTCCTTGTGCACGATTTCGCCGCGGTAGAGCCGATTCTGGAGCATCAGGTAGAGCGCGCCGCGCGCAATGCACCCACCACCGGTGGCGCGGCCGGATCGCCTGACCCGAACCTTGCTGACGATCCCTGTTTCGGCCAGTTCGGCCGCGACGACGAGCACCGATTTCAGGACGGCATATCGGCCGAAGATGTGGCGCACCGTATCCGCCTCGGCCGGGTTCACGACGAGTTTGCGATCAGCGACGTCGTAGCCAAGCGGCGGCAGGCCGCCCATCCACATGCCTTTTCGCTTCGATGCCGCGATCTTGTCGCGGATGCGCTCGCTGGTCACCTCGCGCTCGAACTGGGCGAAGGATAGCAGCATGTTCAACGTGAGCCGGCCCATCGACGTGGTGGTGTTGAACTGCTGCGTCACTGACACGAACGAAACGCCCTTCGCGTCGAACGTGTCGACGATCTTCGCGAAGTCACTGAGTGAGCGGGTCAGCCGGTCGACCTTGTA
>Ga0181536_10006033_pt1 | contig 12258 bp, 11 predicted proteins | sample PEATcosm2014_Bin_41_FD_121105 | JGI IMG/M metagenome (GOLD analysis project Ga0181536, IMG submission 121105) | Peatland microbial communities from MTU Mesocosm Facility, Houghton, MI, USA - PEATcosm2014_Bin17_60_metaG | ecosystem: Environmental > Terrestrial > Soil > Wetlands > Peat | place...
AGGCTCTCGGTGAGCAACTGCCGCATTAGCCGCCCACGCCCCGATCCTAGCGCGATGCGAATCGCAATCTCCCTCTGCCGCGCCGCACTGCGCGCCAGAAGAAGGTTCGCCACGTTGGCGCAGGCGATCAGCAGCACCACCCCCACGATCGCCATCAGCACCATCAGCGACTGCCTGTATTCCTTGCGAATATAGGAAAGTCCGTTGGTGGCCATCTGCGTGTCAAACGTATGCTTGCGATAGCTTTCCCGCCCATCCGGTGTCCAGCCCAGCCCAATTGTGGCTTCGAAAACCTGAGGAGCCAACGTTCCTAGCCGCGCCTGCGCTTGACTTGCGGAAATGCCCGGTTTCAGGCGCCCGATGACACGAAGCGGGCTCGGCTCGCTTGTTTCAGCGTAAATCGTCTTCTGCGTGCAGACCGGCACATACAGATCCCTATTGCTGCCGACGTCGACTCCAGCGAACCCAGGCTGAATCACCCCCAGAATTTCGAAGGGGTGATTGTCGAGCGAGATGGTCTTGCCCACCACATCGGCGCGGCCACCGAACTCCCTCTGCCAGAAACCGTAACTGAGCACGACGGTGCCCGCGCAGCCCCGCTGATCATCGGCCATTGTGAACGTCCGGCCGATCGTGGCGTGCAGCCCAAGCGTGTCAAAAAACTGACCTGACGCAAAGTTCCCGTGCGCGTAACGCGCCTCGCCTCCGGCCGCCAGGTTAAAGCGCTCCTCCCCCTCAGCGTAGGCAAATATCCCGGAAAACACGTCCTGCCGGTCGCGAAGCTGCTCCCAGATCCGGTTGCTGAAATACGGCTGCTTATCTATAGTCACCTGGACCAGTTGCTCGGGATGGCTGACCGGCAGCGCCTTGAGCATCAGCGAATCGATCAGGCTGAAGATGGCGGTGTTAGCGCCAATTCCGAGCGCCAGCGAAAGGATCGCCACAGCGGCGAATCCGGGACTGGCGCGCAGAGTGCGCATCGCATAGCGAACGTCCTGCACAATGGCGTCGAGCATAGGAGCCAGTATGTCACCGCCAAATTGGATTGTCCTGGGAACCCCTACTGAGAAAACAGCAACAAAAAGGTTGCATTTCCCGTCAGGCCGAGCTAATCTGCAACCTGGAGGTTGCTTAAAGGTGAACGATCGAATTGAGAAACGGATTGAGCTCAAGGCGCCGGTTTCGCGGGTTTGGCGCGCGCTGACGGACCACCTTGAGTTCGGGGAGTGGTTTCGCGTGAAACTGGATGGTCCGTTTGTACCGGGCCAGATCTCGCGTGGCCAGATTACACACCCCGGCTACGAGCACGTCAAATGGGAAGCCGTCGTTCAGAAGATGGAGCCGGAGCGGCTGTTTTCCTTCACCTGGCATCCTTATTCCGTCGATCCCAAAATAGACTACTCGAAGGAAACGCCGACGCTCGTCGAGTTCAGGCTGGAGAAGACGGCGACCGGCACACTGCTGGTGGTGACTGAGTCCGGTTTCGACAAAATCCCCAGCGGCCGGCGCCTGGAAGCATTCCGCCGGAATGACGGCGGCTGGACCCAGCAAATGAAGAATATTGAGAGCCATGTCGCGGAAAAGCCGTAACAGCAGGGCTGCCACGCGGCAGGCTCATGCACCCGTCTTTGCCGCACTGGGTGACGAGACGCGGCTATTGCTGGTTGCGAAGCTTTGCAGTGGGCAGCCACGTTCGATCTCTCAGCTAACAGAGGGCTCCAGGCTTACGCGGCAGGCGATCACCAAGCATCTTCGCGTGTTGGAGAGGGCAGAGATCGTGCACTGCGTCCATAGGGGCCGCGAGAGCCTATTTGAGTTCGACCCGGAGCCGATTGAAGGAATCAAGACATACCTCGATCGCGTCTCCGAGCAGTGGGATGAGGCACTCGCCAGGTTAAAGTCGTTCGTCGAAGGTTGAGCCTAATGGGAGGTGCTGGCCATTGCCTCGTTGAGCCCCTGGAAGACGGCGTCATAGTGACCGCTCTCGGCGGCGAAGCGGAGACGCCTGACATTTTCCACGCAGATCTCAGTTACCTTAGGCTGGGTTTTCAGGATCTCCATCGTCTCGGCTAGGAACTTATCGAGCGGCATGGCGCGCGGGTCGGAGGCTCGGTTCAACAGGTCGGTAGCGACATAAGGAGGGATGAGTTCGAGAACCTCTGTAGTAGATCCACGCAGCTGATAGCGGAGCGATTGCGTGTACGAGTGGATGGCGGCCTTGGTTGCGCAATAAGTGGGGGTGGGGGCCATCGGAACGAAAGCTAACCCGGAGGAAACGTTCATGATGGCGGAATGGGGCTGCCTTTGTAGCAGAGGCAGAAGCGCCGCGGTGAGACGGATGGGACCCAGCAGATTGGTGGCGATGGTGGATTCCGCGTCGGCGAGATCTGCCTGCTGGGCCTGGAGCTTCTCGATCCGCATGATACCGGCGTTGTTGATGAGGACGTTCAGCGCCGGGTAACGCTTCGCCAACTCAGCCGCGAAGGAGCGGATGGCGGCGGGGTTTTCGATGTCGAGCGTAAGGGAGGCCATGCCCGGGTTCGCGGCAGTGGTGGCGTCGAGCGCCTGCTTGCGCCGGCCGGCGATGATGACTTGATTTCCCAGTGCATGGAAAGCTTCTGCAAGGCCGCGGCCAATGCCGGAGCCGCCCCCCGTGATCAGGATTCTGTTGCCGGTGGTCTTCATAGCGATGAGTGATTCCTTTTCGAATTATAGGATGCGCCTTCTACGGGTGACGGCTCAGTTTTGATATGACAGGCCGGCCCGGCCATCGTTGAGGGGTGTGCGGGCAGTGCTACGATACAAAGGGTATACCTGTCCCGCTTTAAGGAGTTTTCCCCATGCACTCTCGCCGCAAATTTATCGGCCAAATGGCGACTGGACTCGCCGGAACGCTGGCCACTGGCAGCGTTCTGGGCGCAAACGACCGGATCCGGCTGGGGCTGATCGGCGCGGGAGATCGCGGCATGCAGTTGGTGCGCGAAGCCATCACGCTGCCGAATGCTGAAGTCGTCGCGTTCGCCGATATCTACACCAAGCGGCTGGAGGATGCGAAGAAGATTGTCCCGGACGCGAAGACGTATTTAGATCACCGGTATCTGCTGGAAGATCAATCGATCGACGCCGTCCTGATCGCCACGCCGCAGCACTTGCACGCGGAACATTTCATCGCCTCGCTCGATGCCGGCAAGCAGATATATCAGGAAAAGACGATGGCGTTCAATGTGGATCACGCCAAGCGCATGCGGGCGGCCTATCAGAAAGCAGGGCGGCGGACGGTGCAGATCGGGCATCAATCGTGCTCGTCGGGCGAAACCGTCGACGCCACGGCGTTTCTGAGTTCGGGCAACATGGGCAAGATAACGGCGATTCACTCGCACATGTATCGAAACACGCCGCATGGGAAGCCGCAGTGGTCGCGGCCGGTGTATCCGGATATGACGCCGGAGAACATTATCTGGAAATCGTTCCTGGGCGCGGCGCCGCAGCACGATTTCGACGCCAACCGCTACGTGAACTGGCGCTTTTTCTGGGATTACTCGGGCGGCAACGTTTACGAGAACATGTGCCACCAGCTCGCGTTCTGGTACAAGGTCATGGGCTTGCAGATTCCGAAATCGGTGAACATGACGGGCGGCGTTTATTTGTGGAAGGACGGCCGCGAGGTGCCCGACACCATGAACGTGGCGCTTGAGCAGCCAGAGGAGATTCTGTTCACGTGGGATTCGGGATTCGGCAATAACGAGCTGGGATCGACCGAAGACGTGCTGGGCACCGACGGGACTATCGCACGTGGGCAGCAGATACGATACCTGCCGCAGAAGGTGAATCGCCCGCAAGGTACGGAGATGGTGGGCACGACGCGCACCGGGGCAAATGAGACGAAAGCGCACATCCAGAATTTTCTGGACTGCACGCGTTCCGGCGCCGAGCCGAACTGCCCGTTCGAGGTCGGTTTCCGCGTGGCGATCGCGTGCCGGATGGCGGTGGATAGCTATCGGTTGGGGCGGACGTTAAGGTGGGATGCGGGGAAGGAAGAGATCGGGTAGGTCGTCAAGGTCGTCGCCACGATTCCTTAGATAGTTAGGCGAGTTGTGGTTCGTCTGCGACCAGACTGGGCTAACCCACATCTACTTGAGTGGGTTGCTGCGCCTGCAGCCCACAACATCTCAATGGAGAACACCAATCAATGACAACCCGTAAACTCGGAGCCTCAAACCTCAATGTTCCGCCGCTCTGCTTGGGCGGCAATGTGTTTGGATGGACGGCGGATGAGAAGACGTCGTTCGCGATACTGGACGCGCTGGTGGCGGCCGGGTTCAACTTTATCGACACGGCGGATATGTATTCGCGCTGGGTACCGGGCAACAAGGGCGGGGAATCGGAAACGATTATCGGCAATTGGCTGAAGCGGACGGGGAACCGGAGCAAGGTCATCATCGCGACGAAGGTCGGGATGGAGATGGGGCCGAACGACAAGGGACTCAGCAAGGCGTACATCTTCCGCGCGGTGGAACGCTCGCTCGAACGGTTGCAGACGGATTACATTGACCTCTACCAATCGCACCAGGACGCCGCGGCGACGCCGCTTGAAGAAACGCTGGGAGCGTATGCGGAGCTGATCAAGCAGGGGAAGGTGCGGGCCATCGGGGCGTCGAACTACACGGCGGAGAGGCTGGCGGCGGCGTTCGAGGCGAGCGAACAGCACGGCCTTCCGCGGTACGAGAGTTTGCAGCCGCATTACAACCTCTACGAGCGCGCCGGCTATGAGGCGGCGCTGGAGCCGCTGTGCCTGGAGCGAGGGATTGGCGTGATTCCCTACTTTTCGCTGGCGAGCGGGTTTCTCACAGGCAAGTACCGCTCGGAGAGCGACCTGGCGAAGAGCGCGCGCGGGCAAGGCGTGAAGAAGTTTCTAAACGAGCGGGGATTCCGAATTCTTGCAGCGCTCGATCAAGTCGCGCGCGAAAAGAAGTCGACGCCTGGAAAAGTCGCGCTGGCGTGGCTGCTGGCGCGTCCCAGCATCACGGCGCCGATTGCGAGCGCGACAAGCATGGAGCAGTTGTACGATCTGGTTGATGCCACGAAGCTGGAGCTGGACCGGGCGTCGGTCAAGCGGCTGAATCAGGCCAGCGCCTGGAGCACTAGCGCCCAGGCTTAGCGGCCTGCGCCTTCTTACTTTTCTTGCGGGTCACGCGGGCGGGTTTTTGCGGCTCCTCGGTGACGATGGCCGTTTCCTCGGCGGCGCGGCACGCGGCGATGGTGAGGAAGATGGCGCTCGGCACGAGCTGCATGAGGAGGCGTCCGGCAGAAGTTCCGAGGTGCCAGTCGAGATCGTAGGGCGTGATTAGGTACATCCCGCAATAACCGCCGAAAACGGCGACGAACGCTGCGAGCGAGAGCAGTACAACCGGTTGCCGGACACGTTCGCGCGGCACGCCCAGGCAGGTCGCGAACGCTGCCAGGCAAACGGCCGGATTCGCAATGCCGGTGCCAAGTTGGACAACTTCCTCCCACAGCGCGTTCACGATGCGCAGGGAGCGGGACGGTTTCGCGATATTGTTCAGCAGCACCGAAGGGGTCCAAGCGACCCAGCTTGCTCCGCGCGGTGCAAGGAAGGCTTTGAAGCACAGAACGGTGGCCAAGGGCACGACGGCGCCGGCGGCAAACAGTGCCAGGGCCCGCACGCGGCCGCCGATGCGCGCGAAGAAAAGGTAGGCCACGAAAGCCGCGATGGCGAGAGGCGTGAACAGCATCCCTTCATCCTTGGTCCAGGCGGCGCATCCAAGTGCCAGGCCCGCCAGCACTGCCGTGCGTCCGGTTCCGCGCCCGGCGTCGAAGAGGAAGAGCAGAACGAACACGGCGAGGTAAAAGAAGCTGAGCGGCACGTCGGCTAATTGCCATGCGCTATTCTGCAGGAATCCTGCCGTACCAAGCAGAACGAGCCCGCCAGTGAGGCCGGAGGTCCATCCGCGCAGAACGGCTAATCCGGCGACGAGCACACCAGCGGTTGCCAGGGAGAACAAGCCGGCCACGGCGATCGGGGCGGCGACGTCGCCACTGGAACCGGTGAGGCTCCAGCATCGCGCGATGTATGCGGAGACCAGGAGTGGATAGTCGCCGTGTGCGGCGCCGCCGCCGGCCAACTGGTTCAGCACCGGCGAGAACGCATTCTTCCACGTGGCATCGGGTTGCGCCAGAAGTTTCGCGCGGAGATTCCAGATGGACCACGCGTCCCAGTTTCCGTAAGGGCTAGCGGCGGACGTATCGAAAAACAGCGCCGCGGCAAGCAGGAGACACACAACTGTTGCTGCGGGCAACAGCCAAAGCCAACCCGAGAGTGGCCGTGCTTCCGTGCCGCTCAACGACCGGTCACGAAAGAACCAGCACACACCCGCGGTGGCGGCGATCGCCAGGATCTCCGCCGTGCCATAAACCATGTTTGAAGGTCCGAATGAGAGCCGCACGAGAAAAAAAAGCAGCGACAGTACACCTGCGCCAAGACCTGCGCCCAGAAATAGATTCAGGAGCTGCGAAGCCCAAGCCGAGCGGTACACCGGCAAGAATGTGCGCACGACCAGGTAGCCGATCAGGCATGGTGGCAGGATGGATATCGCGAGCACGAGCATCGTCACTTGGACCTTTGGAATAAAATTACGCCATCGGGAAACTCTTTCACCAGCGTGAGCCCATGCGCGCGCGCGAACGCCTCAAAGTCTTGCGGGTGCGCGAAGTTTCCAATCACCCAGCCTGAAGTGGGATTCTTGACGATCAAGCGCGGCGCGAGCGCGTATTGCGCGGTCAGAATCAGCGTCGGGTCAGTGGCCAGGTCGGAAACATAGCCGACGAGGGCGTTCGGCGGCACGATTTCTCTGATTGGTGCGAATCGTCTCTCCTGGTCGATGAGCTTGTAAGGGTCCCGTTGAGTCTGGTTGTGCTCCCGCTGTTCGCCATAGAACTGCATCGCGCCGTAGACGGAGAGCAACGCGCTGATAATCAGTCCGGCAAGAGTGCGCAAAGGATAGCGGAGGTTCTGCATCGCGATCAGACAGTATCCTATACGATACTAGATAAGTCGCTGAGAACGCCGTGGATTTCGACTACACGCCGGAGCAAATTCACCTTCGCAAATCGGTGCGGGAATTCGCGGAAGCCGAGATTGCGCCGCACGTGATGGAGTGGGATGAAGCGCAGATTTTCCCGTTCGATGTAGTCAAGAAACTGGGGCGGCTGGGCTATTTGGGTTCGATTTTTCCGGAAGAGTACGGCGGCGCGGGCATGGGTTACATCGAGTACTCCATCATCATTGAAGAGCTTTCGCGCGTGGATGGTTCGGTGGGCATCATCGTCGCGGCGCACACGTCGCTTTGCAGCAATCACATTTATAAGGTGGGGACGGAAGAACAGCGACGCCGGTACCTCAGCAAGCTAACCACGGGCGAATGGATCGGCTGCTGGTCGCTCACCGAGCCCGAAGCCGGCTCGGACGCCGCGGGCACGCGCACCACGGCAGTGCAGAACGGCGAGTGCTGGGTGCTCAACGGCGCGAAGACATTCACAACCAACGCGCACTACGCCGATGTTTGCGTGGCCATGGCGGTGACGGATCGCGCCGGGGCGCAGCACGGCATATCGGCATTCATCATCGAAAAAGGTACGCCGGGATTTCGCGCCGGCAAGAAAGAGAACAAGCTCGGCCTGCGCGCCAGCGCCACCGGTGAAGTGATTTTCGAAAATTGCCGGCTGCCCGCTACGCAACTGCTGGGCAAGCAGGGCGAGGGCTTCGTGGACAGCCTGAAAACGCTCGATGGCGGCCGGATCTCGATTGCGGCGCTCGCGCTCGGCATGGCGCAGGGCGCGTACGATGCGGCGCTGAAATACTCGAAGCTGCGCCATCAATTCAGCCGGCCGATTTCCGAATTTCAGGCCATCCAGCACAAGCTGGTGGATATGGCGACGGAGATCGACGCCTCGCGCCTGCTGATTTACAGGGCAGCGTCAATGCTCGACAAAGGCCATCGCGTGACGCGCGAATCCGCCATGGCGAAGCTGTTTGCCTCCGAAGCGGCGGTGCGCATCGCGAATGAGGCGGTGCAGATTCACGGAGGGTACGGCTTCATCAAAGACTACCCGGTCGAGAAGTTTTACCGCGACGTGAAGCTGTGCACGATCGGCGAAGGCACGAGCGAGATCCAGCGCCTGGTGATTGCGCGGCAATTGTTGAAAGACTGATGCAGGATTGGATCTTTCAGATCGCTCGTGGTGATGTGCGCGCGCTCGCCCGTGCGGCGACGGCCATCGAGAATCACGCGCCGGAAGCCGCGGACCTGCTGCGCGATCTTACGCCACATGCCGGACGCGCCGTCGTTGCCGGTATCACAGGGCCACCGGGGGCAGGGAAGAGCACGCTGGTGGATGCGCTGGCGCGCGCCATTCGCCGCGAAGGAAAAACGGTGGGTATTCTGGCGGTCGATCCCACCAGCCGTGTTTCCGGCGGCGCCATTCTGGGTGACCGCATCCGCATGCAGGCGCATCACGGGGACGCGGGCGTGTTCATTCGATCGCTCGCCACGCGTGGCGCATCCGGCGGGCTCGCGCGCGCGACCGCCGATCTTGCGCTGCTGCTCGACGCTGCGGGGAAAGATTACGTGCTGATCGAAACCGTTGGCGTGGGCCAGGATGAAGTCGCGGTCGCCGGTGTGGCGGGCGTCACGGTGCTCGTGCTTGTGCCCGGCATGGGTGACGATGTGCAGGCCATCAAAGCCGGCATCATGGAGATCGCCGACATTTTCGTTATCAACAAGGCCGATCATCCAGGCGCAGATCGCGTGGAGCAGGAGGTTCAGGGCGTACTCAGCTTAGGACAGCGCGCCGATGGCTGGACGCCGCCGATTGTGCGGACGGTTGCCACGGAAGAGAAAGGTGTCGCCGAATTGTTGGAGGCCATCCGGGTTTTCCCACGACGAAAGAGAAGTGGCAACTCGGGTGGCTTTTGCATTGATCACCTCGGCATCGCGGTCAAATCCATCGAGGCCGCGCTCGGGTTCTACGAAGGCCAACTCGGGATGCAAGTGGGCACACGCGAGACCGTGCCGCACGAAAAAGTGCATGTCGCCATATTGCCCACCGGTGGCCCGCGCATCGAGTTGCTCGAACCAACGGACGCTGATTCAGTAATTGGCCGCTTTCTCACCAAGCACGGTGAGGGCCTGCATCACGTGGCATTGCGTGTGCCAGATTTGAGTGTTGCTGTCGAGCGTCTCCGCGCAGCCGGCGCGCGCCTGCTCAACGAACCGCAAACCGGCGCGGGCGGCCATCGTTATGTGTTCGTGCACTCGGCGTCGACCGGCGGCGTGCTGCTGGAGTTGATTGAAGATCAGTAGAATAGACATTCTTGTCCATTTCGGAGATTGAATCTTGCACCAAGCTCAAATCGGCATCATTGGCGGCAGCGGGCTTTACTCCATGCCCGGGTTCGAAGCCCAGCGGGAGGTCACTATCGACACGCCCTGGGGCTGGCCGTCGGATAACTACGTCGTCGGCACACTTGCCGGAAAGTCCGTGGCGTTTCTCGCGCGGCACGGCTGCGGGCATCGCATCTCGCCATCGGAGCTAAATTTCCGAGCCAATATTTATGGGATGAAGTCGCTCGGCGTCCAGCGCATTCTCTCGCTCAGCGCGGTCGGCTCGCTCAAAGAAGAACATCGCCCGCTCGATTTCGTCATCCCCGACCAGTTCTTCGATCGCACGCGCGGCCGCGTCTCCACTTTCTTCGGCGACGGCCTGGTGGCTCATATCAGCTTCGCCGACCCCGTCTGCCCGCAGCTCGCCGGTGTGGTCGACGAAGCCGCGCGCGCCACTGGCGTCAACGCGAAGCGCGGCGGCACATACCTCTGCATGGAAGGCCCCGCGTTTTCCACCAAAGCCGAATCCAACGTCTATCGAAGCTGGGGCATGGACGTCATCGGCATGACGAACCTCCAGGAGGCGAAACTCGCGCGCGAAGCCGAGATCTGTTACGTCACGGTTGCGATGGTCACGGACTACGATTGCTGGCACGCCGATCACGACGCCGTCACCGTGACCGACATCATCGCCAATCTCAATAAGAATGCCGAGAACGCGGCGAAGGTGGTGCAGGCGGCGGTTGCGGCGATGCCCGCCGAGCGCGCTTGCAAGTGTGGTTCGGCGCTCGCGCATGCCATTATCACCGACCGCCAACTCGTGCCCGACGCCACGCGCAAGAAACTGGATTTGATCATTGGCAAGTACTTCATGTAACGACCTGGCCGAGCAGTTGCTCGCCTGCTGCCTCGCCGGCGAACGCTGGCCGGACGATCTTCTCAATCAGCTCACAACGCCTGATTGCGCGGACGCGCTGTTTCGCGTGGTCGTCGAGCGGCTGGCCGATTCGTTCGAGCCGCACCTCTGCGACGTCTACGCGGACCTGTTCTCCGAAGTGATCGCGCGCGCGATTCCGGACCTTCCCGCGTCGCAGTTACGCGCCCGTTATACCCGCGTCCGGTGGCCGCGCCAGTTTCAGGGAGATCCGAACCGCGTCGATCACGTCTTCGTCCTCTCGCGCGTAACGCTCGGCGCGGATGTGGCCATCACCAGCGTTCTGTTGGACGCCGCCCGCAGGCGCTTCCCGCGCGCGCGCATCGTGCTGGTCGGCAGTCAGAAATCATGGGAATTGTTCGCTGCCAAGCGGTGGGTGGCGCATGCGCCTGTCTCCTACCGCCGCTCGGGAAGCGTGCGCGATCGGCTTGCGCCGTGGTCCGACCTGAAGCGCCTGCTCTCGGTCCCGAACGCGATTGTGATCGATCCCGATTCGCGCCTCACCCAGCTTGGACTTCTGCCCGTCTGTCCCGAAGAGAACTACTTCTTCTTCGAAAGCCGCGCGTACGAAGCGGAAAGCGAGGATCCGCTGCCACGAATAGCGGCGCGATGGGCGAACCAAACCTTTGGGATTGACGGCGCCGCGCCGTGGGTCGCGCCTCGGACCACGGAATCGATCAAGCTTCCCGGGCGCCCGCTGGTCACGATGAGCCTCGGCGTGGGCGAGAATCCCGCTAAGCGCATCGCCGACCCTTTCGAGGAGCAGCTCATCGCTCACGCCGCGCGCCACGCGCACGTGCTGATTGACGAAGGCGCGGGCGGCGAAGAGGCCGCCAGAGTGCAGCGGGCTATCGCGAAGTCCGGCGCACCCGCCAAGCGCGTCCATACTTGCCGCGGCTCTTTCGCCGCGTTCGCCTCCGCCATCGCCCGCAGCCATTTGTACATCGGCTACGATTCCGCCGGCCAGCACGTTGCTGCCGCGTGTGGTGTGCCGCTCGTCACCGTCTTCGCGGGTTTTCTGTCGTCGCGCTTTGTCTCACGCTGGCGGCCCTGGGGAAAAGGCAAGATCGAAGTTGTGAAAGTGGAGCGCGAGGAACCACCGCTTCAGGTGCTGGAGCGGGCCATCGAATCGTTGGGCCGGCTTCTTCGCTGATCCGCCTACCTGCGCACCCGCTTCATCCATTCGCCCCAACTCAGGCCGATGCCCGTCATCACGATACTCACCGCAAGCGCGAGCGCCATGCGCATCCAGAACTCGCCCGGCGTGTGTTCGGTAGGCACGAAGACATTCCTCACGGGGGCCCACTCCGGCCGCATCATGAAGGGGAACTGGTTCGTTGCGAAGATCCAGTTGCGCGACCAGGGCGACATCAGGAAATCCGCGAACGGCCACTGCACCGCGAGGAAGGTCCCGAGAAACGCCGCTCCCAGCGCCATCGCCTGCCGCCAGGGGTTCCAGTTCATGGTGCGCCGCCGCACCACGTCGAACGCGATTGCTCCCACGATCAGCAGTAGTGGAAAGTCCGGTGGGACCAGATGCGTGATCTTGTGATAAACCGGCCCAAGCTTCGGCTCCGCCGGAACAAGCTGCAGCCCCCAGAGGAACGCTAGGTGCAGCGCCATGTACAAGCCCGTGACGATCGTTGCCGCCCAACGGTTCTTCGAAACGCGCGCCGCCGCAGCCATCCAGATCGGCGCGGCCATCGCGATCACGACATAAAACTTCGCGCCGTGCATGAACACGCGATTGGTGAGCTCCTCAAAGACCGCAACCGTCATGCCCAACAAAAACAGGAACCCGAAAAACAAAAACTTCTCGAGCTTCGCGCGAGCAGCCTCACCCGCGCGGTTCATCTCCGCCAGAATTAACACCACCGTGCCGAAGCGGATCGCCAGCATTCCCAGCGCCAGCAACATGTGCGG
>Ga0181536_10006039_pt1 | contig 12252 bp, 13 predicted proteins | sample PEATcosm2014_Bin_41_FD_121105 | JGI IMG/M metagenome (GOLD analysis project Ga0181536, IMG submission 121105) | Peatland microbial communities from MTU Mesocosm Facility, Houghton, MI, USA - PEATcosm2014_Bin17_60_metaG | ecosystem: Environmental > Terrestrial > Soil > Wetlands > Peat | place...
GTCGAGGCTACGCTGCAACGCGGCGACATCCAGCGCCCCGTCCAGCCACAGCGCCACCGGAATGTTGTAAAGAGCACTGTTGGCTTCCAACTGACCCAAAAACCACAGCCGCTCTTGCGCAAAGGATAGCGCCAGTTGCTGCGCCCGGGCGATAGCGAGACTCGGCGTCGCTACTAAAGACTTATCTTCGCGAAGCGCATCATCAACGCACTTCGCGAACGTTTGTAGATGGCCAAGCTTCCGCCTCTGCATCTTCAATCCTCAGTTGTCCGACCAGCAATATTAGTTATTGAGCCATCTTCAGAAGGACGCTCCGTGGCAGAAAATAGAAAGATAATGAATGCGTTATGGTTAACATGCCTGCCATTGTATAAACATGTGCCTAGCTATTACTTCGAGATAAAGTCGCGGCTCTGTCCGATAAGAGAAGTGGTCGGCGTCAATACGCTCGTAATGAACCAACTGATTGCTCCACGGTTGCCAGCTTAGCTCTTTGCCGTAAACAACGGTATCGCGAGCACCAGTTATAACCGTCAAAGGCACTCCGAGAGGATGCGGTGTAAGCGTATCCGTTTCTGAGGCTTCCAAGTCAGCGCGTAAAGGACGCTCGAACAGGCTCCATATTTTCTGATCGTCGGTGATTTGGGTTGGAAGACCGCCGAACCTATTGGCTACCGAACGGACGAACTGATCGTCATCGAGTTTGTGAAGCCACTTATCTTGGGGTATTGTGGCAGCGGAAGCACCTGAAACGAAAAGATGAATGGGGCGATGATCGGTTTTCTCAAGCAATAGGGCGACACGGACTGCGAGCTTCCCGCCTAGGCTGTGACCAAAGAGCGCAAAAGGCCGCTTATCGTTAGAGGCGATCACCTCTGCAATCAATTCCGCGGCTGAAGCCAGCGTTCGCAACGGTTCTTCATCAACACGGGTCTCCCTACCCGGGAGCTGAATGGCTGCAATTTCGAGTTCGTCAGGTGCTGTACGGCCCCAAGTGGCAAAGACGTTCGCGCCTGCTCCAGCGTGGGCTAAGCAATAAAGACGCAAAAGTGCAGCGGGACGTGGTTGAGGCAACCATAACCATTTCGTCATGTCAAGTTACCCCAGCACCACCGCCACTCAGTTGCCCCTCGGAACCATGGCATCCAACCGGCTTGCCCTTCTAACCCGCACTATGCAGCCCATGCTGACGGATGTAGCGTAAATATCTGATTTAGCGTATGATTTGGTTATGGACTCCAATTAGCGCACTTTCAGGAAAGCCACACCCGCCAGGAACCATCCTATGCTGCCGCTGCCCGGCCTGTCACCTATTTCAGGCAAGACAATCGTCGCTAAATTCGATGGCGGTCTGCTATCGTCGCACGGCGTGATTGTGGTTTTGCGCGAGGTGGAGCAACGCCTTCGCGTCGCCGATCGGCTCGCCGCCTGCATGGTGGACCCGCGCGCCCCGGAGCACATCTCGCACACGCTCGCCGACATCATCCGCTTTCAGCTGCTGATGATCGCGGCGCGCTATGAGGACGGCAACGACGCCTCCAGTCTTCATGGTCCCGCTGCGCGGCGCCACTTCAGTTGGCGAGGCCGCTCAGTCCCAAATGGCGACGATGTCGACGGTCGGCTGATCAAGAGAATACACACAAAGCGCCGCCCAATGTCTCGGGGTAGGTCGCAATGAAAAGAAGCGCCATCCGAGAGCCTGGTTATCCAGTAAAGAATCAACCTCCAGACGCGGGGGTCGGTCGTCACTAAGCTGGAATGCCACTTTATCTAGAGGAATGGACATTCCGAGGCCTCTAGCCTTGACGTATGATTCCTTCAGCGTCCAGAGGGCAAAGAAGCGCTCCGATTGCTCGTTTCCCATTCGTTCGCGAACAGACTGCGCTTCTGCCGACGCGAAGGAATAGTCCAATACATCAAGCGGACACTCACGCAAGCGCTCAACATCCGCGCCAATATTGCGATTGTAAGCGACCGCGCACATTACTAGTCCTTCGGTCCGCGACGAACTAAATCTGAGCATTCGACCTTCGGCAGGGAACACGATGTGAGGACGACCGTACAAGTCTGTATCGAACCTCCAAGCTGCCGGTTCAACGTTCAGGTACCGCGAAAGTGTTCTGCGGAGAAGCGCCCGCGAAGCCACGAATAGCCTACGGTCGCGTTCAAAACGAAAGCGCGTAGCACGGTAAAGCTCTTGAGCGCTTAAGGTGGCCATCGCTCCAATATAGTCCCTCGACTCTTTGAGACTAGTCGGTCGAGCAAAGGTCACGCAGACCTTATCTGCATCGGGCTCAAAGGCCGCCATAGAGCTATCCGCCAAGAATTACCATCATGCGTTCACAACAAGATATAATTATAAGTTATTATTGGGCTTGGACCTCAGCCATCCCCTCATTTTTCACACGAACGAGAACGTCTTAACGGCGTTGAGGAAGCGAATGAACTCCTGGTGGCGATGACGCTTCATGCAGCGCCCGATCACGGTTCCGTCGAGAACGTTGAGGGCGGCGAACAGCGTCGTCGTGCCATTGCGCTTGTAGTCGCGGGTCATCGTCCCGCATTTGCCGGGCTTGAGCGGCAGGCCCGGTTGCGTGCGGTCGAGGGCTTGAATTTGGCTCTTCTCGTCGATCGAGACGACCACCGCGTGCTTGGGCGGGTCCATATAGAGGCCGACGACGTCTTCGACTTTGGCCGCGAAATCGGGATCGTCGGAGCGCTTGAAGGCGCGGATGCGATGCGGCTGCAGCCGATGCGCCTCCCACAGGCGCTGGACCGTGCGCAAGCTGACGCCGACGGCTTTGGCCGTGGCGCGGCCGGTCCAATGGGTGGCCTCGCCCGGCGGCTCGGAACAGGTCAACTCCAAAATCTTTGCGACGACCTTGGCCGAAAGCGGCGCTCGGCCGGGCTTGCGCGTCTTGTCGCGCAGCAGACCGTCGACGCCTTGCTCGGTGTAGCGCGCCTGCCAGCGCCAGACGGCAGGACGGCTGACCCCGACCCGCCGCGCCACTGAGCACCGGAAGACGCTCGGCCGAGCAGAGAATGATCTGCGCCCGTTGGACATGCTTGAGCGGGCGATTGCGATCGGCGACGATCGCCAGCAGACGCGCGCGATCTTCGGCGGGAGGGAGGACGCTGACGGTCTGTGCCATGCCGACAGACTCGCACATCCGCCGACATCTGTGAATCGTGCGATTGCGTCAGTGCACTAATGCGCAGACACCGACAAAAGATTCAGGCACGTCGGATTATGTCGGAACCTCGGAGCTCCCTCATACGGGCTTGGCGCTCAGCGGTTCTCGCGACCAGGTAGCACATGGCCTGCGCCTGAACTTTCTGACTGAGTCGGTGCACTAGCGCGCCGACTGACATCGCGCCACGACAACGGATAGCACAAAGCCGGCGCTCGGCTCAGCCGAAGCCGAATATGGAGTGCGCCCCGAAAGTGGAGAGCACCCGAAAAATGAGATGCGATTAAATCAGTGACAAGGCCAGACACCCGATTATCTCGTTGCTTTTTCAAGGATGTCAGTCACTTTTGCGACGGCAGTCTTCCAATTTAGGCGATCCGCGAATAAGTGAAGCGATGCTTCGCTCATCGCCCGATAGCGATCCTTGTCGAAAAGAAGAGGCCGAATCGACTGGGCAAGCACCTCAGGTCCCTCTTCACGCTCGATTAGGATACTGTTTACATTTCTCTCTACTGTAGAGATGACCCCACCGACATTTCTAGAAATAATTGGAAGTCCGAACGAAGCGGCCTCAGCAAGTGCAATTCCTGCACATTCAGCGTGCGTCGGCAAGATAAAAAAATGGGCATCCTTATATAGGCGTAACAGTAACTTGCCTTCATCGTCTATGTGTCTATCGAGAAACCCGAATTGACGAACGAACTCGGAATCGACTCCGTCAGATAGGGGCCTAGCCCCTACGATGGAAAGGCGAACATTATGCCCTTTTGATCTCAGGATTCTTAGGGCGTCAACGCTATCCTGGCCGCCCTTCCGCTTCCAATCTACTCCGACAAAAAGGAAATTGATCGGTGCTGCTGAATCGCCCGGGAGGGCTCTCGGTCCCTGCGGTGGCGGGTTCGCAACGCTATTGGCGCCAAATGGCACGATATGGATTCGATTAGAAGACTCGGGAGCGACCTTTCGCGCACCATCGGCGGCCCATTTCGACGAGAAGATAGACGCGAAGTTCTTGCGGAGCGCTAATTTGTCGAGGCGCTTCCCCGCATCCAAGCTGCGCCAATGATAGGCCGTGGACGGCCAATAAAAATCGATCATGTCCTGCATAACCGCGTCAGTCCACATCGCACATGGTATATCCGCTGGCAAGTGAGCCAGAGGTATTGCGCTGACTGAAAACACAATGTCAGGTTTACAATATTTATACGCTTCCTCGACCTGGCTCGCGTAATTGCGAGCAACCATTGCGTGGCGATCAATTTGGAACTTCAACCCCCGGATCTTGCATTGCAAAACATATGGGGCGTAAACGTATTTCATCCACTTGTTAAGTTTATGCAATAACACCACATCGTGCTTTAGCCGCAACTGCTCTAGAATACTGTTGGTCGTTCCTGACCATGTCGCCACCGACTCGGCGTCACCGCTATCTACGAAAAGAATTCTCACGAATAGGCCCCCTGATCATGATCTCGGATAAACGCCCCTATCCCATCTTTTTCGAGCAGGAAACGAGATGCGGTTCGGTTATCACAATCTCGCCCCAAGAAAAGCCGACCTGGACGACGTCGTGGGATTTCATCCCATCCAACGCCGGCTTTCAACCGTGCGCAGTTCCTGTAAGCGGCACGACACGCCACGTCGCGGCCGCGCGTCCGCAAATGTCGTTGGAAGGCTTCGGAGCCGATGCGACGAGCGTAATCAGCCATATACCGCACGCGAACCGGCGTCGACGCCGCGCGAGAATACTTTGTAAGCCTGACGCGTCGAAAGCGGCAGTCTTGCGAGGCACATCAAGGACGAAGCGGATTTCTGCGCGCTGGGGTTCATGCCAGATAGAATTTGCCCCACCCGGAATTTCAATACAGACCTTCCCCGTTGACCCTTGAAGACCTCGCGCCCAGTCCTATGCTTATGCGGAAATATCTCAATATCAAACCCTGGGGGCCTTAGCTTGGGATTTGAACCCGCCGTGGCCGTAGCCTTTGTCCCAGTACATGCCGAAGAATCGGCGACGGGCTTTGCGGTCCTGCGCCGCCGCTAGTGCACAGACAGCGACAAAAGATTCAGGCACGTCGGATTGTGTCGGAACCTCGGAGCTCCTTCATATGGGCTTGGCGCTCACCGGTTCTCGCGACCAGGCAGCAGATGGCCTGCGCCTGGACTTTCTGACTGAGTCGGTGCACTAGCTCACCGAATGCGCCTTCGGCTAGATCCAAGAGCCGCCTCTGCGAGACCACGAAGAGCTCGTCGGCGTCGTCGAAACGCTCGTCCTATCGCCACCACCGCTCGCCCTCATTCGGCGCGCTAGCCGTGGTCGGAATCCCTTCGTTAATCAATTTTATCCAGTCGGACTTAATCCTTTGCGATTGTATCTTCATCTCGACGTATTGAACCGCGCTTTTTCTTTTCAAGCCCCAGTTTCCGCTGGCCTCATAGGCCGATCGAATTTTAGCCGAAAACTCTTGCGGTTCTGACAGCGGTACCGCCCATCCGGCATCATATCTGCCAACGTCGCTCCATGGAGTACGGTCGCTGATAAGCACTGGAAGCCCAGCGGACATCGCCTCAATGATAGCCTGTCCAAAATTTTCGCCCTTTGTCGGTAAAAACATCAGATCGTAATCGCCCAGCTCCTTAAGCAATTCGTTTTGGTCTCGTCGGCCATAAAATTTCACATGATTTTTTAACCCGCCAATCTCTAAAGCACGTGCACACTGACGCATGTATCCAGAATCCGCTATCTCTCCAAAAATATCGAGCGTGCATGCCACCCCCGCCTCGGCAATCCTGTCGAGAGCGTACACAATATTCTTTTGTTCAACAACTCTGCCGATGAGCACAATGCGTAATGAATTTGCTGTCTTGGACGCATACCAATGAGGTGTATTGACGGAGTTCACTGCGAAATGTGGAATCACGACCGTATCAATGTCCGGACCAAGCACCTTTATTGCGTCTTCCTTCTCCTTCACCGAGCTTACAACGTGGACAACCCGGCGAGACACAACTCCACTTCCCAACATCCGATTAAAGAAATATTTTCTAGCACGATTCTTAGCCTGGATTATATCCATGAAAATGCCGTGCGGCATGTGCAAAAGCAATCGTGGGGGGTATAGGAGGCTGAAAACTAAAGACGGAATGGCTAGCCGGTAATCGTACAAGCAATTAATAAGCACAATGGAATTGCGCTTTCTTAGTAGTTGAAACAGGTATTTCAAAGCGGGAAAACCGGGAGTCAAGTATGTGATCCGGCATCCTCCACTCTCAACGATCTCAGTGAAGCCACTGAATAATCGTCGCTTTGCCGAATAATCCATGTTTAGACTTATCAATTCTATATTAACTAATTCAGACATATTGGAGATAAAATTGTCAATGGTTATTGCTGGGCCTAAAGCGTGTTTAGACGGACTGGCTGAAAAATATATAATAATCAGATTCTTCTCTTTGGACACGAAAATCCTCTTTCATAACGTATTCACCGCTGATCATCGGCCGAAGGAGCGGCGTACGGCCCGTTTTGTAATGGCACGCCCCCCAAGACGTGGTCCGGTTTGAATGTTAGCATGCACGAATCCCCTCCTCGCGGATTTTGCCCCCCGGGGCGCGTCTTGGATGCGGAGATCAGCATCTCGCCGGCAAAGCCGCCGAGGGCGGAAGGAACCGTCGGAACGGTTATTCGGCCAAGAAGCTTCACCGAGACCTCGAAGCTCGACATTCGTGTTCCGCGAGATCGTGCGGAAACATCGCGACGTCATTGACGGCTACCTTCACTTCGACCTCCGTCACGGCGGCAGAGCAACGAACTCAGGTTAACAACGGAAGGTCGAGAGCTTTGTGGCGGCCAACTTAGAGGCAATTGGGCGCATGTCGGATAGCGAACGCCTTTGAAGCCAGCTCGCGCTGCGAGTGCGACCACTTGCTGATCAACCCCTGCGACGCGCATTTCACCGCGTATCACGTGCTCTATTCCTTTGGAATCGTTGCCATGGTCGCAAGGATGAGCGCTTTGTTCGCGCGCTGCTCACCGACTACTGTCTCGAATTGTTAATTTCCGCGCCAATCACGTGGCCAAAGCCGCTCATACGGAATGCCAATAGCCCATAGGAAGGCAGATCGAGAGCAACTATTTTTTCGGAGCTTCTACGTATTGTTCAGACGACATCCGGATTGCACGACCTGGGCCGTCGAGGTGCAACCGTACTGATACCGGCACATCGGTTACATTCACTACATAGAACATACCTTGGCTCTCCCGAACAACTATCGGTTCCGGCATGCCTGGAACCGGGTCGAAACCCTCACTCGACCTCAGTTAGTAAATCGCATATCTACCAAAATAATGCTAATGTACATTGCTTAACAATTGCTGGCCCCCGAGGCCTCGATCTAAATCCGCAAGGTTTGTTTTCCGAGCGACGAGAATCATTGACGGTCTAAAATTCGGTACAGCACGCTCCAATAACCAAATTGGCATCTTTGCCAGCTTAATCAAAGGGTGCGTCTCGATGTCTTTACCTCGATATCTCGATTGAAGGCTTGACATGGAGGGCACTGCGACAGTTGCCACGGTTCCGCCAAGTATTACGTTTTCCACGTCGAACCCTAAGGTTTCGAAGGAGTATCGGAATTCCGATGCGGTATATTCATGATGATGTCCGGCGTGGTAGGCCGCGTCGTAGAAATCGGTAAGAGCGGGCCAATTTGAATACCCGATAGCTAGGCGAATTCTGGCGCTTAATCTCAAAGCATTCGGCGTGCTAGCAACCACTACGCCGCCAATTTTCAATACTCTCCTGAATTCCTCAATCGCCCGCTTTGGAGAATGAAGGAGATGTTCGATAACATCCGCAAACAAGATACAATCGACGGATGCATCTACGAGTGGAAGGGGCACTTGAAGGATGTCCGCAGTTATGGTTTCGATTCCCGCAAGAGCTGCATTAGATGCAGCTTCGCCTCCCGTCAACGGATTATCCACTGTAATGCATCGGCATCCAATTTTCTTGAAAAAACGTGGGGCTATACCCATTCCTGTCCCTATATCGAGAAACACTGAATCTCTTGACGGCAACGCTGCTAAGCACTCACTTATTTCCCGAAATTTCATTTCATCTGGAGCGTATTTAAAGCCGTGTCGAGTCGCGAGAGGCGTGGTGTTATACTCGTTTATGACGCTATGATATATCTGTCGACGCTCGTTTTCAGAAATATCCATCAAGAGTCCTCCAATTTCCACTTTCGCACGATTCCCAGCCTAGACCCAGGGCTGTTTAGTTCTCAGCGAAGGCTTAGCATTTCGAGCACGAGGTTGAGATCGAGGGCGGCGCGCCAACGGGCGTTGCGGATGTTATCGCATCCTTGCGCCCTGATGAGGTTGTAGGCAAAGGATCGCAGACGGGCGACGATGTCGGGGTTCTTGCGGATGCGGGAGGCGTCCTCGGCGAAGGCGGTGTCGCGCACGTAGTGGCTGCCATTCTCGATCCGCCAATGCGCGCGGATCCATTCGTTCCAGCGCTGCGGCGTTTGGTCGGAGACCGACGAAATCCAGAAGACGATCTCGCTCGTTTTGTTGCAAAGCCCGGTCTTGGGGTCACGCTTGCAGACCGTGCGCTCCAGTCGACGCACGGTCTTGATCAGCCTTTCCCACGGCGTATGACGGAACCACGCCATGGCGGGAAACACCGTCAATTCGCCCCTTTCCCAGCGATTGCGGCCCGAGGTCTCGCTGTTGGCGGACCCGCTCGGCTTGCGGCCCGCGTTCCCAGCTCGAGCCTGCGGCGCAAGCCCGGCTGGTTGTCCTTGACCTGGGTGAGCAGATGATTTCCCGAAGCGATCACGCGCTCGAAGGATTTTTTTGGGCGTGCTCGCCGTCGAGCGTAAACACACAACCCTTCAGGCCGAGCGTCTCGATAAGCTCCGGCGCGGCCGGAATCTCGTTGCTCTTCTCTTCGACCATCAGATGGCCGAGCACGATCTGATCAGCCTGCCGCAACGCCGACATCATGTGCGCCGCCTTGCGGTCGCTGAAGGCGTCGAAACTGCCGCGCAGCGTCTTGCCGTCGACCGCGATCGCGACCAGACCGTCCGAGGAAGGCGGTGTCGAAATCGAGGACGCATGCTGCCGAAGAGCGGTCTCCAACGCGGTCGGATCGACGCCTTGAATCATCAACCGCAACCCGGTGTAGGAGGGCGAATAGGGCAGCCGAAGGTCGAACGCCTCGTTCAAACGCTGCAAATGAATGCGAATGAATTCATGCATTTGCCGGTAGGAGTTGGCCCCTGCGACCATGCCCAAGATCGAGTAGAGCAACACACGGTGGCCAGATCGAACCGCTTGCCTTCCGCACGACGATGTTCCGGAATCGAACGCAAAATCTCCAGCAGCGACGCTTGCATGCGACAACCTCCGATTCGGGTTGTCGCGTATAGATTCAGACATTTTCCGCTTCGGGAATCTCAAAGCGTCCTTCAAAGTTCAGGGAACCTGAACAGCCCTGGCATCAACCGCCAGGCTCCACCAACCCGTTGTGGGAACAGAAAACTCGTATTCAAACCATCCGTTATTACCTCGTGGAAGGTTCGCAAGGCCGCTGATCGGCGTGACTGGAAGCACCGCTGATGTTCCAGCCGCCAACCAATAATGCGAAGGCTTCGTCGTATCCATTTCGATGCGATCGGATCGAAAATCGGTCGCTAGCGCAAGTCGCAACCAGTTCAACAACAATATTACAAATATGTTTTACATTTTACAAACCACCCAATTAATTGCCTAGCAACGTTTATACATAGATACCCTTCAGTTTTGCGCATAGTGGCGCTATTGGTTCTGGCACGCACGAGTGTTCGCCAATCTACTATTGCGCGGAGTGTTATATAGCCGCACATCTCAGCACACCATCAATCTACGAAAGTCGTGTTATAGTTTTTGGCCGCGCTTGATCGGCAGAAAAGCGCGTCCGCTTGCAGGGGACCATATTTTCGGTCCACATACGGATTCGCAAATCCCCTCAGCTTATATCCAACGGATTTTAAGAATTTTTCGATTTCCGAAAACAAAGGCTGCCCCGCATAAAGCTCTATAAACGACACTTCAACGTATACATAATCAATTACGTCAAACAGCTCCCCAACGCCGCCAAGCACATCTAATTCGGCTCCCTGAACGTCGATCTTCAGTAGAGATGGTCGTAGAATATTCTCACCGGAAAGCACACTATCCAGACGTTCCGTCTGCACGTTAATAGTATTCTTGATGTTGATGCCGGCGTCTTGCTGCACCACCGTTGGACGAAAAAGGGATGAAGAGTCTTCACGGGTCGTCACGTAAAATTCAGCGCTGCCCCGCGCTGTCGAAAGCGCAGCGCGATGAATCCGTATATTGGCAGACGCCTTGATCGCCCATCGTTCTAGAACCGCTGCTGCGGCCGGGAGCGGTTCAAAGCAATCAATTTTAATGTGTCGCGCGACCGACAGAGCGGCAAGCGAGAATTGTCCCTTGTTCGCGCCCACGTCGATCAGATGGTTGGGTCGAATAAAAGCGATAATATCAAGGTGCTCTACTGCGCCGGCTACGCCGTAAGCCAACAGGCCGTTAGCGAGAAGCGGGTTACTCAGCAGCATAGTTGCTTTAATTAGTTTTGGTAATATCAAGATATACCACCATTTTTGTTAATGATTACTGAACATTGCTCGAAGCAACGCGAAGCTTCGGAATCCGTCGCAGATCTTCATGAGAAACTGCAGAGGTTTCTGAGCATGAAGCGGTTGAGACGAGGCCGGCGGGAAGTTAGCGCACTGAGAGCGAATTTTCCCCAATACTTGATCCGACCATTCGTTCAGGAGCCCTTCAAGCGAGCTTGAATCGAAAGCTTCTAAGCTTGCACCGAAAACGCGGACGCTTTGCAACGGTCGATGCAGAGCCTGTGGAAGACTTCAACGAGCGTCCTCTACTGTGGCGAGCGAACTATTAGTCAAGACGCCCGACATGCTTTTTCCTATGCTTGATAAGATTGAGCACGGGATTGACGACTCGGCGAAGCCGCAACTTCCCCGCGGCATAGCGCCGATAGTCCGAGAGAAAGCGATTCGGATCGAACTGCCTCTTCGATTGTTCGGCCAGAAATGGTTTGTCGGAAGGCAGGTGGCGGAGACAAGCGCCGGTGATCGCTCTGAAAGGCTTCTGAAGGTAACCGGTTCTCGCAGTCCACCATCGCGCGCCACCAAACCTGCCGCGCCTACGTCGACGAGCGGCATCCCTTCCTTGCGCAAGTGGCCCAAGGCCGCTGTTACAATCACCTCATCCCCAACATGATGGAAGTCGCGGTAATGGCAGCGGTAGGCCACCCAGAAAGCGTCGACCACACATGATAGGCTTGCGAAGGCTGGCGCTCCTCCGCTGATGAACTCGCCACCGTACCAACCGGCGCGGTCGGCTGATGGGCCGCCAATCACACTCAGGTAGCGCAAAATGCCCGCATCCCCGATTTCAAAGCGTACCCGATCGGCGATATCGTAGACAAAGAGGGTATATTCGGAGACCGTGGGCAGTACTATCGGCCTGATGAGAATCGTGTCTATGTCGATCAGGCCAACCCTCGCACCGTAAGTGCCGGCACAGAAGGCACGCAGAAGGTCAAGCTTGAAATGTGCGGCATAAAAGGACGCATCCTCTGGCGTCTCTCGATCGAACACATGTTCGATCGTGTCAATCTCTCCTCCGAGCGCCGCGAGCCGTTCGGATACTGCGCTCTTGTTATTGGTGATTATTGCGAAGTCGACGCCGTAGTAGGCGCACGACTTGGCCAACCCAATACCGCACTTGAGGTATGTGTCTATGGCACTCTGGCTGCCGGCGACGAGGTTGGCGTGCTGCGAATGCCCACCGTCGACATAGAAGAGTGAATAGAAGCGCTGTAGGCGTTCGACGGGCCTAAGTGTCCGTCTCGAAACTTCTTGATTCGGATGAATCGGTTGTGATTCGTATGCGGGCAGCCTGATTCGGGGAGCTGCCGATGTGGACGAGCGAAAATCGAGCGCGATACAATCGCGACCA
>Ga0181536_10006042_pt1 | contig 12250 bp, 9 predicted proteins | sample PEATcosm2014_Bin_41_FD_121105 | JGI IMG/M metagenome (GOLD analysis project Ga0181536, IMG submission 121105) | Peatland microbial communities from MTU Mesocosm Facility, Houghton, MI, USA - PEATcosm2014_Bin17_60_metaG | ecosystem: Environmental > Terrestrial > Soil > Wetlands > Peat | place...
TCACCTGGATTCCACGGCATCCAGTTTCGATCCGCTCGTGGATCCACACTCGGTTGCCAAGCAGTACCGTGATGTACTGAATGGCTGGTTTGCCGGCCTGCCCGATCTAAACCAGGCAGACCCCTTTGTGCGGCAATATCTGATCGAGAACAGCTTATGGTGGGCTGAGACCAGCGGACTGGATGGATTTCGCTTGGACACATTCCCTTATGTTCCCCGTGTCTTTTGGTCCGCATGGCATCAGGCATTGTTCAGGGAATACCCACACCTGACGACCATCGGGGAGGTTTTCAACTCCGATCCCAGCATTACAGCATACTTCGCGGGAGGACGGCCGCAGTTTGACGGGATCGACACGGGCGTATCGACCCTCTTCGACTACCCTTTATATTTCGCTCTACGCGACGTTGTCATTAATCATGCCCCGATGGGGAAGATCGTGCATGTGCTACAGGACGACTGGATGTATCCTCACCCCGACGCGTTGGTAACATTTTTCGGCAATCATGACGTGCCCCGGTTTATCAGCGAGCCAGGGAGTTCCGCGCAAAAGCTGAACTTGGCTTTTTCCTTGCTGCTCACTCTTCGCGGAACTCCGCAGATATACACAGGCGATGAGATTGGAATGGCGGGGGGAAATGACCCCGACAACCGCCACGATTTCCCTGGTGGCTTTCCTGGCGATCGACATAATGCCTTTGACCTATCGGGCCGGAATCGGAACGAGGAGGCTGTATTTGAACACGTGCGCGCCTTACTGCGGCTTCGCGATGAACACCCAGCTCTCCGCCACGGGCGACAATGGAATATCGACTATGACGACAACCATTACATCTATCTTCGAGAGACCGAAAGCGAGAAAATCATGATCGTGTTTAACAATGACGTGAAACCGTATAGGTTCCATTCGGGCTTGGCAGACACTCCCCTGGCCGGTTCGAGCAGCATTATTCCTCTTTTCAAAGCTGGACCGGCGAAACTGCTCGACAACAACCTGGAACTACAAGCAGCACCTGGGAGTGTTGCCATTTATCAAGTTAAATAGGCAAGATCACCATGCTGCGAGGACAGCGCGCCACCAGGGTTTTGCAGTATTCGCACCGGCGCTTTCTCTCTGAGGAATATCGCAAGGTCCGTCGTTCAGCTTTCTTGGAAGCCCCTTCACGTGCTTCGTCAGCTTCAGAAAGAACCAGCCCTCGTTGTCCCAACGAAAAGCATCGGCGTCATTGATGACGACCCACAGCTTCCCAGTTTTAAGTGCTAAATAGTCGTGGGGATACTCCTTGCACGAGAGGTTCACAAGCTCTGTCTTGTCCATATCGTTACCAAAATCGTATTGGCGACTAGATGAATCAGATGGCTTCTCGGGCGTCTCTTCTTCCTTTGGCTGCCGGGGCTTGTCCCCCTCTGGGAGGATGAGACCTATTACCCAGTTGTGAGGAACTCCCTTAACGGTGAGGCCTTGATCATCCCAAAAACTCCTTTCTATATAGTCATATCCTGGTTTTCCCTTTTGGGGTAATGAGCTTCTGCTTGGATTTGGATTTGGATACCACTCAGGACTGTAACCTTCTGGTCCTGTAAAAGGCCACATTATAGGCGTTTTTAGTGGTGTTGGTTTTGGGAGAACAATACATCCCTCATTCAAACCAGCCTTACAATCCCAATACGCTTTGTTATATTCAGTCCACTTAGCCATGTCTGGGACGTTTTGGAGACTGCCCGGTGAGACCATCCCTGAGATTTCGACCGTGAATTCGTCTCCTTTTTCGAGATCAATGCCAGTATTCTGCCAGCTAGTTTCCCGCCATGAGGAATCAGGAAATTCCTGCCATTTAGCATAAGGATATATGGGAGTGTAGTAAACCGTTTCCCCCGGTAACTGCACGACCACTCCAGATGCACCTTGATTATCGACCTTGACAAGAGAGCGAACGAAGAAGCAGGTTACCAGCACGGTGACCGTAGTGCATAGCACAAACAAGGCGACGAGCGACTTTCGCCGTACAAAGAGATTGTATACCAGCTCTGCCCAAGACATACCATTTCTTTCTTTCTCGTTGTCATTAGATGCTTCGATTTGATTCTTTGCCTCGCAGTCCGGTGTTGGCCGCGGCTGTGCCGACTGTTCATATTGGTCCATTTTCAGTAGCAGCAGAGCAGTAAGAGCGATAGGCATTGTGCCGAACAGAAATTTCCACCACTCAATGGGTTGAAATCCCATCCGATAGATGCCTAGATACGGAAGAAAAAGGACGGCTACTAAAGCTAGCCATTGACCTAGAAACGTACTAGCTAGCCATTGACCTACTTTTTGCGCGTTGCCCATCTTACACCCCCGTATTCTCGTGAAAATGGATAGTCGCCGAAATCTAGTGCCGTCCATACGCACGTGAGCTTATCATAGGCCTCGCCCCTATGCATGATTTTTTTTGAATAGGTCCCCGCAAGTCGCCCAGCGTTCACCGATGCACTCGCAAGAATCTTACTGGGCGCCAACAGGCGAATTCACGCATCGACGGCATCTTCAACTCCGCTCGTTGCGGAAAATAGCCTCTCGTCGGCGCACAATTGAAATAGAAAAGGAAGAGCGCGGAAGAGCCGGCCCGCGCCGTCCCCCGTGAAGCGATGAAAAACATCTGTAAAGCGAAGAAAAACAGGCGTAAAAGCCATGAAAAACATGCTTGTTGAATCCGCTAACCGCAATCCCATCAAAATCTTAACTAAAAAACAAGGTCATTTTTGCGGTTTTTGCCGTGAAACTGTGGAGGCCCGTATAACCTATATAGAATCAATAACTTCCACAGCGACCCTCCACGGGAGCACAGAAACTGTTATAAGGTGAATCTGTGGAGCCTCCTCTAACCTTCCTGGAATCAATTACTTTCACCCACATATTTCACAGGAACGCAATAACAAAGATGTTGTGAACCTGTGCCCGCTTAACTTCTCCCGTCGCGGCCTCTTCGCCGGAGCAAGCTCGATTGGAATCCGTTGCGCAGGCATGGGTGATGGTTTCGCCGCATCGCGCCGCGCGCCCTGCCGTCCGCAGTTGAACAGGTTGGCCAAGCCGTGCCGCGATGCCGCGCCGTTATCATGGAAGCATGGCTTCCTTAAAAGAGTATTTGAAACCGCTGGCCGAGGACGGCGCGGCGCTGACCCGTGAGCAGGCTGCCGCCGTGCTCGTTGAGATATTGACCGGCGAAGTGCCGGAGGTGGAAACCGCGGCGCTGCTGACGGTGATGGCCACGCGCGGCGAACTGGCGCCGGAGTTGGCCGGCTTTGTGCAGGTGATGCGCGAGCGGGTGACGCCGCTGACGCTGACGCCCGCCGAGCGGGACGAACTGGTGGACGTGGTGGGCACCGGCGGCGGAGGACCGTTGACCTTCAACATCTCCTCCGGCGCGGCGCTGGTGGCGGCGGCGGCGGGAGCCAAAGTGGCCAAGCACGGCAACCGCGCGGTGACCTCGCTGTGCGGAGCGGCGGACGTGCTGGAGGCGCTGGGCGTGCCCATCGCGCTGGGGCCGGAACTGGCCGTCGCCTGCCTGCGCGAGACCGGATTCATGTTCCTGTTTGCGCCGCTCTACCACCCGGCTATGAAAGTGGTAGGCCCGCTGCGCCGCGCGCTGGGATTTCGCACCATCTTCAATCTTTGCGGGCCGCTGACCAACCCGGCCGGAGCGCGGGTGCAGGTGATCGGCGTACTGGCGCCCAGCCGCGTGCTGCTGGTGGGGCGGACGCTGGCGGCTCTGGGGGCAAAGCGGGCCTTTGTGGTGCATGGGACGGACGGTATCGACGAACTGACCACCACCGGCGAGTCGATCGTTGCGCGCATCGAGGAGTCGGAGACGGGCGAGTCCACGTTGAACGCTGCCCGCGTGACGCCGGAGATGGCAGGGCTGACACGCACTACGCTGGATCAGTTTACGGGCGGCGATGTGAAGACCAATGCGGCCCTGCTCTACGACGTGCTGACCGGCATTCCCGGCGCGCGGCGGGAGATCGTGCTGCTGAATGCGGCGGCGGGACTGGTGGCGGCGGGGCTGGCCGTGGATCTGAAAGAGGGCGTTGCGCTGGGGGCCGAAGCTATCGACTCCGGGCAAGCGGCGGCCACGCTGGCCAAGCTGCGGCAGTTTGGAGCGAAGTATGCGGACCGGCTGTAGAATACGTGCCGACAGGTTGTGCTATTCTTCCGCTGCGAGTTCAGGAGGCATTATGTTGCGTTATAAGCAGATCGTGGTTTATTTGGCGTTAGGAATTGCAGTAGCTTGTTTGGTTTCGGCGCAAACCATTCAGATCAACCGCGAGAATAAAACCATCGCAATCAGCACGACGGACGAGGCCACGGCGACGGCAGATATTGCTGCCATCACTATCGGATTTGAGATATTCGGGCCAGATTCGCAGACCGTCTATGCCGATGGCGGAAAACTTTCCCATGCAATTATGGAGGCCTTGCACAAAGCCGGGGTCGATGACAAGGCTATCGAGAGTAACTCGCAGATGACGGAACGCAATTCTAACTTTGACGACAAAGAAACAGCGGAGCTACGAGCGAAACGGCAGTATCATTTCAGGCAATCATGGGAAGTGAGTGTTACTCCGCAAGCCGCTGCCGAGACACTACGCGCAGCAATTGCTGCGGGCGCAAACGAGAGCGGAGCTATCGATTGGAGGCTTGCCGACCGAAAGGCATTGCAGGCCAAAGCCGCCGGGAATGCACTGGTGAAGGCGCGTGAAGTGGCCGCTCGAATGGCCGAAGGTTTGAATGTGAAGTTGGGTGCGTTGATTTACGCAAGCAATGAAACACCGAATACAAAGATATACTTCGCGCGCCCAGCGCAAGCAAGTCATCTAAGCGCCGATTCAATGACTATCTCTACCTTTCCCCTGATGCCGCCTCTCGAAATTCGTCCAGAGACAGTACGCGAAGAAGCCACCGTCTACGCTGTCTTCGCCATCGAGTAACTCTACCGCAGCAGCGCCAGCGTCAGCGGATCGGCTTCTCCGTTGAAGTATTTCTTCATAGCATCGTTGAAGTCTGTGGGGGCGACGCCGGCATCCTCGGCGGCGCGGGCAAACAGAGTCATCGAGGAGCGAAACTTGAGGTCGTCGGGGAAGCCGAGAATCTCTTCGATCGCGCGTCCCTCAACCAGGGTGACCAGCCGCGCGCATTGTTCCAGCCGGGGGCCGAGAACCGGATGCCGGAGATAGGCAACAGCCTCTTCGAGTGAGCTGATGCCGAAGTAATCCGACTGCGGGCTGTGTCCCAAGCCCTTCATCTGTGGAAAGATGAACCAGATCCAGTGGCTTCGCTTGGAGCCGGCGCGCAGCTCTTCCAGAACCTCCGGGAAGACGGCGGCCTGGGCACTGACGAAGCGGTCGAGGTTGAAGCGGTCCGAGATTGCGGCAGCCTCCCGCGGGGAATCCCATTCACTTGGATGCTAAATTAGCCCGGGCCGTTCAGCCAGCCGCCGCGAGATGCGCCGGGAGAGCAGCAAAGCGTCCGCGCCCAATCCCCGGTGCCTGATCGCTTACTGCCGGACTGGGGCCAATGTTGACAATACTGGACAGATGAGGCATCGCGCATCGATATTCCCATGAGCGTTCATGCTCAGACAGCATGATGCTATGACTCTAGAAGCCATCTCATAAACACGATTCAGTTCACAGAAAGCATCCCTCAGGGGCTAAAGCCCCTAGTTTTATTGGGCATTTTGCGGCACAGCTAAAGCTATGCCCTTTCAAAACTGGTTTATGAGACAAGTTCTAGCGTCGGGACGCTCGAGCGGTTGGTAAAAAATGCAGAGCCGGAGGAGTATTGGGCGGCCTCGTTTCAACGGATTTCCAATGGCATCAGTTAGATAGATCGCAGTGGGCACTGAGGGCGCGACTTTAGCTCAAGCCGCCCCTTCAATGTTAAGAGAATTCTAAGTCTGAAAGCGCACTGTTTTTCAGCGAAATGGTTCCTTTTGTACAGCTTTTTGGCAGCCCGGTAGAGCAATCTATGGGTGAAGCAGTGCGCCGTTTCGCGCGCAGCCGCGCCGGTTTTCAATGCGCTGAAACCAGTTGCCGAAGCCGAAAGTGAAGATTCATGCTGCCAGCCGCCCTTCTTCCCCCAAGAGGTGGCCGATGAATGCCTTGTTGATCTACCCGGAATTTCCCGATACCTATTGGAGTTTCAAATATGCGCTCAAGTTCCTGGGCAAGCGGGCTGCGCAGCCTCCGCTGGGGCTGATGACGGTGGCCGCGCTGTTGCCGGGAGCCTGGAAAAAGCGATTGGTGGACACCAACGTCGAGCGGCTGAAGGATATCGACCTGGCATGGGCGGACGTGGCGCTAGTGAGCGCGATGCACATCCAGCGCGAGTCGCTGGCGGCCATTATCGAACGGTGCCGCGCGCGCAAATTGCGGACTGTGGTGGGCGGGCCGATTACCAGCAGTCTTTCAGCAGCCGAACTCCGTGCGAACCACGTGGTGATCGGCGAATCAGAGAGCCTGATTGCCGGTCTGGCACGGGACCTGGAGCAGGGAACAGCCAAGCCCGTCTATCAGGCTGCCGAAAAGCCGGAGATGACAACCAGTCCGCTGCCCGACCTGAGCCTCATCAAGATGCGCCGCTACTCGACGATGGCCGTGCAATACTCGCGCGGCTGCCCCTTCAACTGCGAGTTTTGCGACATCATTGAGATCTACGGCCGGCGGCCGCGCACCAAGGCCGTGGCGCAGGTGCTGGCAGAGCTGGACCAGTTGCGCGCGGCCGGCTGGCGCGAAGCGGTGTTTATCGTCGACGATAACTTCATCGGCAACAAGGCGCGCGCCAAGGAGTTATGCGTGGCGCTGGCCAAATGGCGCAGCCAATACAAAACCAGCTTCGACTTCAATACCGAGGCCTCACTGAACCTTGCCGACGATCCTGAGTTGATGCAGTTGATGAAAGACGCCGGCTTCGTCTCGGTCTTTCTGGGCATCGAGACCCCCGATGTGCCGGGCCTTATCGCCAGCAACAAGCTGCAGAATACGCGGCGCAGCCTGTTGGACAGCGTGGCCGCCATCCAGAGTTATGGTATGCAAGTAATGGGCGGCTTCATCCTGGGCTTCGACACCGATCGCGACGACATCTTCGACCGCATGGTGGAGTTTATCCAGAAGAGCGGCATACCCATTGCCATGGTCGGGCTGCTGCAAGCCATGCCCGGAACCCAGTTATTCCGGCGCTTGTGGAAGGAAGGCCGGATTTTGAATGCGGGCCGCGGCGACAATACGGACGACAAACTCAACTTTCTTCCTAACATGGATGCGGCGCGGCTAGTGGAGGGCTATCGCTCGGTGCTGAGGAGGATATACTCCCGGGAGGCCTACTATGAGCGCGTCAAGCTCTACTTGAGCCGTACTCAATCGCGGACCGGCGAGCGAAAACATAGTGCGCGAAATACCAGGCAGCGGTGGCTGACAGTGGGCAATGCGCGCGCCTTTGTCACCTCGATCGTCCGCCAGGGAGTCTTCGGCCGGCAGCGCTGGAGTTACTGGAAGTTTCTGCTCACCGTGGCGACGCGTTATCGTCATTGCATCGGCGCGGCCATGACTCTGGCGGTCATGGGATATCACTTCCAGGTGATGACTGGAAGATTGTCGGGCAACGCGGACTCGCCGGTCGCGCCGCCCGCGATGAGAAGCGCCTAACTACCAAGACTGACGGACAGGCACGATAAATTCCAACCGCCGTGCTCATAGTCTTAGTGAGACAGTATCTCGCCGCCCGCAGCCTCAATCAGGCTCCAAAGTTCCTTCACGCCGTAGCCTGTCTTGGCGGAGACCGGAAGCACTTCGTCCAGTTCCAGTCCTTTCTTCAGCGCCAGCAGGTTGCGGGTGCGTTCGTTGCCGCTGAGACGGTCGATCTTGGTGGCCACGACGGAAAACTCGCGCCCCGCGGCCCGCAGCCAATCGATCAACTGCCGGTCGCTCTCTTGCGCGGGCACATTCGAGTCCACCAGGCAGATGCACAGCCTGAGCGTCGAGCGAATAGCCAGATAAGGCTCGATGAACTCCGGCCAGCCCTCCGAAATAGACTTTGAAATCTTCGCGTAGCCATAGCCGGGAAGGTCTGCAAAGACCAGCTTCCGCCGCCGACTCGGGTCCAAAAGCGCAAAAAAATTGATGGCCCGCGTACGTCCCGGCGTTTGCGAAACCTTGGCCGCCTTTTCGCCAACGAGTGTATTCAGCAGGCTCGATTTGCCCACATTCGACCGCCCCAGGAAGGCAATCTCCGGCGCGTCCGGCGCGGGAAACTGCGCTGCCGCCAGGGCCGAAAGCAGAAATTGTGTCGTATAGCGCATAGGTGCACAGGAGAGCGATCCAACCGGCCGCCTCGCTCTCGATTTTGAGACTTGGGAAACCGGCAGATATATCAACCTTTAGATTACAGGACCGGATCGCACACAGCCGGACACCCCTCGATAAGGCAGGGGAAACATCCAGATCGCCATATCGCATAGACGATGCGATAGACTGGTGCTGCCAAGCGGCTATTATGAAGCGAAGGGGTGACCGGAAACGATGGATCGGTTGATCGAAGGTCATAAGAGGTTTCTGGCAAAGGTCTTTCCCGGCAAGCGGGATCAGTTTCATTTGCTGGCCGACCGGCAGGCGCCGGAGTGGCTCTTCATTACCTGTTCGGACTCGCGCGTGGTCCCGGACCTGTTCTTGGGCTCGGGGCCGGGCGACTTGTTCATCATCCGCAACGCCGGCAACGTGGTGCCCATCGACAGCAACGCTGTGGACGGGGTAACGGCGACGATCGAATACGCCGTCGAGGTGCTGAAGGTGAAGAGCGCCATCCTCTGCGGCCACTCCGACTGCGGGGCGCTGAAGGCGGCGCTGGACCGCAAGGAGCTGGAACATCTGCCCAAGGCCCGCCGCTGGCTGAGTCACGTCGAGGGAGCCTTCAGCCATCGCCAGCCGGAAAATCCGGCCGACGGCGAACACGCCGAGCTGGCCTCGTTGATTCGCGGCAATGTGGTGGCGCAACTGTTGAACCTGCGTGCCCAGCCGTCCGTGGCGCGGGCGGTCGTCGAAGGCCGCCTCACGGTGCATGGCTGGTATTACGACATTCTCACCGGCCGCATTGAGCAGTACGACGACCAGATGCGGCGGTTTTTGCCACTGGCGGGATAAGAATCTGCGCTTCTCGCTATCGCGAAAGGCGAAAAGCTGCCTCCCAACGCCACTTCCGCAATATGCGGCCTAACTCTTCAGCGCCACGCGAATGTGCAGTTCCTTCAACTGCTGGTCGGTAACTGTGGTGGGCGCTTCGGCCATCAAGTCGATGGCTTTGGCGGATTTGGGGAAGGCGATCACCTCGCGCAAACTTGTCGCGCCGGCCAGCAGCATAACGATGCGGTCCAGGCCCAGCGCAATGCCGCCGTGGGGCGGGGTGCCGTACTCCAGCGCATCAAGGAAGAAGCCGAAACGGGCGTGGGCCTCGTCGTCGCTGATACCGAGCGACTGGAATATCTGCTGCTGCACGTCCTTGCGATGGATGCGGATCGACCCGGAGCCGAGTTCGAGGCCGTTCATCGCCAGATCGTAGCAGTTGGCTCGCACGCTGGCCGGATCGGCGACCAGGTTGGCCATATCCGCCTCGTGCGGCGCGGTGAAGGGATGGTGCGCCGGAACCCATTTCGCCGTGGTCGCGTCGTACTCGAACATGGGAAAGTCGACGATCCAGATGGGATTGAATGCGGCGGAGCCATCGGCGGCGGGCGCGTCCACGGCGCGCGCGGCAGCTTCCTGAACGATCTTGTCGGTGACGGCGAAAGCTCCGTGGCGCTCGGCGTACTTCTTGGCCAACTCCATGCGGAAGCTGCCAGCGGCGGTATAAACATTGATCTCGCGCTCGGAAAGCCGGCCCGCAAACTTGGTATCGCTGGCCTTCACCGGGTGGGCCGGATCTCCGGCCACGATGATGACGAAGTCGCCTTCCGCTGCGCCTGCCAGTTCGCGCACCTTGACGGCGGCTTCGGGAAAGCCCTTGGCCAGCCGCTTGAAGTCGTCGATGAACTTGGCGCCCTTTTTCAAATCGAAGAGCGGATGATTGTCCTCGCGCTCCTTGCGGCTCAGTTCGCCCACGTTGGGGATGCGCAGCGCCACCACCGGCAGCGCCGCATCGATTTGCAGCGCGGCCAGATCGGCGTCGGTGAAGGCGGGGCGCACGTCGGTCAAACCGGGCAGGCGCAGGTCCGGCTTGTCGCTGCCGAAGCGCCGGATCGACTCATCGTAAGTGATGCGCGGGAAGGGCGTGGGCAGCGTAACTCCGGCCGCGGCAAAGCCCGCCGCCATGAACTGCTCGACCACGCCGAAGACCGTCTCCTGGCGCGGGAAGCTCATCTCCAGATCGACCTGTGTGAACTCAAGCTGGCGGTCGGCGCGCAGGTCCTCGTCGCGGAAGCAGCGGGCGATCTGGAAGTACTTGTCGAAGCCGGAGCACATGAGGATCTGCTTGAAGATCTGCGGCGACTGCGGCAGCGCGTAGAACTCGCCCGGATGCACGCGGCTGGGCACCAGAAAATCGCGCGCGCCTTCCGGTGTGCTCTTGGTCAGGATGGGTGTCTCGATCTCCAAAAAGCCCCGGCGGCTGAGGTTGTCGCGGATGGCCAGCGTGATGTCGTGGCGCAGGCGGAAGTTGCGCTGCATCTCCTGGCGGCGCAGGTCCACGTAGCGATACTTGAGGCGGACTTCCTCGTTCTGTATCGCCTCTTCGGCGGGCGAGAACGGGGCCAGCCGCGCGTCGTTCAAGACGAGCAACTGGGTCGCCTCGATCTCGATTTCGCCGGTGGGCATCTTGGGGTTGATCACGTCGGAAGCGCGCAGGCGCACTTTGCCCACGGCGGCGACGACGTACTCCGGGCGCACGTGCTCGCCCTTGGCGTGGCCGTCGGGGACCAGTTCCTTGTCCAGCACGATCTGGCTGATGCCGGAGCGGTCCCTCAAATCCAAAAAGATCAGGTTGCCGTGGTCGCGCCGTCGGTTGACCCAGCCCATCAGAACGACCTGCTGGCCTGCGTGGGCTGCGCGCAATTCGCCGCAAGTGTGCGTCCGTTCGAGAGTTCCTAGAAAATCAAGAGACATACTCCCTTGATTGTAAAGGAAGAGCTTCGGCAGGGATTACTTGATAGCCCCTCGCCGCCGTTTCCGGCCCGGCGCACATGAAGTTGTAGCGCCGGCCTCCCGGCCGGCTGTGGCGTGGACCTCCCGGTCCACGCTCGATTCTTGATAAGCTGCAAATCCAGAATTCGGCTCTTCCATTCCAGTTTGCGCCGCGCTAGGATGGACACAAGGAGAGACGAGATGGCAGCCGCGCCGGTTTTTGTGTCCGTCGAAGAGTATCTCCAAAGCTCCTGGTCGCCCGACGCCGAGTATATCGACGGACAGATCGTGGAGCGGAATCGGGGCGGTGACGCGCACTCTTCGTGGCTAGGGGCGATTTTATTTTGGTTCAATCGGCAATCTGTCAGAGCTGGTATCCATGTGCGGCCTTCGTTGCGGTTGCAAGCCGATTCCAATACTTTTCTGATTCCCGACGTGACGCTGCTGGACCGCAACCTTCCGGCTGAACCCATCGCCACGCATCCTCCGGTCGCCGTGATCGAAGTTCTCTCGCCAGCGGACCAGGTTGGACGGGTGATGAAGAAGGGCGAACGCTACGAGAAGATGGGGATTCGCACGATTCTGATCCTCGATCCCGAGGGACCAGCTTTCAGGTATCGCGAGGGCAAGCTCGAAGCGCTGGCCGAGAAGGCGTTTACACTCGATGGCAGCGAGGCGCGCTTCGATCTGGAAGGGATCGCCAAGCTGGTGGATTGAGCCGCAATTCCCCGGTCCACAAATGCGAGAGGCTGGCGACTGCCCGCTAGAAAGTTAACCGTCATGCTTGACATAATTATAACCGATAGCTTATATTTTGTTCTATGGTGCGCGAATTTGTCCCTTTCCATGAGGACACCATCCGAAAAGAACTGGACGAGCTGCCGCCGAAGGATGCGGCAAAACTCGCATCGCTCATGGAGCATTATGAGCAATGCGGATGGGGAAATCCATCTCCTGCTCAGGTAGACGATTACGGAGATGGGCTTTATCGGCTGAGACATATCAAACCTGCTTATCGGGGGCGATTGATCTTTTTTGCCGAGGATCGTTCGGCAGGTTTTGAGCGGTTGGTGATCTTGGCGGTTTACAAAAAGCAAGGGCAAAA
>Ga0181536_10006044_pt1 | contig 12248 bp, 15 predicted proteins | sample PEATcosm2014_Bin_41_FD_121105 | JGI IMG/M metagenome (GOLD analysis project Ga0181536, IMG submission 121105) | Peatland microbial communities from MTU Mesocosm Facility, Houghton, MI, USA - PEATcosm2014_Bin17_60_metaG | ecosystem: Environmental > Terrestrial > Soil > Wetlands > Peat | place...
CGGAGACGCCGATCGAGGAAACGCTGTCCGCCTATGCCGACCTGATCAAACAAGGCAAGGTGCGGGAGATCGGCGCTTCCAACTTCTCGGCGGCGCGGCTGGCGGACTCGTTGAAGATCAGCACGGAGAAAGGTCTGCCGCGCTATCAAAGCCTGCAACCGCAATACAGCCTGGTTGAGCGCGCCGAGTTCGAGGGACCGCTTGAAGATCTGTGCCTGAAGGAAAAGCTGGGAGTCATCGGCTATTACTCGTTGGCCAGCGGGTTCCTGACCGGCAAATACCGCGCGAAGGCTGACGCCGCGGGGCGCGCCCGTGGCGGGCGGGTCGAAAAGTATCTGAACGACTATGGGTTCGGTGTGCTCGCCGCGCTGGATGACGTGGCGAAACGATACAACGCCAAACCGGTGCAGATCGCGATGGCCTGGTTGATTGCCCGCCCCAGTGTAACGGCACCGATCGCGAGCGCGACGAACCTCGATCAGTTGGCCGAATTGCTGAAATCGGCGGAGATCAAGCTTGACGCGGCGGCGGTTCAACAGATCGACGTGGCCAGCAAGCCGCGTTGAGGGAATATCGCGCATCCGTCACGGCTCTCTGCCGACCGGGCCGCGGCGGCGAACGCGTGACGCTGCCCGATTTGTTACGCCCTGGTCTTGATCTGGTGTTCATCGGGATCAACCCGTCGCTGTATTCGGCAGCCCAGGGACATTATTTCGCAAGAAAAACGAATCGGTTCTGGCCGGCGTTCTCGCGGTCCATTCTGAGCGAGTCCGCGCGCCGCGCCCTCAACGTGGATCGGCTGGAGCCATGCCACGATGCCATGTTGCTGGATCACGGGATCGGCTTCACCGACGTCGTGAAACGGCCAACGGCACGCGCGGATGAACTCAACCCCGAAGAGTTCGCCGCCGCCGCGCGCGACCTCGTGGCGAAATTTGAAACGTTCCGGCCGCGCATCGCCTGTTTCCACGGGATGATGGGCTATCGCCCGTTCGTTCGTATTCATGCCCCGGCGCTGCCGAGGCCGGAACTCGGCGAGCAGCCGCTCCGCCTCGGCCGGACGCGGCTGTTCGTGATCCCGAACCCGAGTCCGGCCAACGCGCACGCATCCCCCGCGACGCAAACCGCATGGTACGACCGCCTGGCAATCGCCCTCGATTAATCAGGCCGTCGCGCTCGGCCGCGCCTTCATCCGGCCGTACCAGGCCACGATATTTTTGTTGTTCTCATTCAACGGCTGGCGGACCCCGGCGAAGAAATCCAGGAACCCGAAAAGCAGGATATCCGCCAGCGTCAGCCGCTCACCGCAGATAAACGTACGGCCGGCGATCAGGCCATCGAGCCACGTCACCCCTTCCTGCGCGATCGCCTTCAGGTCGGCGGCGGCGGCCGGAATGCAATGGATCCGGTTCTCAAACATTTTCAGGCCGTCGCTGAAGCGGAAGCCGTTCGCCATCGGCTCCACGACCTGGAGGTCGATGCGGCGGGTCCACATACGGGTCTCCGCTCGTTCCTCGGGGGTCTTGCCGATCAGGGTGGTGCCGGCGGGCCCGATCTCGTCGAGGTATTCGCAGATCGCGGTGATCTCGGAGAGCACGGTGCCATTATCCAGCGCCAGCGCCGGGCAAGTGCCTGACGGGTTCTTGGACAGGAACGGCTCACGCCGGTTATCGCCGCCACGGATGTCGATGGTTTCGGTCGGGATCCCGCTGACGCCCCGCTCCGCCATGAACATCCGCACCACTTTCGGGTTCGGTCCGATCGAATCATAAAACAGCATTTCGCGCCTCCCTTGCCGGCCCGTGCCGGGTCAGGGGGTCAAACCATCATCGCGGTCCGGGCGCAAGCGGTGGCCAATCGGACGATCAACACGTCATGGACCGCAGCAACGCCGCGATTTCCACCGTTGCGAAATGAGAATGCGTATCGGAAACCGCATAGGGCAAAATGATCTGGTCTTTGTGCCGCATCAGGCCGCAGGTGTAGACGACGTTGGGGACATATCCTTCGCGCTCGGATGGGGCCGGCCGGACCAGCGGCTCGCATGACCGCGCCAGAACCTTGGAAGGATCTTTCTTGTCGAGCAGAACCGCGCCAATGGAATATCGCCGCACCGGTCCGACACCATGGGTCAGCAGCAGCCAGCCCTCGTCGATTTCGATCGGCGACCCACAATTGCCGATTTGCACGAATTCCCACGGAAACCGCGGCTTGAGGATCGGCACGCCACCATCCCAATGGTGCAGGTCGGGCGAATAGATGAGGTAGAGGTTCTCGTTGTCCTGCCTGCCGATCATCGCGTACTGGCCGTCAATCTTCTGGGGGAACAAGGCCATGCCTTTGTTCCGCGTGGCGGTCCCGCGCAGGGGAGACATCCGGAACGATAAGAAGTCGGTGGTCTCCAATAACTCTGACCTGATCGCCCGGCCGCTATAGGCGGTGTACGTCGCGTAAAAAACCTTCTTGCCGTCATCGTCGAATTCAACGAACCGGGCATCCTCGATGCCGTTCGATTGGGATTCGGTGATCGGAAAGATGACCCGCTCGCTGATATCCTCGTTCGGCTCGAAAATCACCTCGACAATGTCCCCATCCGGGCCCGATGCCCGGTGACCCACTTTGGGAATTGACGCAAGTCGCGCGGATGGATCGATTGTCACGCTGCCATCAGCCGCGATAACCCCCGAACGGAACGTCAGGGACGAAATATGCCCTTCCCCGACCGCGCGGAGGCTCAGGATGAAGCGGCAGCCGTCTTCCGGCGCGCCCGTCTGGTCTGGATGCGCGACGATGCTCGGATTGAACAAGGCTGACGCTTCGAAGGAATATTCGTGAAGGAAATAGGCGCCGACCAGTTGCCGCTGGAGTTTGGTGAAAACAATATGCGACGACAGGGCGTCCTCCATCTCGTCGGCGCGCGCCTCGAACGTCGCCAGCAGATTGCGGTGACGGCCCTCAAAATTCTCCAGAACATCGGCCAGTTGGCTGGACGCCGTTTCAAGATCCAACCCGAGGACCCGCTCGACGATATGGTTCGCCCGGGTCTTGTCGACCGTGTTCAGATCCCTGGGTTCAGTCGCCGGCCGGAACGGCCGCACGAGCACCCTCGAGGGATCGGGCCGCAAATACAAAGCCTGCCGGTTGAGGAATGTGGCTTGCGACAAGGGGTCCTCAGTTTCGTTCCATGGAGAATCCGGCGGTTCATCCGCCGACGGCCCGTGCTTTCGCACGTTTCGGGAGATCCTCAGTCAGACGCGCGAGCTGCCTGATCTCCGCCAGGCTGAGAAGATAGCACACCACGGACTCGCCACCGCGGTTTTCGTTGGCGCGGTCGGGATGCAGCCCATCGCGGCAACTGCCTGTCTCCACGTCGACCACGGGCGTGTCCAGGTCATTGTGGCCCAGGAACCATGCGAACGCGCGCGTCGCGTACGCGGTCCAGGCGGCATTGCCGTCCGCGCGCCACGCCGCGGCGCAGGCCGATATCGTCGCCGCCGCTTCCAACGGCTGCTGGTCGAATGGCTGTGGCGGTTGCCGCTGTTCCCCGAAACTATCGGTCCCGACTGGTCGGAAATTGCCCGCCGATGACATCTGCATTGTCATCAGCCACCGCAGCGACCTCAGCCCAGCCTCGATATAAGCCGGCACGCCCATGGCGATGCCCGTCACGATCAAGGCCTGCGGCAAACGCGCGTTGTCGTAGGCAAGCCCTTCCTCGAACCACACCCAATTCTTGCTCTCAACCACCGCCAGGAGGGCCATCAACCTGTCGGCGAGGCGCTTCCGCATAAAATCGGCATGGGAATGCCGCCGGGCCGCGTCATGGCAAGCGTCCAGTCCGAGCAGTGTGAACGCCCAGGCGCGCGGCGAGCGAAAACTCTCCACTTCTGGCAGCGCTTCGGCGAACAGGGCGGTGGCCCATCGCCGCCGCGAGGGGCTCGCGTCGTCACGGGAACATTCGCCCAACGCCCAGAGCGTTCGCCCATGACTGTCTTCCGAACCCTTGTCTTCAAGCCAGCGCCGATCGAAGCTCATGAAATTGCGGAACCGCCGCGTGTCGGGGTTCCACGCGTGCTGCACAAAGGCGGCCAGTCGAGCGGTCAACGCCTCGGGCAGGCGCCGCTCACCCTGGTTGTTGAGCGCGCAAGCCAACAGCAGGGCACGGGCATTGTCGTCGACGCAGTAGCCATGGTGGCGGTCCGGCACCGAATGGACCGCATGCTGGAACAACCCGGTGTCGTCGCACATGGACAAGAAATGGCCAATCCGCATCTCGGGCGGGGCTTCGTCGTCGCGGGACCGCATGGTTTGCTCCTGCCTTGAAATCACCCGAAGCCGGTGCCCTGGGCGTATGGTTTCGAGGACTCCAAGATAGCGTTCCGCCGTGCGTTCCCAGGTCATCGACCGGCTGGACGACCAGGCACGGGCGCGCATGGCCTGCCGCCTCGCATCGTCGCTCAGCAATCCCGCGACTTCGGTGCCGATCGCGGCGGAGTCGCCAAACGGCACCAAAGCACCCCGCCCGTCAGCCAGCAATTCCTGAGCATGCCAATACGGCGTCGAGACAATCGCCTTGCCCAGGCCGAAGCTGTAAGCCAATGTGCCCGATGTCATCTGCGCTTCGTTCAGATATGGCGTGACGTAGACATCGCACATCGCAATGAATTGGAGCAGCGTCGGCTGATCGACAAACTGATTCAGGAACACGACATGATCCGCGACCCCAAGGGCGTGCGCGCGCGCCACGAGGCTTTCGCGGTAAGCCTCGCCGTGCTGCGCGAGCAGATTGGGATGCGTCGCACCGAGAACCACATAGACCGCGTCAGGCCGGCTTTTCAGGATCGCCGGCATCGCGTCGATCACGAATTCGATGCCCTTGTTCGGGGAAAGTAAGCCAAACGTCAGAATGACCGCCTTGTCGGCAAAGCCGAGCGCGGCCTTCGCCTGGTCGGGCTCGACGAACGGGAAGTCTGGAATCCCATGCGCGATGAGTTCGATCTTTTCCGCCGGCACCTGGTAAACGGTGCGCAGCAGGTCGCGGCCTTTTTCGGCCATGACGACGACCTTCGACGAAACATTGATGATTTTTCCGAGCACGCTCCGTTGCGCATCGGTCGGCTCGGCGAGAACGGTATGCAGGGTCGTGACGATCGGCATGGTCAATCGCGACAGCAAAGCCATGATGTGGCCCCCGGCGACACCACCGAAGATACCGAACTCGTGCTGCAGCGAGATCGCGTCGAACCCGCCGGCATTCAGAAAGTCGGCGGCGCGCCCGTAATCTTCGATCCTGTCGTCTGCGATCTCGCAGCGAACGACGCGCGGATAGTCGTAGCTTTGACCATGGTTGGTCATCGCCACGATGGCGGTTTCAAGATCCGGACGCGATGCGGCGATCGCCTGCTGAAGATCAGTCGTAAACGTCGCGATCCCGCAACGGCGCGGCAGCGAATTGCCGATAAACGCCAGACGGCTGAGTCGGATCACGATCGCGCCTCCATCAATTGTTTCGGGGAATGTCTGGCAAGAAGAGACGAACGCGGCTCCGTGGCCACATAGGCGACAAGACCGGTCAACCCGACAGCGTCGGTCTCGATGGCGGCCCGGTCCGCCGCCAGGAAGAACGCTTCACCGGCGGATGCATGCATCGACCCAAGCTGGGCCTGGCCCTCAAGTACCAGCAGCCAGGTCTCGCCGGTGGCATCGAGGTCCCACCCTGAGTTCGGCGCGAGATCGATCCGCTCGAGGACAAAGGTGGGGGAGGCGATGAGCAAGGTTCTGGAATCACTCAGACGCCGGGAAGGGGCCTGACGCCCGGCCGGCCCCGCCTGGGCGACCGCAACGGCATTGTCCACGTGAAGCTCCCGCTCGCGGCCATAATCAAAAAGCCGGAATGTCGCATCGCTGCTCTGCTGAATTTCCGCGATCACCACTCCCGGGCCGATCGCATGGATCATGCCAGCCGGCACGAATACAACATCCCCCTTCTGCACAGGCTGCCATCGTACCAGTTCGGAAATCGAGCCGTCCTCAATCGAAATTCGCAATTGTTGCGTTGTCAGACAGCGTTTCAGTCCGACCGCGACCTTGGCGTCATTTGTCGCGGCGAGGACATACCATGCCTCCGTCTTGCCATGCGGCAAACCGATTGACCGCGCGAACACGTCGTCCGGATGAACCTGGATCGACAGAGTTTGGTTCGCGAACAGCAGCTTGAATAGCAGGGCCGGGTCCGGCGCGGTTGTGCTGGCGCGTTGAAACCAGATTTCGCCGATCGCTTCGCCGTCGTGATCCATCGTGCTCCAGGGCAGCAGATTTCTGCTTCCCCAGGGTTTGCGCACAAGTCGGGTGCCGGCATGTTCGACCGTGATGATACTCTCCTTCACCGTAATGTTCCGGTTTAGCAACTACAGCGTCGCGCGACCCGCGTCGGGGTCGATCGCGTCGAGACATTCGCAAAACGTGGTGATCTCGGCGTACAGCGCGCCGTTGTTCAGCGCGTGCGCCGGGCATTGACCGGACGGTTTCCTGGCCAGAAACGGCGCGCGGCGATTTTCGCCGACGCGCGGGTCGATGGTTTCGGTGCGGATCAAGCTGATCCTCACCTCCCCCATGAACATCCGCGCCACTTTCGGGTTCGCGGGCGTAAGCGGAGTACCGGACTTCGTGGAAGGATCGGCGAGCTGCCCAAACGAGGGCCCGACCGCTACCCCTTTTTCTTCGGGAGGGTCGGCTGCACGGTCATCCCTTTGGGTGACAAGATCGACACCGCCGGCCCGGCCGACGGCTTTTTGGATTTCGGCTTTTTCGGCTCCCGGTTACCGCGATTCATCCCTTTGGCCATCGTTCCCTCCTGTGCGGTCGATCGGGTCTACGGAAAACCCCAGGACCTGGCCGTGCCAGCTTCCCATCGCCCACGCTGGCGTGGGTCGCCGGCGACGGCCGAGCACCGCACGAATACGATGCACCGCCAGTCCATCAGGGTGTGCGGCAAAGCGATGCCACCCAATGCCGACGGCCCGAAAGCCGCGACACCGGCGAGACCACGATCAGGGATGAACCTTGAGGTTGTCCGCGGACATCTTGCCGCTTTTGCGGTCAGACACCAGTTCGAAGTCCACCTTCTGGCCTTCGCGCAGGTCACGCAGTCCGGCGCGCTCCACGGCACTGATATGAACGAATGCATCCGGCCCGCCCTGGTCAGGTGCGATGAAGCCGAAGCCCTTTTGGGTATTGAACCACTTGACGGTCCCAGTAGGCATGAGAAGCCCTTTCAGAAACATAGGTTTGTGCACCGGCGAAGTGGCCGGCTGTCGAATTAGCGATTTCAGGAACAAAAGGTGGTCGGCCGGGCGTAAAATCTCCTTCACGCGAGGCCGGGCCATCTGGCCGTCTCTCGACCTCTGACATTTGCGCCGTCTGGCGCCAGAATACAAGGAGGCACAATGAAGTTCGGCGAAATCAAGGCGGGCACGGCCGCCGCGAACCCGGACCACGACCAAAGCCCCAGGATCAGTTGCAGTCGGAAACGATGATTTTACAACGGCTGTCGTTGCATTTCGACATCGCCGCGGCTTCCGCCGCCTTATTGGTCGCTCCCGAGCCGGCACCCCAACTCTTCGCGCTGGCGGCGTAGCCACCGCATTGTTGGTAGGAGACCACGGTCTCGCATTTATTGCCTCCGGCTTTCCGGCAAAACCCCTGGGCGTTGGCGATGGCCTGGTCCATGGTGTCGCCGCCGCCGATGCCAAAGGCGGGGTCGAACGGGCTACTCCCCAGATCAATCGAAATCGAACCCCATTGAATCTCGTCTTTGGCGGAAACCGACGTCAGACCCATCGCGCCGAGCGACACCGCGAGGAACGCCGCGGCCTTGATTGATATCAGCCGCATGTGTCGCTCTCCTGAACCGGCGCCCGGTCGTGATAACCCCAGGAGTTAGGCCAGTGCGCGGCCGTTTACAATGAGAAACGCCGTCGGGTTCACGTGGCACCTGGAAGACCAGGGTGCCCAGGCGGGCTTCGGCGAGGAAGGGGCTTCGCCGCGATCAGCAGATCGATCAGATATCCGAATGATCTCGATATGGCGTCAGGCAACCGCCTCCGCCTCGATCTCCACCACGAAGCGCGGATCCGCCAGACCGGCGACGAACAGCAGCGTCGAGGCCGGCGCGTGCTCACCCAACAGCGCGGTCCGCGCGGCGCGATAGGCTCCGAGCAACGACCGGTCCGTCAGAAACACCATGAGTTTGACGATATTGGCCACCGTCATGTCGTTCGCCTCCAGCACCGCGCGCAGATTGGCCAGCGCCTGATCGATCTGACCGCCGCCGGTTTCCGGAATCGTGCCATCCAGCGCCATGCCGACCTGACCGGAGATGACCAGCCAGCGCTCGGCGTTGCGGATCTCGATGGCGTGGGTGTAGCCGGTGGGTTGGCGAACGGTGGGCGGATTGTTCCGTGTGATGGATACGGCCATGTCACTCTCCCTTCGAATCAAGCGCCCCCACGGGGACGCTCGCTTATTCCGTGCTCCGTGCGAGCCAGTCCCGCACGGCTGTCCTGATGAAGTTCGTATCCACGGGATTGAGCACGGGATTGCCCGCGCGATGACCCCAAACGCTTGGAATCGGCCGCAATTCCGCATGGGCCAGCAACGGCAGCTCAAGCTCGTTGTCGGCGGCACGGAAATAGAGGTCGGTTTCGCCCGGCATCAACAACACATGCGCCTTGATCGCCCGCAACGCCCGCTCCAGATCGCCCTCATACAGTTCATTCGCGCTGATATCCGCCGCGTCCCACGTCAGCAACTGGGCGTAAAGATTCGCCGCCGGTGTCGCGCCGAAACGATCCTCCCAGTCGGTGCGCAGGAATGTCTCCAGGTCCGGAGAGCCCAGGTTGGGTTGCGAACTCCAGGAAAGATGCAGGTTCGCGCGGTAGAAGTCCTGGCTGAGCGCCCACGCGGCATAGATCCGGCCGAAGGCGCGCTTGGCGGCACGGGGTTCGGATGAGAAGCGGCCATTGCCGATATGTTGCGGCGCGGCCTCGAGCGTCGCCATCAGTGAACGGAGGAAGACCTGATTGTGCACCGCGGTGCGGGAGACGCCGCAATTGACGACGATCCGGTCGACCGCATCGGGAAACAGCGAAGCCCAGTGATACGCCTGCAATGCGCCCATCGACCAGCCGTAAACACAGGCAACGCGATCGATGCCGAAAAGTTCCAGCAGCGCCTGCCGTTGCGTTTCGACATTGTCGCGGACGGTCACCAGGGTCGGGTAATCCGGCGTATTGGACGGCGAGGACGACAGCCCGTTGCCGAACTGATCCAGGATGACAATGAAATAGCGGTCGGGATCGAGAACGCCCTCAGGACCGATCAGCCACTCCAGGTCGGGATGCCGCGCGCCGTAGCTGGTCGGATAGACGATCACGTTGTCCTTCGCCTCGGAAAGCGTGCCATGCGCTTTCCAGGATAACAGCGTGTCGGGCAGCACGCCGCCGGAGGGAAGTGTCAGGTCTCCGCCGCGCCAGATGCCTTGTTGGGTGGGCCAGGTCATCGAGTTTCGTCCTTTCCCGTAATCTTGGATCGTCGCGGATGCCTGGGCAGGTCGCAAGCGTTATCGACATCGCGCAACATCCGCATGCGCGCGACGCGGTGGCCGCGGAAGTTCCGCAGCGTATCCGCCAGCGCGTGTTGTGTAGACCAGCGGGCCTTTACAAAAGGTTGCGCGGGCCGGCGCGGACCAAGCGCCACGAGCCAATAACCGCCATCCTCCGCCGGCCCGAACACCGCGTCATGCCGGCCCAGAGCCTGGAACGCGGCACGGAGGTCGGCGGCGCTGGCGTCCGGGATGTCGCTGCCGATAATGGCGACCTTGCCGCGGCGAAACCGCCGGCACGCCGCATCCATCCGCTCGCCGATATCCCCGCTTCCCTGGGCCATGCGCGCCACCTGGACCGGCAACCGGTCTCTGGCGCCGTCCGGCGTCAGCGCCAGGACCGTGCGGAACCGCCGCTCCCGCCGCAAATCCCGCAACAGCCGGATCAGCGTCCCGGTGTGGAACCGCAGCGCGGCGCGATCGCCGATGTCTCTGGCGAGGCGCCGCTTCACGGTTCCCAGCCGCGGCGCTCGCGCGAAGACGACCACCGTGTCCCTCATCCGTAGATCCGCGCGATCCGGCCTGGCGGCACGCCAAGATGCCACAACGACAGGCAAATCAGATTGCGGCACGACCGCCGGTACCACCCGTCCCGTTCCCATTTAGCGGCGGAAGTCACGGCGCCGGCGGTCAGGCCGATCAGGCGGCCGCGGCCGAGGCGGCTGATCAGATCGACATCCTCCATCAGCGGCAGCGGCCTGACGCCGCCCGCGCCGCACAGCACATCCCGATGAATCAGCAGCCCCTGGTCGCCGTAAGGCAAGGCGAGGACGCGGCATCGCCAGGCGACGAGGCGCTCCAACCGGCGGGCCCTTGGGTCGCCACTGTCGAGGACGAAGCGGAAATACGCGGCTTTGTCAGGATTGTCGCGCATATGCGCCGCGGCGGCGTCCCGCCAGCCGGCCGTGAGACGCGTGTCCGCGTGCAACAGCAGCAGCCATTCGCTCGCCGCCCGCGCGATGCCCGCCGCGAGTTGCTGTCCCCTGCCCCTTGCCGCGATGACCACGCGCGCACCGGCCTGGCGCGCGATCGCCGCCGTCGCGTCCTCGCTGCCGCCATCGGCGACGATAACGTCGTCCATGGTGCCGAGCGCGGCCAATGTCGTGGCCAGCGTCGTGGCGGCGTTCAAGGTAGGGATGACGGCGGAGATTTTGCTGCTGATATTCACGTTTTGTTCTTGACGGCCAGGCCCAGGTTCGCGATTGTGTGTGCGTGAACACACGGGGAACGGACCATGCCGGAACTCGCTGAACCAAACAAGGACGCCCACTTGTGGGATGCGGCGGACCGGGACGCGATCGCCGCGCTGGACCGGGCTGGCATGCCGGAGCCCGCGCCATCGGCGCGGCTGCCCTCCGGTGTCCATCGCGGCCGGGGCGCGGTTACCAATCCGGCGGTCCGGTTCGAGTCCTCGGTCGTCAGCCCATTCGATGACGGCTGGGACACGCTGACCGGGGAGATCGAGGAACCGGTAAAACTCGCCACCACGCTGATCAAAGACGCCACGAAATCGGTGATCGCGTGGAACAACTCACCCGACCTGGGGTTCGACCGCGCGGTCAATCCGTATCGCGGCTGCGAGCACGGGTGTGTGTATTGCTATGCGCGGCCGACGCATGCCTATCTCGGTTATTCGCCTGGGCTCGATTTCGAAACGAAGCTGATCTTCAAGCCGGAGGTTGGGGCATTGCTGGAGAAGGAGCTCCGCAAGCCGGGCTATGTGCCGAAGGTGATGGCACTGGGATCGAACACGGACCCGTATCAGCCGGTCGAACGGACGCTGAAACTGACGCGGACGGTGCTGGAGGTGCTGGACAAATTCAATCATCCGGTCGGCATCGTGACGAAATCGGCGGGCGTGCTGCGCGATCTGGACATTTTGTCGGCGATGGCGAAACGCAGCCTCGTGCGGGTGTATTTGTCGGTGACGACGCTGGACCCGCGGCTGGCTCGGGTGATGGAACCGCGCGCCGCGACCCCGGCACGGCGGCTGCACGCGATCGAGGAACTGACCCGGGCGGGCGTGCCCACCGGCATCCTGACCGCGCCGATGATCCCCGGCCTGAACGACGCGGAAATGGAGAAGCTGCTGGAGGCGGGGGCGCGGGCCGGCGCCCGCCATGCTTCGTTCATTCTGTTGCGGTTACCGCATGAACTGAAGACGATCTTCGAGGCCTGGCTGCACGAGCATTTCCCCGACCGGGCGAAGCACGTGCTGAACCTGATCCGCGACACGCGCGCCGGCGGGTTGAACGATTCACGGTTTGGTCACCGGTTCTCGGGTAGCGGGCCGTATGCGGATTTGCTGCTGCGGCGGTTTGCCCGCGCGGCGCGGCAATGGGGCCTGGACGAAGCGCGCGAGGGACTGGATTGCTCGCAGTTCGCGGTACCGGGGGAGAAGGCAGGCAAGCAGGAGACGCAATTGTCGCTGTTTTAGCTGCGTTCCCTTCCACGTCATCCTCGGCTTGCTCTCCGTCGATAGGGGTCGGGAAGGTTGCCCTCCCCGCCCTCCGAACCGTGCTTGCGGTTCTCCCGCACACGGCTCTCCAGTCGCTGGTTTCCTCATCGGGAGTGTCTCGCGGTGGCA
>Ga0181536_10006047_pt1 | contig 12244 bp, 12 predicted proteins | sample PEATcosm2014_Bin_41_FD_121105 | JGI IMG/M metagenome (GOLD analysis project Ga0181536, IMG submission 121105) | Peatland microbial communities from MTU Mesocosm Facility, Houghton, MI, USA - PEATcosm2014_Bin17_60_metaG | ecosystem: Environmental > Terrestrial > Soil > Wetlands > Peat | place...
GTAGTCGAGCAGAAAGACGACCACGAGCATCGCCAGGAAGACGCCGCCGCACCAGCCGAAGAACTGGCGGGCGATATAGCGGAACAAAATCTTCCACGGCGACATGGACGACCTATCTCGCTGGCCGCGGGATGAGGCGGATCGGAAGGTTCTCCGCCGCATCGCGCCACAAGAACCACAGCAGCGCGGCAATGGGGATGAGCGCGTTGACATAGAGAAGCGGGACCGCAACATCGGATCGACCGGCGAGGTCCTTGAGCCCGATGTCGAAGAGCTCGAACAGGAAGGCGAGGCCGATGGCCATCAGCACGCGCCGAGGTTGCCCGCGCCGATTGAATTCGCCGGGCAGCAGGCACAGGATCGGCAGCGCCGCCATCGACAGCGCGGTGAGAGGCCCCGCGAGCCGCAGGTTGAGCTCGATAAAGAGCGCGCGTGCCGAATCGGGGCTGGCCCCCGCCGCCGGAAACAGGAGCTCGCTGGTGTAGCGCTCGTCGGGCTGGCGGTCCCGCCCGCCCGGAACATCGCCGAATTCCGAGAGATCGAGGGTGTATCGCGCGAAGCTCAAAACGGTGAGATGACCGTCGAGGTTGTTGCGCTGCTGCCGCGTGCCGTTCATCATGAGGATGCGCGGTCCGTCCGGGGTGTCCACGACGGCGCCGCGTTCGGCAAAGACGGTGACCGGCTTTTCGGCATCGCGGGTATCGTAGATCAGCAGGCTCACCAGCTCGCCGGCGGCGTTGCGGCTCGTGACATAAACCATGAGCCGGTCCGACAGCGTGTTGAACACGCCTTCCTGGATCAGAACCGAGGCGAAGCGGTTCCGGATCTTGAACTGCAAGTCCTTGAAACCGCGGCTGGCCGCCGGCAGCAGATAAAGCGACAGCGCATAGAGCAGGATGGTCGCGCCGATCCCGACGATGAGCGCGGCGCGCGCCAGCGCCCACTGGCTCATCCCCGCGGCGCGCATCACCACGAGCTCGCTCTCGGCGATGAGCTTGTTGTAGACGAAAAGCACCGCGACGAAGACCGCGATCGGCAGCACGACCTCGACGAAGCGCGGCAGGATGAGCAGCGCCAGATAGAGGAAAAGCCCGGCGGACAAGCCGCGGTTCACGATGAGGTCGACGAGCCGGAGGGACTGTACCAGCCAAACGGCGACGGTGAACGCCGCGCAGACGAAGAGCGTGACGAACGCCGTCTGGTGCACCATATACCGCGTGATCCGGTTCATGCCGCGGGATTATACGGGCGCGGTCCTACCGCAGCCTAGCCCGGATTTCATCGGGCGATGCGGTCGTGCGCCACTTGCGGGGGCGGCGGCGGCATGGGACTCTCGGCCGATGACTCGGGATTTCGACCGCGGGCTCTCCTTTCGCGCCTTCGCGGCGCTGTTTGCGGTGCTGGTCGCCGCCTCGAGCGCGCCGCTCTTTGCTTGCGACATCCTGCCGCTCTTGGATTATCCCAATCATCTCGCGCGCGTGCAGCTGCTGGCAAGCCTGCCCCAGTCGCCGGTTCTCCAGCAGTTCTATGCGCTCGCCTGGCGGCCAATTCCCGATCTGGCGATCGACCTCGTCGCCCCGCCGCTGCTTCGGTTCATGCCGCTTCTGGCGGCGGGAAAGCTATTTGTCCTGGCGAGTTTCGTCCTGATGGCGGGCGGCGCGGCGGCGCTCCACCGCGTGCTCTTCGGGCGCTGGTCGGCGTGGTCCTGCCTGGCCTTTCTGCTGCTCTACGGGCGGCTGCTGCTCTGGGGTCTTCTCAACTATTTGTTCGGCCTCGGCCTGGCCGTGGCCGCGTTGGCCGGATGGATCGCGCTGGCCGAGCGCGGCAACGCCGTCCGAATCATCGTCGGGACGATCTTTGCGCTCGCGGTCTATTTGGCGCATCTGATGGCGTTCGGCGTCTATGCGGTGCTGCTGCTGGGCTTTGAAGCCGGCGGCTTGCTGCGTCAGCGCGCACCGCTCGGAGCTTGTTTCCGGGCCGCGGCGGTCGCAGGCCTGCCGCTCGCGGTGCCGCTCGCCATCCTGGTCCTCGCTGGCAGCGGCGGCAGCGGCGGCGTGAGCTTCTCGCATCCGTGGCGCAAGCTCGATCTGCTGTTCAGCGTCTTCGATCTCTACCATCGGCCTTTCGATGTCGCCTGCTTTGCGCTGGCGGTGATCGGGCTCGGCTGGGCCTATTGGCGGCGCTGGATCGCGCTCGCGCCGGCAATGATTGTGCCGCTGGCGCTCCTTGCGATCGTGTATTTGGCAATGCCGACTCAGCTCCTCGGCGCCTCCGGGGCGGATCGGAGGCTGCCACTGGCGCTGTTCGTGACCCTGTTCGGAAGCAGCGCTTGGGCGGCGCCGCGGCCGCGACTCGAGCGGCTCTATCTCGGCGCCGCCGCTGTCATGCTGGCGCTGCGGCTTGCCACCGTTACGGCGAGCTGGCAGGCGAGCGACCGCGACTATCGTGCGCTGTTGGCGGGACTCGACCGTGTTCCCATCGGCAGCCGGATCGCCGTCGCGTTTCCCGAGGGCGCGGTGAACGTGGTGGCGACGCCTTTGGTTCATTTTCCTGTGCTCGCCGTGGCGCGCCGCCAGGCCTTCGTGCCGACGCTGTTCGCTGAGGCGGGGCAACAGCCGGTGACCTTGCGTCCGCCCTTCCGCGCGCTGGCCGAGCGCCTTTCGCCCGATTCGCTTTGGGCCGCCTTTGTCACCGGAGCGGCGCCGCTCGACGCCGATCAGCGGGCGGCGCTCGCGGCGTACGACTACGTTGTCTTCACCGACCTCCAGCCCTTCGCGCTCGCCAACGCGGCCGGGCTCGAGCTTGCCTTTCAGGCGCCGCGCTTCGCCCTTTATCGGGTGGCGCAGCTTGACGGAGCCGGGGCCCGCCGGTAGGACCGGCCCGCCGCCGCTGCCGCTTGCAACGATCGACCGATGCATTTGCTGATCCCGAGCTGGCTCGATCTCGCGACTTGGGCGGGGGTGGTTTTCGCGAGTTTGGCGCTCATCGGTTTCGGCCGGCTGTTGTCGGCGGGCAACGCCGCGCCGGAGACCGCGCTCATCGCCGGCTGGGGCGGAGCGGCGTTGCTGCTGACGCTCTGGGGGATCTTCACGCCGGCATCTTTGCGCTGGCCCGCTTTGGTCGTGGTGCTCTGCGGATTGATCGGGCAAGTCCTGCCGCGGCTCAGGCTTTCCGCTGCCGATTGGCTGAGCCTGCTGCGGCTTGTCATCGTGGCGTTGCCGCTCATCGCGATCATGGCGAGCGCCAGGCCGAGCCTGCCGGACACCTTCCTCAATCTGCTGCCCAACGCCGCCTATCTCTACGACCATGCCGGCTTTCCTGCCGATGCGCGCCCGCCGGCTTATTCCTACCTGCCGGGCGCGCCCTACAATCTGCAGCTCGCCGCGTTCATCGCGTCGCTGATCACGCCTGGCTTCCCGGCGAGCGCGCTCATTGGCCTCAACCTCGTGTTGCAGCTTGCCGCCGCGCTGCTGCTCGCGCGCCTCATTGGCGCCAGCGAAGACGATCGCCGCGCGCCGTCCTGGAGTGCGAGCGCGCTGGGCTTCTTGCTGGCGATGGCGCTCAATCCCGGCTTCGTCCCGCGCTATTACCTCTCCGGCTACAGCGAGGCCGGCGTCGCGGTCACGTTGGCCTTCGCGGGCTTTCTTGCCGCGCGGCTCCTCGATCGGGCCGCGTCCGGCGGCCCGATCGGAATGCCGGCCTGGCTCCTGGCGCTGTCGCTCGCCGCGCTCGTCAACATCAAGCAGGACAGCATCGCGCCGGTGCTGGGCATCTTGATCTCAGCCGCGATGCTAGCATTGGCGGCGCGCTCGCCGGCGCGGCGGCAGGCGCTCGGCGCGCTCGCGCTCGCTGCACTGCCGGCGCTGCTGCTTTATCTCGGCTGGCGCTGGTATGTGCTCGGGCATTTCGCCGAGGGCGAACTCAAGCCGTTGCCGTTCGCGCAATGGCAGCTGCGCTCCCTGCCGCTCATTTTCCAGAATATCCTCGGCACGATGGGCGAGAAGATCGTCTTCTTCGGCGCGCTCGCTTGCGTGTTCGTGATTCTGGCGCGGCGGCTGCGGCGGCACGGGCTCGGCTTCGCCACCGAGACGGCGGCGCTGCTCTTCGGCGTCTTCGTCATTTACAACGCCGCGCTGGTCTTCGCCTATGTCGCATCCTTCGTCGGCGAGATGGGGACCGATGCGCATTCCTACTTCCGCTACAATACGCACCTGGCGTTGCTGTTGATGGCGGCGATCGCGCTGCTCGCGCGCGAGACGCCGGCGGTCGAGCGCTGGGCGCAGCGCGCGGGAGTGAGGCGCGTCGCTCCTGCCGCGCTCGTCTTCGCCGCGCTCGCCGCGCCGATCGTGTTCCTGCCCTTCCTGCGCTTCGATCTCGAAGTGCCGCAGCTCCGCACTTGGCGCCTCGCGCAGGAGACGGCTTCCCGCATCGGCGACCGCGAGCGGCTGGCGCTGGTGCTGCCGGGCGACAACGGCAGCGTCGCTGCCATGCTCGAGGGGTTGTTGCGCATGACGCCGCCGCGGCGGCCCGACATCGAGGTCACGATTGAGCGCTCCTTCGACCCGGAATCCTTGGCCGCGCTCGATGCGGCGGGCATTCGCCTGGCGCTGCTGTCCTGCGCGCCGGCGGGGATCGCTGGCGTTCCGGCGGGCGCGGCGGCGTTGCTCGAGCGCGGCGCGTCCGGCTGGACCGCGCTGGCGGTCTGGCCTTATCCGCCGGTTCCGCGCGGCGCGCGCTGGTCCAAGGTGCTGGCCGCCGCGGCGCTTTGCCTTCCCGGTTGACACTCGGCGCCAATCTCCTCTATCGCCCGGCAACATCGCGCTCAGAAGGACGTCGAGATGAAGATCGCTTTCGCCGCGCCGCGGCTGCCGCGCTCCGGAACGCTGGTAGTCGCCGTCATGGAGGACCGGAAACTGTCGCCGACGGCGCAGAAGCTCGACCAGGAGAGCGGTGGCGCGCTCACCCGGGCGATGGCGGCAAGCCGCTTTACCGGCCGTGGCGACGACACCCTGGCCGTGCTGGCGCCGGCGCATCTCGAAGTCTCGCGAATCCTTCTCCTTGGCATCGGCAAGCCCGAATCGGCCGAGCCAATCGCGCGGCAGAATCGCGGCGGCCAGATCGTCGCGCAACTCAACGCGGCGGGCGAGAAGCAGGCGGCGGTGGCGATCGACCGGCCGGGCAGCGCGGCGGCCGAGATCGCCGCGGATCTCGCCTTCGGCGCGCGGCTCAGGGCGTACCGCTTTGACAAGTACCGCACCAAGGAGAAGCCGGAGAAGAAGCCCACGCTCGAGGAGCTGACCTTTCTGGTCGAGAATCCGGCCGCGGCGAAGAAGGCCTTTCAGCCGCGCGACAAGGTGGCGGATGCCATTTGCTTCACCCGCGACCTCGTCTCCGAGCCCGCCAATGTGAAGTTTCCGGAGACCCTCGCCGAGGCCGCGCGCTCGCTCAAGAAGCTCGGCGTCGCGGTCGAGGTGCTCGACGAGAAGCAGTTGAAGACGCTCGGCATGGGCGCGCTCTTGGGCGTCGCCCAAGGCAGCGCGCGGCCGCCGCGGCTGGTGGTCATGCAATGGAAAGGCAATCCCAAGGCGGCGAACCCGGCGCCGCTCGCCTTCATCGGCAAGGGCGTGACCTTCGACAGCGGCGGCATCTCGATCAAGCCGGCCGCGGGGATGGAGGACATGAAATGGGACATGGCTGGCGCCGGCGTCGTCATCGGGCTGATGCGGGCGCTCGCCGGACGCAAGGCCAAGGTCAATGCGGTCGGCGTTGCGGGGCTCGTCGAGAACATGCCCTCGGGCACGGCGCAACGGCCGGGCGACATCGTCAAGACCATGTCGGGCCAGACCGTCGAGGTGATCAACACCGATGCCGAGGGCCGTCTGGTCCTCGCCGACGCGCTGTGGTACTGCCAGGACCGCTTCAAGCCGCAGCTCATGGTCGATCTCGCCACGCTCACCGGCGCGATCATGATCGCGCTTGGCCACGAGCATGCCGGGCTTTTCAGCAACAACGACGAAATGGCGGAGCGGCTCGCCGCCGCCGGCAAGTCGGTGGGCGAGAAGCTGTGGCGCCTGCCGCTCGCCGAGGCCTATGACAAGCTGATGGACAGCGACGCCGCCGACATCAAGAACATCAGCGGCGGCCGCGAGGCCGGCAGCATCACCGCCGCGCAGTTCCTGCAGCGCTTCGTCAACAATGTGCCTTGGGCGCATCTCGACATCGCCGGCACTACCTGGTCGAAGAAGGATGCGCCCATCGTGCCGAAGGGCGCCACCGCCTTCGGCGTGTGCCTGCTCGACCGCTTCATCGCCGAGCATTACGAGGGATGAGCGAGGTCGGCTTCTATCACCTGAAGAGCTGGAGCCTGGAGCGGGCGCTGCCGCGCCTCTTGGAGCGGGCGCTCGCCGAGGGCCATCGCGTCGTAGTGATGGCGGGCTCCGAAGAGCGCGCCGCGTCGCTCGATGCTCTGCTCTGGACCTATAGCGACGAGAGCTTTCTGCCGCACGGCAGCGCCTGCGACGGCAATGCGGCGCGCCAGCCGATCTGGCTCACCACGGCCGACAACAATCCCAACCAGGCGAGCATGCTGGTGCTCATCGACGGCGCGCGCTCCGAGCGTCTCGCCGAGTATCGGCGTGTCTGCGACATGTTCGACGGCAACGACGCGGAAGCGGTCGCCGCGGCGCGCGGACGCTGGCGCGCTGCCAAGGATTCGGGCCACACGCTCATCTATTGGCAGCAGACGGAGGCCGGCTGGGAGAAGCGCGAGGCGAGTTGAAGGTGGCAGCACCGCCGGCTATAACCGCGCCACTCTTGCGCTGCGAAGGAGCCCCCGCGCCGATGGCCAGCGAACGTACCTTGTCGATCATCAAGCCCGACGCGACGCGCCGGAACTTGACCGGCAAGATCAATGCCCGTTTCGAGGAGCGCGGTCTGCGCATCATCGCGCAAAAGCGCCTGCAGCTCGCGCGCGATGTCGCCGAGCGGTTCTATGCGGTCCATAAGGAGCGCCCGTTCTTCGGCGATCTCGTCGCCTTCATGATTTCGGGACCGGTGGTCGTCCAAGTGCTCGAAGGCGAGAATGCCGTCGCTGTGAACCGCGAGATCATGGGCGCGACCGATCCCAAGAAGGCCGCCCCCGGCACGATCCGGCGGGACTTCGCCGAGTCGATCGAGGCCAATTCGGTGCATGGCTCGGATTCGCCCGAGAACGCCCGGACCGAGATCGCCTTTTTCTTCGCGGAGATCGAGATTTGCCCATGATGGGCTAGAGCAGGAAGTACGCCATCAGCAGCAGCGCGATCACGACGATCGCCACCGTCCATCGCATCAGCCGGGCAAAGCCCTGCCATGTCGCGAGGTGGCGCTGATACTCCTGGTCCATGGTCATAGCAAAGTTCTCCGTTGTCCCTGGCTGGCGCACGGTATCGCGCATCGCCCGGGCGAGGCAAGCCTGGCGCCGCCGCCATGAGCGGCGGCGACGGCGAAGCTCATGCCGACGCGCATGTCGCGTCGTCAGGCGGATTGAGGAAGCTCGCTGGAGCGACAGCGGCTCCGGCGATCTCGACGCGTTCGTCGCGCACGCGCACGCGCCCTTCGGCGATGAGTTTGAGCGCCAGCGGATAGGCCCGGTGCTCGGCTGCGAGCACGCGCGCCGCAAGACGCTCGACATCGTCGTCCGGCAGCACCGGCACGGCCGCTTGGACGATGATCGGCCCGTGGTCCATCTCGGCGCGCACGAAATGCACGGTGCAGCCGGTGAAGCGCACGCCCTCGGCGAGCGCGCGCGCATGCGTGTCGAGGCCGGGGAACGCCGGCAGCAACGACGGGTGAATGTTGATCAGCCGGTCGCGCCAGCGCGCGCAGAAATCGCCGCCGAAGAGGCGCATGAAGCCCGCGAGGCAGACGAGATCGATTTGCGCCGCGCGCAACGCGGCATCGATCGCGGCGTCGAAGGCCTCGCGCGACGCGAAGTCGCGGTGCGCGATGACGCGGGTCGGGATGGCGGCGCGCCGCGCATGCGCGAGGCCCGGCGCATCGGCGCGGTTGGCGAGGACGAGCGCGATCTCGGCGGGAAAACCGGGCGCCGCGCACGCCGCGATCAGCGCCTCGAGATTCGATCCGCGCCCGGAGATGAGAACGGCAGTCCTCAGCCGGGCCACGCCGCCTCCCAATGCGCGATGATCGCGCCAGGCGCGCCCGAGGGCCGGGGCACGATCCTGCCGATCTCGTGCACCCGCTCGCCGGCATCGACCAGCGCGCGTGTCACTCGCGCCGAGTCCGCCGGCGCGGCGACAGCGATCATGCCGATGCCGCAATTGAAGGTCCGGGCCATTTCCGGGCGCGCGATCGACGCAGTTTCGGCGAGCCAGCGAAACACGGGGGGCAAGGTCCAGCGCCGTGCGTCGAGCTCGGCGGCGAGACCCGGCGGCAAAACCCGCGGCAGGTTTTCGAGGAGCCCGCCGCCGGTGATGTGGGCAAGCGCCTTGACGCCGCCCGCCTTCACCGCCGCGAGGCAAGGCTTGACGTAAAGCCGCGTCGGCCGCAGCAAGGCTTCGGCAAGGCTCGTTCCAAGCTCGAAAGGCGCGGGCGCGCGATAGTCGAGTCCGGCCTGCTCGACCACTCGGCGGACGAGCGAGAAGCCGTTCGAATGCAGTCCGCTCGACTCGATGCCGAGCACGATATCGCCGGCCGCCACGTTGCGGCCGTCGAGCACTGCGCCGCGCTCGACTGCGCCGACCGCGAATCCCGCGAGGTCATAGTCGCCTTCTCGGTACATCCCCGGCATTTCGGCGGTCTCGCCGCCGATGAGCGCGCAGCCGACCGCGCGGCAGGCCTCGGCGATGCCGGCGATGATGATTCGCGCCTCTTCGACATCGAGCCGGCCGGTCGCGAAGTAGTCGAGAAAGAACAGCGGCTCGGCGCCCTGGACGACGAGGTCGTTGACGCACATGGCGACGAGGTCGATGCCGATGGTCTCGTGGCGGCCCGTCGCGATCGCGAGTTTGAGCTTGGTTCCGACGCCGTCGGTGGTGGCGACGAGGATCGGGTCGCGGTAGCCCGCCGCCTTCAGGTCGAAGAGCGCGCCGAAGCCGCCCAACCCCGCATCGGACCCGGCGCGCGCGGTGGCGCGGGCGAGCGGCTTGATCGCCTCGACCAGCGCATTGCCGGCATCGATGTCGACGCCGGCCGCGCGATAATGCTCGGAATCCTTGCGGTGCACGCGGGTCTCCGCCGGGGTTTCTACGCCAGAGAGGGGCCGATGAAAAGCCCGACATCCCCCGCGCCTTCGCTATAGAATGACCGCCCGATGCTCGCCGAACCAGGGGCGCTCGCGGTCGTATTCGCCGGCCTTTGCACCTTTCTCGACCTCTACGCGACGCAGGCCCTGCTGCCGATGCTGACGCGCGACTTCGGCGCGACGCCGGCCGATGTCAGCCTGACGGTCACCGCCACGACCTTTGCCGTCGCGCTCATCGCGCCTTTCATCGGCGCGGTGTCCGACGCGCTTGGGCGCAAGCGGCTCATCGTCGCCGCGATGTTCGCGCTGGTGCTGCCCACAATCATGATCGCCCGGGTCGACGGACTCGGCGCGATGGTCTTTTGGCGCTTCGTCCAGGGCCTGTTGCTGCCGCCGATCTTCGCGGTGACGGTGGCTTATGTCGGCGAGGAATGGCCGCCGGCACGGGCGACGACGGTGACCGGAATTTACGTCGCCGCGACTGCGTTCGGCGGGTTCCTGAGTCGCTTCTTGAGCGGCCTCATCGCCGAGCATTTGGGCTGGCGGCCGGCCTTTCTCGTGCTCGCCGCGATCACTTTGGTCTGCGCCGCCGCGGTCGCCTGGCTGATGCCGCGCGAGCGGCACTTCATCCGCAGCGGCGGGCTGCTCGCGTCCGGCCGGTTCATGCTCGGGCATCTCGCGAACCCCCAGCTCGTCGCCACCTTCGGCGTCGGCTTCGGCGTGCTTTTCTCCTTCATCGCCGTCTTCACCTATATCGACTTCGTGCTGGTAGCGCCGCCCTTCGAGCTTTCGACCGCGGCGCTCGGCTCGATCTTCGTGGTCTATCTCATCGGTCTCTGGATCGCGCCACTGACGGGAATACTGGTGCGCCGGCTCGGCAGGCGCCGGCTCGTCGCGCTCGCGATCGGGCTGTGGATCTGCGCGCTCTTGCTGACCTTCGGCAAGAGCCTGATGCTCATTCTCGCCGCGCTCACGATTTGCGCGGCCTGCGGCTTCGTCTGCCAGTCCTGCGCCACGAGCTACGTCGCCATTTCGGCGCGACAAGCGCGCTCTTCGGCGGTCGGGCTTTACGTGACCTTCTACTATGTCGGCGGCAGCGCCGGCGGGGTGACCGCGGGATTTGCCTGGAACCTGGCGGGATGGCCGGGCTGCGTCGCGGCGGTGGCGGTGGTGCTCGCGCTCATCGCCGCCCTAGTGCTGCGCTTCTGGCGAGAGGCCAACGTTTAGCGCGCGCCGGAGACGTCGAGAATCGCGCCCGAGACATAGGCGGCCTCGTCGGAGAGCAGCCAGAGGATGGCATCCGCCACTTCTTCCGGGCGCCCGGCCCGCTTCATCGGTAAGCTCGGCACCATCGCTTCGAGCCGGCCCGGCGGATGAATTTCGGTGGCGACGACGCCGGGACGGACGGCGTTGACGCGGATGCCGTCGCCGGCAAGCTCCTGCGCCAGCCCGAAGGTCAGCGTGTCGATCGCGCCTTTGCTCGCGGCGTAAGCGACATTGGCGCCGCCGCCGCCGAGACGCGAGGCAGTCGAGGACACCGTGACGATCGCGCCGCCATTGCCGCCATGCTTGCGCGACATCCGGCGAATCGCCTCGCGGCAGCAGATCAGCGTGCCCGTGACGTTGATCGCGAAAAGCCGTGCCAAGCTCGCCGCATCGTAATCCTCGACGCGGCCGGTCGGTCCCAGAATTCCGGCGGTCGTGACCAGGCCGGTGATAGGGCCGAAGGCGCGATCGACGGTGGCGAAGAACTCGGCCACCGCCGCTTCGTCGGTGACTTCCGCGGCGACGGCCACGGCCTTGCCGCCATCCCTCGTGATCGTCGCGGCGACGGCTTCGGCGCGCGCGCGGTTGCTTTGATAGCCGATCGCCACCGCGTAGCCGCGCCGCGCCGCAGCGAGCGCGACCGAGGCGCCGATGCCGCGGCTCCCGCCGGTGACGATCAGGGCCTGTGCCATGCTTCCTCCTGGCCTCCCCACTGGCGAAAGCGAGCCAAGCCGAATATAACAATGGGGCCAGGATGAGAAGCGGTTTCACCAGTCGACGGCCTTGGCCGGGGTTTCTTGGGCTTCTGCTGCTCGCCGTTTCGGGCGCGCCAGGCCCGGCAGGCGCCTCCTTGTGGAGCGAGGTGACGACCCCGACCATCGGGCCGCCACAGGCCATCGGCGGGCCGGCGGATGGCTGTATCGCCGGCGCGGTGCCGCTCCCTGCGGACGGGCCGGGCTTCGAAGTCATCCACCTGAGCCGGCATCGCTATTTCGGTCATCCCGCGACCGTTGCCTTCGTCGAGCGCCTGGGCCGCCGCGCCGCCGCTCGTGGGCTGCCGCCCTTCTATGTCGGCGACATGGCGCAGCCGCGGGGCGGACCGCTGCCTTATGGTCACGCCAGCCATCAAAGCGGGATCGACGTCGACATCTGGTTCGATCTCGACAATCAGGCAAGTCTGCCAAAAGCGGAGCGCGAGGACATGGCCTTGCCCTCGATGCTGCTGGCGGATGGCAGGACTCTCGATCCCCAGCGCTTCGACGGGCGCCAGGTCTGGCTGTTGCGCTCGGCGGCGACCGATCCCGCGGTGGACCGGATCTTCGTCAACTGGGCGATCAAGCGCGCGTTGTGCGACGGCGTTGACGGGGCCGGCGATGGAGATCGCACATGGCTGCACCGTTTGCGGCCGTGGTATGGCCACGACGATCATTTCCATGTGCGGCTAAGCTGCCCGCCTGGTTCGACCGAATGCGTCGCGCCGCCGCCGCCGCCGCCAGGCCTCGGCTGCGATGCCTCGCTCGACTGGTGGGCCAGCCAGCCGCCGCCGGCACCGCCCTCAGGGCCGCGGCCTCTGCCGGCACTGCCGCAACAGTGCCGCGCTCTCCTCAATCGCTGAGGGAATTCGAAGGTAGCGACTCAACCGGGGACGGGTTCAGAAAACGCGGCGCAAGAGAGGCGTTGCTTTGGCCGCGCGCTGCCGGCGGCTCACCATCTTGCGGATGAGTTTGCGGCGCAGAA
>Ga0181536_10006048_pt1 | contig 12244 bp, 8 predicted proteins | sample PEATcosm2014_Bin_41_FD_121105 | JGI IMG/M metagenome (GOLD analysis project Ga0181536, IMG submission 121105) | Peatland microbial communities from MTU Mesocosm Facility, Houghton, MI, USA - PEATcosm2014_Bin17_60_metaG | ecosystem: Environmental > Terrestrial > Soil > Wetlands > Peat | place...
CCTTTGCAAGCAAGAAATATCCGTTACCACACAAGCCAATATACGGCGTTGACCAAGATCAATAGCCACGCGGAATCGACGGTCGCCCGCGCTCTGCAGAGCGCACATGACCGAAGTGCCATGAGCAGGAGATGGCGGATTTTAAGTTGGCGTGGGAGCGAGCGGGATAATCTGCGCGATTGATCGAGCAGCGCGGGCGCGATGCCAAGGTGATCGATTGGCTCGGCGAGATCACCGCCGATTGTCCGAAAAAGTAGGCTGGCAGTATGAGCGACCAATGCGCCGCCGGGTGCTCTGACCTGCCACGGGTCATGTGATCCATTGTATATGGCACTATGGCTGACGCTAAGAAGCACGCATCGGCTGTACTGACGGCCCTGGCGCGGCCAACAACGAAGCCCCAACGAAAATCTGGCCACCTGCTATAGGTCGCACAGGGGCTCATCAATACTCAATTGGCTTTCCTGTTCGAAATACTCAGTGCACCGGAATGACATTCACCGATTCAGTGATGCGTTGGCTTCCCGATGCTACGATCACGCCGTCGATCGGTGCGACATCAGTATAGTCGCGGCCAATCGCCAACGTGACATGGTCATCGGAGGCCAGTCTTGCATTGGTCGGGTCGAGCCCGATCCAACCGGTTGCCGAACCGCACCACACTAAGACCCAGGCATGCATCGCGTCGCTGCCCTGCAGTTGCGTCGCGCCCTCCCTCGGTACGGTGCGCAAATAGCCGCTCACGTAAGCCGCCGGCAATCCGATTCCGCGCAACCCTGATATCATGATATGCGCGAAGTCTTGGCAAACGCCGCGGCGCAGCGCAAACGACATTGGCGGTGTAGTTGTGACAGTCGTGGCGCCGGTGTCATAGACCATGTCGGCCTTAATCCGGGACATGAGATCAATCGCACCGTCGAGCAGAGGGCGACCGTTTGCAAAACTTTGCCGCGCGTATTCGCGAATTTCCGGATCGAGCGACACCATTCGGCTCGGAAATAGGAAATGCACTGGGGACATCTTCCCAATCTCAGCGGTCGCGAATACCTCTTCGCGCACCGCTTCAAATGCCGGCGTCGTGATTGCCTCCGGCGCGGCGGTCTCGTCCACCGCGACGCGCGCCGACATTTTCACGGTCAGCTTGTCGTGCCGATCGACAAGCGTGATCCAAGTGATGCGATTGCCGAAGAAATCCTGCCCCTCACCGCGTTGCGATGGCTCCGGCAAAATCTGCAGCGAGGCAATATGCACGTGTTGTCCAGTGCGATCAATCGGGGTCAAGTGCAGCACATGCCGCGCATGCGCGACTGGAGAGGCGTAGGTGCACATCGTCGTCTGCCGGATGTCGTAAATCATGCGAGCGCACCCCAGGCCGCTTCCGATCGTTCGTTGTGCGTGAGATAATACGCCGTGACCGCTTCCGACAATTTCATCAGCGTCGATTCGACGTCGAAGATTAGCGCTTTGTCGATCCTGGCCGCGTCGGCGGTACGCAAGCGGGTGGCGATAGAGGCCGCTATCTGCTGTACCGACGAAAGTCGGCCGGAAACTTGACGCCTCGGCAGTGCGGCAAGGTGGGCCTCGATGCGATCGAGTTGAAAGTCAACCGAACGGGGATTATTTGGATCGAGCATCACCAGGTCGATTACCGGCGCCGGTGCGGCGATCATCACGTAACGCTGCCGATATGTGATTTGGCTGTCCGCGAATTCCAACAGCACATCGAGGCCATCATTTGGCGCAACGCCAAAAGCGAACCAACGGACGCTGCGGCAGGTCAGGATTGCGCGCTCGATGCGGCGACCGAGTTCAAGAAACCGCCAGCCTGCGAGCTGCGTCATGTTCTCCTGCGCTAGCCCTGATAAGGACGAAATGATGCGCACGGCGGCCTCTACTCGCTCGATCATCGCGCTTTCGTCGGGACCGATGGCCAGCGGCGCGTTGATCGTGGTGACCAAGTCATTGAGCGCCCGCCAGACATCAGGCGAGAAACGGTCTCGGATAATGGAAGCCACCGCACGTGCGGTATTGACCAGCCGCGGCAGCGATCCATCGAACTCGCTGCGCGTCAGTGCCGCCCGCGCGATCAATGCCGCGGACGTCTGCCAAGCGTCGGGGGGGGCGGCAATCCAGGCACTGAGCAGAGCGCTGATACTTGAAATGACCGGCGCGGTCGCATCTCCAGCTTCAGCCACACGGCTGATCAGGGCGCGAACGAGCCGCAGCATCGCTTCCGCGCGCTCCAAATAGCGACCCAGCCAGAACAGATTGTCGGCGGCTCGGCTTGGCAGCGCGCCTGTCGCCCGCTGAACGGTGATCCTCTCTGGCGTCGGCAACAGCGTTGTTTCCGCGACTGGCGCGTCCGACAACACCCAGGCGTCAGCGGTCGCGGCGCCTCGCTGCAGGCTAACTGCCCGCGCATCGGCACTCTCAGCAATGCGCACGAACCCGCCTGGCATGACCTGCCAGCGCTCACCGACCTTGGCAAGAAACAGACGCAGTGTGAAAGGCCGGGGCTGCAGCCGACCGTCACGCCATGCCGGCGTGGTCGACAGCGTAACAGCTTCCTGGGCAACATAGTCGACGCCTCGGTCTTGGATTGACACCATCAGGTCTCGACGTTTCGCGTCGCCAAGTTCAGAAACCAGAGTTCCATCGCCGAGCTGCATGTTGGGCGCGAAGTCGGTGAATGCAGGGGCGATGACCATACTGTCGAGCTTAGCTGACAATTGTTCGCGAATGTCGGTACGACCAAGCCACCATGTCGCGATATTCGGCACGACGAGATCGGTGCCGAGCACGGTCCGCGCCAATGCCGGTAGGAACGCCAGCATCGCGCGCGCCTCGACAAGACCGGCGCCGAGCGAGTTGATGATGACGACATTACCGTCGCGCACGGCTTGCACCAGGCCGGCAACGCCGAGACGTGAGGCCGCGTTAAGTTCAAGCGGATCGGTAAAATCGGCATCGAGCCGACGCAGCAACACCTCGGCACGCCGCAGCCCAGAGATGGTGCGGATAAAGACGCCGTCGTCACGCACGGTCAGGTCTTCGCCCTCGACCAGGAGTAGGCCGAGGTAGCGGGCGAGATAGGCATGCTCGAAATAGGTTTCGTTCATCGCACCCGGTGTGAGCAGGCAAACACGGGTATCGTCGTGACGGTTGAACGCGGAAAGCTCCGCTTGAAAGGCTCGGAAGAACGGGGCGACGCGTTCAACGTGCGCCGCGCGATAGATATCGGGCATCGCCCGCGCCAGTGCGAGGCGGCTCTCGATCGCATAACCTGCGCCCGAAGGCGCCTGCGTGCGATCGCCGAGCACCCACCATCGCCCGTCGGGGCCACGCCCGATATCCACGGCGTAGAAGCGGAGGTGCGCACCTCCGGTCGGCGCGACGCCGACAAGTGGCCGCAGGAATTCCGGATTGCCGGCGACCAAGGTGGCGGGTAGCCGGCCATCGCGAATGAGTTCGGCCGGACCATAGACATCCGCCAATATGGCCTCGAGCAATCCGGCGCGTTGGATGAGCCCGGCCTCTAACTGCTTCCATTCGGAAGCAGCGATGAGAAGCGGTACATGGCTCAATGGCCACGGACGTTCGACGCCCGTTGGATCCTCATAGACGCGGTAGAAAACGCCGGAATCGCGCAAATAGCGATCGGCGGACGCGAATCGACGATTGATCTCGTCGCCGCCCAAGCCAGAGAGCATTGATAGATAGGGCAGCCAGTGCGCGCGCAGACGTCCGTCAGCATCCATCATCTCGTCGAAAACGCCGGACAGTGGTCGATAGCCTGAAATCAACGGTTCAAGGCTGCCGTTCTGTTGCGCTAAAGCGTTGTCGAGATGGGCTGCCATAGCGATTGGCACTTAGACCGCACGCCGAAGATCGAGCGTGGTTGGATATTCGAGCGAGCGTTCGAGAGGAGGAATGTCGATCAAACCGGCTGTGTGGCCATGATCTTGGAAACGCGCCCGGCGGCGAGCTTCAGCCTCGTAGGAATTGACCGGAAATGTCTCATAGTTGCGCCCGCCCGGGTGCGCGACATGATAGACGCAACCGCCCAAGGACCGCCGGCTCCAGCTATCGATGATGTCGAAAGTGAGCGGCGCATGGACATCGACTGTCGGATGCAAGGCCGACGGCAGGTCCCAGGCCTTGTAGCGCACGCCGGCCACGAATTCGCCCGGCCGGCCGGTCGGGCAGAGCGGCACGCGACGTCCGTCGCAAGTGACGATGTGGCGGCTTTCGTCCAATCCTTGCACCTTGACCTGCAGACGCTCGACGGAGGAATCGACGATCCGCACCGTGTTGCCGGGCGCCCCTTCTTCGCCCAGCACATACCAGGGCTCGAGCGCCTGCCGCAATTCGATCTCCACGCCGCCGCGCTGCACGGTGCCGTAATGCGGGAAGCGGAATTGCCGCTGCGCGTCGAACCAGACCGAATCAAAATTGTATCCCGCCCGCTTGAGGTCGTCCAAGACCTGCAGGAAGTCGCCCCAAATAAAATGTTCGAGCATGTAGCGGTCATGCAGCGCCGTGCCCCAGCGCGTGAGCGGGCCGTCGAGCGGCGCCCGCCAGAAGCAGCCGATCAGCGCGCGCAGCAACAATTGTTGAGCCAAGCTCATGCGCGCATCGGGCGGCATTTCGAACGAGCGGAACTCGACCAGCCCAAGACGGCCGCTCGGCCCTTCCGGCGAGAACAGCTTGTCGATGCAGATCTCGGTCCGATGGGTGTTGCCGGTCACGTCGACCAGGATGTTGCGAAACAGGCGGTCAACCAGCCACGGCGGCGGCGGCTTGCCCTTGCCGGGCGCCGGCACATTGGCAAAGGCGATTTCGAGTTCGTACAGCATATCCTGCCGCGCCTCGTCGATGCGCGGCGCCTGGCTGGTGGGTCCGATGAACAAACCGGAGAACAGGTACGACAATGACGGCCGCCGCTGCCAATAAAGCACCAGGCTCTTGAGCAGATCGGGCCGCCGCAGGAACGGGCTGTCGGCGGCGTTGAGTCCGCCGAGCACGACGTGATTGCCGCCGCCGGTTCCGGTGTGGCGGCCGTCGATCATGAACTTGTCGGTGCCGAGGCGGGCGAGATGGGCCTCCTCGTAGAGACTGGAAGTGATCTCGACCGCCTCGCGCCAATTCGCGGCCGGATGGATGTTGACCTCGATCACCCCGGGGTCGGGCGTTACCTTGATGACGTTGATGCGCGGATCCGAGGGCGGCGTGTAGCCGCCGACCTGCACCGGTATCGCAAGCTCCGCCGCTGTCGCTTCGACCGCCGTCAACAGTTCGAGATAATCCTCAATCCGTTCGATCGGTGGCATGAACACACAGAGCCGGCCATCGCGCACCTCGACCGCCAGCGCCGTGCGCACGGGGGTAGCGCTGGCTTGCGCCCCGGCGGACGCGCGCAGCCCAGCCCGTGCCTCCTCCGCAGCAAGCGGCGGCGCCGTCTCCTCGCAGGCCGAGCGAGTGGCCGCATCCGCATCGGGCAATGGCCGGCGTTCGGCGAATGGGTCGTCCGGCATTGGATGCTGGATATCCGCGGGCGCGATATAGGGCAGCGATTGCAGCGGCAGCCGAAGGCCGAGCGGGGAATCGCCCGGGGTTAGGAACAGCTGGCCGCGGCGCGTACGCCACATCTCGCTCAGCCATCCGGACTTGCCCCGCGCTACCCAGCGTTTCACTGGAAGCACGAACCCTGCCGGCTGCTTGAGGTGAGGTTCGAACACGCGCAGGATGCGCGCGCGTTCCGCCGGGTCATCGATCTTCGGATCGCTCGGATCGATGTTAACCGGGACGGCGCCCTGTTTCAGCATGCTGTCGGTCGGATCCTCAAAAGCAGGCTGCACGAAATCGGCCTTGAGTCCCAGGCGCGCGGCAATACCCGCGGCGACACGCTGTGCATCGTCGACCGATGGCGGCCGTGCGGGGGGCTCGCGTGCGATCAGGTCGATATCGCGCCAGAGCGGTACGCCATCACGACGCCAGAACAGTGAGAACGCCCAGCGCGGTAGCGGCTCGCCGGGATACCACTTGCCCTGCCCGTAATGCAGCAGGGCGCCCGGCGCAAAACGATCGTAAAGACGGCGGATCAAATCGTCGCCGCGGATTCGCTTGGACGGACCGAGCGCGGCGGTGTTCCACTCCGCCGCCTGGTAGTCGTCGACCGATACGAAGGTCGGCTCGCCGCCCATGGTCAGGCGAACATCGTTGGCGCTGAGATCGGCGTCGACTTTTTCGCCGAGCGTATCCAACGCCGCCCAAGCCTCGTCGGAGAACGGCATGGTCACGCGCGGCTTCTCGCCGATCCGCGTGATGTTCATGTCGAACGAAAACGTGATTTTGCACGGCTCCACCATGCCGGTGATCGGTGCGGCCGAGCGGAAGTGCGGCGTTGCCGCAACCGGCAGATGGCCTTCCCCGCACAACAGTCCCGACGTCGGGTCGAGCCCGATCCAGCCGGCGCCTGGAAGATAGACCTCGGCCCAGGCGTGCAGGTCGGTAAAGTCATGCGCGGCGCCGGCCGCGCCTTCCAGCGGTTTCACGTCGGGCTTGAGCTGGATGAGATAGCCGGAAACGAAGCGGGCGGGCAGACCGATATGACGCAGAATCTGCACCAGCAACCAGCTCGTGTCGCGGCAGGAGCCCCGGCCGCTCGCTAGCGTCGTCTCCGGCGGCTGCACGCCCGCCTCCATGCGGATGACATAACCGATCATGCGCTGCAGGCGCTGATTGAGTTCGACAAGAAAGTCGGTCGTATTGCGCGGCTCGCGCGAAATCGAGTCGAGCAATGCTTGCAGGCGCGCTCCGGCCGGCTCACGCTCGACAAACGCCGCAAGGTCTTCGCGCAGCTCGGCGGGAAAGACGAAAGGCCATTTCTCCGCATAGGGCTCGATGAAGAAGTCGAACGGATTGATCACCTCGAGATCGGCGAGGAGATCGACCGTTACTGAGAATTCGGTGGCCTTTTCCGGGAATACAAAACGCGCGAGCCAATTGCCGTGCGGATCCTGCTGCCAGTTCACGAAATGCTGCGCCGGCGTCACCGTGAGCGAGTAGCTCGGGATCCGCGTGCGGCAGTGCGGAGCCGGACGAAGCCGAACGAGCTGCGGCCCAAGGCTTACGGGCTTATCGTAACTGTACCGCGTGACGTGGTGGAGACCGACGAGGATCGACATGGGTCTTTACTGTTTACACCGTTTACCGAAACTGATGTGCCGCGCGTTGCGGACAGAAACCAACCTACTAAACTGCCTACTAAACATGCAATTTCTGGGCCGCCGATAATGCGCCGGCAACGGAAATTGCACCCGCGCCCCCTCGCCTGTAACGAGCGATCCATATGCGTCTGACGACGATCCGACGCTTTACCGGTGCGGAACTTTGCTGTGCTGCTCTGCTGGGCATGTGCCTGAGATAACGGCGGGGCCTCTATCTACATGGACGTCACGCAGGCCTGCGCGCCTCGGCTGCCACCAGCTCTCGATACGCCTGCGGCAGCAAACGCGCGAGCAGCGCTGCCCAAATTTGCTGACCCTTGTCGTCGGCGATCAGGTCCTGGCGGATCTCGATCGCAACGTGATGCAGGCCGCGCCGCTCACCGTGCACCGGAATGGTGTAGTCCGACGCATCGGTAACGCTGTAGGGTTCGTTGTCACCGACCACCAGCCCCGCTTCGCGTTTCAGCAACGCCATCAGGAGGTTGGCGAAACGCGGATCGCGATTATAGAGCACGCCGGCATGCCAGGGCCGCGCCACGCCGTTGAAGACGGGCGTGAAGCTGTGCATCGAGATCAGCGCCGCCGGCCGGCCGGCATGCCGTCTGCGATCGAGTTCGGATTCGATTGCGTCATGATAGGGCCGGAAAATCTCGCGTACGCGTGCGGCCTTGGCGGAATCGCTCAGGCCAATGTTGCCTGGCACCGGAGTAAGCTCGCTAGTTTCCGGGATCGATGTCTCCGAGCCCGGCGCACGATTGCAGTCGATGACCATCCGCGAATAATTCTGCTGCACCAGGCTGGCGTCGAGCGCGTCTGCCACGAGGCGGGACACCGCGGCGATGCCAATATCCCAGGCAATGTGACGCTGGCATTCGGCCTCCGATACACCGAGCCGGGCGAGCCGGCGCGGCATAAGATTACCCGCATGGTCGGCGACAATCAGGAACGGCGAAGGGCCGTTTTCATTGTGCAGCGTGACCGCTGCAGGCTCGTCTTGCGCCAACAGGGGGTCCGGAGTGGGGCTCATCGGCGCTAACGCTCGTGAAAACAACATCGTTGCAAGGAGATAAGCGCATCGCTTCTGGCGCGGAATATGCATGATATTGTAACTAGAATCACTGTGGGACCGCCATGCCGATTCTCACCATCAGGCACGTCACGACCTACCACTATAAGCGTCCGGTCGCCTTCGGCGAGCACCGGATGATGCTGCGTCCACGCGACGACGACGACCAGAAAGTTCTCGAATCCGAGCTCGACATCACGCCCAGCCCAAGCCATATCTCCTGGACACGGGATCGCTTCGGCAATCATGTCGCCACCGCCCGTTTCGGCGAGAGCGCGCGCGAGCTTCGCTTTGAAAGCAGGATTCGGCTCGACCACGCGCCGGGCGGTTTCCGCGCCGCCGATATCGAGGATTTCGCCCGCCGTTATCCGTTTGCCTACGCGGCGCGAGACCGCGCCCGATTCGCGCGCTTCATCGCGCCGCGGTCGGCGCACGCAGGAGTCGATCGCTGGGCGATGAGCTTTCTGCGTGCGGACGGATCGGCCGACACCCACGACCTTCTCGTCGGCATGACGCAAACCATCAAGCGCACTTTCAAGCACAGGGCGCGGCATGAGAAGGGAGTGCAGGACCCGTTGCAAACTCTGACGCTCGCGAGCGGGAGTTGTCGTGACGTTGCGGTCTTCATGGTCGCGGCGTTGCGCTCGCTTGGCATCGCCGCGCGGTTCGTGTCGGGCTATTTGCACCTTCCCAATGACGACGACGACCGTATCAGCGGCGGCAACACGCACGCCTGGGTCCAGGTCTACGTTCCCGGCCCGGGCTGGGTCGACTTCGATCCATCGAGCGGTACGGTCGGCAATCAGAACCTGGTGCGCGTCGCGGTCGTGCATGAGCCGCGCGAGGCCATTCCGCTGCAAGGCACGTGGATAGGGTCCGCGTCGGATCATCTCGCCATGAAGGTCGCAGTCAAGGTCAATGCGTTGCAGGACGTTCGATGAGGATTCGTGCAGGTTACGAAATTTCCTACGACTGCCCGCAGCCGACGCCTATGATTCTGCAGTTGAGCGTGCATCCGTCGCGCGTTGCCGACCTGCTGACCTGGGATCGCATGCAGTTCAATCCGCCCATCCCCGCCAACACCTATCACGACAGTTTCGGCAATTTCTGCCACGTGATCCGAGCGCCCACTGGCAGGCTGACTATGTCCACGGATTTCATGGTGCAAGACAAGGGCGAGCCGGACCCTATCACCCCGCAGGCGGAACAGCATGCACTCGAAGATCTGCCTGTGGAGGTCCTGATCTATCTGCTCGGCAGCCGTTACTGCGAGACCGATCGCCTGTTGAATACGGCGTGGTCCCTGTTCGGGAATGCTCCGAAAGGTTGGCCGCTGGTAAAGGCGATCTGCGACTACGTTCACGATCGCATCACATTCGGTTACCAGCACGCGAGCCCGACCAAGTCGGCATGGGATGCTCATACCGAGGGGCGCGGCGTATGCCGCGACTTCGCCCATCTCGCTGTCACGCTGTGCCGTTGCATGAACGTTCCGGCGCGCTACTGCACCGGCTATCTCGGCGATATCGGCGTGCCGCCCGACGATTCGCCGATGGATTTCAGCGCCTGGTTCGAAGTCTATCTCGGCGGCCGCTGGTACACGTTCGATGCCCGCCACAACAAGCCGCGCATCGGCCGCATCTTGATGGCACGCGGGCGCGATGCCACCGATGTCGCGATCGTGACTTCGTTCGGTCCCTGCACGCTCGTGGGCTTCAAGGTGATAACCGATGAGGTCAAACCGGACGCTCCCGCAAATACATGACAGTTTTTTTACGAGGATACGTCGGCCATACCGGTAAACTTTATCACAGCTATCGTGATAGCATTTTTCGCATGTGCTGATTCGCTCGGGACGGTCTCAATGACAAGGACGCTGTTCGACGTCGATGAATAAATACGCGTCGCTCCCCCAGCTCTCGCAACCTCGCTTCCTCATGTGCCGCCCGCAATATTTTGCGGTCACTTACAGCATCAATCCCTGGATGGATCCGCGCGCCTGGGCCGACAGCGGCGAACTGCTGCACGCCACGGCCGCCCGGCAATGGGCCGGCCTCCACCGCACCCTGCTCGCGCGAGACGTCGCAATCGAGACAATCGAGCCCGCGCCGGGCCTTCCCGATCTCGTGTTCACCGCCAACGCCGCGGTCGTGCTGAACCGCAAGGCCGTCCTGGCTCGTTTCTTCCATCCCGAACGCCGGCGCGAGCAGCCGGCAATTGCGGCCGGTTTCCGCGCCTTGCAAGCGCACGGGCTGCTCGATGAGGTCGTGGAGATGCCCGAAAGGGTGACGCTCGAAGGCGCCGGCGACTGCATCTGGGACCGGTGGCGCGGCTTTTTTTGGATGGGCTGCGGTTTTCGCTCGGATGCCGCCGCGAGCACTGTGATCGAGGAGCAATTTGGCGCGCGCTGCCTCCCGCTCGCGCTCGCCGACCCGAGCTTCTATCACCTCGACACGGCGTTCTGCGCGCTGCCGCACGGCGAGGTTCTCTATTATCCGCAAGCCTTCACGGCTGCTGCGCTCGCCGCCATCTACGAGCATGTCGCGCCGGCGCAGCGCATCAAGCTCAACCGCGCGGATGCCACGCGATTTACTGCCAATGCCGTGTGCGTCGACCGCGTGCTGGTGTTGTCGAGCTGCAGCGACGCGCTCCGGCGCACACTGGAAGAACGCGGCTACACGGTTGCCAAGACACCGCTACAAGCCTTCCTGCGCAGCGGCGGATCGGCCTGCTGCCTGACGTTGCGCCTCGATCACCAAACGAGAGCGGAGCAGGCGTCTACAATGACGGCGGCGTGATGGGTACCCCATCGGGCCGCGAGTTTTACCTCGTCCGTTCTTTGCGTCTACGACAAACGAAATTTTCGGCACACACAGCTGTCACTATTAGTGCGTTGCGCTGGTGTGTGGAACGGATTGCCCTTCGAACACCAATTCAAAGAAAATATCGGCGTTTGGGCAGAACTCAGGAGCGACGGAGATCGAAGGTGCGGCTCCAAGCCACTTGGTGCAGGCGTGAACCGACTCGCATTTCTGGCAAGTCCGAACGGCTGATGCATACATGAGGCCAAATCGTGGAATCACGCCACCGCCCAACTCGATCCCAAGATGCTTCATCATCTTGTAGACGTTCGTGTGATGTAGATCGCACTCTTGAAAGGAGCCCATGGCTGGTCTCCCTGTTTATTTTTACCGGCCTTGCCAACATGACTCCCAAAGTGGCCCGAATGCAAGCGCATTCCCGGCTTGCCTGGAAGACAGGCGCGACCTGTGAACGGCCACTGGCACGGGGCTGAATTGCCCCCCGGCGTTGCGCCGAAATCCTCCGATCTGTTGCACTTGAATACTTGACCATCAAGTATCGGCGAAGTTCGGCATTGCCCACCGAAAACGCTTTTCCGCAGCGATTTCCGACGTGGAGCGTGACCATCGAGGTCGAGTTTCTGCCAAGCCTCCTCAACCGCAACGAAGTCGTGGAGATATTCGAGACCGCGGGCTTCCGCGAGGGCCTGGGTGATTGGCGTCCTAAATTCGGAAGGTTTTCCGTGAAGTAGCTCAAATAGTTACGGCGTGGCGAGGCGTGCCCCGGTGAGGCATGGCGCGGCCCGGCGTGGCAAGGCGAGAGCCCCTTAGACAAGGGCTGCTCCTCAAACTTTCATCTCACAAGACGTCCCCTGGCATCCGATCCTTGCGCAGATTGCCGCCGACGGAACCCGAAATCCGCCCGTATCCGATTCGACTTAGCCGGGATGGGCTCAATGATCGCAGGCGGCGTCACCCGCATGTCCTCCCCCCGTTACACCCCCCAATGTGAAACGCTTGTCTTAGCAATATGAAACACTTTTTTTATGCAAAAAACGTCGAATCATCTGTGCGTGCAAATCCTTTGTAACTTGTTTCAAAACTCGAATTAAATGTTTCACGGATTCCTGAAAACCCCAAGCCGGGTC
>Ga0181536_10006049_pt1 | contig 12244 bp, 10 predicted proteins | sample PEATcosm2014_Bin_41_FD_121105 | JGI IMG/M metagenome (GOLD analysis project Ga0181536, IMG submission 121105) | Peatland microbial communities from MTU Mesocosm Facility, Houghton, MI, USA - PEATcosm2014_Bin17_60_metaG | ecosystem: Environmental > Terrestrial > Soil > Wetlands > Peat | place...
GACGACGCGCGTTGCGACAACATCGCCGTCGCGGCGCACCGTCACCTCGGCGGTCGGCGCTTGCGCGCCCTGATCTTCCACTCGGTAGGTGATGGTCTGCGACTGGCCGACGATGCCGAAGCGCGGGGCGGCGACGAGCGCGACACGGCGATCGCGTTCGTCCTTGCTTCCGGTGATGAGCGCATGAACGGGCGCGTTAAAGCCGAGCGCGCCGGCGTCCTGGGGCACATCGTGGACGCGGCCGTCGGTGATCATGATGACACCGGCGACGCGATCGGACGGCACGTCGGCGAGCGTCGCACCGAGCGCGGTGAACAATCGCGTGCCGTCGGTCTCGCCGTCAGACTGGCCGGCTTCCACCACCCGCACGTCGAGGCCGGGAATATGGCCCAGCCGTTCAACCAGCGCGGCGCGCGCGGCTTCGGTCTGCCGCGTCCGACCGCCGAAATTCTGGCTCGGGCTCTTGTCGACCACGACGACGGCGACCGAGCTCAGCGGATCGCGATCTTCGCGCGTCAGCGACGGATTGGCCAGCGCAAGCACGATCAGCGCAAGCGCCAGCGCCCGGATCGCGGCACCGCGGCTGCGCGAGACAACGAGCAGCAGCGCAAGGATGACTGCCGCGGCCATGGCCGCCCACAGGACATCGGCGGGGACGAGCGGCGCGAACGCAATACCGAGATTCAAGTTCTCTCTCTCCTATTGCCCCAGCCGCTCGAGCAGCGCCGGCACGTGCACCTGGTCCGCTTTGTAATTGCCGGTGAGCGTGTACATGACGATGTTGACGCCGGCGCGGAACGCAAGCTCGCGCTGGCGCGGCTCGCTATCGACCATCGGCAGCATGGGCTGGCCGTCGGACCGCGTCGCCCAGGCGCCGGCAAGGTCGTTCGAGGTGATGATGATCGAGGACACGCCGTCGCCGCCACGGGCCGGACGACCTGGCCTGGCTTCGTCCTCATTTGCCGCCGGCAGCGCCTCCACCCAAAGTTGACCGGCATTGAAGCGGCCGGGGAAGTCGCGCAGCAGGTAGAATGTCTTGGTCAGAACGTGATCGCGCGGCACCGGCTCAAGCTCGGGGATATCGAGCGAGGACAGGATTTTGCGCAATTCGAGCATTCCCGGACTGCGAGTCTCGCCGCCCGGACCGGGCGGCGCGACCACGGCATCGCGGGTGTCGAACAGAAGGGTGCCGCCATCCTTCATATACGTATCGATGCGCTTGAGCGCCTCTTCGGACGGCTGCGCCGCGCCGGGCGCGATCGGCCAATAGATCAGCGGATAGAACGCAAGCTCGTCGTGCGCGATGTCGAGCCCGATCGGGTCGCCGGGCTCCAGCGCGGTCCGTTGCGCAAGGAAAAGTGTCAGCCCGGCAAGACCTGCTTTGCTGATCGTATCGACGTCGGAGTTGCCGGTGACGACATAGGCGAGCTTGGTTTCCAGCGCCGATGCCGGTACATCGCCGATCTGAATGTCCTCTGCGCTCGCGTGCGTCAGCGTCAGCGCGAGCGCCGAGAATAGCATCACCATTGCGGCGGCAGCGCGCGAGGAGCGCGGAATAAGCCGTTGAATGCCGCCGCCGAGGAACAGGACCACCACCGTGTCGAGCAGGAAGAGGGCAAGCGCGGCAAGCAAGATCGGCCCGCGCAAATCCTGCGGCTCGCTGGTCCGGTAGATTTCATGGCGCGCATTGGCGAGTGGCGTGAAATCGAGCGGTGCCAAGCGATCGGCGGCGGCAAGCGTGTTCACGGCGAAAAGAGCCTCCGGCGGGCCGTAAAAGCCTGGCGGATGATCGGCGGTGGCGCTGCCGGCAAAGTCCGTTTGCACCGGCCGCGCGGTCGACGGCGGCGCAATGAAATTGCCGAAACCATCGAGCACGCGGCTCGGCGGCACCAGCTCGTGCACGTTCTTGGTCTGTTGATTGGCGGTCTCGGCGACGTTCGTGGTACCGGCAAGTGCGACGATGCGTCGGAGCATTTCGACGAAGGCGCCGGAGAGCGGTAAATCCGACCAGCGCGTGTCGCCGGTAACGTGGAACAGCACGATCAGCCCCTTGCCGCGGCGTGCGGCGGTGACGAGCGGAGTGCCGTCGGCGAGCGTCGCCCAGGTGTTATCGCTCAAAGCCGCGTCAGGCTCAGCCAAAACCTGCCGTGTGACGGTCACGTCATTCGGTACTGCCATGCCGTTGAACGGACCTTCGCGCGAAAACGCGGCGAGCGGCTGGGGCTTGTCCCAGCTCAGGCTGCCGCCGAGGATGCGACCGCCGCGCCGCAGTTTTACGGGAACGAGATCGTCATCGGAGGCAGCGAGGCGCGGGCCGGCAAAACGCACGAGCACGCCGCCGTCCTCGATCCAATGTGCGAGGCGATCATGCGCCTCGCCGGCGACATTGCCGACATCGGCGAGGATCAACATGGCCAGATTTTGATCGAGGAAATGCGTTACCGCGTCCGCCGGCGACTCGCCCTGGGCAAGCCGCATGTCGGCGAAGGGGCCGAGAGCACGCTGAATATAATAGCTTGACGACAAGAGCGGCTCCGACATGTCGGCGGTCGCACCGGAGACGATGCCGACGGTGCGGCGCCGCCAGCGCTTGTCGAGCAATTGCACGGCACCCGCGGAACGCTCTCCGGAAATCTCGATCCGGGCGATATCGTTGCGGATTTCGACCGGCAGATCGAATTGCGCCTCGGTCTCGCGATCCTCGGGCTTGAATGCGAACGAAGCTTCGCCGAGCGGCAGACCCTTGAGGTCGAGCGCGCGCGCCGTGCCGGTTTCCGCGGCGCCTGAGGCGGCGCGCAACACCTTCACGCTCAGCGCACCGGCCGCGTTGTCGGCCGCGGCGAGCGCCCGCGCCTCCGGAATACCGCCCGCGACAATCGTGATCGGATGCTTGTCGAGCGCTTGCGCGAGACCCTTGACGAATTCTGCACCGCGGCCGAGGTCGGTCCCGTCAGATAGCCATACCAGATCGACATCGTGAACGTTGGAGATGAACTGCGAAATCGCGGCCAGCGCCTCGGAGCGATCGACCGTGTGCGGTTTCGGCTTCATTTCGTGCAGGCGAACGCGCGCCGAGCCCGCGGGCTCCAGCGAAATATCGCGCGTTCCCTCCGAAAGGGGAATGAGCGCCACGGCGCGACGATCGTCCTCCGCCCGCGCGATGATGTCATCGGCGGTGCGCAAGCGCGTCTGCCACGTGGCGGCGGCCGCCCAGCCGTCGTCGATCAGGATTCCGATCGGCGCGCGTGACGTCGACGTCGCCAGCGGCGGATGCCACAGCGGGCCTGCGGCGGCGATGATGACGAGCGCGGCGAGCATGAGCCGCATGAGGGTGAGCCACCACGGCGTGCGGGCAGGGGTCTCCTGCTTGGGCGCTATTTCGAGGAGGAGCCGCGTCGGCGGGAAGTCGATGCGGCGCGGCCGCGGCGGGATCAATCGCAGCAGCCACCACAGCACCGGCAGCGTCAACAAGCCGATGAGGACGAGCGGTTCGGCAAAGCCGATGGGCAAAAATCCGCCGATCATGCCGTCACCCCCGGCTGGACCGTTGTCTGCGGACGAATTCCAATGTCCGCCGCAGCGGCGCCGATGCGGGCATGGAGCGCAAGCAGCAGTTCACTCGCCGGCCGGTCGGTGCGGTGGATCGTGAAGCTCCAGCCGAGCCGGTCGGTCTCGCTGCGGATCTCGGCGCGGTGCCGCCGCACGCGCGCCACGTAATCTGTGCGCCAGGTTTCGGCACGACCGGCGGTAATGCGGCCGCCGCCTTCGGGTTCGACGAACTCGATGCGGCCCCAGTACGGGAAAGTCTCCTCGGCGGGATCGACGATTTGCACCACATGACCGCGTGCACCGCTGCCGGAGAGTTGCCTGACCGTGCGCCGCACTTCGCCGATCTCGCTCCACAGATCGGAGAGGAGCACAACCTCGGCGAGCGGGGAGGGCGCAAAGTTCGGCGGCAGGCTCGCGCGCTCGTTGCGATCGTGCACGATCGCTTGCGCCATCCGCTCGATGACATTGCGGCTGCCGGTCGGACGCATGAGGCCCGGGATTGCCACGCGCTCGCCGGCTTCAACCAAAACCTCGGCTAGCGCGAGCGCAATGACCAGCGTGCGATAGAGCTTGGTGTCACGCATCAGCGGGGAGGCGAAGGCCATCGACGGCGAGCGGTCGGGCCAAATCCACACCGTGTGCGCGGCCTCCCATTCCAGCTCGCGCACGTAGAGATGATCATCGCGGGCCGAGCGTCGCCAATCGACTCGGGAAGCCGGCTCGCCGGATACAAACCGGCGGTATTGCCAAAAATTCTCGCCGGGCCCAGCGCGACGGCGGCCGTGCAGGCCATGGATAACGGTTGCCGCCACCCGCCGCGCTTCCAGCATCAATCGCGGCATGCTGGCGGCCAGCGTCCGGCCTGCGCCGACCGCACGTCCAACCGCCGCGCCATCCTGGTAGGTGCGCCTGGGCTCGACCGCCATCCGCCTATCCGATCCGAGCCTTCAAGCGGCCAACAACCGCCTCGATGCTCTCGCCCTCGGCGCGCGCCGTGAAGGTGAGCGCCATGCGGTGCTTGAGCACCGGCTCGGCGAGATCGAGCACATCGTCGATCGAGGGTGCGAGGCGGCCGTCGAGCAGCGCGCGCGCGCGAACCGCGAGCATGAGCGCCTGGCTTGCACGCGGGCTTGGTCCCCAGGAGATCAACTTGGCAGCTTCGCCGCCTTCCGGCCCCGGCCGTGCCGAGCGCACCAGAGCGAGAATGGCCTCGACGACGGATTCACCGACCGGCAGCCGCCGCACCAGCCGCTGTGCCGCCATCAAATCCTCGGCCGTCATCGCCGGCTTTGCCCGCGTTTCCTCCGAGCCCGTCGTTTCGAACAGAATTTTTCGTTCGGAATCGTGGTCGGGATAGTCGACGTCGATCTCCATCAGGAAGCGGTCGAGCTGGGCTTCCGGCAACGGATAGGTGCCTTCCTGCTCCAGCGGGTTCTGGGTGGCGAGCACATGGAACGGCTTGGGCAGATCATGGCGGGTACCGGCAATAGTGACATGCTGCTCCTGCATCGCCTGCAGCAGCGCCGATTGTGTGCGCGGGCTGGCGCGGTTGATCTCGTCGGCCATCAGCAGCTGGGCGAAGACGGGACCGGAGAGGAAGCGGAAGCTGCGCTTGCCGGTCTGGCTTTCTTCCAACACTTCGGTGCCGAGAATGTCGGACGGCATAAGATCGGGCGTGAACTGGATGCGTCGCGCGTCGAGCCCGAGCACAATGCCCATGGTGTCGACCAGCTTAGTCTTTGCGAGACCCGGCACGCCAAGCAGCAGCGCGTGGCCGCCGGACAGGATGGTGACGAGCGCCTGCTCGACGACCTTGTCCTGACCGAATATGACAGTGCCAATCGCAGCCCTGGCCGCGCGCACATGAGCCGCAGTCGCCTCCGCCGTCCGAACGATCATGTCCTCGAGCTTTTCGAGACCGTCTCCTCCGCCACCAACGGGCATTGCTAACTCCTTGTCTTTGAGCCGCATTCTTGTACCGGATCAGTTTCGCGCCATATGCACGAATCTATGAGGCTAACATTGCACGACTATTGGGCACCCAACATGCAATATATGCGCCAGCCTGCATGGAGCAGATCTTGCGCAGATTCGTCATCCACAGGGAACACAACTTGGATTTGGGGACGGCCGGATGCACGTTGGCGATCACGAACCCTCGAATAATTGCGCCCCCTCATGTCCTAGCTCTAACTTCAAGGCAAACCATGGCGAAGGAAGGGCAATCCGGACTTGAGGCGATCACAGGCGCGCTAGCGCGTGCCGCCACCAAGGGGCCGCCGCCGGTCGAGCGTTGGAACCCGCCCTTCTGTGGCGATCTCGATATGCGCATCGCCGCCGATGGCACATGGTTCTATCTTAAGACGCCCATCGGCCGCCCGGCGCTGGTGAAGCTGTTTGCCTCCGTTCTCAAGCGCGAGGGCGACAGCTATTTCCTGGTCACGCCGGTGGAGAAGTGCGGCATCCAGGTCGAGGATGCGCCGTTCCTTGCGGTCGAGCTCAACATCGAGGACACCGCTGCCGGCCGTGTGCTTCACTTCCGCACCAATGTCGACGATTGGGTTTCCTGCGGGCCGCAGCATGCGCTGCGCTTTGACCCTGAAGTCGGCACCGGCGGGCTCAAGCCCTATCTTCACGTTCGCCGTGACCTGTGGGCGAAAGTGACGCGCACCCTGTTCTTCGATCTCGTCGCCATCGGCGAGGAGCGCGAAGTTGAGGGCAAGGCAATGTTCGGCGTCACGTCGATGGGCGCATTCTTTCCCATGGCGCCCGCCGATCAGGTGAGGAGTTTTGCGTGAACGATCGCACCGCATCGTTGGTACATCCGGCGACGGAGAGCTTCTTTGACCGCGTGCGCGCACGGCTTAGCCTCGAAGTGCCGCCGGCGCTAGCCGATCCGACGGCGCCGGGAGTTCGCCGCGGCGATCTCGATCTCGATCCGGCGCTGTGGGAACGCGCGGGCGTGAGCGCCACCAAACCGGCCGCGGTGCTGGTGCCGATCATCGCTCGAAGCGAGCCTATGGTGTTGCTGACGTTGCGCACCGCGGAACTCGCGAGCCATGCCGGCCAGGTCGCCTTTCCCGGCGGCAAGATCGATCCCACCGATGAGAGCCCGGTCGCTGCGGCGCTGCGCGAGGCCACCGAGGAGATCGGCCTAGCGCCGGTTCTCATTGAACCGATCGGCTATCTCGATCTCTATCTCACCTTTTCCGGCTTCCGCATTCTGCCGACGGTCGCGCGCGTCAAGCCGGATTTTACGCTCACGCTCAATCCATGGGAGGTGACCGAAACATTCGAAGTCCCGCTCGATTTCCTCATGACGCCGGCAAATCACCAGCGCAAGACACGCGACTGGAAAGGGATCGCGCGCGATTATTACGCGATGCAGTTCGAGAACCACTACATTTGGGGCATCACCGCGGGTATCTTGAGAAACCTCTACGAACGGGTCTACGGCGCATGATTCGTCCACTCTCCATCGAGATGGGGCTGTTCCTCACCCCGTTTGTCATCTACGCCGCTTTCCTGTTGGCGACGCACGCCGGCGTCCTGCAGCCGTCGGCGTGGACGCTGCGGGGCCTCGCGGGGCTGGTCATCGCATCCCTCGTGCTGGTGGTTGGGAGCTTCCTCGTCCTAGCGCAGTTCTCAGGCTCGCCACCGGGCTCGACCTATGTGCCGGCGCATATCGAGGGCGGCAAGTTCGTGCCGGGAGCGACGCGGTGACGGACGGCGCGCATCTCGGCAATGCGGCCTGGCTCAAGGACGGTGCTGTCGCCCGCCTGCTGGCGCTGCTCGATCGCGACGGCGAAGAAGCGCGCGTGGTCGGCGGTGCGGTGCGTGATGCGCTCATGCGGCTGCCGGTCGACGAGACCGACGTTGCGACGACGGCGGTGCCCGAAGAGGTGGTGCGCCGCGCCGAAGCGGCCGGTTTCAAGGCGATCCCGACCGGCATTGAGCATGGCACCGTGACCGTTGTGATCGACGGCCGTCCGTTCGAGGTCACGACGTTGCGCGAGGACGTCGAAACCTATGGCCGCAAGGCGAGGGTCGCGTTCGGCCGCGACTGGAGAGCGGACGCCGAACGGCGCGACTTCACCATCAATGCACTGTCCGCATCAGCCGATGGCAAGGTTTATGACTTCGTCGGCGGCTTTGCTGACATTGTGGCGCACCGGGTGCGCTTCATCGGTGATCCCGAGAAGCGGATTGCCGAGGACTATCTGCGCATCCTGCGTTTTTTTCGCTTTCACGCGCATTTCGGCGAGGGCACGCCGGACCCGGCCGGATTGCTAGCCTGCATCCGTGCGCGCGCCGGCCTCGATACGCTCTCGCGCGAGCGGGTGCGCATGGAGCTGTTGAAGCTTTTCATCGCCCCGCGGGCGACGCCGACGCTTGTGGTCATGGTGGAGTGCGGACTCCTCGGCATGGCGCTTGGCGGCGTGCCGTATATCGCGAGCTTCGAGAACATGGTGAAGGTCGAAGCGGCGGCCAGTGCGCATCCCGACGCGGTGCGACGGCTCGGCGCGCTCAACGTGCAAGTCACCGAGGATGCGGAACGGCTTGCGCAGCGACTTCGCCTCTCTAATGCCGAATCCGAGCGGCTTGCGGCGCTTGATCGCTGGTGGCGCGTTTCACCGGCGGCCAGTGAACAGGCGGCACATGCGCTCCTCTATCAGCTCGGGCCGCAATCGTTCACCGATCGCGTGCTCCTTGCCTGGTCGCGCTCGGCAGCGGGTGCGGCGAATAATGCATGGCGCGATCTTGCGAGCCTGCCGCAGCGCTGGACGGCGCCCGCCTTTCCGCTCAAGGCGGCGGACTTTACCCGCCGCGGCGTGGTCGTCGGCCGCGGCCTGGGCGCTGCCATGCGCGCGGCCAAACAGGCTTGGATTGAGGCGGATTTTCCCACCGACGGCGCCGCAATCGATGCAATCGCCGAACAAGCCGTGCAGCAAACGATGGCATCCGATTAGTCGGGTAAAGACGCGCGGGTGCGAAGCGCGCGGAGCCGCCTTCGGCTGCCGGCAGCCACCTCTTGCAGTCGCGGCCGCACCCGCGCCATCATGCGGCGCGGCTGCATGCGCTCGACCTGCATCTCATTGCCGCGCCAGACGAATTCACTGCCGTGCAGCGCATTGACGAAAAGCACGGGCAACAGGAGATCGCGCGCCAGCCCATAAAGCGGGTGGAGTACGGAAACGTGCCAATCGGCGGCGGCGGCGAGCAGCATTTCGCCGCCATACCAGAGCGCGCCAAAAATTGCCGCGCTGAGCACCGGCGGCAGCCCGACGGCATCGGCCACGATCGCGGCGGCGATCATCGGCAGGACGCCGCCGGAGAGAATCTCCGGCAGGAAATAGAAGATAAAACTCGCGCGGCGCAGTCGCGCCCAGCGCACCTGCCGGTTCCACACTTCGGCGGCGCTGCGCCGGCCGAGCGGCTGTGCCAGCGGCCGATCGACGAGCCGCACCTTAAGACCCGCGCCGCGCACGACTTTCGTCGATGCGGCATCTTCCGCGACTTCCTTGCCGAGCACTTCAATTCCGCCTGCGCGTTCGAGATCGGCGCGCCGCCACAGCATGGTCTTGCCCTGGGCGAAGCCGAAACCGATCGCGTCGGCAAGGTACTGCCAGCGCGCCTGATAGGTGTTGAGAAACGCACATTCGAGTTCAGCCCATATTCCCTGCGGGCGGCAGCCGATGGGGGGCGAGGCGACAAGACCGGTATCCGCCCGCCAGTTTGCAAACAATTGCTGAATGTAGTCGCGCGGCATCAGCACATTGCTGTCAGCAATGATGATCCATTGATGAGTGGCCGCACGCCAGCCCTTGACCACATTGTTGAGCTTGGGATTGGCGCTCACGCGCTCGTCGCCGACGAGCAGCCTGGCGCTCATGCCGGCGTGCTTGGCGATCAAGGCCTCGACGAGCGGCACGACGGGGTCTTTTGCGGAAGCGACGCAGAACAGGATTTCGTAGCGCTGATAGTCGAGATCGAATGTCGAACGCAGGGTGTCGGCGGCATAATTGTCGATTCCGCATAGCGGGCGCACCAAGCTGACCGGGGGGAAATTTTGGAAGGGCAGCGGCTCTCGGTGCGAACTTCGCCGGAAGCGAAAGATCACGATCACGATGCTCGCGATATGAATAGCGGTGGCGGTGATGCAGAATGTCGTTAGGGCGAGAATCGGCGCTGTCATCGCAATGACCTTTAGCTAAACGCCGTGACACTGCGATGACTCAAAGCCCGGATGGCATGAGACACCGCATCAAGAATCGTTGTCATGCTCCTGCAATGGAATATAATTATATTCGCGGCTGATCGGAACAGACGCGAGATCACGATTCGTGGCGGTTGAGCACGGCGCAACAATTGGGTTCTTCCGTACGCTATTTATTTCCGATGTTCATCTCGGCGCGCGCGGCTGTCAAGCCGACCGCCTCCTCGATTTCCTGCGCTATCACGATGCCGACACCATCTACCTGGTCGGCGACATCGTCGACGGTTGGCAATTGAAATCAGGCTGGTACTGGCCGCAGCGTCACAACGACGTGGTGCAGAAGCTTCTGCGCAAGGCCCGCAAAGGCGCGCGCGTCATCTACGTGCCCGGCAATCACGACGAATTCTTGCGCGAATATTACGGCACCCATTTCGGCGGCATCGAGGTGGTCGAAACGGCGATCCATGAGGCGGCCGACGGCCGTCGCTACCTCGTCGTGCATGGCGACGTGTTCGACATGGTGGTCAAGCACGCGCGCTGGCTGGCACTGCTCGGCGACACGGCCTACGACCTCGCCATCCTGATCAACCGTTACTTCAATGCTGTGCGGCGCCGTCTCGGCTTTCGCTACTGGTCGCTCTCGCAATGGGCGAAACACAAAGTCAAGAACGCCGTGAACTATATCGGGGCCTTCGAGCAGACGCTTGCCGCCGAAGCGCAGCATTGCCAGGTCGACGGCGTCATTTGCGGCCACATCCATCATGCCGTGATCCATGACAGTTTCGGCATCCGCTACATGAATTGCGGCGACTGGGTTGAGAGCTGTACGGCGCTTGTCGAACACGATGACGGGCGATTCGAGATCATCACCTGGGCCGATCGGGACCCCATGTCAGTTCCGCTTCCCGAGGAAAAGGATATTCCGATCGACGAGAAGACGGAAGTCGCGGCGTGAAAGACCGAGCCCGATAATTCCGCAATCACGCGATCAGTGCCCGAAGATCAGCCGCGTGGGATGCTGGTCAATGTTTTTGATCGCCTTCTGCAGCTCGGCGAGCGTGTGGCGCCCGTCGACGGCAAAGGCCTCGAATTCCTTGAGGCCCGACCTGGAGAATTGCGCAAGTCCGGCTGAGATTTCATCGGTGTGTTTATCGAGATCGTCGGCGAGCCGGCGGATCGAGTCGGCGGCTTGGCCGATCTGGCCAGCGCCGTCCGCGCTTCCGGTGAGATTTTCGAGTCCCGCCATCACCTTGTCGAGGCGTTCGGAGTTTTGCGCCAGCGTCGACGTCACCGTCTCGATGTTGCGCAGCGACAGATGCAGCGCCGTCTCGTTCTCGGCCACAAGGCCGTCGATGCGCGCAAGAACGTCGCGTGCCGCCTGGGTCACGTCGGCGGTTGCGCTTGCATCGGCGTAAATGGTCGGGGGCCTGCCGCCTGCCGTGGTGATGGACGCTGCGTCCGCAGAGCCTCCAGTCAGGGAAACCTGAGCAAGTCCGGTCAGTCCTTGGAATTCGAGGCCAACCTTGGTGTCGGCGCGCACCGGCACCGTGCGATCGAGCGTGATCACCGCCACGACCTTGCGCGGATCGCGCTCATCAAGCGCAAGGTCGGCGACCTCGCCGACCCGGATGCCGTTGAACAGGACCGCGGCGCCGGTGCGCAGGCCCGACACCGAGCCATCGAACACGACGCGATAGGTCGCGTGCTCGCCGCCGCGGCTGCTGTTCTGAAACCAGTATATGAAGCCGAACGCTCCGACGATGACGGCAAGCGTGAACATGCCGGTCACGATGTAGTTGGCCTTGGTCTCCATAAATGGCCCTCTGCGCTGTCTCAGTGGTGGACGAGGCGTCCCCGTTTGCCCCGGAAGTAGGATTTGAGCCACGGGTGCTCGGATGCGAGCATGGTCTCGATCGGACCTGCCGCGATCACGCGGCCTTCAGATAGGACCGCGACGCGGTCGCAGACCGTGTGCAGGCTGTCGAGATCGTGCGTGACCATGAAGACGCTCAATCCCAGCGTCCGCTGCAAGGTGCGGATCAACTCGTCGAACTCGGCGGCGCCGATCGGGTCGAGTCCGGACGTTGGCTCGTCGAGGAAAACGATATCGGGATCGAGTGCGAGCGCGCGTGCCAGCGCCACGCGCTTGACCATGCCGCCGGAGAGTTCCGCGGGATATTTTCCGCGCACGTCGGCGTCAAGACCGACCATTTCGAGCTTGGCCAGCGCGATCTCATCGATCAGGCGCGGCGACAGATCGAGATATTCGCGGATCGGGAACTGAACATTTTGCAGCGCTGTGAGCGAGGAGAACAGCGCCCCTTGCTGGAACAGCACGCCCCAGCGCCGCTCGATCGATCGCCGCTCGCGCTCGCTGAGCGCCGCAAGGTCGGTCCCGAACACTTCGATCGTGCCATTGCGCTTCGGCAGGAGCCCGATGATCGTGCGCATCAGCACCGACTTGCCGGCGCCCGAACC
>Ga0181536_10006052_pt1 | contig 12237 bp, 12 predicted proteins | sample PEATcosm2014_Bin_41_FD_121105 | JGI IMG/M metagenome (GOLD analysis project Ga0181536, IMG submission 121105) | Peatland microbial communities from MTU Mesocosm Facility, Houghton, MI, USA - PEATcosm2014_Bin17_60_metaG | ecosystem: Environmental > Terrestrial > Soil > Wetlands > Peat | place...
ACAATATCCCGATCGGGATCGATTTCCGGACCCACATCCACGAGACATTGCTGCGGACCGACGTCCTGATCGCGGTGATCGGTGCGAATTGGATCGGCGCCGACGCCGCCGGCACCGCGAGAATTCAGGAAAAAACGGACCCGGTCAGGGTCGAGATCGAGACGGCGCTCGAACGAAAGACGCCGATCATCCCGGTGCTCGTTGACGGCGCCAAGATGCCCAACAGCACCGAGCTGCCACCAGAGTTCGGCAATTTCGCTTTTCTCAACGCCGCGGAAGTGGCGACCGGCCGCGATTTCCGCAACCACATGGACCGCTTGATCGGCGCCATCGATCGAATCCTGGCGGGCGATGCATATGTCCCGGCCCCCCGCTCAGGATCAGGCAGAACCCAAGCCGCCGTCGCGAATGCCGAAGAATCGGCGCAAAAGCCTTGGCTCGTCAGTGTGCTGCGGTACTTCGTGGTCCCGCTAGTCCTGCTTCTTGTTGCCCATCACGCCGTCGTCAATGTGCTCGACCTCAATACCAAATATTTACAAATTGCTTCCGCGGTCGTGCCGTTCGTGTTCGGCTTCGCCCTTTTTTGGCTGAGCGGCCGCGGCGCGGGTCGAGCATTTGCCTTCGCGATCGCGCTCGGCATCATTGCCGTCGTCGGGATGACCATATCGGAGAGCTTGAACTCCGGCGATCCGATTGTCCCGCAAACACGAGGCGAATGGTGGGATAATATCAACTTCGCGGTGATCATCGCGCTCAGTTTCATCGCTGGTAATGGGGTGGCTCGCGCGCTGCGAGCGGTGCGGAACCGAAAATTCGGGAAACCTTAGGCGGCGCAGAATCACAGCATCCCCAACAGATGCGGCAGCCAGAGCGAGATCGCGGGGATGTAAGTCACCATCGCCAGAAAGATCAGCATGGTGAAGAGCCACGGCAGCACCGCCACGGTGAGTTCGGTGATGCCCATCCCGGTGATGCCGGAGGCGACGTAAAGGTTCAAGCCGACCGGCGGATGGCACAGCCCGACCTCCATGTTGACCGCCATCAGGATGCCGAGGTGAACCGGGTGCACGCCAAGCACCGCCGCCATCGGAAACAGGATCGGCGCCATGATGAGCGTGATGGCGGCGGGATCCATGAAGTTGCCGGCGGCCAGCAGCACGATGTTGGTGACAAAGAGGAACGCCACCATACCGAAACCCTGTGCGGTCATCCACTCGGCCATAGATTGGGGAATCTGCTCCGACGTGAGCAGCCAGGAGAACACCGCCGCATTGGTGATGATGTAAAGAATCATTGCGCTCATGGCGGCGGCCTTAAGCAGCACGGCAGGCACGTCGACGAGCTTCAATCCCTTGTAGACGAACACCGCGACGATGAACGCGTAGACGGCTGCCACGGCGGCGGCTTCGGTCGGCGTGAACAGGCCCGAATAAATCCCGCCGAGCACCAGCAGGATCAGGAACAGGCCCCAGACGCTTTCGCGGAAGGTGCGCCAGCATTCGCCCCAACTGGCTCGCACCATGCGCGGATAGTCATTGCGCCAGGCGCGATACCAAGTCGTCGCTCCGAGCATCGTGGCGAGGATCAGACCGGGGACGAGCGCGGCGATGAAAAGCTGACCGACCGAGGCGGAGTCGACGACGGCACCGTCCGGCCCGTGCGGCTGCATGCCGCTCGTTGCAACGGCGAAGATGACAAGGTTGATCGAGGGCGGGAACAGGATGCCGAGCGCGCCGGATGTCGCGATCACGCCGGCGCCGAACCGAGGCGGATATCCGTTCTGCAGGAAGGCCGGCAGGATGATGGAGCCGATGCCGACGACAGTCGCGACCGAGGAACCGGAGATTGCGGCAAACAGCGCGCAGGCGACGACGCCGGCCAATCCGAGACCGCCATACCAGTGCCCGATCAGCGAGGCGGCGAAGTCGATCATGCGGCGGGCGACCCCGCCGGTGGTGAGAAAATTGCCGGCCAGGATGAAGAACGGGATCGCCATGATCTCAAAACGGTCGAGGCTGGTGAACAGCTTCAGGCCGACCATTTTCGGATCGACATTGGAAAGGATGAACAAATAAGTGAGGACCGAGAGGCCGAGCGCAATCGAGATCGGCATGCCGCATGCCATCAGGGCGATCAGCAGCGCAAACAGCAGCTCCGCGCGCACCGTGTGCGACAGCTCGATGACATGGAGCCGCGCGGCGAAGCAGATGACGGCGAGCGCAATCGGGATGACGATGATCAGCGTCGCAGTGACGGCGGCGCCGAGCGATCGCGGCGCGGTCGGCTTGGAAATATCTGAAAGGACGGTCACTGCACCGCCTCACCGAGCGGCGCTGCCGCGTCTCGAGGCGGTTCGTTTTGCGGCGCCTCGTAGTCGATGCCGTGTCCCTGATGCGGCACAAAGCCGGTGCGCAGGAAACGCCACATCACCTGCAGGAAACGGAAGCACATCAGGTACGAACCGAGCGGGATGCACAGATAGATCATCCAGCTCGGCCATTCGAGTTCCGGCGACACCTGGTCCGGATCGAGCTCATAGACATAGACCGCGCCGAGGCTGCCGATGACGCCGGTGAACAGCGCGCCGCACAACAGCGCGAACACGATCACCGGTTTGCGCGTCGCCGGCGTGAGCTTCTTGACGAAGAGGTCGACGCCGACATGGATGCCGGTGCGCACACCGAGCGCGGCGCCGAATTTCGCCATCCACACGAACATGTAGGTGGCAAGCTCCTGCGCCCAGGACAGATTGATCGAGATGAGCTGGGTGTAGACCCAGTCGGCAGCGTCGTGAAGAACAACGAAGCCGTGAACGCCCGCCCACCGCGCGAGATTCGCGGAATTGCTGGCCCCATAGCGGTGGACGACGGCCACGAAGGTGAGGATCGTCGCCGCGCCGATCAGCGTGGCGATGATCCACTCTTCGAGCCGATCGAGGATGCGGTCGAACACCGGCTGTCCCGTAAGCCAAATCCCTCGCCGCGCTTGGGGAGGGATTGAGCAGCCTTAGGACTGCGGCGGCACGAAACCCGAGGCCTTGTAGATTTTGTCGATGAAATCCTTGCCGAAGCGGCTCTGCATTTCGACGTGAACCGGCATCAGCTTGGCAATCCACGCGTTCTTTTCATCGGGAGTAAGGACATGGAACTCGACCTTGCCGGTGGCCTTGATCTTATCGAGCGCGTCAACGTTGTCTTTCGCCGCCGTGTCATCGAAGAAGTCGGTCGTCTCCTTCACGGCGCGATCAAGCTGCGTCCGCACGTCCGGCGGCAGCGAGTCCCAGAACGTCTTGTTGGTGATGAGCGAATAGGTGAGCCGTCCGTGGTGGGATACCGTAAGGTATTTCTGCACGTCGTAGAATTTCTGCGTCCAGATGTTGGACGGCACATTGTCCTCGCCGTCGACGACGCCGGTCTGCAGGGCCTGATAAAGTTCCGAGAAGGCCATGATTTGCGGGATGGCGCCGAGTTGGCGCGCCACGGCGTCGAGCACCTTGCCGCCCTGGATGCGCATTTTCAGGCCGCGGAAGTCATCCGGCATGATCAACGGCTTGTTGGACGTGTAGACGTGGGCGCCGTTGTCCCAGTAAGCGAGCGGCGTCACCCCCTTGGCCTCGAGCTTCTTGTTGAGATCGGCCATCATCGGACTCGCCATCATCTGGCGCGCCCGCGCATCGTCGCTCATCAGGAACGGCAGATCGAAAATATCGAACTCCCTGACGCCAAGCGGGCCGAATTTGGAGATCGACGGCGCCAGCAACTGCACCGAGCCGAGCTGCAATGCTTCCAGCTCCTCCTTGTCCTTGTAGAGCGAGGAGTTCGGATAGACTTCAACCGTCACTTTGCCATCGGTGTATTTCTCGGCAAGCTGTTTGAACAGCAAGGCCGCCTTGCCCTTGGGCGCGTCCGGCGACACCACGTGGCTGAATTTGATGACGATCGGATCGGCCAGCGCCGGCCGCCCGAGCGCCAAAACCAGCACAGCGGTCAGGATGGCGGCAAACGCGATAGCAAGACCTTTAAGGCTTAAGCATTTCATGGATTTCCTCCCCGATGCGGCCGTGGCCCGGCTGCTTTCTAACTTGCCCGTTTCATAGCGCGAATGAAGCGGCCGGCCAATGCCGCACTTTGTCCACCAGAGGGCGAAAGAACAATAATCAGCTCAATGCATCGCCGCGGCGGTACGCGGCATGAGCGCGCCGGGATGGCGGATCACGTCGCCCGCAAGCCGGTGCGCGGCGCTCGCCGCCTGCGCCGGGTCGCTGCCGGAAAGCCGCGCGGCGAGATACCCGGCATTGAAGCCGTCGCCGGCGGCCGTCGCATCGACCGGCACCAAAACCTCCGGCACCGGCACGAATTCCTGCGCGCCGGCTGTCGCGACGAGCGCGCTGTTGGGCCCGTTCTTGACCACGATTTCGCCGATGCCGAAGGCTTGCAGCCGGGCCACCGTCGACTCCGGACTCGGGTCACCCCACAGCACAGCCTCGTCATCGAAGGTCGGCAGCGCGATATCGACGCGCTTGAGCGTTTCGATGAAAACCGTGCGCGTGCGCGCGAGGTCGCCCTTCCAGCCACGCGGGCGGAAATTGCCATCGAAGGCCACTTTGGCGCCCTGCTGGCGCGCGACTTCGAGCACCGCGAGGAAACGGCCGAGGCCATTGTTCGAGTAAAGCGAGAGCGTGATGCCGGTGAAGTAGATGAGCTTTGCCGACGTGAGGCTTTCGGCCACGCGCACCCAGTCGGGAAGCTCGAAAAGCTCGCGCGCCGGGGCGCCCTCGCGCCAGTAGCGAAAGCTGCGTTTTCCGGTCGGATCATTCTCGACGATGCACAGGGCGGGCAGCCGCCCCGGGACGCGCAGCACGAGGTTGGTGGAAACCCCTTCCGCAGCGGCGAGCGCCATCACACTGTCGGAATAGGGATCGTCGCCCATCGCCGTTGCAAAAGCGACATCGACACCCGCGCGGGCGAGATAGACCGCCGTGTTGAACGTGTCGCCGCTGCAGGAGAGTGCGAACCGGCCATCAGCGCCGCGCGCCAACTCGATCAAAGCTTCACCAACGCAAACGGCGCGCGCTTTTTGCTCGCTCATCATCTTTTTCCTGGATCTTGATTCGTCAATCTTGATTCCCGGCGCCGGCGCGGAAGATGGCGGCCCGCCTCGGCGTTGGCAATAGCGACAGTCGGGGCGGCGGCGCGAAGTGCCCGACGCCGATCGGCGCGATGTGCAGCGGCTTCGCGCGGCCGACTTGTTGGCACTTCAAGGTGACAAAGGGCGCGGCTTTCCCTCAGTCACACCGCCAGCCCGGGAGGCGGAACGGTGCGACAGCCAGCTGCCGCGCGTGACGAAATAACCCAGCGCGCTCAGCAGCGCGATGCAGAAGCTGACCGGCCAGTCGGTGTAATAGGCGATGGCGATGCCGAGCCAGGCCTCGGCCAAAGCGAGGCCCGCCGAAAGCACCAGTCCGCTCCACAGCCCAGTCGCCAGCCGCTGTGCCGCCGCAGGCGGCCCGACCATGAGGCTGAAGACCATCAGGGTGCCGACGATCTGGGCACTTTCCGACACCGCCAGCGCGACAATGGCCAGGAAGGCGGTGGAAACAAAGCGCAGCGGCACCCCTTTGGCTTCGGCCAGTTCCGGCTGCAGGCTGGCAAAAATGAGCGGCCGCATGATCGCGGCCAAGCCGCCCAGCGTGATCACGCCGAGCCCGATGAGCGTCGCGATCATCGAGCGGTCGACCGCGAGCACGTTTCCGAACAGCAGCGCCGTGGCCTGGGTGGCGAATGCCGTATAGTAGTGCAGAAAGAGCAGCCCAAAGCCCAGTGCCAGCGACAGCACAATACCTATCGCGACATCGCGGCCGCTGAGGCGCTCGCCCATCATTCCCATGGCGATCCCGGCCGCGACCGTGAAACCGACAAGTCCCCACACCGGTGCCACGCCGATCAGGACGGCGCCGGTCGCTCCGGCGAAGCCGATATGGCCGAGCGCGTGACCGGCAAAAGTCTGTCCGCGCAGCACCAGGAAGTAGCCCACCAGTCCTGAAACGATGGCCGCTACGCCTGCGGCGGCGAAGGCATTCTGCATGAAATCGTATTCAAGCATGGTGATGCTCGTCGTGGTCGTGACCCTCGTCATGCAGATGGTCGGCGCGTTCGATGTCGCGTCCGCCCGAGAGCACGAAGATGTGTCCGTCGGCGTGCACGACGTTGATATCCGCGCCGTAGAGCTGCGACAGCACCGGCGCCGTAACCACCTCCGCCACGGTCCCCAGCGCGGCATGGCCATTGCCGAGGTAGAGCACGCGATCGAGCGCGCCGATCAGCTGATTGAGCTCGTGCGCGCTGAACAGCACCGTGATGTTGCGATCGCGGGCAAAGCGGCGGACCAGTTCGATGACCGCCTCCTGATAGCGATAGTCAAGGCCGATCAGCGGTTCGTCGAGCAGCAGCAGCCGTGGCTCGCCGAGCAGCGCCTGGGCCAGCAGCAGACGTTGGCGCTCACCACCCGACATCTCCGACAGCGGACGCTCGGCGAGGTCGCGCGCGCCCACCGCCAGCAGCGTCGCATCGATCACCTTGCGGTCGGCGCGCGCCAGCGACGGCATGCCCCAGCGCTCGCCGTGCACGGAACTCGCGATGAAGTCGAACCCGCGCACGCGCAAGTCCGGCAGCACCGTGCGCACCTGCGGAACGTAGCCGATAGCCGGATCGCCGCGCTGCGGAGTATTGCCGAAAACGCGCAGACTTCCCGCGCTCGGCGGGATGAGGCCGAGGATGGCGCGCATCAGCGTGGTCTTGCCGGCGCCATTGGGGCCGAGGACGCCGATGAATTCGCCGCGCCTGATGGCGAAGCTGGTGTCCGCAAGGATGCTGCGGCCGCCGATTCTGAGCGTCGCGCGATCGAGTTCGATGACGTTGGTTTCGCTGACGTTCATGAAGAAGGTCCGGCCAGCGCGGTTGCGGTGTCGTCGAGCTGCCTCAGCATCCAATCCTGGAACGACAGGTCGGGCGGGGCGGTCTCGGTCACTCCGACAACCGGGATATTGCAAGCGCGCGCAAGATCGACGAGATGCCGGACTATCTCGTCCGATGCCTGCTTGTTGTAGAACATGACCCGCACCTGGTGCGTCTTCAGGTCCTGTTCGAATGCAGCGACGTCGCGGGCACTCGGCTCGGTATCGTTCATGATGGCGAGCTGGAATCGCTTGTTGCGCATTTTCAGCTTCAGTGCGACCGCCATGTAGTCAAAAACCGGCTCGGTTGCCGCGACCGGAACGTCGGCATACTTGCTGCGAATTGCCGCGATTTTCTCGTTCAGCGGTTGCAGTGAGGCGAGGAAGGTCTTGAGCCGTGCCGCGTAATCGTCGTTGTGGGCAGGATCAGCCGCGGCGAGCGCGGCGGCCAGTGCGCTCGCGACCGCCGGCATCGTCGGCGGATCGTAACAAAGGTGCGGATTGTCCCCGGCCTTCTTGTGCACGAGGTCGGCGGCGACAATCACAACGCGTCCGGGCCTGGGCGTCACCGTGAGCAGCTTTTCCATCCAGAGGTCGTAGTCGGCGCCGTTGTAGATGACGATTTGGGCCGCAGCGATCTGGCGAACGACAGAGGGCGAGGCCTCAAACAGATGCGGGTCCTGGTCGGGATTGCTCAAAATGCTGGTGACCGAGACCCGGTCGCCGCCGATCTGCTGCGCGACGCTGCCATAGAAGTTCTCCGCTGCCACCAGCGCGATCTTGCTGTCGGCGGCGCGTGTGTCCGTGAGGGCGGCCAGCGTGATGATAAACGCCGTCGCTGCCCCGATGAGTATCTTCATGGCAGGGCCTTCCTCCCCCGAATTTGCCTGGAAAATCGAAGGGCAAGCGGAAGATCGAATGTAATATTATAACATATCAATGGCAATGCATGGTCATCCACCGTCATTCCGGCTCGCGCCTTTCGGCGCGCCCCGGAATGACGGCTAACGGGTTTTGGCGCGGCGCGGGATCGCCTATATAGCCGCACAGGAGGTCCCATGTCCGAACAAGTCTCGTCCGAAAAAGTCCAAGTATCTTCCGAAAAGATCCCTGTCACCGTGCTGACCGGCTATCTCGGCGCCGGCAAGACCACGTTGCTCAACCGCATCCTCTCGGAGCCGCACGGCAAGAAATACGCCGTGATCGTCAATGAATTCGGCGAGATCGGCATCGACAACGACCTCATCGTCGGCGCCGACGAGGAAGTGTTCGAGATGAACAACGGCTGCATCTGCTGCACGGTGCGCGGCGATCTGGTGCGCATCCTCGACGGACTGATGCGGCGGAAGGGCAAGTTCGACGCCATCATCGTCGAGACGACGGGGCTCGCCGACCCGGCGCCGGTGGCGCAGACTTTCTTCATCGACGAGAATGTCGGCCGCAAGACCAGGCTCGATGCGGTGGTGACGGTCGCCGACGCCAGGTGGCTCAACGACCGTCTCAAGGACGCGCCCGAAGCCAAGAACCAGATCGCGTTCGCCGACGTGATCCTCATCAACAAGACCGACCTCGTCTCGCTCGACGAGCTCCGCGAGGTCGAAGCGCGCATCCGCGGCATCAATCCCTATGCCAAGGTGCACAAGACCGAGCGTGCAATGATCCCGCTCAAAGAGGTGCTTGGCCGCAACGCCTTCGATCTCGACCGCATCCTCGACCTCGAACCGGAATTCCTCGAAGGCGACGGGCACGATCACGATCATCGCCACGATCATGATCACGGCCATCACCATGATCATGGCCACGATCACCATCACGACCACAAGCACGCGCACCATCACCGCGGCCTCAAGCACTATCACGACGAGGACATGCAATCGATTTCGCTGCGCAGCGACAAGCCGCTCGATGCGGACAAGTTCTTGCCGTGGGTGCAGGATTTGGTGCAGAAGGAAGGCCCAAACATCCTGCGCTGCAAAGGCATCCTCGCGTTTAAGGGCGACGATGAGCGCTTCGTGTTCCAGGGCGTGCACATGATCCTCGACGGCGACCACCAGCGGCCATGGAACAAAGACGAGAAGCGTGAGAGCCGGATTATCTTCATCGGCCGTAATTTGCCGGGCAAGAAGATCGCGGAAGGATTCGAAAGCTGCATCGCTTAATATGAGCGACGCCCGCAGCGATACCATTTCCGTCGTCGAACGCACGCAGCACGTCGCTGCCGGCGCAGCGATTGTTGGCGCGCATTTTCTTGGCCGTACGGCCGTGTTCGTGCTCGGCGAAGAAGCGCTGCTATTTGCCGAGGCAGGCGGCGACGTGCGTCGTATGGATGTGCATGGGGGCGCCATCCTCGCGGCAGCCAGCGACGGCGCATGCATCGTCAGCGGCGGCGACGACGGCAACGTAGTCACGACGGACGTGGGCTCGAGTCGCGTGCTCTCGACCGACCCGAAGCATCGCTGGATCGATCATGTCGCGCTCGGGCCGGACGGCGCGGTCGCCTGGTCGGCCGGCAAGACGGCGTTCGCGCAGGGCAAGGCATTGCACACGTTCGAAGCACCGTCGACTGTCGGCGGCCTCGCGTTTCTGCCAAAGGGCTTTCGGCTCGCCATCGCGCATTACAATGGCGCCACGCTCTGGTTCCCGAATGCGCCGCAAGCCGAGCCGGAGAAGCTCGAGTGGAAGGGCTCGCATCTTGGCGCGACGGTGAGCCCCAACGGCCACTTCCTCGTCACCACCATGCAAGAGCCGATGCTGCACGGCTGGCGGCTCGCCGACCACCGGCACATGCGCATGTCCGGTTACGCGGCGCGCGTCACCTCGCTCGTCTGGACCGTCGGCGGCCGCTGGCTCGCGACCTCCGGCTCGACCCAACTCATCCTCTGCCCGTTCCAGACCAAGGACGGCCCCATCGGCCAAAAACCGCGTCTGTTGGCGCCCGCCGAGCACCGCGTCGAGGTCGTCGCCTGCCATCCCAAGCAGGACATCGTCGCCGCCGGTTACGGCGACGGCTTGGTGCTGTTGGTGCGCATCGAAGACGGCGCCGAGATACTTGCAAAAAAGCCGGGCGACGCGCCGGTCATCGCGCTGGCTTGGAGTGCCGACGGCACGCTGCTCGCGTTCGGCACCGAAAGCGGCGAGGCCGGAGTGATCGATCTGGCGTGAGCGCGGTTAGGCGGCCCAGTTTTCCCATCGCAAGCCGGCAACGCGCGAGAATTCCTTTTCGTGCGCAGTGATCAGAGTCAAATCGTGCCGAAGCGCTTGTGCAGCAATAAGATAATCGTAAGGACCGATCGGCCGTCCAACGCGCTCCAATTCGGCGCGAATATTCCCGGCGATGCGCCCATCCTCAAGGTCAAATGCGAGGACCTGCAACGGACCGAGGAAAGCCTCCAGTGCGCGAATATTGCAATCGACCTGAGCGCTCTTGCCGATTCCATACCAAAGTTCAAACACGCCGATGGTTGATACTGACACGCTGCGGCGATGGGTTACTGCGGCGGCGATCCGCTTGCCCACCGCCTCCGGCCGGCCGTTCAGCGCGGCGATGCACGCATTGGTGTCAAGAAGAATCACTTATCAAAGCCGGAAAAATCACGCTCCTGCATTGGAGACTGTTCGCGCCCATTCGGGAATATTGGATCTCCGCGTAAACGCGCTATTTCGTCGAGCCATGCGTCGGCATCGAACTTCATCGGCTCCAGCAACACGCCCTGGCCGACGCGGCGAATACGAACCTCTTTGCCCTCGAAGCGAAACTCCTTTGGCAGGCGCACGGCCTGGCTGCGGCCGGTCTTGAACAGCTTTGCGGTGGCCATGACGAACCTCTGGGGCGGTATGTACCAATGATATGTATCATTTCCAAGGTCGCTTCTCAAGTTGGCGGCACACCACAAAAAAACCCGGGCCGAGGCCCGGGTTTGCCTGTATCCGGAAGAGTGACGCTCAGATCACATATTGCCGCAGCGGCGGGTAGCCGTTGAAGCCGACCGAGGAATAGGTCGCAGTGTAGGCGCCGGCGGCCTCGATCAAGACCTTGTCGCCGATGGCGAGCGAGACCGGCAGCGGGTACGGCGTCTTCTCATAGAGTACATCGACGGAATCGCAGGTCGGGCCGGCGATGATGCATGGCGCCGTTTCGTCGCGATCATGCGTGGTGCGGATCGGATAGCGGATCGACTCGCCGATGGTCTCGGCGAGCCCGTGGAACTTGCCGATATCGAGATAGACCCAGCGCACCTCGTCCTCCGGCGAGCGCTTGGCGATCAGCACCACCTCGGCCTCGATCACGCCGGCATTGCCGACAAGGCCGCGGCCCGGTTCCACGATCGTCTCCGGCAACGCGTTGCCGAAATGCTTGCGCAGCGCCTTGAAGATCGCCTTGCCGTAGGATTCGAGCTTTGGCGTCTTGCGCACATAGCGCGCCGGGAAGCCGCCGCCGAGATTGACGATGGCGAGATTGATGCCACGCTCGGCGCATGTCCGAAACACCGCTGCCGTGGACGCGAGCGCGCGGTCCCAGGCCTCGACGTTGTGCTGCTGCGAGCCGACATGGAAGGAGATTCCATGCGGAATGAGCCCGCTCTTGTGCGCGAGTTCCAGAATGTCGGCGGCATAAGCGGGCTCGCAGCCGAACTTTCGCGACAACGGCCATTCGGCCCCGGAGCCGTCGCAATGGATGCGGCAGATCACCCGGCTGCCGGGGGCAGCGCGCGCCACCTTCTCCACCTCGGCGTCGCAGTCCACCGCGAACAGCGTCACGCCCAGCTTGAAGGCGGCCGCAATCTCGCTCTCCTTCTTGATGGTGTTGCCATAGGAGATGCGGTCGGGCGTCGCGCCCGCCGCGAGCACGTCCTGCGTCTCGCTCACCGAGGCAACGTCGAAGCAGCAGCCGAGACCGGCCAACAGTTTGAGGATTTCCGGCGCCGGGTTGGCCTTGACGGCATAGAACACCTTGGTGTCCGGCAGCACCTTGGCGAAGTGATGATAGTTCTCGCGGACGACATCGAGGTCGACGACGAGGCAGGGTCCATTTTCGGTGCGATGCTTGAGGAATTCGCGGATGCGCGTGGTCATTTCGAACCACCTCCCTAATCCGGCCGGCGGCGTAGCCGCCGAGGTGAACCTCCTGCGACGCGCATGGTTCCGCACCATTGCGGAGCCACTTGCGTCGCCGCGATTGCTGCCTTGGTCCGGATGAGGGAGATCCCGTTCCGCACTGCTGGCAAAGATGGACAAGCCCTTTCGGTGTCCCCGGCATTGGCGCCGGCAGCGAACCAAAAAAGCCC
>Ga0181536_10006054_pt1 | contig 12235 bp, 10 predicted proteins | sample PEATcosm2014_Bin_41_FD_121105 | JGI IMG/M metagenome (GOLD analysis project Ga0181536, IMG submission 121105) | Peatland microbial communities from MTU Mesocosm Facility, Houghton, MI, USA - PEATcosm2014_Bin17_60_metaG | ecosystem: Environmental > Terrestrial > Soil > Wetlands > Peat | place...
CTCCCTGACGGTCGCGGCTCGGTAACAGTCGCGTTGATTTCGCAAGGATTACTGAGCCACGACCGTCAGGGAGCGGTTTTCATCAGTCAGCAATCCCCAAAACGGTTAAGCACCCGAGCCGGAGGGCTCAAGCCTTGGGGAGCAAAGGGAATGCTAAACTGAGACGGGGAGTTTTTGTGGCGTATCCGGTTTCGCCTTACATCGAAGAACGAAATGGCGGGCTCTATGTCGCGGGAGCTCGTGTTTCGCTCGATTCCGTCGTTATCTGCTTTCGGGAGGGCGATTCCCCGGAACAGATCGTCCAATCATTTTCGACCCTGGAACTTGCGCAAGTATATGGCGCGATTGCCTACTATCTCGAGAACGAAGATACGATCAACGAGTATATCGCCGAAGGCGAGCGTGAACTCGAACAGACCATACCGCCGCTGAGCCAGCAAGCCCCTGAACTGTTTGCCCGTCTGGAGGCAGCCCGCCGGCACATGGGTTTGAAGCGCACGTGACCGTCCGCTACCTGGCGGATGAAGATCTCAAAGCCGGCATCGTTCAGGGCCTGCGCTCCCGTGAACCGGCTATCCACATTCTGGATGTGAAGACAGCCGGGTTGCGCGGCACAAAGGACTCAGCGCTCCACGAAATCGCGGATCAGCAGGATCGAATTCTTGTCACATATGACCGGCACACGATGACGCGCCATTTTCGCGATCGTCTGGATGCCGGCAAGTCAACGCCAGGCGTGTTTATCCTTCCCCAGCAACGGAGCGCTATCGGCGAGGTCATCGAATGGCTCGTTCTCGTAATGGACGGCATCTCAGGCGGAGGAATGGCGTGAGAGGATTGTATATCTCCCGCTGCGCTAGACGGTCCAAACATAGAACGCGCGCGGGCCACCTACCGCAAGAATGAATACCCGACATAGAACACGTTGTTATCCACGCCCGGATTGAAGCTCGTCGTATACGCGTTTGAGATATGAAGAAATCGGTAGCCCAGGCTCACTGCGCCGCGCTCACCCACGCGCCACCGGATTCCGCCGCCCACATCGAAAAAGAAATTCAGGCCGGCCGCGTTCCGGAATCGGTTCGGTGGAGGCGACGATGCCTCCGATGGTTTCGATGAACGGGTGAACCCGGCGTTTCCGCGCAAGGTCGAACGTAAATCCCACAGGTGCGACGGCAAAGCCATACACCGCATGCGCCGGCTCGATCAGGATAGCTGCCGGCATCGCCGCCGCGGTATAGCTGACCGAAAGGGAGTTCCAGATCCAGCAGCGATAGCTGTAGGCGAACCCGGCCAGCGCCAGGCGGCGATCCGTGGCGGTGCCAATCAGGGTTGCCGATGCCGGCGAGTAGCCGGCGAAAAACTGAAAATCGTGACGCGGCTGCCGGTCGGCGTCGGAGCAGAATCCGGCTTGCAGGATGGCGGGGAGAGCGAACACCACTGCCAACGCGGGAAACCGCACCTACGGCAGCTCGTCGGGATGAAACACCAGATCGCGATCGAGAACCATTTCCAGGTGAGTGCCCGCGCGCAGCACCACGTTCTGATTGCGTGAAAGCAGGACTCCCGCCAGAGCGCCGCCCACGCCGCCGATGGCAGCGCCGCCCAGTCCATGGGTGATGGCGCCAATCGCGCCGCCGGCGCCGGCTCCCTCGATCACGGTGCGGCCGTCGGCGGACTTACCGCCGCCCTCCACCTTGCCCTCTTCTCCCGGTGGCCGGGCGCGAAAATCGCGCGATACACCGTTGGGCAGAATCAGCGAGTCGAACCGGATGTACAACTCGCCCTTGCCCACCACCTTGCCGGCCGGCTTGGCCCGGGTAATGATGCCTTCGACGTCGCTGCCTCGGGGTATGACCAGCCGCCCGTTCATGGCCACCGGGGACGCCGTGCGAAGGTAAACATGATCGCCCTCTTTGGCGTACTTGGTGTTCACTTCGTTGATGAGCGACAACAGGACGCGTGTCCCCGTGGGGACCGTGATGTCCGGAGGCACGCCCGGCGCGGGCCTCGTCGCCAGCACGGGTTGCTGCGTGCCGCTACCTGGCTCGGTTTGACGCCAGCCCGCCGCCGGCGCTTCAACCGACGGCGCGGCTGCCGGTGCGGCAGGAGGAGGGGCAGCCACCGGGGCGCCCTCGCGCCGGAATACCAACGTGCCTTCCGATTCCCCATCGGCGCGAACTACCTGACGGGCAATGGTGAGGGTGTTGTGGCTGCGGGAGAGCTCCCAACGGTCCATCACGGTGTAATGCCGCGGGCCGGTAACCTGGGTATTGATCAGCAGCGCCGCGCCTTCCCATTTGGCAACGGAGCTTCTGTTTTCCTCGCCGACCTGCTTCCGCGTCTCGCTGCCATCGAGCGCATACGACCACTCGGCGGTTCCCGAAGAGCAGCGGATGCCGGCGTCGCCTTGCGAAACGTTGAGGTTGGTTTCCACTTGTCCGAGGGAAGCAGTGTCGCTAGCGCTCGAATCCAGCACCCACTTTCCGGAAAAGTCGCGAGCCGGATCGCCGGCGCGAAGCAGGAACGTGAGGGGCAACACCACTAGCAGCACCGTTAGAGGAGGGCGCCCTCGCATGCTCCAAAGAATAGCACATCGGCGCGCCGCAAACAGAGCGGGGCTGAGAGCCCCGCGCAGGCCGAGGGCCTGCCCCACGCGCGCCGTGCGCATTTCAGCCGAACTCGCGGCGCGGTGGGGCTTGGTCCGACCCTACCCGACCGAGGGCGATTTCCGCGCGATGGTAATTCTCACCCCGCATCGCGCAGCCGGCCATACGGCGCAGCATGGCGATCTGGCCGACGTGCGTCAGCGCGTCGGCGATGGGACCCTGGAACAGCTTCTCCGCCGACTCGTGCAATGGCGCATCGGAAGCCAGGTACGCGTCGAATCGTTCGAGAGCCGCGAAGAAGCGCCGCACCTCTTCGTCCCAAGCGAGGGGCTCGGAGTTGTACCACTCCTCCTTCCCTTTCGCCACGGAGAGCGACCAGTCGAGCAGGTCGCCGATGTGCGCCAGGATCTGGCTCGGTGTGCGCGTCGTTTCCGCGACGCGGTACGCGGCGAATTCGGGAGGTGCGCCGCGCACGGCTTTGCCGCCGCGATAGGCGAGTGTGGCAACGGTGTGGCGAAAAAGGTCGCGCTTCGGATCGGATGCCATCTACAATATCTTACGGCAACCGCGCGGCCTTACTGCAACCGCGCGGCCTTACGGCAACCGCGCCGCCTTATGGCAACCGCGCCGCCTTATGGCAACCGCGCCGCCTTATGGCAACCGCGCCGCCTACGGCAACCGCGCGGCGAGAGCGTTGGCCAGCGCTGCCGGGTCGTTTCCTTCCGCGACGTTGGCATAGCCCACGATGTATGCGCCTTTGCGGATGAAGCACAGGCGGCCGAGATAAGGATCGGTTACGCGAAGTGAAGGGACAGGCCCGGAGGCCTGTCCTACTTGGAAGCGCGCATGCAGTTTATCCATCACTTCCGTAGCGGCTTCCTGCGACGACTCCTGAACCACGAACGCCTTACCGAATTCATACTCGGCCACGTAGCCACGCTTCAGCAAGCGCAGGCCGAGCACGCTTTCCGGAATCAGCCGCACGGACTTCTGTCCCTCGGTTGGAAACCAGGCGAGGGCGGCCGGCACGGCGCTACTGCCAGGCAGCAACTTTTCGAGCGCAGTAGAGAAGGCGCGCAGGGCCGGGGTGTGGTCTTTGTCCGGGCTGGCGGCCAGCTCCGCATAGAAGCGGTCCTTGGTAAAGATGGCCCGGCGAGGCGTGAGCTGGCCGCCCGCTCCCAACGCCTCGGATGGCAGCCGTGCATCGCGATTGGCGCTGAACATGCCGTACGCCGAATCGCCGTCCGCGAATTCGGAGACGTCGATCAGGATGGAATCGCCGGCATGCACGCAGGTGACGCCGTGCATCGCGACGAAGCCGTAAAGCAGATAGCCTTCGGCATTGCCGTCCATGTACTCAAACAGGTTGGAGGCTTCGTAGGCGCGGGCCGAGCCTTGCTGGGTCCAGCCCGCCACCAGGTCGCAATGCGGGGTTTGCGCCGGCAAGATTTGCGCTGGCAAGAGTGCCAGCGCGGCAGGCATGAGTGCCTGCGCCACGAGGCGGCCGATCACGCGAACAGTTCCTGGGCGCGCGCCAGCCGTTCGGAGACGCGCACTCCATGCGGGCAATCGACCGTGCAGGTGGAGCACGAATCGCAACGCACCTGCGCTACCTCCGCCGGCAATTCAAGGAATCGCTCCCGGCCAAGCGAAAACTGCCCATATCCATCAGCGTAAGTGAGGTAGCGCAGGATGTCGGCGACCGGCAGACCCTTGGCGCAAGCGCCGTCGCACTGGCCGCACATGCGGCAGTAGAGCGGCGCAATTCGCTCGAGCTGCCTGGCGAGCAGGGTCTCGTCGGACTTGGTGAAGCCGCCGGTCATGGCTTTGAGATTTTCTTCGAGCTGATCCATATCGGTCATGCTCGGAACGGTGGTGTCGATATCGGAGCTCTTCAGCACCCAGCGCAGGGCCGCCAGCAGCGCGCCATCCTTCTTGAAGGTGTCGTAGACCTTGGTGCCGGGCTTGGCGATGCGGAAGCCGCCAGCCATCACCTTCATGGCGACGATGCCTTTGCCGGCCGCGTGCGCCGCGGCGATGACCGGATCGAGCGTCTGGCCCATGCTGAAGTTGTACGCCGTCAGGATCACGTCAATGTGCGGATTGGCAGTGAGCGCGGGTATCAGATCGGCCTGGCCGCTGTGCGTGCTGACGCCAGCGAAGCGGATTTTGCCGGCCTTCTTGGCGGTTTGCTGCGCATCGATCAATTCATCGGTCACATCGGCGGGCTTGGTCTTGGCATGCAGATACCAGATGTCGAGATGGTCTGTGCCGAGCTCGCGCAGGCTGGTGTCCAGGTCCGCGAGCGCGGCTTCTTTAGTTGCGGAGTGCGACTTGCTCGACAGCGTAATGCTCTGGCGCTTGCCTTTGAGCGCCGCGCCCACCATGCGCTCGTTGTTGCCGCTCTGGTAGCCGCGGGCGGTATCGAAATAGGTGATGCCGATGTCGGCGGCGCGCTCGATCACGCTGGCGTCGGAGGTGATCATGCAACCGAAGCCCACGCTGGTGACTTTCAGCCCGGTTTCGCCGAGTATGCGGTAACGCAGTTGCGGGGAGGCGAGCGCGGTACGCGGCGGAGCGGGGCCCAGGGGGCTCCCCTTCTGGCCGTCCGCGGACGAACGGGCAGCCGATGCCGCGGCGGGCACGGCCAGTCCGGCGAGCAGGAAATTGCGGCGGGATGAATCCGGCATAGAGTTCCTCCTAAGCAGATGCTAAAATCTTATTCTAGACCGGAGCGACTTTTTATGCCAAATGATTTCTCGCGACGTTTATTCCTGGGCGGCTCGGGCGCGCTGCTGGCGCAGGGCCTGTTTGCGAAAGCACAACCGCTCCCTTACGGTCGCGGCTCGGAAGCGGGCGGGTCGGTAACGGGCGGATCGGTAACGGGCGGCGCGGTAACGGGCAGCGGCGCGGTATCGGGCAGCGGATCGGTAACGGGCGGGTCGGTAACGGGCAGCGGCGCGGCGGTTTCCTTGATCAAGGGGGACGACCGGCGCAAGAACGTACACGACGCGCTGGAGGCCATCGACGACCAGATCCGGCCGGCGCTGCGCCATAAGAAGTACGTGGTGATCAAACCCAACAACGTGTCGACGGTGAATCCGCTGGCGGCCACCAATGCCGAAGCGCTCCTCGGCATTCTGGATTACCTGGCGCCGCGCTTCAAGGGGCCGGTGATGATCGCGGAGGCTTCCGCCGGCGAGACCATGCAGGGCTTCGAGAATTTCCACTACGACCGGGTGGCCGCGGAACGGCGCGCGCAACACGTGAGCCTGGTGGACCTGCACCAGGAAGCGCGGTATGTCACGATGCCGCTGATCGATTTCGACATCCACCCCGCGCCGGTGCGGCTGGCCGCGCGGCTGTTCGATCCGGACGCGTTTATCATCTGCTCGGCGATCCTGAAGACGCACAACACGGTGGTGGCCACGCTTTCGGTGAAGAACATGGTGCTGGGCGCGCCGCTGCATTCGGCGCCCAAGGAGACGCCCCGCTGGAACGACAAGCGCCGCTACCACACGGGCCTGCGCCAGACGCACTACAACATGTTCCTGACCGCGCAGAAGATGCGGCCCTTCTGGGGCGCCACGGTGATCGACGGCTTCGAGGGCATGGAGGGCAATGGCCCGGCATCCGGCACGCCGGTGCCGTCGCGCGTGGCGATCGCGTCGACGGACTACATCGCCGCGGACCGCGTGGGCGTGGAGGCCATGGGGATCGACCCCAAGTGGATCGGCTATCTGAACTTCTGCGGCCAGTTCGGGTTGGGGCAGTTCGATCTGGATAAGATCGAGGTGCGCGGGGAGAAGGTTGACGCGGTGCGGCGGAAATATCAACTGCATAAAGACATCGAGCGCGAGTTGCTGTGGATGGGCCCGATGACGGATCTGCCGCCGAAGTTGGGGTAGCCGGCGGGACAATCAAAGCCCACATGTTTGGATTTAAAGGCGGTGGTGGGTTATGGGTGGTGGGTTATGGGTTGGCCAGGGGGGTGAAGCGGTCCGGCCAGCAAGTAAATTGGTCTTAGAGGGCTTAAAAGGGGCTGGCCGAGAGACACTAATTGCGGATCAGGTGGAGTCGTTGGTTTGGTTGTCAAAGACCAAGAGGTGCAGGTTCGCTAACGGCTATCGGGGGTGACGGTGGCGCAGAATGCCTGATGGTCTCCGGCGCCCTCCGACATTACATAGCTGAGAGGCTGAGCCGGCGATTGTGCCTGCACGGTTTGCTTGGACTGCCGCTGTGGCCGGGGCTGCGCCTTCCGCTCCTTTTGCAGTTGCTTCAGTTCCCGCAGGGCACTGGTGAAGGAACGCTCCAGGCGCGTGCGTTGCGTGGCAACCTCGCGCAGCAGGGGAAACTGCTCTTCGGGCCGGATGTTGGCCTCGTAGATTTGGCTCTCGCCTCTGGCAATGCGCGCGAGCAGCCATTGGGAGGTCGACATCTGTTCCAGATACAGCCGTTCTGTGCAGGTTTGGGGCTGCCACTCGGCTTCGAGCGCGGCCCAAAGCCGCTTGTATTCCTCGGGGTCTTCGCCGGGGATGAGGGTGCTGCGGGCACGCAGGCCGTAAGTGAGGGCGTTGAGGCGCACGGCGGCCTTCCCCTCCGGACTCGTCGGACCGGTAGAATGCTGGGCATTCTGGCGGTTTGCTACTTGCTGTTTGTCTGAAATCACCTTAATTCACCTTCCGCTTCAATGATAGAGGGCGCGCGATGGGGAAACGGCTTATCTGGGAGGGGGTAGGGTGGTAAGTGGTTTGGTGGATGGGGGATGCTGGCGCGAAGTTTATTTTCGAAACGCGTGACCGTATACCGGCCAGACGAGGCGGCTCGGCTAGCTTCGTTCACCCTGGCTGGCGAATCCTCCCGCCTCGCCACGGTTAAGTCTGTTGTCATTGAGTCAAAGAAACTCCCGTGCCGGGACTCGTCTCGACACTCTCAGCCGGGCCGGGTTCAGAGGGGACCTCTTTTTATAGGCGCTAACCTACGGCCCGGAAGCCGAGCCTTGGGTCGTTCACTGGGGGCGGCAGACGGCTCTCCGGTATCCGTTTCCGTGACCGGCGTTTCAGGGGGAACTGCTGAAAACCCAGTGGAGATATTGAGAAATGCGTCCGGCCCCTTTATTGCCCGCCGGGATCGATCCCTCTAACTGGCTGTCGCACCTCGCTTCACCGAACCAAAGGCGGCCCGTCTGCGACACACTCCCGAAGCAATTCTCAGGCCAAGATCAACCGCTCGGGAGTGGACTCAAAAGAAGCGCAAGTCGCTCCCCCTACAGACTTGTCTGGCCCGCAGCTCGTCATTCAAGACTCCAATGATTCGGCGTTTGATCGGCTCGGTAGCGCGCCGGAAGCCAAGTACCTGCCGGACGTCCTCCACCAGTTCGTCCTCATTGGGACTTGATCGCCGCACGCACGACCGGATGGCGGACCTGATCTCGGCATCTGGTACGTCACTGATTTTGCGCCCAGAGCCGCTTTCCTCACTGGAATTCTCTTGAATTGCACCGGTTACCGAGCCCGTGCCGAGTCGGTGAGGCTGGACCGAGTGGGGAATGGTTAATGGTGATGTAGTATTTGGCAGATTTGGCGATTCGCACTGCGTCTCACTTTGGTCGGGATTTGCCCACTGACGCCGAAGTTCGGACGCTGTACGTATGACCTCGTCCTTTAGATCGGTCGCTTCGATTTCTCCAAGAGCGTCGCTGGAGAGAGGCTCTACCCCAAGCTCGGCCAGTTTTTTCAAAAACTGGTTCCATGGCGAGTTCAGGATTCCGGAAGTACTGGCTCCCGCGTATCCGAACAAAGGTCCATCCCAACCTCTCAAGGATCTCTTGGCGGCGTATGTCGGCATCAAACTGCTCGGGCTGGTGGTATCGATCACCATCGCATTCGACCGCTAGCCGCCGGGTCCTCCCCTCTACGACAAGGTCGATTCTGTAGCCACCGACCTTCCATTGCGGTACAACTTTGTAGCCTGCCGCAATCACCCGAGCCCCAACTTGCCGCTCGAACTCCGACTCGACCCGCGTCTGGGTATTTGCATAACGGTCCTGCAGCTCGGCAGGACGCAGTACATGGTCGAGTAGCCTCCTTCTCAAGTCTTCAGGCTTGAGGTCAGTCTGCGGATCAAGCGAATGCACGACCCACATCTGATCGCGCGCACGACTCGCCGCGACATTGTACCGTTGCTTGTACATATCGCGCGCGCCGGCAGACCTAAGCGGCAAGGGTCCGTCTGCTGGGCTATCAACCATTGACAAGATCATGACGTCGCGTTCATCCCCCTGGAACTGGAGGGCGTTTCCGCAGACGATTCGACGTCTGACGTAATCCGGCGCGGGGATGCGATGACGAAGAAGGGTATCGATTAGGCGGGCCTGTTCATCCCCGAGCAGGGAGACAACTCCGATCGAGGCGTTCTGGTACGCAGGTAGGATGCACATTGCGGCTATCAGCGACGTGACTGCTTCGGCTTCGACCTTATTGCACTTGCCGTCTCCGCGGAGTCCTTCAACTTTGTACGAGATGACGTGGGGGCGAATAGTGCATCGGGAAACGTCTCGCAGGGGTCTGATCTCGAAATTGTACGACAGAGCATTGCTAAACTGAATTATGTCGGGAGCACACCGGAAGTGCTCCCGAAGGCGAATAGGTACTCCAAAATTCGCCTTTGCGATGCTGTATAGAGAGTAGGTGCGGTCGAATAAACGGCTGCCTGGTATGCCCTCCAAGTATGAGGAGATTAGACCGTCGATCTCTGAGCTAATCTGCCCGATAGCATCGGGGCTGACCTGTTCATCGTCGCCGACGACCACGGCGTTCTTGGCCATATACAACGGGATTAGGCCCATGAGGTCGGCTTGGCTTGCCTCGTCCACAATAACAAGGTCGAACCGGGTCTTGGATGGATCGAAATTCTCGACGACGCGCGCTAGGGGCATGATCCACACCGGCACTGCCTCTCGGCACTTTGCCATCGTGGCTTTCGCTTCCGCTCTGAGTCTCACAGCTCTCTGCCCGGTCCCGCGGCTGCGCAAAAGCGCATCCACCCAGTAATGCAGAGCCTGCTTAGCCTCAGGGCGCCTCTCCATCCTTTGGTGTTGACCCCACCATGCGGCACTTTCAATGAGCGCGGCGGTCTCCAGTTCGATCTCTTGGGTCTTGGCCGCAAGTTTCTTCTGCAGGACTGGCATCGAGCGTGCGGCACGGCGTTCAAGCTCATCGTGCCACTGGCGCCATGCCCAGGCATTTATTGGGTTACCCGGAAGAGACACTAATCCGTGGTGGGCAAGACGGTCCCGAATGGCGCGCATCCATTCTGGAGCAGCTTTCCCGAGTTTTCTGAGCAACTCGACTCTGCGGGCGTAAAGCGGAACCGCGGCGTGCAGGGAGCAAAGGCGACCGAATGCGCAGGAATACTCGGTTGCTTCACTATGTCGCAAGGCCTCTGTCAACTGCTTGACAACGGCGGCGGATTTCTCGCCGGCGGGCCCGGCGTCGAGATACTCCGCGCATCGAGCAAGCTCGGCATTCAAACCGTCTCGCCAAACGACCCGAAGGCGTGCGTCTATTTCGGGCTGAAGCCGCTGTTGGAGCGCATCGCGGAGTCGCATGATCTCGCCACATGGGTGCGTGATGGGCGCAATGCCGGTGAGGCACTTGTTCCAGTGGATACCCGATATCGCCATTTGCCGCGCTAGGGGGACCCACCGGTCTGTCTGCCAATCGAGGCATGCTCGAATCAGCGCAGCATGTTGGCGATAAGCCGATTCCGGGCGCGGACCGAACCTTTCGGCGTCCGGTCCACCTATTGCTGTCACTTGGCGCGACCACCGCGTCGCCAGCGTCTGCCAGCTCTTCAGCAGCTGCGCCTTATCAAGCAACACCTGGACTTCCTCTTTGCTTCGCGGTCTACGTCCATTCACCGTTACCGAGCCCAGGTAGTGGACCCATTTACGATGGATCATGCCCGTGAGAAAGCCCTCAAGGGATCCGCCGTTCTGAAGGTAATCCCGAACCTGTTCCAGAGTCGAGACCTGTTTCTCGAGGTCGTCTCCATCGGCCAACTGCGGCCCCAGTTCCATCTCAGTTTTGCGAAACTTAAGGCTTGCTTGTACGACCTCGTCCACGGCGGATACAAGGCGGTACCAGGGTTCAGCCGAGGTTTCTTCGTGGGAGTCATGCACGATCTGAATCGTCCACGAATCCGCTACCAGTTCGTTCGTCGCAGCGTTCGTGAGGTTTTTCAGTTCCTCCAAAGCGCTTCGGGTAAATGCCCCCTCGTCCCAGAAAGCTGTCGACGGCGGTGGCGAGGCGGCCATAGAGCGAAGCTCCCGAATAACCTCCGCCACGCGGTCGGGGGTAAGAATGGACTCCGCAGAAGGCAGCCATTGTCCGAGTTCGTCTTCATCGGCCTTCGGTAGTCTGTTACTGGCGTACAACTCGCCCAGATCGGTCTCGCTAAGGGGCAGCGGCTCGCCAAGATCTACAGGAGAGGGAATCCAGTCGTCAGTTCGAAGCGCCGCAGCCACTTGCCGGGCTGCTTGTGATGGCGGTGTGCTTTCGCCGGCGACAAGGACGGGCCGGTACTCATCCGACCGCGCCAGCCGCAGCTCATTCCGCAGATTGCTAAGTTCTTCCTGGATCCGCCTGCGCCGTTCTTGCCTGTGTCCGCGCTCATCTCGCAGGCGCTCGGAACGTGTTCCCGACAGATTGGCAACTATCCGATTCACAGAATACTTGAGCTCGTCCCGGCTGGCTAGGTCGTCGTCCAGAACGCTGACGCAGAGGGCTCTGAGTTGTTCAGGAACCTTGTCGCGCAGAACCCGAAGAGCCTTGGACGTATGGCTCGTGACGAGGACACTCTTCCCCTGAGCCAGAAAGTGTCCGATGAGGTTCGCGATGGTGTGCGTCTTGCCGGTACCGGGCGGACCTTGCACCACAACTCCTGCTCGGCTGGATATAGACCGTGCTATGTCGGCCTGTTCCTCGTTGGCCGGCAGGCAGAACAGGGGCTCCGGCTGTTCCGCCTGGCAATCCCCAGCTTCGTTACTGGCACGCTCTACTCCTAATGAAGCCGCGTCCACGATCTCGGCCAATGCCGGCGGAAGATCGGGCCGCGAATCCAGATCGTCGAGAATTGAATCCAGTGCGGCACCGTAGCCATGCGCCCGCGACCGAACAAAGAGCAAGGGCGTCTCCGCAATCCGCGGGATCACGAGCATCTCGCCAGGAATCCGGTCGAGTGCTTCGCCTTTACTATCGAGCCATTGGGCGACGCGCTTGCACCATTCAAGGAGCGCAAATTGTTCGCCCATAGGGTGGACCGGATCCCTCTCGAAAGACTGTCGAATCTCGTTTTGAACGCTGCCGGGAACGTTGATCATTCTCCTGAACAGCGCGTGGTAGAGTTCTGGAGGATCTCCGGTATCTATGACACGGAACTCCGGCGCACTTGGGTCAAAAGTCAGTTGGACACGCGCAACGATTAGGGGATGATGAATTTCCGTGCTAAACACAGCGTCTTAAGTTATTGCGCATAGGCGGCGCAGAGTTTCGCTGGCGTCCGTCCATTTGTTGAACTGTTCCTCAACCGCCGTGATGACGTCCTCCAATGCATTGAAGTAGCGA
>Ga0181536_10006056_pt1 | contig 12234 bp, 8 predicted proteins | sample PEATcosm2014_Bin_41_FD_121105 | JGI IMG/M metagenome (GOLD analysis project Ga0181536, IMG submission 121105) | Peatland microbial communities from MTU Mesocosm Facility, Houghton, MI, USA - PEATcosm2014_Bin17_60_metaG | ecosystem: Environmental > Terrestrial > Soil > Wetlands > Peat | place...
CAAAGTGGTGCTGCGTGTCTTCATTGACGAAGATCGTGACCTTCTTGGCTGTGCCCTTCTGCAGCGTACCTGCTCCTCTCGCACCCGGTCAGCCGGGCCCAGCATCGCCCCTGGCCAGACGGCTACGTAGCCTAGCATAATGCTTGCGCTGGCATTGAGCATCTCCGACCGCTGTGTGGGTGTGTGCTACTGGATCAACTCCTGGTCTCCGCCACCAGGGATTTCCGTGCCTTCTCAAGACGCTCCAGGTCCGCGCGGAGTTGCGGCGCCCGCTCATTGCTGCCGCTCTCCACCAGCCGTTCGACTGTGCCAATCAATTCATCCAGGCGCCGCCGGGCTTCCTTCTCGACTCCCCACAGCGCGCCGTTGATGCTCTCTTCCCACTGCGTGCTGAGCCGGCTGAGGTTCTGATAAACCAAGTAGGAGATGGTGCGCGCAAAATGACGGTGAACGGCGGCCCTGATCATCCATACCGGCACGACGGGTGACAGCAGTTCCCAATTCCTATCGAACACTCGTCCGACTCTGATATCGGGCGTACTGGGCTCCACGACATTGATTTCGGTTTCTGTCGTTCGCAACGGGATGCCGAACGCCCGCATGGTCCGGTCCGACAAGCGGTCTCGAAATTGTTGCAGTGCGCGAAAAGCCTGCTTCTGCACTTTGTGCAGCGGCGCCAGAAACGAACTGCGTTCGCGGATGGAAAGCACGGTCAGCTGGTCGCGCAAGGCGCTCCCGAGCCAGTCTTCGAACGAACCAAGCATCGTGCTCAGGCTCTTCGTCCATTTCGGAAATTCATTTTCGAAAGCGTCGAGCAGCGTGTGCTCCAGATTGTTCTGGTGCGTTTCGAGCTGATTGCTGACCATGGACCGCGTACCACCCGCGGCGTGCTGCACCACCAGCCGGACTGCCGACTTCACTTCGTCGACGATTTCCTTCTCGCCGATTACCTGCTGCTTCAGCGCGTGACGCTCTGACTGGACGATCTCAGCCGACTTAAGGCTCAGAGCCAGATAGTCGCCGCATTCCCGCAGCAGGGTGTCCATCTTTCGGGTGAGGATGGATTCGCGCTCTTCGGCGAAGCGCTCCAATGTTCCGCTGACAAGCCCAGCGTCCAGTGCATGGCGGAACCGTTCAAAGCCAGGCTTCGTGGAATAAGGGAAGACCTGCGGCGTTCCGGGAAAGTTCTTGGCGAGCTGGCCGCGTACGAACTCGACCACCTCCTCAAGCTCCTGTTCGCTCAGCAGGTCGGCTTTAGTGAGCAGTACGCCGACCTTCGGGGTGTACTGGTAAAGGCTCTTCAGCAGGTCGAGGTCGCGCTGCGAAAGGGGTGGGTCGACGCTGACCGCCACCAGCGCGAGTCCCACATTCGGCAGCCAATCCAACGATGTCTGCGTGTTGTGGGCGAGCGCGCTCTCCAAACCTGGTGTATCAACGAACTTTAAGCCGTGAAACCGCCGTAATTCCGGTAATTCCACGGTAATTAGCTCGACTTGTTTGGTATTCTCCGGATTTTCCTTCTCGGAGATGTAGGCCGCAATCTGGTCGAGGGGAACCTCGGGGTTGCGCCCATCCCGATGATGAACGCGCGCCTCATCGCGGGTGCCGTAGCGGACTTCCGTGACCACGGCCGTAACCGGCACGACACCCACTGGAAGAATGCTGCGTCCGATGAAATGGTTCAGGAAACTACTCTTGCCAGCCTTGAACCTTCCCAGCACGGCGACGCTGATGTCACCCTGTCTTACCGCCGCCTGTGTGCTTGCCAGAAGGCCGGAAAGCGCGGAAATCCCGTACCGCGCCGCCACATCCGCTGCCAGGTCGAGCGACGGCTGTAGCGGAGAGTGCGCAAGCCTTGGGCTAGGCCGATTGCTGCTTTCGTTTACTTCGCGGTGGATATCTTGCGTCCTCAGGATCATAGCTCTTTACCAGTAGGAGCTATCATTCCCGAGACTGCCTCGAGACGGTTGATGGCGGGCTCCATCACCAACGGTCTAGACCATATTATAACGTGCTTTGGCCGTCACGCTTGTTGGAAGCCCACTTCGTCCCGAGGGGCTAATCGGTCGATGAAACGACGTCGCCATTCTAGCCGGCGATTACCGAGATTCCGCAGGCAAGACTTTGGCTCAGACGCACTGACTCCGCACGATCGCCGATGCGAACTCGCAGAGAAGCATTTCGCGTTCCGGTTTCCACGGTGATTGCTGCGCCGGGCTTCAAGCCGAGTCGTGTCATCTCACGAAGGGCGGCGGGGTCACGATCGGAAACGCTGCTAATCACGGCGGGGACACCACACGCCCATATGGATAACCGCACCTCTTGCCGCGGTGGGAGTACGCCGCTGCGCTCGGGGATCAGGTGGCCGTGCGGGTCGGTCTCCGGATCCCCCAACTTCGCGGCGATGCGATCTTCCAGGCGCTCTGAGATGAAGTGCTCGAGACGCTCGGCCTCATCGTGAACCTCGTCCCAGGAGTAGTCGAGGAAATCATGGAGGAAGCGCTCCAGCAAGCGGTGGTGGCGAAGCACTTCCAGAGCGCGCATCTTACCGGCAGCGGTCAAACGCACGCCGTGGTGCTTCTCGTATTTCACAAACGGCGGCTTTTGCGCGGCGAGCTTTTGGAGCATTCCGGTGACGGAAGCCGCGCGGACCCCGACATGTTGCGCCAGGGCGCTGCTGGTTACCAGTTCTTCTTCGTCGCCGCCGAGTTCCAGGATGGCTTTCAAGTAGTCGTCCGAAGACTCTGTAGTGTAGGGTCCGTGGGTTCTAGGTATCACTAAGTTTAAGAGTACCTGCACTGATGTTGCTGCGCAATCGCCTCGTATCGATAATCCAGCCATCTTGCTTGACGGGAAGAAGCCGATACCCTTATTATTTAGGAATGCCTAAATTCGGCATGCGGACCCTGACATTCTTGGTCTGCATATTGACGGCACGAGTTCCGGCACTGGCCCAGGGAGAGACGACGAGCGCTATTGTCGGGTCGGTTACCGATCCGACAGGCGCAGCGATTCCCGGCGCTACCGTGACTGTCGCGAATAACGAGAATGGCCTCAAGCGATCGGTGAAGACAGACGGCTCCGGGCGGTTTAGTTTTCCGCAACTCCAGCCAGGCATGTACTCGGTGAAAGGGGAGGCAGACCGTTTTGCCGCACAGCAGAATAACTTTGTTTCCGCTGGACTCGGGCAAAAGCAAACGGTGGATTTCAAGCTGAACATCGCGTCCGCAAACGAAAGCGTTTTGGTTCAGGAGCTGGCACCGCAGATCAACCCCGAGAACCCGAATACTTCCACGACCCTGACTGCCCGTTCTATCGAAGACCTTCCGAATCCGGGTGGCGACATGACGTATCCGCTGCAATTTGCCGCTGGCGCTCTCATCAACACGGCAGGCAGTAGCAATGACTTCGTCGGCGGCACGAATGGTTATGGCAACGTACAGTTCAATGGCTTGCCATCACTTTCTAACGGCTACATCGTCGATGGTCTGGAGACAAACGATCCGCTGACCAACCTCAATAGCGGCCTTTCGACCAATCTGGTGCTGGGATTGAATTCGATCGCGGAGGTAACGGTCAATACACTTTCGTACACGGTCGATCTGGGCAGGTACGGCGCTTCTCAGGTCAACTATGTCACGAAATCCGGCACAAATCAGTTTCACGGGAACCTGTACGAGTTGTGGAACGGGTCAGTGTTCAACGCCGCTGATTTCTTTACGAACGCCACAGAGGGAAACCACAAACCGCGCTCCACGGTGAATCACTTCGGGGGAAGTCTCGGCGGCCCGATCCTCCACGATAAGCTGTTTTTCTTCTTTGATTCCGAATGGATGCGGATTGCACTTCCGATCGTGACTGCCACGACGGTGCCAACGCCGGCATTTCAGGACTATGTGCTTCAGCAACTGCCGCGCGGTGGTGTGGATTCAATAACCGGATCTACCTATCAGCCGGCGCCGCAGCTCGTGCCGTTCTACAAAAAGCTTTTTTCCCTGTACAGCAATACCGCTGGGACTCCGCTCGCGGTTCTCGGCTGTCCATTCAACAGCGATGGGAGCGCCGCGGGCGGCAATCCACCCAATGGAAACGGCTGTGCGAACCGCCAGAGCATTTCGCATTCCAGCGACGACCGCGAGCAGGTGCAAACGGCTCGTGTCGATTACAACATCAACACCAACAACACCGCTTGGTTCCGGTTTCAGTCCGATACCGGGCTTCAGGCAGCGTATACCGATCCGATCAATCCTCTGTTTAACGCCATCTCTCCACAGCCCCTTTACTCATTCGCAGCGGGCTACACACACGTGTTCTCCGCGCGTCTGGTGAATTACTTCAACCCAGCGTTCTCGTGGTACGAGAGCCTGTTCGGGCCCGTCGACCTGCAGAAGACGCTGGCGGCGTTTCCCATCGTCCTCCAGGGCAGCGGCGCCAACGCGCCATTCACGACGCTCGGCGGGCTCGACAATACGTGGGTGCAGGGGCGGCGCGCCACGCGTTTCTTTATCAATGACAATCTGGCATGGATGGCCGGCGCCCACGAATTCCGGTTCGGAACAAACAGCCGAATCTTCCGCCTGAATGACTATGATTTCGGTGAGGGCGTGGTTCCGTTGGTCACCTACACCACTCTGCCGCAATTTATCCACGGGGTGGCCTCGACGGCTTCGGAGACTTTCCCACTGGCCGATTCGCAGCCGTACAACTTCCTCAATCTGGATTTTTACGCGCAGGACACCTGGAAGCTTACGCGCACGTTGACCTGGACCTTCGGCGTCCGCGATACGTACAATTCGAATCCCCTGAATCCACACAACGCGGTGGCGCGCCTTGCTGGGTCGTTCGACTCCATTTCCCACGATGTGAATCAGCCACTGAGCCAGGTGATCCGGACACAGCAGGGGACGATTTTCGCCGCTACACCGGCGGCGATCCTACAGCCGAGGACGGCGATCGCGTGGCAGATGGCGCCGCACACGGTGCTGCGCAGCGGGTTTGGCCTGTTCAGCGATATCCTGCCGGGCAGCGTTGTCGATCCGGTGGGAACGAATCCTCCCTACTCGAAGACATTCCAGGGCGGACTGCTGGGCACGGTGGGAGGAGTGGCGATCGCGCCAGGAGTTCCGGATAGCGCCATCGATGCGACCGCGGCGGCGAATCAGGAATTCAACTCCGGCTTCGCGAAAGGCGAGCTTTCTTGTGCGTCACCGCTAGCGAATCCGAACTCCTGTCTTCCGCCGATTTCCATCACCGCGGTTCCGGATGGCAAGCTCCACGCGCCCTACTTCATGCAATGGAGTTTTGCCTTGGAACACCAATTGGGCGACGAGCTCAATCTGCGAGCTCAGTATGTAGGCACGCGCGCGGTCAATCAGCCCTATGAGACGCAGGTCAACGGGTATCAGACGGTCTGCGAGGGCTGCTTCGCGCCGTTCCCTTACGGGAAGCCCATCGATCCGCGCTTCGGGCCAGTCACGCAATTGAGTACCGGCGCAAACAGCCACTACAACGGTCTCCAGTTAACGGCGGACAAGCGGCTGGGGCACGGCATTCAGGTCCAGGCCAACTACACATGGAGCCGTTGCATGGACACTGTCTCAAACGGAGGATTCCTTCCCTTCGCCGCCGGAGCCATTCTTACGCCGCTGCCGGGTGAGCTCGGCCGCCAATACGGACCCTGTGACTACGACGTGCGAGACAACCTCACGGTGCAGTACGTTTATCAGTTGCCGATCAAATTCCGGAACCACATGTTGGCCCGAGCGCTGAACGGATGGCAGGTTTCAGGCACCGCGTTTTGGCATAGCGGCTTGCCGTTTTCAGTTTTGAGCGCACCTTATTCCGCGAACGGAAACGGCATCGTTCAGGGCAGCGGACCGCAGTACGCCAGCGTGGTTCCCGGCGTGCCGCTCTACGAACACAATCCAATCCCTGGCGTGACTCAGCCTGGAACGATCCAATGGCTCAACCCTGACGCGTTTGTTTCGGCTGTCGATCCGAGCACCGGGGCGTGTGCCGGCGGCGACAGTCCAACGAACTGCCAATTCGGCAATCTCGGCCGGAACGCATTGCGCGGTCCGGATTTCCTCTGGAGTGACTTCTATCTGACCAAGTGGTTTCAGGTGACGGAAGGCGTGAAGCTGCGCATCGACGGTCAATTCTTCAACGTGTTTAATCATCCGAATTTTGGTCTTCCGGTATTTGGGTACGCTGGAATTCCGGGCAAACCCTCCACTCAGACCGGATTCGGAGCACTCAGCTACCCGACTTCGCCGCCGACGGGGCTACTAGGAGTCGGATTGGGCGGAGACAGCTCGCCGCGGATGATCGCATTCCAGGCGCGATTGGAGTTCTGACGCGGCCCGATACCGCTCGCAACCTCCGCAGGCGTCAGGCGGTTCCCGGGGCGGGTATGGCGTGCGCAGCTTCTTGGGGAAAATGGCACGGCGCCGAGTTTCCGCCGTTCCCGAAAACGCGGCATCTGCGTTGACCGGCTATCTGCTTTTGGACATAATGGATGCAGGCGTTGGAGTTCGCCGCAACCGCCCCTCGGGGAAGATGACTCCTACAGAGTAACTTCCTGGTTGTGAGCACGATGGACGAAGCGCGGGAACCCGGTCGCCTGAATGAATCCCAGCGGCTGCATCTTCTGACCAGTTGCCAGTACGCCGACAGGTTGCTGTCGGAAATAGAGTCAATTCTGGTCGCATCGCAGTCGAAGTCTCCATTCCCTAAACTCAAGCCGGACGTCTCGCCAGCGCAAGCCAAGGTTGTCCAGGACTATATTTCGAGGATGCGTGCCCAGGTAGTTCGCATTCTTGATAGTCAGGGTGTTTCGATTCCCGCGCCACATATCGGCTCGGTCCACTCCATTCGAGTGACGCTCGGATTTGTAGATATTGCTTTCGATGAGTGCCGCCCGAAGCACATGGCGGGCTACGGGGAACTGGCGGACAACGCCGCTATCGAGATCGCCGGGCTCGTCGATGAAATGCAAGGCATCATTTCCAGGTTGAATTCGTACCTGGCGCAGGGGCAGTCCGCTGACCTCGAGAGGCGCTTGCGGCGCTTGGGGGAGGCAGGCAGCGACGTCGCGCTGGTCAAAGGGCTCGAACGAGCGATCAACCAACACGGCCTGGTGGAGTTTCGGCCCGCATTGGCTACGATCATCGATCGGCTAGAAACGGATACGTTCGAAATAGCGGTCTTTGGCAGAGTTAGTTCTGGAAAATCGTCTCTACTGAACCATATTGTCGGGCAGGATCTGCTGCCGGTGGGGGTAAACCCGGTCACGGCGGTGCCGACGCGCCTGTCTTACGGCTCAGTGCCGCGCGCCACCGCATGGTTCGCCGACCGGCAGCCGGAGCATTTCGGCATTGAGCGGCTGGCGGAGTTTGTTACCGAGCAGCACAATCCCGGCAACGTCCAGCACGTAACCCGAATCGTCGTGGAGCTTCCAGCGCAAAGGCTTCGAGAGGGCGTTGTCTACGTAGACACGCCAGGTCTTGGCTCGCTTGCTACTTCCGGCGCGGCTGAAACCAAAGCCTATCTTCCCCGGTGCGATTTGGGAGTCGTGCTGATCGATGCCGGCTCAACTCTAACCGAGGACGATCTGGCGACGATTCAGACGCTCTATGATGCTGGCATCCCCGCGTCCGTGCTGTTGAGCAAGGCGGATTTGTTGGCAGAAGCAGATCAGGATCGCGCGCTTCAATACATGACCGACCACATCCGTTCGGATTTGGGTTTTGAACTGCCGGTGCATGCGATCAGCATCAAAGCCGAATATGGCGACCTCCTTGATAAATGGCTCGACACCGAGATCCTTCCGCTTTATGATCGTCACGCGGAACTTGCGCGGCAATCGCTGAACCGGAAAATCGGCGCGCTTCGGCTCGGAGTGGAGGCGGCTCTCAAGGCGCGCTTGAAGCGCTCCGGACCTAGTGGGCACCCCGAAGCCAGGATCAACATCAGCAAGTTGCGGGAGTTGGAGACGGAGCTTAGAACAGCCAGCGGCAAAATTGCGCAGGCGCGGACCGAGTGCGGCAATATGACCGACGAGCTTCGCGAATGCGCGGATGGCCTTATTCGGACGGCCGCAAACAATTTGGTTGACGCTTGGGCCTCGGGTGTAAGCGCATCGGGTGAGGACGCCATCAAGAACACGCTGGAGCTGGCTGCCGCGGAAAAAGCGGCGCAGATTGTATCCGCCATCGAGGAAGTGGCCCGTAACGCCGGGAATGTGCTTGCAGACGCTGCCATCGCGCTCCGGCTTGAGAATAGGCCGGAGCAGGACGAGTTGCTGGATGTGCTGAAGAACATGCCGCGCTTCGATTTGGGCAACTTCGAACTTGAGGTGGGTCCGAGTGCGGTGGCTTCACTGTTCGGTCGCCGGTCGGCGGTCGCACGGCTGGAGCGGCGGATAAGATCTCAAGCTGGGAAGCAGGTTGCGGACGCCGTTGGGATCTATAGGCGCGTGCTTCAGGCCTGGGCGCGCAAGACCTTCATCGAATTGCAGGAACAGTTTGACAGTTATGCCGATGCCTACCGGGCGCACTTGGATCGTCTGGTGGCAAACAAGACGGGTGTTGAGGACGAGCAGGCTCTACGAGACGATCTGGCGGCTCTGGCCGCCGATCCGGAAAACGGAGTTCAGGAGAGTGCGCCGGGTACTGCTGCGTGAGCAGGCATCGAAGTTATGGGGGAGCATCCGACAATTGATTCCCGAGACTACATCGTGGCTTTCGAGCTTCGCTCGACAGACGATTGCCCGGCTGATTTTGAGTTGCCGCGGTTCCTGGCCGACTTCGACACAGGCCTCTTCCTGCCACGCGCCGATCCTGACTGGTTCGGGCGATCGGCATATCCACCCCGCGTCCTGCTTTTGAAGGACGGTGCACTGTCTGTCATTTCTCACCCGAGCGCAGGGGAGCAGCCTTGCCGATGGGCACTCGAGCAGATCTGCTCGGTCGAATCGGGGCACATGCTTCTGAAAGGGTGGCTACGTTTCACCGGGTCGGGATTCGATTGCACCATCCGCTACAATACCCGCGGTTTGCGATCGGTCCTTTGGTTCATGGGCCAGTTCCGGGACAAGTGGCTGCGCAGAACCGAGCTAAGCGGGCTTGCAGCGGTTCATTTCGGAGCGGGCCTCGATGTCAAATTCGCCAACGCCTTAGCCCGCGAACTGGACTCCGGAGAAAGTGTTCTCATGCAGGTGTTCCTACCGCCGAGACCAGTGATGTCCAAAAGCTGGTTGCTTCCATACCGCCGCTGGATCGCAGGCGATTTGCTGGCACTGACCAGCAGGCGGCTGCTCTGGGTTACAGACCGGGATCGGGGATCATATTCGCGATACGGGAGCATCGCGTCGTATGCTCCACTTCACGCCGTGCTAAACATCGGTCTGACATCAGGTCGAGGCGGACAAATTCTCCAAGTGGATCTGAACAGCGGTTCCGCTTGGCAGATTCCGGTCGCTCTCGAAAACAAGCGAGTCGAGGAAAACTTTGCAGCGGCGCTGGAGATTCAAAAGAAGCAGAATCAAGTCCCTCTATAGCCCGAACTTCATTGCAGTATCAATGCGGAGCGGAGAGAACTTAATATGGCGGCCCCTGTGGTATTGCGGCTGGGTGGCTAGGCGGCACATCTCAATTATCTGCCCTGGGTTCCCGTGGGCGCTCCGCACCACTTTCTTACGGAACTCATCGAGGTCCAGATCGCGGAGTTTGAAATGCGCGGCGGCTGCGTAGAACAGCTGTTCGGCGTCTCGATCGGGCAGCGGTAGGATATGCAGGGCCTTCGTTGGATCCCAGAAAAGTCGGGCCAACGCTCCCAAACTGAAGGTGTCCCGAGACGCAGCGAAAAGAGCCATGCCGGGCGTATGGTACATTCGCTGCAAGAAACGGTAAGTCGGAAAGCTGGCGCCTGCGATCCCATCGAGCATCATCGGCAAGGGTGAGCTTTCCATCGCGGTCCATAGAAGCCCTTTGAGGTGAATACTGGTTTGAACGGCGAGCCAGGTCTCCGGGTCGGCGCCCAATTTGGCGCGCCTGATAAAAACCGCATGGCATGCGGCGATAAGAGCACGCGCCATTGCTGTCAGTAAAGCGTGTAGAGTCGGTTCCCAGGCAATGTGTAGCACGTGGTTATTGCTGGAGAGCGCTTCCTGAATGAGCCTGGTCTTACCGCTTCCCTGAGGACCCAGCAGTAACAGCGGCTCGCCAACGCGAAATGCCAACCTCAGGCGTTGCCTCTCCTTCGACATCCCCACGAAAGGAATTTGCGATTCCATCAAGCCGTCCCACTACTTGATGACGAGCACATTGCAGTGCACGGTGGCTGTCAGGTTGTGGGCAGTCCCACCCCAAATATGCTCGTATATTCGAGAATGTCCCGTGAACCCGATCACCAGCAGATCGACGCCATTCTCCCGGACGAAATCACCAATTACCTTGACCGCATGTCCGGGCACAATCACCGTCTCAAGGTCCACCGAATGCAGCCGAGCCCGCGCCCGGCAATGCTCGGCGAGCTGCCCGAAGTAGCTATCGGCGCGATCCTTCTCTTCGCGAAATTCGTCGATCACCTCGGCGTGGCGTGGGATCTCCTCCTCCACCGAGATCATGCGAAGGCGCGCGCCAAGGCGCGCTGTGAGCTCGACGGCGAAATCGAACGCCTTTCGGGCACTATCGGAGCCGTCGTGTGCAATCAGGATTTGCTCGATCATAGTTATTCGCCGCCGCCGTCTTCGAACATAGTAGCCATTGGCAGAACGGTCGCCTCCGTTTTGGGAATCAAGTGCTTCGGCATGAACCAGGCGTTTGCGATTGCCGTCGGTATTACAGCGCTGGCAATCACAGTTGCCACCAAGTGTGAGTACTGCGCGCCGGTGATGATCTGGTGGTTCAACCCGAACAGAGCGGAAATCGTCCCGAAGGTCAGCCCCGTCGACATCATTAGAGAGTAATAGAGCCCCTGATGCCCCTCATGGTTAAACGCCCGGACGGTGGGAACGAGCGGGACCATTTTGCTTACCATTTTGGCCGCGAATAGCGCGAGAAAGACGAGCGGTGTAGCGAACAGAACCGGGACGGAGACCAGTGATCCGGCGCGAATGAAGTAGAAGGGCGTTAGGAGTCCGAAGGTCAGGGTGCGCAGACGCCTGATCAGAACGTGATCCTTTCCCACCGTTCCGGCCAACACCATCCCGATGATGTAAGCCGGCAGAACGGCCTCGCTACCTGCCCAGGCCGCTAATCCCCCCATCCCGAACAGCAGAAACAGAATGTACTTTGCTTCGAGCTCTGAAACGCGTCCTCCGTACTTCTGAAAGAACCACGGAGTGACAAACGGCAGCGCCGCGAAGACCACCACGCTCGCCGCCACAAAGATCAGTGTCCGCATTGTGAACGGGGCAAAGATGAGCCCCAACGCGATTACGGTTCCGAGATCGTTCACAAAACAAGCCGCGAGAATCCCTTTGCCGAAATCTGTCCGGTTCAAGCCGAGTTCCAGCATGACCGCATACACTACGGCAACCGACGTGGTAGACAGGGCAACTCCGGCCAGCCAGCTTGCCGGAATGGACCACCTCAACAGAAAATGCGCCACCGCTGCGGCTCCCAGAAACGGTGCGAAAAACCCGACCAGTCCCACAACCGTGGCTTCCTTCCACTTCGTCCGGAATATCCCAGGATCGAGTTCGGCTCCCGCGAGAAACGTGAGAACGATGGCTCCGGTCCCGGCCAGAAAGCCGACCCAGGCCGACCTCGCTCCCAGCACTTCGGTGCCAATCAATGCGCCTATGATCAGCTGCGCAACCGTGCCAACCACGATCTCGGATAGCGCTGTCGAGATCCTAAACCAGATCGATAGCAGCGTGGCGATCAACGCAAGGATCAGCCAGAGCGCTGCTAAAAACCAGACCTGTTCCATGCCGGTCTCCGATATTCAAATTTAGCTGTGAGGGATTCAGCCGAGCCCCTACAGCAGTTCCTGCCGCAGGAGTCATTGGCCGCTTGAGAGCGACGGTTTGGCGAACTCCACCGCCTAACCAGAGAATACAGGAAGGAGCAGGTCTCTGCAATTGGCCTGATTGCCATTTCCCCGAATCCTGCGGACACCCCTAATCCGTCCGTAAGAGGACCCGCCGGGCGCAGGGGATGGCGCGTGGAGTGTTTTTCCATCTGACGAGCGGAAGTTTCCGCTGCCGCCGGCCGCTTTCTGCGTCAC
>Ga0181536_10006057_pt1 | contig 12234 bp, 10 predicted proteins | sample PEATcosm2014_Bin_41_FD_121105 | JGI IMG/M metagenome (GOLD analysis project Ga0181536, IMG submission 121105) | Peatland microbial communities from MTU Mesocosm Facility, Houghton, MI, USA - PEATcosm2014_Bin17_60_metaG | ecosystem: Environmental > Terrestrial > Soil > Wetlands > Peat | place...
CCCAGGCGGCCGGGGATTTTCTGCGGCGCATCCACGAAAACTGCGCGGACCTGGCCGCCGCCGGGCGCGACGCGCTCGTGCCCATCATCCTCGACGGCGAGAATGCGTGGGAGTATTACGACCACAACGGCCGGCCCTTTCTGCGCGAATTGTACCGGAGGATCTCGGAGGACCGCCAGATGCGCGCGGTGACGGTGAGCGAGGCCCTGCGGCTGCTGGCGCCGGAGCCGGTGGATCACATTTTTCCGGGATCGTGGATCGACGCCAATTTCGACGTCTGGATCGGGGCCGAGGAAGATAACCAGGCCTGGACCCACCTGCTGCGCGCGCGGCGGGCGTACGACTCGGCCGCCGGGGTATCGGAAGACGAGCGCCGGCTGGCTCTGGAGGAGTTGCTGATCGCGGAAGGCAGCGACTGGTGCTGGTGGTACGGGCCGGAACACCATTCGGCCAACCGCGTGGAATTCGACCAACTCTATCGCAGCCACCTGGCCAACGTCTACCGTTTCCTGAATCTCACGCCCCCGGAGGAGCTTTCGCGGCCCATCTTGCGGATGACGCTGCCGGAGGTGCGCGTCGCGCCATCGGGGCCGGTGACGCCGGTGATCGATGGGGAGGTTACGTCGTACTTCGAATGGATCGGCGCGGGAATCTATCGCGTGGACGAGCGCACCGGCTCGATGCACGGCAAGACATTCCTGGTGAAGGAAGTGCATTTCGGCAGCGACGGCGCGAACTTCTACTTGCGCGTGGATTTCCACGCGGGATGCGAGCGGGAACTCGCGCGCATGGAAGCGCGAGTGACGGTGCAAACGCTGGACGGCGCGCACAGCAGTCTGGTCGAGATCGGCTTCGCCCATGGCGCGGCGCGGGCCACCGGGATGAAGCTGGCGGCGTCCGTTACGGACCAGCCGGTGGAATGCGCTTTCGCGCGGGTGCTGGAAGCGCGCTTCTCGCTCCAGTCGATGGGCGTGCCGCGAGGCGGCGGCCTGCGATTCCAGTTCTCGCTGTGGCAGTCCGGTTTACCCATGGATGCCGTGCCGCAGCAAGGCTGGCTGGAAATGCGGACCACGGACCCACTGGAGATGGCGGGGTAGAATGTGGGGCGGACGCCCTCGTCCGCGCCGGACCCCCTGGTCCGGCCCTTGGTGTGTGCGAGCAGGCCGACCAGGGGGTCGGCCGCGGGCCAGGGGGCCCGCCCCACATGTCAGCCCTCCTGGTGGGGAAAGAGGCGCACGTCAAAGTCATCGGCCGCGTCGATCAGGCGGTCGATGGGAGTGCGCGAAAGCCAGATCCACTGCTCGCGGTTGGTGTGTCCGAGGAACAATTGCGTGACGCGCTGCTCGCGGGCGAAATCGAGGATGGCCTCCACGAAATCCGTTCCCTCGAGGCGGTGCACCTCGGCGCCCAGTTCGCGCGCCAGCGCCAGGTTGGATTCCAGCCGTTCCCGATCCTGTGGCGGAAGCCCCTGCTGTTCCACGTAGGCCGCCAGTAGCGCGCCGTGAAAGCGCAGCGCGTTGCGCTGGCCGCTGCGCAGCATTTGGGCGGCGTTGCTGCGCGGCGTCAGGCAGACGAGTATGCGCTCCTGGGTGCCCCAACGCACGGCCACGCCGTGGGCCGCGAGGTATTCGTGCAACTGCCGGTCCACCACGTCGGCGGCCAGCAGGAGCGCCAGCTCGCGCAATTCCGCCAACTGGTGGGCATCCGGCATCCTGCCCTGGCCGGTGCGGTCGAGCAGAGCTTCGGGCGGCGCATCCACTACCTCAATCTCGTCGGCTTCCCGCAGGAATTCTTCGGGCGCGCTTTGCGCCGCGCGCTTTCCCGTAATCTGCGCCACGCGGTCCTGCTGCTCCCGAATGTGCTGCACGTTCACGGCGGTGAGGACGGCGATGCCGCGGTCCAGCAGTTCCTGGACATCCTGCCAGCGCTGCGGATTGCGGCTGCCGGGTGGGTTGTCGTAGGCCAACTGGTCGATGAGGCACACCCCCGGGTGGCGCCGGAAGAGCGCGGTGTGATCGATCACCTCGTACGCGCGGCCGACGTGCTGCTCGCTAATGCAAGGAACCACTTCGAGCCGGGACACGATCTCCTGGACATCGGGCGTGACGTTGCCTTGGATGGCCCCCACCACTACGTCCTCCCCGCGCAGTTTGCGCCGGCGGCCCTCATCGAACATGCGCAGCGACTTGCCGACGCGCGGGGCGTAGCCCAGAAACACCTTGAGCCGGCCGCGCCCCTCCCGCCGCTCGTCCGCCTGGACGCGGCGCAGCAGTTCCTCGGGATCGGGCCGTTGATCGGGTCGATTCGCCACTTCTATCAGGATAGTCCGGCGCTGGCGCCTTGGCTGGCGCCGCGCCGGTAGCGCCGGTGGGGTTGCGCCAAACTACCGCCGGGTTTCCGGCTGGAACCCCGGCTCCACATGTACCGTCTTTCCGGCCACCACGTAGATCTTTTCCGCGAACTGCGCTTGTCCCGGAGCCCGCATTTCAATGGTGTAAGTGCCGGGGCGCATCCACATGGTCTTAAGTTTGCCGGACGTCCCCGCATAAGCGCCGTCGACGAATACCTGGGCGTCCTTCACGTGCGTGTCCAGTTTCACTTGGCCGGCGTTGGGCGCGCCGTAGTAGGCTCCGTACGGATAGGGGCCGTAAAACGGGCCGTAGCCGTAGCCATACCATCCCATCGGCGCGAACCCGGAACCGACAAAAACACCAACGCGGGCGCGGGCCGCAGCCGTCAGGGGCAGCAGCATCAACGCGGCGCTGGCAATCAGCAGCATCTTTTTCATAGAGCACCTCTGCCATGGTTACAGGCAATTCTATTGCCAGACCGTAACATACTGATATGTAAAGGTTTATTCCATACTGAAGCTCACTAGCCGGCTGATTACCACCACTGCTGCTGCCCTACAGCCAGGGCCACTTATAATAGAGGCTTCATGCCAGCCGAACTTGCCTGTTTCGAAGAGCGCTGCCGCGCGCACCACCCCATCACCGAAGTCATCTACAACTGCCCCCGGTGCGGAGGGCTGCTGGAGGCGGTATATGGGAAGCCGGCGCAGCCTGCCGAGGAGCTGAAAACGCTATGGCGCGCGCGGCGCACGTCGAACGCGCCGCTCGACCAGAGCGGCGTGTGGCGCTATCGCGAATTCCTTCCGTTTCTTTCCGAATACCAGGGCGTGGTTACACTGCGGGAAGGCAACACGCCGCTGCTCGAAGCGCCGCGGGCCGCCCACTATGGCGGGCTCGACAGGCTGGTGTTCAAGCACCAGGGGTACAATCCCACCGGGTCTTTCAAGGACAATGGGATGACCTGCGGGGTGGCGCAGGCGCTGCGGCTGGGAATGACGCGCGTGGCGTGCGTCTCCACGGGGAACACCTCGGCCTCCATGGCGGCCTACTCCAGCGCGGCCGGGCTGCAGCCAATCGTCTTCATTCCTCATGGGAATATCGCTTACGGCAAACTGGCGCAGGCGCTGGAATACGGCGCGCGCACGCTCCAGGTGGAGGCCAATTTCGACCAGATCCTGGCCCTGGTCATGCAGCTCGCCAAACGCATCGGCATCTACCTGCTGAATTCCATCAACCCCTTCCGCATCGAGGGGCAGAAAACCATCATGGTGGAGATGATGGACCAGCGCGATTGGCGGGTGCCGGATTGGGTGGTGTTGCCGGGCGGCAACCTGGGCAACACGTCGGCTTTCGGCAAGGCGCTGCGTGAGATGCGGGATCTCGGGCTGACCCCCGGTTTGCCCCGTCTGGCCGTGATTCAGGCGGAAGGGGCGGCCCCGTTCTACAATCTGCTGCGCGCGGCGGACCGCTCGCGGCTGAACCCGGTGGAGCATCCGCGAACGCTGGCCACCGCCATCCGGATCGGAGACCCGGTCTCCTGGCCGAAAGCTTTGTACGAGGTGACGTGTTCGGGCGGCGTCGTCGAGAAAGTGACGGAGCAGGAAATCGCGGACGCCAAGGCGATCATCGGGCGCTGTGGAATCGGTTGCGAGCCGGCCTCCGCGGCCACGCTGGCGGGAATCCGAAAACTGACGACCGCCGGAACCATCGCGCGCGATGCGGACGTGGTGGCCGTGTTGACCGGCAACGTGCTAAAGGATCCGGATTACATTTACCGCTATCACACCGGCGCGCTGGAAGCGCCCGACGGCGCGCGAATTATGCCGAACTTTGGGAATGCCCCCACAGTCGTGCCGAACGACGCAGACCGGATTGCCGAACTGTTGAGCAATTGATTTCAATACCCACAAATGAGTGATAATCATAACCCTCATTTATTCTGAGATTAATCCTAGACATCATATGGAAATGCCTTAAGAGTTCCGGTATAATAGTACTATGTCTGAAGCTCGACCAACGGTCCTCCCCCCCGCTCGTGGAATGCGGAAAGAACTGCAGGATCTCTACGCGCGCCGCTCGGCCATTAACGACTTGATTCAGTCATTGGAGGAGTATGACCGGTTCCGAGCCCCGCGGATGGGACCCGGGCGCGGGACGGTCCGACCCCTCCGCCATTCCCTCAGGATTGCCTGAATCCGCGCGCATCATTCAGCTTCCGAAGCTGCCCCAGGGTGGTAGAAACGGATCACTCCAGCCCGGTCGAGGAGAATCAGCGTGGGAGTGCTGCTGGCGCCGCTTCCGCCAAACAGGCTGGAGCTGTCGGTGGAGAACCGGGTGAAGCCGGCGGCGTCGCGAATGGTCTCTCGTAGGGGCCGGGCATGCCCGGCCCTTACAACAAGGAGCCGATGTAGGAAGTCATCTTGGGGTCCATCCAGTCGGCCGGCTCGGCCAGCTTGAGGAGGACCTTGCCCTGGGCATTGATAATGTAGGTCTCGGGATACATGTACGTGCCGTAGTCCTCGTGGATTTTGAAATCGCGCGCGGTGAGGAACGCGGGAGTGTACTTTCGCAAGAAAGCGAGATAGGCCTTCTCGTCCCGATCCACGCTGATGCCCAACACCACCACGCCCTTCCCGGAGAATTCCCGCGTGAACTGGCTAAGCGACGGGGTTTCCTGGACGCAGGGCGGGCACCAGGTGGCCCAGAAGTTCAAGACCAGCAGCTTGCCTCCGAAACCGGGCACGGAGACCGACCGGCCGTTATCGGTGGCGATGGTGAATCCGGGGGCCGTATCTCCCGCCACGACCACACGCTCGTGAATGGAGGCGTAGACGACATAAACCAGGGCCACCAGGAGCAGCCCGACGGCCACTCGCAGGTACCGATCGATTTTGACGCTAGGCATGCGGGAAACTATAATCAATTGTATCTCCGTCGGACGCCCCGGCGTCCAAGAAGCGACTCATGGTGATCACCCGCAAAGTGGAGTTTTCGGCTTCCCACGTCTGCCGGAATCCACAACTTTCCGAGCCGGAGAACGGGAAACTGTTCGGCCTGGCGGCTAACCCGCACGGCCATGGGCATAACTACGTGGTGGAGGTGAGCCTGGCGGGCGAGCCCGATCCGGTGACGGGGATGGTGCTGGACCTGAAGGAGCTGAAGGAAGTCCTCAACCGCGAAGTGGTGGAGCTGTACGACCACCGGTTTCTGAATTACGAAGTGCCGCCGTTCGACCGCGTGATTCCGACCACCGAGAACATCGCACGCGACATCTGGCGGCGGCTCGAGCCGCACTTGAACCAGGGCGGCCGCAAGTTGCATTCGGTTCGCGTGTACGAGACCGCGGACCTGTACGTGGATTACTGCGGAGACGAGACGTGTTCCGCGTGACGCGGCGGTATGAATTCGCAGCCTCGCACCGCCTGCATACCGCGCAGTTGAGCGAGGAAGAGAACCGGCGGCTGTATGGGAAATGCAATCATCCCTACGGGCACGGCCACAACTACGTGGTGGAAGTGAGCGCGCGCGGGCCGGCGGATGGCACAACGGGGCGCGCGGTGGATACCGCATTGCTCGATGAGATGGTGGCGCGGCAGGTGCTCGACCGGTTCGGGCACCGCAACTTGAACGCGGAAGTGGAGGCGTTCGAGCGGGTGGTGCCGACCTCGGAAAACCTGGCGGTCGAGATCTGCCGGAGTTTGAAGGCGCATTGGAAGAAAACGTTTCCGGCCGAGTGGCCGAAGCTGGAGAAGGTCCGCATCGCCGAAACGCCGCGGAACATCTTTGAAATCAGGGCCGATGAAATCGAATAAAGCAGTCATCAAGGTAATGCATCCGAAGCCGGAGGAGCAGAGCATCGCTCCACTCATCAGGGAAGTCTTGGGGCGGTTGGGAGAAGATCCCGGGCGCGACGGGCTGCTGCAAACGCCGGACCGCATGAACCAGGCGCTGCGGTTCCTGACCAGCGGTTACCGGATGGACATCCACAAGATCGTCAACGGCGCTTTGTACGAAGTGAAGTACGACGAGATGGTGGTGGTGAAGGATATCGAGTTCTTCAGCCTGTGCGAGCATCACCTTCTGCCATTTTTCGGCAAGATCCACGTGGCCTATCTGCCGCGGAAAAAGGTAATCGGCCTGAGCAAGATCCCGCGGATTGTGGACGCCTTTGCGAGGCGGCTGCAAATTCAGGAACGGCTGACGCAGGAAGTGGCGCAGACCATTCAGGAGACCATCGACCCGCTGGGCGTGGGGGTAATCTGCGAGGCCCGGCACTTCTGCATGATGATGCGCGGGGTGGAAAAGCAGCACTCGGGCGCCATGACCAGCGCCATGCTGGGTGCGTTCCGCGCGCGCAAGAAGACGCGCGACGAATTTCTGGCGCTGGTGAATTACCGGGGGAACCGGTTCTAGGTCTCGTGCGCCGCGGTTGGCTCAAGCTCCCATAACCGCGCCTGACTTTTCATCTGTGTTACTCTGAAACTTCCACGTGTGCCAGCGCGTGTCAGCGAAGCTCTCGTTCTACGGACTTACCCGCTGAAAGAAGCCGACCTCGTTGTCAGCTTTCTCACCAGGGATCAGGGGATGTTGCGGGGCGTGGCCAAGCGGGCGCGCCGTCCGAAGAACCCTTTCGGCGCGGGGCTGGAGCGGTTATCGCACGTGCGGATGGCGTACTTCCAGCGCGAAACCCGCGAGCTGGTTAACCTGGATTCCTGCGAATTGATCCGTTCCCAATTCGGTCTGGTTTCCGATTACTGGGCAGGCGTGGCGCTGGACTACTTCGCGGAGGTTTCCGAGCAATTGCTCCCCGCCGCGGAGCCGAATGAGAGGTTTTTCCGCCTCTTGCTGGCCGTGCTGGACCACCTTCAGCCGGAGACCAAAGTGTGGCGGGCGGTGACGTACTTTTCGTTGTGGGCGCTCCGGCTTTCCGGATGGATGCCCGAAATGGGAAGCGCCCCGAAGTTGAGTCCCGGCTCCAGGGCGATTGCCCTGGAGATGCTGCGTACCCCGGTGGCGCAGCTTTCGAAAACGGATTGGGACCAGGGAACCGCGGCGGATTTGCGCCGCTTCCTGGTGCGGCAGATCGAGTTGCACATCGAGCGGCGATTGGTCACGGCGCCGTTGTTTGAAGAAGTGTCGAGTTAGCGAATGCCATCGTTTCAAGAAATCATCTTCAAGTTGAAGCAGTACTGGGCCGACCGCGGCTGCATCATCCAAGAACCTTATGACGTGGAAGTCGGCGCCGGCACCATGTGTCCCGAGACCTTCCTCCGCGTGCTCGGCCCGCAACCGTACCGCGTCGCCTATGTCCAGCCCAGCCGCCGCCCGGCCGACGGGCGTTACGGCGACAATCCCAACCGCCTCTACAAGCATTCCCAGCTTCAGGTGATCCTGAAACCCTCTCCGGACGACATCATCGAGCAGTACCTGGCCAGCCTCGAGGCCATCGGCATCGACCTGCGCCAGCACGACATCAAGTTCGAAGAGGACAACTGGGAATCCCCCACGCTGGGCGCCTGGGGGATCGGCTGGCAGGTCATGCTGGACGGCCTCGAAGTCACCCAGTTCACCTATTTCCAGCAATGCGGCGGCATCGACCTGGACCTGGTTCCCGCCGAGCTCACCTACGGGCTTGAGCGCCTGGTGGCCTTCCTCCAGGTGAAAGACAGCGTCTACGACATCGAGTGGGCCAAGGGCGTTTCCTATGGCGATGTGCGCCACCGCGAGGAGTTGCAGTACTCGGTCTACAACTTCGAGATGGCCGATATTCCCACGCTGTGGAAGCTCTTCGGGCTGCACGAGGGCGAAGCCGCCCGGCTGCTTGCGGCCTACGACCCGAAGTCGCCCGAGAAACGGCGGTTCCCGCTGCTGCCCACCTATGACCATGTGCTGAAGTGCTCGAACCTCTTCAACACGCTGGATTCGCGAGGCGCCATCAGCGTGACCGAGCGCGTGGGTGTGATCCAGCGCGTGCGCAAGCTGGCGGTAGGAGTGGCGCAGGCCTGGCTGGATCAACAACTGGTCCAGCAGGAGGTGGCACTGTGAGCCTGCCGTTCCTGTTCGAAATCGGCGTCGAGGAGATTCCCGATTGGATGATTCCGGACGCGCTCGAAAACCTGCGCGTTCTGTTTGAAAAGCTCGAGATTCCGCACGAATCCGTGACGCTCGACGCCACCCCGCGCCGCCTGGTGCTGCGCGCCGAAGGGTTGCCCGCGCGGCAGGCCGATAGCCAGGAGCGCGTGCTCGGCCCCGCCAAATCGGCCCCCGCTCAGGCGGTCGCGGGCTTCGCGCGCAAACAGGGCGTGAAACCCGAAGACCTCACCGTCGAAACCACGCCCAAGGGTGAGTACTACGGCTTCATCAAGAAGGTTCCGGGCCGCCTCACCAAGGACATTCTGGCGGAGGCGCTCCCCGGCATCATTCTTCGGATCTACTTCCCCAAGACGATGTACTGGACGGGCAAGGGCGGCCCGCGTTTTATCCGCCCCATCCGCTGGATCGTGGCCCTGCTGGGCGCGGAAATCGTGCCCTTCGAGTTGGCCGGCGTGCGCTCGGGCGCTCTCACTTCCGGCCACCGCCGGCTGGGAGCGAAAGAGATCGCCGTCACGCCCGCCGATTACGTTGAGCGCCTGCGCCATCATTCCGTCATCCTCTCGGCCGAGGAGCGGCGCAACCGCATCCGCGAAGGCCTCGCCGGCGTCCGCGTGAAGCCCGACCCGGCCCTGCTCCAAACCCTGGTCTACCTCACCGAATACCCCACGCCCATCGTGGGCGGTTTCGATCCGCAATTCCTCGAGCTTCCCGAAGAGGTGCTGGTCACGGTGATGCGGCATCACCAGAAGTATTTTTCGGTGGAGGACGCCCAGGGCAAGCTGGCGCCCCAATTCGCGACGGTCATGAACATCGATGCCGATCCCCAAGGCTTCGTCCGCCGCGGCAATGAGCGCGTCTTGCGCGCGCGCTTCAACGACGCCCGCTTCTTCTGGGAAACCGACCAGAAGCAGAAGCTCGCCGACCGCTTGCCCGATTTGCCGCACGTCACCTTTCAGGCCAAGCTGGGTTCCTACCGCGACAAGACCAAACGCATGATGGCGCTGGTGAAGGAACTGGGCGGCAAGACTCTGGCCGTGCGCGCCGCCAGGCTATCGAAGTGCGATCTCTCGACCGAACTGGTAAAGGAGTTCACCGAGCTGCAAGGCGTGGTGGGCGGCCTCTACGCGCGCGCGCAGGGCGAGCGCACGGAGGTCTGGCAGGCGATCTACGACCACTACAAGCCGGAGAGCATGGAGGATGCCATCCCCCGCCACCTGGCCGGCCGGCAGGTTTCCCTGGCCGATAAGCTCGACACGCTGCGCGGCTGCTTCCGCGTCGGTTTGATTCCCACCGGCTCGCGCGATCCGTTCGGGTTGCGGCGGGCGGCGCAGGGGGTTGTGAGAATTCTGGTCGAGGGCAAAATCGCAGTGCCGCTCCTCGATCTGCTGGAGGGTAACCAGCAACTCGTCGCCTTTTTTGAAGACCGCGTGAAATTCTATTTCAAAGATCACCGCGGCTTCAAGTACGACGAAGTGAACGCCGCCATGGCCGCCGGCTGGAGCAACCTGGTGGACCTCGAGGCCCGGCTCGTGCGCATCCAGAGACTTCGCCCCACGCCGGATTTCGAGCCTCTCGCCGCCAGCTTCAAGCGCATCCGCAACATTCTGGTGCAGGCGGGCTTCACGGGCGGCGGGGCCATCGACCAGACCCTGCTCGAGCCGGGACCGGAGCTGGAGCTGTACGAGGAGTTCACCAGAATCGCCGGCCAGCCCATTGAGAACGCCATCTCGAAACTGCGGCCCAAAGTCGACTTGTTCTTCGACAAAGTGCTGGTGAACGCGCCGGATGCGACCGTCCGGCAAAACCGTTTGACGCTGCTGCACACGCTGTTGGCGGAATTTTCCACCATGGCGGACTTTTCTGAAATCGTTACTAATTCATAGGAGCAAAGCATGAAGAAGGTTGTCTATTCGTTCGGCAACGGAACCGCCGACGGTGATGGAACCATGAAAGATACGCTCGGCGGCAAAGGCGCCGGGCTCGCCGAAATGTGCCGGGCCAAGCTGCCGGTGCCCCCCGGCTTCACCATTTCCACCGAAGTCTGCAACATCTACTTCCACAACAACAACGCTGTTCCGCCGGAGATCGACGCGCAGATGCTGGAAGCGCTCAAGATCCTCGAAGAGCGCATGGGACAGAAGCTGGGCGACGTCGAGAACCCGCTGCTGGTGAGCGTGCGCTCCGGCGCCAAGTTCTCCATGCCGGGCATGATGGACACCATCCTCAACCTCGGCCTCAACGACCAGACCGTCAAGACGCTGGAAGCCAAGAGTGGCAATCCGCGGTTCGCCTACGACTGCTACCGCCGCTTCATCCAGATGTACGGCAACGTGGTACTGGAGGTCTCCAAGCAGGATTTCGACCACGTATTCGACGGCCAGAAAAAGAAGGCCAAGGCCAAGCTCGATACCGAGCTGACCGCGGAAGACCTGAAGCAGGTCATCGTGGGCTACAAGAAGCTGATCGAGAAAAAGACCGGCAAGCCCTTCCCGCAGGATGCCCTGGACCAGCTTCAGGGCGCGCGCGACGCCGTGTTCCGTTCCTGGTTTAACGCCCGCGCCATCACTTACCGCAGGATGAACCAGATTCCCGACGACCTCGGCACCGCCGTCAGCGTGCAGGCCATGGTGTTCGGTAACATGGGCACAACCTCGGCCACCGGCGTGGGCTTCACCCGCAATCCGGCCACCGGCGAGAGAGTCTTCTACGGCGAATTCCTCGAAAATGCGCAGGGCGAAGACGTCGTGTCCGGCGTTCGCACGCCGCACCCCATCTCCGAGCTGGCGAAGTGGAATCCCGCGGTCTACAACCAGCTCCGCGACATCACCACCATGCTCGAGAAGCACTACCGCGACATCCAGGACTTCGAGTTCACTGTCCAGGACGGCAAGCTTTACATGCTCCAGACCCGCAACGGCAAGCGCACCGGTCCGGCGGCGGTTCGCATCGCCGTCGAGATGGTGAGCGAAGGGCTCATCAACAAGCAGGAAGCCATCCTCCGCGTCGACCCGCAGCAGCTCGATCAGCTTCTGCACCCGGTGCTCGACCCGGCCTCCAAGAAGTCGCTCGCCAAGCTGGCCACCGGCCTGCCGGCCTCGCCCGGCGCGGCCGTCGGGACCATCGTGTTCACGGCGGAAGATGCGGTGGAGAAAGCCAAGACCGCGCCCGTCATCCTGGTCCGCAAAGAGACCGTTCCGGACGACATCCACGGCATGGAAGTGGCCAAGGGCATCCTCACCTCGCGCGGCGGCATGACCAGCCACGCGGCGGTGGTCTGCCGCGGCATGGGCACCCCCTGCGTGGCCGGCGCCGAGGGCATCGCCGTCTCCGAACACAAGAAGGAAGTCGGCGTCACGGTGGGCGGCAAGGCCCTCATTCTCAAGGAAGGCGACTGGCTGTCGCTCGATGGCTCCACGGGCGAGGTTTTCGCCGGCAAGGCCAACACCCTCGATGCCGATCCCTCCTCCGGCGTGCTGAAATCCTTCATGGAATGGGCCGACGAATTCCGCGGCAAGTTCGGCGTGCGCGCCAACGCGGACATTCCGCGCGACGCCAAGGCGGCCCGCCGGTTCGGCGCCGAGGGCATCGGCCTGTGCCGCACCGAGCACATGTTCTTCGCCGAGGACCGCATTGCCCACATGCAGGCTATGATCCTGGCGCGCGACGAGAAGACCCGCCGCAAGGCTCTGGCCAAGCTCCTGCCCATGCAGCGCAGGGATTTCGCCGGCCTGTTTGAAGCCATGAACGGCTTGCCCGTGGTGATTCGCACCCTCGATCCGCCGCTGCATGA
>Ga0181536_10006058_pt1 | contig 12233 bp, 12 predicted proteins | sample PEATcosm2014_Bin_41_FD_121105 | JGI IMG/M metagenome (GOLD analysis project Ga0181536, IMG submission 121105) | Peatland microbial communities from MTU Mesocosm Facility, Houghton, MI, USA - PEATcosm2014_Bin17_60_metaG | ecosystem: Environmental > Terrestrial > Soil > Wetlands > Peat | place...
GATGGTGGCACGTTCCTCGACGGGCGCTCAACTTCGTTCGAGCCCCTCGGAATGACAGTGTAAATAAAAAGCGAGGTGCTGGCGCCGCTCCTGTCATCCCGAGCGTTGTCGAGGGATGCGCCGCAATCTCGGCTACCGAGTGCGAGCGTGAAGGCGCGAGCAGTGGAGTAAAAAATAGTTCTCAGGAGTCAACGTTGGTGGAGTTGCCCTGGCTATCGTGCGCGATGATGGCACGTTCCTCGACGGGCGCTCTACTTCGTTCGCGCCCCTCGGAATGACAGTGTAAATAAAAAGCGAGGCGCTGCCGCGGGGCGGTTACGGTTTGATGCCGAGGACGATGGGGCTGATGAGGTCGCGGGCGTCGAAGGCGTGGTCGATCGCTTTGTAGCGGGCGGCGGCGTCGATCACGCGCTGCAGGTTCCCGACGATCAGCGCTTCGTCGAAGAGCTCGCGGTGGCCGCGTTCGATCGTGGCGACGTCGACGTGCGTGATCTCGGAGAGCCATGGCGCGGTTTGGTCGGGATGGGCGTTGCCGAAGGCGTTGGCTTCGAGCAGCGAGCGCGCGAGACGCTGGATCGCGTCGCGGTTGGCGTTGATGTAATCGGCCATGGCGACGACGGCCGCGATCATGAAGCGCGGCGCGATCGCGTCGTAGGGTTTGCCCAAGACGCGCGTGATGCCGGCGTTGATCGTCTGCGAGAGCAGCGGTTCGGTCAGCACCGCCGCGTCGATGCGGCCGGTCGAGATGGCGGCGGGCGTGGCGGACGGGGGCAACTCGATCTCGTGCAGCGTTCGTGAATCCCCGCCGTTCTGATCGACCCAGGCCATGGTCGTGATCGAGAAGAGGTCGCCCAGCGCCGGTGAGGCGATCGTCTTGCCGTTCAGGTCGGCGCCGGTGCGGTACGGCGAGTCTTTCTTGACGACCAAGAGCTCCGAAGGTTTGTCGCTCACGTATAGGCTGGCCGGCGCGATGATCTGGAACGGCACGCCTTTGAGGTGCGCGGCGATCACGCCCATCACGCTCGTTCCGCTCGCGTTCAGCGCGCCGCCGACGAGGGCGGCGGTCGCGGCAGCCCCGCTGTTCAGCACCTGCACGTCGACGTCGAGACCGTTGCGGCGGAAGATGCCGGTTTTCTGCGCGATGATCGGCGGCATCCCGGCGTCGATCGGCGCGGTCCCCACCGAAAGGTGGATGAGCTGCTGCGCATCGAGCCCGTGCGGTACTGCCGCAGCGGCGGCGGCCGAAGCGAGAAACGCGCGGCGCGAGGTCATGCTCTCAGGTTCAGCACGACCGGGCTGATCATGTCGTGCGCGTCGAAGGCGTGATCGATCGCTTTGTAGCGCGCGGCGGCGTCGATGACGCGCTGCAGGTTGCCGACGATCAACGTCTCGTCGAACAGCTCGCGGTTGCCGCGCATAATCGTCGCGGCGTCGACCTTCGTGATCTCGGCGACCCACGGCGCGGTTTGGTCCGGATGTGCGTTGGCGAACGCGTTCGCCTGGTCGATCGAGCGCGAAAAGCGTTGGATGGCGTCGCGGTTGGCGTTGATGAAATCGGTCATGGCGAAGAATCCGGCGACCAAGAAGTGCAAGCCGATGGCATCGTACGGCTTGCCGATGACGCGTGTCGTGCCGGCGTTGACCGTTTGCGAGAGCAGCGGCTCGGGCAGCACGGCCGCATCGATGCGCCCCGCGTCGAGCATCGCCGGTGCGGCCGCGGACGGCACCTCGATCTCGCGCAGCGTCTTCGAATCGCCACCGTTCTGATCGACCCAGGCGTAGGTCGAGATCGCGTAGAGATCGCTCAACGACGGCGATCCGATCGTCTTGCCGTTCAAGTCGGCGGCGGTGTGGATCGGCGAATCCTTGCGCACGACCAGCTTTTCCGGCGCGCGGGCGCTCACGTAGACCGTGGCCGGAGCAATGATCTGAAACGGCACGCCTTTGAGGTGCGCGGCGATGAGCCCCATCACGCTCGTGCCGCCGATGTTCAACCCGCCGCCGACGACGGCGGAGGCCATCGCCGAGCCGCTGTTCATGAACTGCACGTCGACGTCCACCCCGTTGCGGCGAAAGATGCCGGTCTTCTGCGCGAACACCGGCGGCATGCCGGCGTCGGTCGGCACGGTGCCCACGAGGAGGTGCGGGAGCGTTTGCGCGTCCGCATCCAGCCGGGTTGCCAATACGGCGGCGGCGGAGCCGGCCAGGAAATCGTGCCGAGTCGTCATTGTCACTTCCGTTTTCCGAGGGGTGTGTGCGTCCTGCCGCCAAGGGATCGGTCCGGGCGGTCCTTCGACAAGCTCAGGATGACACGGTAACGGGAGATGTGCCGATGACGACGATGCAGCAAAAACCAGCGACGAATGCGTTCGTCGGCTACAACGATCTGCGTGAATACTTGGCTCTGCTGGAATCCAAGCAGCTCCTGCGCCGGATCCACGCCCCGGTCGATCTCATGCACGAGCTGGGCGCGATCACCGCGCGTTCGCTCGAACGCAAAGGCCCGGCGTTGCTATTCGAAAACATCAACGGCTACGCGGGCATGTCGTTGGTCACCAACATCATCTCGACCACGCAACAGCTCGCGGTCGCGTTCAACACCGAGCCCGAAGAAGAACTGATCCACGAACGCGTCGTGCGCGGCATGGTCGAACGCATCCCGTCGGTCGTCGTCACCGATGCACCGTGCAAGCAGGTCATCGTCACCGGCGACGACATCGACATCGACATGGTGCCGACGCCGATCTGGCACGAGCACGACGGCGGGCGCTACTTGGGAACCACGTCGGGCTTCATCACGCGCGATCCGCTGACCGGCGATCTGAACATGGGCTCGTATCGCGTGATGATCAAAGACCGGAACACGGTCACGATGGCGGGCGGCATCCGCGGCCGCGGTCTCACGACCGGCGCGGCGGGCGGCGATCACATCCTCGAAAACGAGGCCGCAGGCAAGCCGACGCATGTCGCCATCGCGCTCGGGATGGACCCGCTGCTGGTGCTCGCGTCGGGCAGTCCGGTAGCGCCGGGTCCCGGCGGTTCGATGGAGTACGAAGCTGCCGGCGGCTGGCGCGGCGCACCGACCGAACTCGTGAAATGCGAGACCAGCGATCTGCTCGTACCGGCGCGCGCCGAGATGATCGTCGAGGGTGTCGTCTATCCGAACGAACGCGCCGCCGAGGGACCGCACGGTGAATCGACCGGTTTCTACGGCGAGAACAGCGAGGCGTTCGTCGTGCACATCACGTGCATCACGCATCGCAAGAACCCGCTCAGCTACGGGCTGATCTGCCTGCGCGTCGAAGATTACCCGCGCCAACTGCTGCGCTCGGGCTCGATCCAGGCGCGCGTCATCGCGAAGACCGGCCTCACCAACATTCGCGAGGTGTTCTTCCCCGAAGTCGGGCGCATGGGGATGCTGATCGTCTCCGCGACGATTCGCGACAAGGACGATCCCAAGCGCATCATGGACGGTATCTGGAACGACACCGGCGAGCCGTGGCGCTGGATCATCGTCGTCGACGAGGATTGCAACGTTCGTGACTGGGACGAAGTGATGTGGCGCGTGTGCGCGGCGAGCGATCCGGCCAAGCACGTCATCCCGGGCAAGAAGCACACGCTGCCGCGACGGGTGACGACCGACGTCGACTTCGACCCGCCGAAGAACGGCGTCGGCATCGACGCGTCGTTCAAATTCAAAGACGTCAACTACCCGCCGGTCAACAAACCGAGCGCGGCGCTGATGGAGAAGGTCGCGGCTCGCTGGAAGGAGCTGGGTCTATCGTAGCTCCGTCCGCACGCTACGACTACGTCATCGTCGGTGCGGGCTCGGCCGGTTGCGTGCTCGCGCACCGGGTGAGCGAAGACCCGGCGACGCGCGTGCTCTTGCTCGAAGCCGGCGGCGACGATTCGCATCCGTATCTGCGCGTGCCGATCGGCGTCGGCAAGTTGCACCAGCACCGCATGTTCGATTGGGGCTACAACACCGTCCCCGAGGAGGGCATGGCCGGGCGCGAGCTGATGACGCTGCGCGGCAAAGTGCTCGGCGGTTCGTCGTCGATCAACATGATGGCGCTCACCCGCGGATCACCGGGCGACTTCGACCGCTGGGCGCGGCACGGCGCGACCGGCTGGTCGTGGAACGAGGTGCTGCCGTACTTCAAACGCTTCGAATCGTGGGAAGGCGGCGAGGGACCGTTGCGCGGCGGCAGCGGTCCGCTGGCGGTGGAGTTCGCGAAGACGAACGACCCGCTCGAGGATGCCATGTACGCCGCCGCGGAGGCGTGCGGATATCCGCGCACGCCGGACTACAACGCGGAGAGCGTCGGTTTCGGCCGCACGCAGTTCAGCATTTCCAAGGGTCGCCGCCACTCGACGGCGCGCGCGTATCTGCGCGGCATCATGGACCGGCCGAACTTGACCGTGCTGACCCACGCGCACGCGCAGCGCGTCCTGCTCGACGGAACGCGCGCCTACGGCGTCGCCTACACGCGCCGCGGCGTCGACACGACCGTCGAAGCCGAGCGCGAGGTGATCCTGAGCGGCGGTTCCTTCAACTCACCGCAACTGCTGATGCTCTCCGGCATCGGGCCGGCCGATCATCTGCGCGAGTTGGGCATCAACGTGATCGCCGCGCTACCGGTCGGCGACAACCTGCAAGATCACCTGAAGGGCGTGTTGCTGTGGAAGCGGCGTCCGCCGGAAGGTCCGTTGCACCGCCTCTTGCGCTTCGACCGCGTTGCGTTCGCGATGGCGCAAGCGTATCTGTTCGGCACCGGTCCGGCGGCGCACATGCCGCTCGGCATTCAGGCTTACATCAAGACGAGTCCCGATCTCGAAGTGCCGGATATCGAGTTCATGCTGCGCACCGCGCCGGTCACCGCGCAGCCGCATTTTCCGGGTTTGATGCCGGCGTACGTCGACTCGTTCGGCATCGACCCGGTGCTGCTTCACCCCGAGAGCCGCGGCACCGTCCGCTTGCAGTCGACCGATCCGTTCGCGCCGGTGCGCATCCACTACAACTACCTCAGCGCGCCGCCCGACATCGCGAAGTTCCGGCAAGGCTTCCGCTTGGCGCGCGAGATTGGCAATCAGCCCGCGCTCGACGCGTATCGCGACGCGGAACTGGTGCCGGGTGCGGAGGTGACGAGCGACGCGGACATCGACGCGCACCTGCGGCGCACGTCGACGACGGTCAGCCATCCGGTGAGCACGTGCCGCATGGGCACGGGTGAGAACTGCGTCGTCGATCCCCAGCTGCGCGTGCGCGGCATCGAACGGCTGCGCGTCGTCGACGCCTCGGCGTTTCCCGATCTCGTGTCGGCGCACACCAACGCCGCGGTCATCATGCTGGCCGAAAAGGCCGCCGACATCATTCGAGCGCGAACAGCCGTCGTGCCGTAGCGGTCGTCGTGCCGGCCACGTCGTCGGGTGAGCGGTCGAGCAGCTGCGCGACCGCGTTCGCGCTTTCGACCATGAACGCCGGCTCGTTGCGCTTCCCGCGGTAGGGGACCGGCGCGAGATACGGACAGTCCGTCTCCAGCACGATCGGCGCGAGGCCGACGGTGCGCACCGCGTCGCGTAAGCCGGCGGCGGTCTTGAACGTGAGCACGCCGCCGATGCCGAGCAACAATCCGAACTCCTCGACGAACGTCGTCGCTTGCGCGGCGTCGCCGGTGAAGCAGTGCACGATGCCGCGCATCGCCGTGCGGTCCCACAGCTCGCGCAAGATCGCGACAAAATCGTCGAACGCCTCGCGCTGGTGGAAGACCACCGGCAGCGCGGCCGCGCTCGCATACGCGATCTGAGCGCGCAGCACGCGGCGCTGCACCTCGGCCGGGCTGTGGTTGTAGTGGTAATCGAGCCCGGTTTCGCCGATCGCGACGATCGGGGCTTGGGCCGCGCCGCGCAGCTCGTCGAACGCGGCGGCGATGTCGGCGGGGGCATCCTTGGCCTCGTGCGGGTGGATGCCGATGGTGGCGTACAAACCGAAGCGCTCGGCGGTGCGGACGGCGCGCTCGCTGTCGGCGAGATCCGTCCCGATCGTCACGATCCGGCCGACCCCGGCCGCGCGCGCCCGGGCCAGCATTTCCTCGCGATCTTCGTCGTATTGGTGATCGTGGACGTGTGCGTGGGTATCGATCATAGCGTGAACCGTCCGTTCTTGCCCAGCCGAGAGATTCCGTGGACCCGCGCGGCGAACGCCGAGTGGGCCGTGAAATCGTTCCGCTCGGTCGCCGCGGCGGCGTTCAACCTCGCGAAGCCCCTGATCGGAGACGCCGGCGATCTGGACGTCGAGCAGTTGCGCGAGGAGATGGCGGCCTGCATCGAGGGCCGTGGGGGCGAGGTCGCGACCGGCGCCCGCGCCGCGCGCATCGGCGCGCGCTACGCCGCGCTGGCGCCGGCCGGCCGGCAGCGGTTCTTCGAGGTGCTGGCGAGCTTCGGCGTCGACCACGCCGCGGTCGATGCCGCGATCGCCGAGGTCGGCGCCGCCGCCGACGCGAGCGATCGCGAGGCCGCCGAGCGCCGTCTGCGGACCGCGCTCGTTCCGGCCCGCGTGCGCTTGCTGCGGGCGTTCAACAGCTTGCCGAGCGGCGTGAAGTTTCTGGTCGAGATGCGCGCCGATCTGCTCGACGTCGTGAAGGCCCAACCGCAGCTGAAGCCGCTCGAAGCCGATCTCAAGGATCTGCTTGCGAGCTGGTTCGACATCGGTTTTCTCGAGATGCGGCGCATCACGTGGGACGCGCCGGCATCGCTGCTCGAAAAACTCGGACACTACGAGGCGGTGCACGAAGTGCGCGGCTGGTCGGACCTCAAGAATCGGCTCGACGTCGACCGCCGCTGCTTCGCCTTCCTGCATCCGGCGATGCCCGACGAACCGCTGATCTTCGTCGAGGTGGCGCTCACCACCGAGATGACCGGCGAGATGGCCTCACTGCTCGACCAGCGCGCGCCGGTCACCGATCCGGCGCTCGCGACGAACGCGATCTTCTACTCGATCTCGAACTGTCAGCGCGGCCTCGACGGCATCAGCTTCGGCAACGCGCTGATCAAACGCGTCGTCCAAGAGCTGGCGCGCGAGTTTCGGCAGCTGCGCACGTTCGCGACGCTCTCGCCGATGCCGCGCTTCCGCGAGTGGCTGGAAACCCAAGGCGACACGGCGGCCTCAGCCGATGTTCCGCTCAAAGCGATGTTCGTCAACCGTGCGTGGTCGCGCGATGCCGGCGCCGCCGCCACGCTGAAGACGCCGCTGATGCAACTGGCCGCGCACTACCTGATCGAGGCGAAGCGCGGCCGGCGCGCCTTCGATCCGGTCGCGCACTTCCACCTCAGCAACGGCGCACGGCTGGAGCGGATCAACTGGCTCGCCGACACGTCGGCGCGCGGCATGCGCGAGTCGGCCGGAATGATGGTCAACTACCTCTACCGGCTCGATCAGATCGATGACAACCAAGCGGCCTACACCCAGGAAGGCCGCGTCGTCGCCAACGCGCACGTAACGGCGCTGTTGACGCCGTTACGCCGCCCGGTACCTCAGAAGACGCCGGCGAGCTGATCGAGGATCGCCGTCCAGCCGCCTTCGTGGCGGTCGCGCGATTCTTGCGTCGCGATCTTTTCGTGCGTGAGCACGAAGTCGGTCTGGCCGTTCCGGTCGTGGAATTCGAGCGTGAGCAAGGAGTCGTATTCTTCCGCCGGATCGTCTTCTTCCCAGCGCCAGGTCATCGAGATGCGTTCGGGCGGCTTCACTTCGACATACTTGCCGCGCACCGTCATCTTGCCCATCTCGGGCGAGTCCATCGTGATGCTGTAGGTGCCGCCGAGGCGCACGTCCATCGTGATATCCGAACAGACCGCGTCGCCGGGGCCCAAAAAGCGGGCGGCGATGTCGGGGTTCGTCCACGCGGCGTAGACGCGTTCGCGTGCGACCGGATACGTGCGGCGCAGAACGACTGCCGGCACGGCCGGTGACTGCAGGTCGGTCATTTCTTGTTCTTCCTTCGGGCGGGAGGTTCGTTGAGGACGTCGCCGAGACGGTCGAGCACGCGATTCCAGAAGGCGGTTTGCTTTTCGATCCAGCCGGAAGCGGCGTGCATCGCCTCCGGCGCGAGCGTGCAATGATGGACCCGGCCGACGACGTGCCGGGCCAGCACGCCGGATTCTTCGAGCACGCGCACGTGCCGCGAGATCGCCGGCTGTGAGATCGGGAAACCCGCCGCGATCTCGCCCACGGTCAACGGTCCGCGCGCGAGGCGCTCGACGATGCGCCGTCGCGTGGGGTCGGAGAGCGCGGCAAACACCGCATCGAGGCGTTCCGGAGAATTAACCATTCTGATATATAACACTATCATTATATATATGAACGGTCAAGGTTTTTGAGGCAGTTAAGTTCAGGGTGACGGAATTAGCTCTAGGCGGGGGAAGAGGGCGTCGGCCGGGGCGGTTTGCGTGTTGGCGGCGAGTGCGCCCCAAACGAGTTGCTCTTGCCAGCGGACGTCGGGTGCGCCCTCGAGGCCGAGCTGACGCCACATCTCGGTCGCTTTCGTCGGCATGAACGGAAAGAGCAGGATCGCCGCGAAGCGCAGCCCTTCGCACAAATCGTAGAGCAGCGCGTCGAGCTCGACGCCGCGCTCGTGTTTGTAGAGGTCCCACGGTTTGCGTTCGTCGATCTCGCGGTTGAGCGCGGTGACCAGCTCCCAGATCGTGTCGAGCGCCTCGCGAAAGCGCAGCGCCAACACGTGCTCGTGCACGCGCGCGCCGATGTCGGCGAAACGGTCGCCGAGTTGCGATTCGCTCGCCGCCGGCACGAGACCGTTGCGATACTTCGTGAGCATCGCGAGCGACCGGCGCAGCAGGTTGCCGAGATCGTTTCCGAGATCGTTGTTGTGCCGCTGGCGCAGCTTCTCGAACGAGATCGAGAAGTCGCTGCCGAACGGCGCTTCGCGAAAGAGAAAATAGCGCACGGCGTCGGCCCCGAATTTGTCGATCAGGTTGAAGGGATCGACGACGTTGCCGAGGCTCTTCGACATCTTCTCGCCTTCGGAGAGCAGCCAGCCGTGCGCGAACACGCGCGTCGGTTCCTCGAGCCCGGCCGACCACAGCATCGCCGGCCAGATCAGCGTGTGGAAGCGGGCGATCTCCTTGCCGATCAGATGCATCCCGGGCCAGTAGCGCGCCATCAAGCCGGTTTCATCGGGATAGCCGAGCGCGCTGATGTAGTTGATCAGCGCGTCGAACCACACGTAGAGCACGCCGCCGCCGGGCAGCGGAATCCCCCAGTCGATCGTCGAGCGTGAGATCGAGAGATCCTCGAGCCCGCCCTCGAGCGTGCGCATCATCTCGTTGTACACCGCTTGCGGCCGCAAGAATTCCGGCTTCGCGGTGAAGTGCGCGATCAGCCGGTCGGTGTAGGCGGAGAGCCGGAAAAACCAATTGCGCTCGGAGAGCCACTGCACTTCGCGCCGGCATTCCGGATTGGGACAGCGGCCGTCGATCAGCTTGGACTCGGGCCAGAACGTCTCGTCGTTGGTGCAGTACCAGCCCTCGTAGGTGCCTTCGTACACGTCGCCGTTGGCGCGCATCTTCTCGAACAGCGCCAGGCACGCGACGCGGTGACGAGGCTCGGTCGTGCGGATGAAGTCGGAAAACTGCGCGTCGAATTCGGGCGCCAGCGCTTTCCACTGCGGCGCCAACTCGTCGACGTACGCCTGCGGCGTCATGCCGGCCGCCGCCGCCGCTTGGGCGACTTTCTGTCCGTGCTCGTCGGTGCCGGTGAGCGAGCGCGCATCGCCGTCCCACGCCCGCGCCGCGCGCGCGAGGATGTCGGCGGCGATCGTCGTGTAGGCGTGGCCGATGTGCGGCGTGCCGCTGATGTAGTAGATCGGAGTGGTAACGTAAAAGGCCCGGTCGGTCACGGCCTACGCGTTCCCGCTCCGGTTGCGCCGGGCCCTGCGCCGCGCGGCGCGCAGCGCGTCGATCTGTTCGTCGAGGCTGGGCCCGTCGGTCGGCACGACGCCTGCATCGATCACGAACGCGACCTCGCCGCGCACCGGATTCGGCAGCGCGGCCGCGACCTCGGCCGGCGTTCCGGCGATCTGCTGCTCGTGGAGCTTGGTGAGCTCGCGGACGACGAACGTCTGCACGTCCGGCGCGACCGCCGTCAGATCGGCCAGCGCGTCGGCAATGCGGTGCGGCGATTCATACCACACGCTGGGCATGCCGCGCGCCATGGCGGTGCGGAAAGCCGCCCGGCGCGCGCCGCTCGTGCGCGGCGGGAAACCTTCGAAGACGAAGCGCCGGATGTCGAACCCCGAGAGCACGGCCGCGCAGGCGAACGCGGTCGGTCCGGGCAGCACCTCGACCGGGATCCCCGCGGCCCGGGCCGCCGCGACCAGGGCGCTGCCCGGATCGCTGATTCCCGGCATCCCGGCATCGGTTACGACGGCCACATTGCCGTTGGCAGCGCGTTCGAGGATCGCCGCGGTCGACGTGGCGGCATTGTGCTCGTGGTAGGTCCAGACCGGCGGCCCCGAGATCCCGTGCGCCGAGAGCAGTTTGCGGGCGACGCGCGAATCTTCGGCCACGATCAATTCGGCGGCGCGCAACGCGTCGAGCGCGCGTAACGTGACGTCGCGCAGATTGCCGAGCGGCGTCGGAACGAAGGTCAAGCCCATGCACGCGGATTCGTTATACCGTTTGACAATCTTCGTTGCGGCATGATAGGTTTGTCGGACGCGGCGCATGCGTCGCGTTGGAAAGGAGCAGCCTTGGTGAAAACGCGTGGTACCGGAATCGTCAATCTCGTCAATCGCTCGATGCGTGGCATCGATTGTTTGCTCGTGGAGGTTTGCACTTCGTAGTCGCTGATTCGCTCGCGATGATCGGTTCGAACCTCCGCTGTCGGAGGTTTTTTTGTGTCATGAACCCGCATTTACTCGCGGCCATGGGCCGTGAGCGCCGCCGCGCCCTAAAAGAAGACTTCGCCGCTGGTGACGTCCTCGGCAACGGGTTGCGCATCTCAGCCGCGCGCGTCTTGCGCGCCGCGGGCGAGGGCTTGTTCCGGCTCGGAATGGCGCTCGACGAACGGGTGACGGGCGAGCCGATCGTGGAAACACACATCGTATGACCGCGATCGGCCTCGTGTCCGACACCCACTTTCCGCGCTTCGGGCGGGCGCTGCCGCGCGCGCTCGAAGACGGATTGCGCTCGGCGCACGTCAGCCGAATCCTGCACATGGGCGATTTCACCGATCCGCTGGCGATCGGGCTGTTCGAAGCGATCGCGCCGCTCGAGGCGGTCGCCGGCAACAACGATCCCGAGGAAATCTGGACGCGCTTCGGACGGCAGAAGATCGTGACGATCGGCGGAGTGCGGATCGGCCTCGTGCACGGCGACGCCGGGCGCCGCAACGCGCACGACAACGCGATCGCGGCGTTCGCCGGGCAGCCGGTCGACGTGATCCTCTACGGGCACAGCCACCGGCCGCGCGTCGAACGCCACGGCGCGCAGCTCGTCGCGAACCCCGGCTCGCCGACCGACCGCCGCCTGATGCCGACCTACTCGTACGGCATCCTCACGATCGTGGACGGCGTCCCCGGCATCGCCCTGCACACCTACGCTTCGCGCGACGTGCGCTGAGGTTTTCCGGCCGCCGCGCCGAAGGAGCGCCGATGCGCAGCTTGGCCGATCTCGTCGCCCCATCGAAGACGGCGGTGCTCGTCGTCGACGTCCAAAACGACTTTTGCGAGCCCGCCGGCGCTTCCGGCAAAGCCGGCCGCGACACGACGGCGGCGATGGCGATGATCCCGACGTTGCAGCGGTTCCTCGACGCGGCGCGCGAGCACGGCACGAACGTGATCTTCATCCGGACGATCCACGAACCGTCGACCGACTCCGAGGCCTGGATCGGCCGCCGCACCAACCCCGACGCCAAGAATTGCCTCAAGGGCACCTGGGGCGCCGAGTTCACCGGCATCGCGCCGCGCGAATCCGAGCCGGTGGTGATCAAGCACCGCTACAGCGCGTTCGTCAACACGCGCCTGGACTCGGTGCTGCGCACGCTCAAGGTCGAGAACATCATCGTGCTGGGCGTCGCGACCAACGTGTGCGTGGAATCGACCGCGCGCCACGGCTTCATGCTCGACTACCACACGGTCTTCGTCTCCGACTGCTCGGCCGGCTACGACCAAGCAGCGCACGACATGACGCTGCGCACCCACGCGATGCATTTCGGGCGC
>Ga0181536_10006060_pt1 | contig 12231 bp, 9 predicted proteins | sample PEATcosm2014_Bin_41_FD_121105 | JGI IMG/M metagenome (GOLD analysis project Ga0181536, IMG submission 121105) | Peatland microbial communities from MTU Mesocosm Facility, Houghton, MI, USA - PEATcosm2014_Bin17_60_metaG | ecosystem: Environmental > Terrestrial > Soil > Wetlands > Peat | place...
CCGCATGACATCACCGAGGGCTTCATGAGCTGCGTGCGCGCCGGCAGCGAGGCTTTCGGCGTGCCGCTCGAAGGCTTCTTGCGGCGCTGCGCGGTGGCGCGGGTATCGACGACGATCGGCACCAATCTGCTGGTGCAGCGCGCTGGACCGCGGCTCGGTCTCATCGTGACAACGGGATTCGAGCGCACGCTCTATGGCGAGGGCGAGGCCAAGATCCTCGGCCGCTACATCGCGCCGGACATGGTGCGCGGCGTGGCGGAGGCGGTGGACGAGCAAGGCCGCCTCATCCGCGCAGTGGAAAGCGAGGCGCTGCTCGCGGCGGTGCGGCAGCTCGTCCAGGACGGCGCGCGCATGGTAGTGGTGAGCTTCCGCAATGCCTGGCGCAATCCCGCCAATGAACAGCGGGCGCGCGCCCTCACCCGCGAGCGCTATCCCGTCCATTACCTGCGCTCCGTTCCGCTGCAGATCGGCACCGAGGTCGTGCATGTCCTGGACGACCACGCCCGCACCAATTCGGCGGTGCTCAACGCTTATGTCCATGGCGAGATGGCGCGGCGGCTCTATCGGGCCGAGGACGAGCTGCGGGCCGCCGGCTTCGCGCGACCGCTGCTCGTCGTCCATGCCGATGGCGGCAATGCCCGCGTCGCCAAGACGGTGGCGCTCAACACCTTGCATTCGGGGCCGGCCGTCGCGGTCCGCGGCGCGGTCACCATGGCCGGGCTTTTGGGCCTCAAGGACATCGTCACCACCGACATGGGCGGCACCAGCCTCGATGTCGCGGTGATCCGCGACGGCGCGCTGCCGGTGAGCGCGACATCCCGCGTCGACGGCGCCGATGTCGCCATGCCCATGATCGAGATCGAGGCAATCGGCGCCGGCGGCGGCAGCATTGCGCGAATCGAGAACGGTCGGCTGCGCGTCGGTCCCGAAAGCGCCGGCGCGGCGCCGGGACCGGCCTGCTACGGCAAGGGCGGGATGGAGCCGACGGTGACCGACGCCGATCTGCTGCTGGGTTTGCTCGATCCGGACTATTTTCTCGGCGGCAAGATGCGGCTCGATGCGGCGGCGGCGCGACGCGTTACCGAGCGGCGCATCGCGCGCGGGCTGGGCGTGAGCGTCGAGGCCGCCGCCTGGCAGATCCGCGATACCGTCAACGCGCTCATCGCCGAGGAGATCGGCCAGCGTCTCGGCGGGCAGAGCGCGGCCGAGGTCGCGCTCTTCTCTTTCGGCGGCTGCGGACCGCTTCATGCCTGCGCCGTCGCCGCGCTGCTCGGCATCCCCAAGATCATCGCCTTTCCCTTCGGCTCGGTCTTCAGCGCCTTCGGCAGCAGCACGACCAATGTCCGGCACAGCTATTCGCGGACGCTGGCCTTGCCCGTGGCCGAGACCGCCGCGGTCGCGGCCGCGCTCGCGCGTTTCCGCGAACAGGCCGCGCGCGACATGGCGGGCGAGGGCTTGGGCAGTGCGCCAATTCGTCTCGAGGCCGCGTTGCGCGTGCAAGGCGCGGGCGGCGCGCGCATGCTGGCAATCCCCGCCACGGGCGACGGCATCGCCGCCTTGCCCGCAGACGTCGCGATGATCGAGCGGCTCGACCTCGTCGCCGAATGCGAGGTGCCGCATTGGGTCCCGAATGCGCAACCGTGTGCGAGCGAAACGCTGCGCGCCAAGGGCGAGCGCGCGGTATATTGGTGCCGCGGCGAGGACGTCGCGACGCCGATCTTCGACAGCCTGACGCTGCGGCCGGGCCACCTCATCGCCGGCCCTGCCGTGGTCGAGGCGCCCGACACCGCCTATGTCGTCGATCCCGGCTGGCAGCTCGGGGTCGACGCTTACGGCAATTTCCTGATGGAACGGCGCCGGTTCTGAGCCGTGCCTGCGGCCGACGCCCGGAGAAAGCGGCACATGCGAGGGAGAGACAACATGGAGAAGCGTAGCACCGCAAACCGCCCGTCGCGGCGGCGCGTTCTGGGCGGCATCGCCGCCGCTGGAGCATTCCTGCCGACAGCGCTCCGCACACGGGCGAGCCTGGCGCAAGGCGAGCCGATCAAGATCGGCCTCATCAACACCTTCACCACCTTGGCCAAGCTCGGCAATGACAATTTCAACGGCATGACCCTTTATTTCGACCAGATCGGCTGGCAGGCCGGCGGCCGCAAGATCGAGCTGATCAAGGAAGATGACGAGTTCAATCCGCAAATCGGGCTGCAGAAGATCCGCAAGCTCGTCGAAGGCGACAAGGTCGCGCTCTGCACCGGCGTGCAGGGCAGCAACGTGATGATGGCGCTGCTCAACTACGTCCAGAGCACCAACGCGTTCTTCCTTTGCTCGGGCGCCGGGACGGATGCGATCACCGGCAAGCGCCTGCCCTATCTCTTTCGCAGCTCGGCCGCGACCTCGCAGACGATCGCGCCGATCGCCAATTGGATCGCCGAGAACGTCGCGAAAGAGGCGCTCATCATCGCTTCCGACTATACCGGCGGGCACGACGTGATGCGCGTCTTCAAGGAGGCCTTCGCCAAGAACGGCGGCAAGATCTCGAAGGAGATCTACCCGCCGCTCAATACGGTCGATTACAGCCCCTATATCACCGACATCGCCTCGCTCAAGCCGCGCATTTGCTTCGAGTTCTTCCCGGGCCCCGATGCGGCGCGCTTCACCAAGCAATTCGCCGAAGCGGGCCTCAAATCCACATGCAAGATGTCCGGCTACGCCATCTTCGAATCGGACAATCTGCCGGCCGAGGGCGATGCGGCGATCGGCGGCATCGGCACCAACATGTACGCGGAATCGCTGGACACGCCGGAAAACCGGAAATTCCGCGCCGACTACAAGGCCAAATTCGGCGAGACGCCGTCCTTCTATTCGGATTACGGCTATGTCGGCGCGCGCGTCATCGCCGAGACGCTGAACGCGACTCATGGCTCAACCGACAAGGACCAGATGTCGAAGGCGATGGCCGGCATCAAATTCACCGCGCCGCGCGGACCGTTCCGGTTCGACGCCGAGACCCACAATGTGATCGAGAACATCTACATCAAGGAGGTCGTCAAGGTGACCGGCCAGCTCACCGACAAGATCCTCGCGACCTACAAGGACGTGCCCCAGCTCGCGGGCGCGTGAGCTGGGCGGCGCCGAAGGCGGGCATGTCGCGCCCGCCTTCGGCTCACGCCAGATAGGCTGCGATGATGCCGGAGAGGACAATGCCGTCGAATGTGCCGGCGCCGCCGATGCTGGCCATGCCGACTGCGATCTGCTTGATCTCCTTCAGGTGCAGCAGATCGGCGCCGATCAGCGGTCCGGCGATGCCGGCCACGAAGGCGACCGGCGCCGCGTTCTCCGGCAGGAGAATCAGCGCGAGCATCGCCGCGACCAAGGCCGGCACCAAGCCGGGAATGAGGATCCCGATGCCCGGCGTCGGGCGCGCCAGGAAATAGCAGATCGTGATGTTGACGAGCGCGGCGATTACGGCGGCAAAGAGCGCATAGCCGCCGAGCGCCGTGAGATATGCCAACTCGTAGAGCGCCAGGCCGGCCGGCACCAGACAACCCCCGACATTGATGGCGATGACCGTCTCCTGGCGGACGCTGCGAAGCTCCGGCCACAGGTTGAAAACTCCGATCACCGCCAGAGGGTGCGCCGCGACGGGCTCATCGCGCTGGATGCGCTTCACCGGGATGTTGATGAAGCTGCCGACCACGATTGCGGTGATCAGCGCCACCGCCCAGCCGGGGCTCAAATGCAGCTTGACCAGGCTCACAGCCATGATCTGCCCGAACAGGAGCGGCAGCAGGAACAAGAGAACGAGAGTGGCGACCAGCGACAGCGGGGTCATGAACTTCATGCGTCGTCCTCCACGGGCGTCGTTCCGGCTTCGGTGGTGCAGCCGACACCGTGCGGCGCAGTTCGTCAAGGCCGGCGATCCGTCGCGCAACTCGTGCATCCGCCGCCGACAGCACCCATCTAATTGTCACGCAAGCGGCGCGGTGAATGGCCTTGATCCAGGTCAAGGCAAGGCGAGCGCGGGCCGGGCTCATTGAAATTGCCGGAGTCGGCGGCAGCGAGAAGGCAATGATGAGCATCGAGATCGGATCGCCCGGCGCGGCCAAGACAGGAAAAGACAGGAAGAGCGCTTCGCCGGAATCGCCTCTTGGCGCGACCGATCCCGTTTGCGGCATGACCGTCGATCCGGCAACGGCGCGCTTCCGCCTCGAGCACGACGGCAGGACCTATTATTTCTGCTGCGCCTCCTGCCGCGACAAGTTCCGCGACAATCCCGCCAAATATGTCGCGCAAGCGCCGGCGGTGGTGACCGATCCCGTCTGCGGCATGAAGGTCGATCCGGCGAAGGCTGCCGGCCGCTTGGAGCATGCGGGCAAGAGCTATTATTTTTGCGGCCGATCCTGCCTCGAGAAGTTCAGGGCCGAGCCGGCAAAGTATTTGGCCCCCGCCTCGGCGGCAGCGAGTTGTTCGACGGCGGTGTGCGCGCCGCCCAAGGCGCCGGCGGAATCCGGAATCGTCTGGACCTGTCCGATGCATCCGGAGGTGCGGCGCGCCGAGCCCGGCGCCTGTCCGCTCTGCGGCATGGCGCTCGAGCCGGCGACGCCCACGGCGCAGGAAGCGGCGAATCCCGAGCTTGCCGACATGACCCGGCGGTTCTGGGCGAGCCTGGCATTGACCGTGCCGCTGATGGCGCTCGCCATGGCCGGCCACGGCGCCGGGGATCTCCTCGGCGGGATCATCAGCGGACGCGCGCTCGTCTGGGTTCAAGCCGCCCTGGCCACGCCGGTCGTGTTGTGGGGCGGCGCGCCGTTCTTCGTCCGCGCCTGGGCGTCGCTGGTCAACCGCAGCCTCAACATGTTCACGCTGATCGGCATCGGGACCGGCATCGCTTATGTTTACAGCCTCGTGGCAACGCTCTTTCCCGACGCCTTCCCGCCCTCCTTCCGCGCCCATGACGGCAGCGTCGCGGTTTATTTCGAGGCGTCGGCGGCGATCGTTACTCTGGTGCTGCTCGGCCAGATGCTGGAGCTGCGCGCGCGCGCGCGAACCGGCAGCGCGATCCGCGCCTTGCTCGATCTGGCGCCGAAGACGGCCCGGCGTCTGCGTGACGCGGGCGGCGAGGAAGATGTGCCCTTGGAGCGCGTAGCGCCCGGCGACCGGCTGCGCGTGCGGCCGGGCGAGAAGATCCCGGTCGATGGCGTCGTCCTCGAGGGCATGAGCGCCGTCGACGAATCCATGATCACCGGCGAGCCCATCCCCGTCGAGAAGGCGCCGGGGGACAAAGTCACCGGCGCCACGCTCAATCGCGCCGGCGCTTTCGTGATGCGCGCCGAGCGGGTCGGCAGCGAGACCCTGCTCGCCCAGATCGTCGGTCTCGTGGCCAAGGCGCAACGCAGCCGCGCGCCCATCCAGAGTGTCGCCGACCGAGTCTCGTCCTGGTTCGTGCCTGGCGTCGTTCTCGCTGCAATCGCCACCTTCGCCGGCTGGTCGTTCCTCGGTCCGCCGCCGGCCTTGGCCTATGCGCTGGTCAATGCGGTCGCGGTGCTGCTCATCGCCTGTCCCTGCGCGCTCGGCCTCGCCACGCCGATGTCGATCATGGTCGCCATGGGCCGCGGCGCCCGGGCCGGGGTGCTGGTCCGCGACGCGCAGGCCTTGCAGCTTCTCGGCGAAATCGGCGCGCTCGTCATCGACAAGACGGGAACGCTGACCGAGGGCCGGCCGCGCTTGGCCGAAATCGTCGCGGCTTCGGGATTTTCCGAGGCCGAGGTTCTGCGCCTGGCCGCGAGCATCGAGCGCAGTAGCGAACACCCCTTGGCCGCGGCGATCGCCGACGCGGCCGAAGCCCGCGCCCTGCCGTTGGCGCCGGTCGAGTCATTTGCGGCGGAAATCGGCCGCGGCGTCACCGGCATCGTCGAGGGGCATCGGGTCGCCATCGGCAACCGCGCCTTGCTCGACGGCCTCGGCATCGCGGCGGGCGATCTGCTGCGTAGGGCCGAGGCGCTGCACGAGGAAGCGAAGACGGCGATGTTCGTCGCCATCGATGGCCGCGCCGCAGGGATTCTTGCGGTCGCCGATCCGATCAAGCCCGCGGCCGCCCAAGCGATCGCGGCGCTGCGCGCGGAAGGGCTCGCCATCGTCATGCTCACCGGCGACAGCCGGAGTACGGCCATGGCGGTGGCGCGCGAACTCGGCATAACCGAAATCGTCGCTGAGGTGCAGCCAGAACAGAAGGCCGCGACGATCCGCGGCCTGCAAATCGGCGGGCGGCGCGTGGCGATGGCGGGAGACGGCATCAACGACGCGCCGGCGCTGGCCGCAGCGGATGTCGGCATCGCCATGGGCACCGGCGCCGATGTTGCGCTGGAAAGCGCCGGCGTGACGCTGGTCAAGGGCGATCTCTCGGGCATCCTGCGCGCCCGCCGCCTCAGCCGCGCCACCATGCGCAACATCCGGCAGAATCTCTTCTTCGCCTTCGTCTTCAACGCCGTCGCCATCCCGGTGGCGGCCGGCGTTCTCTACCCGCTGTGGGGAGTGCTGCTCAATCCGATGATCGCGAGCGCGGCCATGAGCTTCAGCTCGGTCAGCGTGGTCGCCAACGCGCTGCGCCTGCGCCGGGCGCGGCTCTGATCGGAAGCGGCCGCATTTGCCGGCGCGCGGCGCCGCGGTTAGCATGGCGCTTCGCCTGCCAGGGGACAGCGATGAGCGAGATGCCCAAGTTCGCCATGAGCCATGTCGGCATCGTGGTGAAGGATTTGCCGCGCATGGAGAGATTCTATGCCGACGTGCTCGGCTTCAAGGTGACGGACCGCGGCGTCGCCCGCGGCCAGCCCATGGTCTTCCTGTCGCGCGAGGCGCACGAGCATCATCAGATCGTCCTCCAGGAGAAGCGCCTATCCGACGAGACGACGATCAATCAGATCTCGTTTCGCGTGGCGAATCTCGACGATCTCCGCCGCATTCACCGGCGGCTCAAGGACGCCGAGGTCAAGGAAATCAATCTCGTCGATCATTGCCTCGCCTGGTCGGTCTATTGCCACGATCCCGAGGGCAATCGGCTCGAATTCTTCGTCGATGGGCCCTATTACGTGCATCAGCCGATCGTCGAGCCCTTGGCGCTCGAGCGCTCTGACGAGGAAATCCGGCGCGCGACAGAGACGCGCTTTGTCGGCGATCCGAGCTTCGCCACTTTCGATGCCTGGAAGAGCGATTTTGGTCGCAAGTTGCAGGGCGGCTGAGGCGGAGATCGGGCGCTTCTCCGGCAGTTGCATTCCGAGGCGCACGTATTGGATTGGTGCCGGTCCTACGTCCGGCGCCATCCGGTACGGGGACGACGTCCGCGTCCTCGAAGCGTGTAGGCGATCCCGCCTGTCGCTGCCGTCAGTCGCGCTCCGCATAGGCGCGGAGCGCGGCGTCATCGATGATGACGATGCCGGTGCGTCCGACCCGGATCGTGCCGTTGCGATGCCAGGCCGAGAGCTGCTTGTTGATGCTCTCGCGCGACAGCCCGATCATGTTGCCGAGGTCGCGCTGCGACACTTTGAGGCCGGGCCTGGTGCCGAACGCGGTGCGCTGACGATAGGCCTCGCCCAATTGCAGCAGCTTCTTGGCGAGGCGGGCGGGGCCTTCGAGGAAGATCACGTCTTCGAACTGCTCGGTCGTGCGGCGCAAGCGGTCGCACAGCACCACCAAGAGGCGCAGCGCCACATCGGGATTGGCCTTAAGGAAGGGCACGAAATTGCGCCGGTCGATGGCCAATAGCTCGCAATCGGCGAGCGCCGTCGCGTCGGCGGTGCGGTCCTTGCCGTCGAGTAGCGCGATCTCGCCGAAGACCTCGCCCTCGCCCATATCGGCGAGCAGGACCAGGCCGCCATCGGGCCCGACGCAGCTGATCCGGACCCGTCCCTTGAGCACGGTCAGCAGCCCCCGTCCAGGCGATCCCTTGAGAAAGATCGGCCGTTTGGCGCGATGGGTCTCGATCCGGGCATGCGCCAGGAGCTGGTCGAGCTCGGCCACCGTAAGGCTGCCGAAGATGCTATGCCGCTTCAGGATTTCCCGTGCAGCGGCAATCGGATCGGGTCTTTCCGGCATCGTCCCGTCCCCTGCCGTCGGTTTATTCTAACCCGACTCGCCGCCCTTTGCACCCTTGCGCGTCGGCTATCGCACTGTGAGCCAGTTCACAAGGGAATCGTCTAAAACCTGCTTAGATGATGCCATCGAGGATCGCAGTCCCGCGATCCGCTCTCGGAGAGGGTCAGATGAGCATCATCGAATTCCGCCCCACCATGCCAGCGGGCTCCATTGCCAAGGCGCATGCGGAATCGATCAGCCGCGGCGCAGAGATGGTCCAGCTCCTGATCGCGGTCATTCGTGTCGCGCGCAAGCGCGCCCGCGACCGGGCCGAGCTGTCGCAGATGGGCGATCTCGCGCTCCAGGATCTCGGCCTCAGCCCGCGCACCGCCTGGCACGACGTGCGTCGGCCGTTCTGGCAGGACGTACAGGAGGCTTGGCGCGAAGTCGCGCAGTCGCAGCGCCAATATTGCTGACATTCCGCCGACGCGCGCCGGCCCATCGCGTCAATGGATGTCGTCGGCGCGCGCGAAGGCCTGGCGCAAATCCTCGACGCCGAAATTCGGCGACTTGCAGGCATCGAGCAGCACCTTCTCGCGCCGCGCGAGCATGGCCGCCACCTCCGGCAGCTTGCCGACCGCCTCGCGCGGGATCACCACGGCGCCATGACGGTCGGCGTGCACCAGATCATTGGACGAGACCATCATGCCCGCGACGCTCACGGTCTGGCCGAAATCGACGATGTCGACATGGGCGTGCGAGGGCATGATCGAACCCGCCAGCGCCAGGAAGCCGTTCGCCCAGGCATCGATGTCGCGGATCGCTCCGTCGGTGACGACGCCGATGCAGCCCAATGCCTGGTGCACATTGGATTGGACCTCGCCCCAGAAGGCGCCGAAGCCCGCATCCGGCCCGTCGATGTCCTGCATCAGGCAGAGGCTGGGCCGCGGCTCGGCCGCGATATAGGCGTAATAAGCGAGGCGATTGGCGCGCGCCTCCGCCTTGCTGCGGGGATGCGGCTCGCGCGCGCGGATGGTGACGGTGCGGGCATAGCCGATGACCGGCTTCAGGCTCGGAAAGGGCGCGATCAAGGGCCGGCGGTTGAAGCCCAGCGCCCGGCGCTCCGCCATCACGAGCTCGAGCGCATTGCAGATCGTCGGCGTGTCCAAGGCGGCGAGCGCGGCGAGATCCGCGGCGTTGAGCGGGTCGATCACGGAAATTCTCCTCAAACTCGACGGGTCTCGGGCCAAGATGGCACAAAGGCGCGGGCGCTGGCTAGGCGCGTCAAGGATTCCTTCAGCAAGGGTTTCGCAACCGTCGCCGCGGCACAATGGGCGCGAGCTCTCGCGAACGGACAAAGTCCGGCGCGGGACGGCTCGCCGCTGGCCGCGGCTTGCGCTAGATTGCACGAGGCCCTTCAAGGAGAACAGGATGTCGAGCCAGGTCGCAGCAATCGTCACGGAAGGATTGGCCGAGGCCGTCCAGCGCGCCAACATGCAGCCGCTGTGGGACCGCTACCGCAGCCTCAACACGCGCGAGCCGCAGCCGATCGATCCGCCCTTCCTGTGGCCGTGGTCGCAGACCGCGCCGCTCATAGACCGCGCCGCCCGCGAGGTCGCCATCGGCGATGCGGAACGCCGCGTGCTGATGATGACCAACCCCGCCTTCGGCGGCGAGGCGGCGACGACGACCAATCTGATCGGCGGGGTTCAGGTTCTCGAGCCCGGCGACCGCGCGCCGGCGCACCGGCACTCCGCGTCCGCGATCCGCTTGGTGATGCAGGCCGAAGGCGGCACGACCTTCGTCGACGGCAAGGCCTGCGAGATGCGCGAGGGGGATTTCATCCTGACGCCGGCCTGGACCTGGCATTGGCACGTCAACGACAGCAAGAATCGCATCATCTGGTTCGACGGGCTCGACGTGCCGCTGGCGCGGCGCAGCCTCGACGTGATGTTCTTCGAGCCGCATCCGCCCGAAGGCGCGATCGCGGCGGCGATGAGCCCGGTCGCGCCCTGGCGCTGGGCGGAGAGCGGCCTCGCCTCCGCGGAAATGCCGGCCGAGGCGCCGGCCCATTCGCCGCAGTTCCACTATCCCTGGCAAGCGACGCTCGCCACGCTCGACGCGCTGCCGCAGCGTCCGGATGGAGCGAAGGTGCTGCGTTACGTCAATCCCCAGACCGGCGGCGCCGTGATGCCGACCATCGATTGCGGCGTCTTCCGGCTGGAGGGCAATGCGGAGACAGTGGCCTACCGCACCACCTGCAACGCGATCTGCGTCGTCGTCGACGGCGAAGGGCGCTCGAGCGTCGGCGACAAGACCTTCAATTGGCGCAAGCACGATGTCTTCACCGTGCCGCATTGGACCTGGGCGAGCCACCGCGCCGCCGGGTCGCGCGCGCATCTCTTCTTCTTCACCGATCGCGAGCTCTACCGCAGATTGAGCCTGCTGCGCGACGAAGTCGCCCAATAAGCCCGATTGCGCACAAGAGGAAAAACCCGATGAACCCCGAATTGAGAGACAAGCTCGCTGATGCCGGCCGCATTCTCGCAAGCGAAGGCCAAGGCGATTATATCCTCGGCCATGTGACGGTGCGGCTCCCCGAGGACCCGACGCGCATGCTCATGAAGCCGGCGTCGATCGGCCTCGAGGAGATGACCCGCGACGCCATCATCACCGTCGACATCGAGGGCGAGAAGGTCGCGGGCCATATGCCCAGGCACATCGAGGTCTTCATCCACACCGAGGTCATGCGCGCCCGGCCGGAGGTCCAGGCCGTGGTGCATACCCACGCGCCCTACGCGGTCGCTTTCGGCGCGCTCAGCCGGCCGCTGCAGTCCGTGAGCCACGACGGAGTCTACTTCGCCGCCGGCTTGCCGGTGTTCACGGAGACCACGGACCTTATCGTCAATCAGCAACTCGGCAAGGCGGTCGCGCGCACCCTTGCCAAGCACGACGCGATGCTGCTGCGCAACCACGGGATCGTCACCGTCGGCCGCTCGCTCGAAGAGGCGGTCTTCCTTGCCGTCCATCTCGAGAAAGCCTGCAAGATTCAGTTGCTGGTCGAATCCTGCGGCGGCGCCAAGGCGGTCACCGACCGCGAAGAGGCGATCGCCAAGAAGAAGCGCCAGGCGTATGAGGGCCGCTACCAGCAGGAATTCGCCTATCTTGCCCGCCGCGGTCGCGCGGGACGCTGACACTACCTCGGGGCGCGCCGCAGCTTCAGTGCAGCCGCTTGGCGGCGTCGTCGAGGAGCGAGAGGTCGGCGTATTTGTCGACGTCCATGTCGCGCTTGAGGAAGCCGAGCTTCTGCTGCGTCGCGATATTCTGCTGTAGCGCCGCGAGATTGGGCCGCGCCATCGGGTCGCGGTAGTAATCGTTCTTGGTGAAGAGCCAATCGGAGAAGACCGCGGGCTTGAGCTTGGTGTAATCCGAGACGATGCGGACCGCGGCGTCGTGATTGGCGGGATCGATATACCATTTGAGCGCGCGGAGCCAATCCTCGGAAAAATCGACGAGCGCGGCGCGGTTTTTCTCGATGAAGCTCTGGCGCGCCACCTGGAAGATCATGTCGGTCGTGCCGAATGCGTCCTTGAGGGTGAACAGCACGCGCACGTCGCCGCGCGCCTTGGCGATATTCGCGAAGGGCGGCACGCTGCCGATGAGGTCGGCCTTGTGCTCTTCGAGCATCGGCAGCATCGTCGGAAAGTTCGCCTCGACGATCGAATAGTCGCGCCTGTCCTCGAGATGGTGCAGGCGCAGCATCTGGCGGATGCCCATATCGATCGCGCCGCCGATGGCGTTCGAGACCAGCACCTTGCCCTTGAGGTCCTCGACCGACCGGATCGGGCCGTCTTTCAGCACCAGATACTCGCTGCTGTAATAGCCGGCGACGCCGTCCTGGAAGCCGTCGCCGATGATGCGCAGATCATTCATCCCGGCGTTCTCGACGGCGGCGCCGAGCGAGGAGTAGGCGAGGGTGGCGACATCGAGATCGCCGGCGGCGAGCGCGGTGATCTCCGGCGAGGTGCCGGCGAAACGCACGGGCTCGAGGGTATAGCTTTGGCCGTAATGCTTGAGCAGCTCCTTATTGGCGAAGATGATCGGCGTCAGCGCGGCGGGCGTATTGGCCCAACCTTCGCGGATCTTGAGCGGCTCCGCGCTGCG